>FWPV01016140.1_pt1 | contig 10579 bp, 10 predicted proteins | sample 2228371 | NCBI WGS metagenome assembly FWPV01 (sample SAMEA103939776, study PRJEB20133) | metagenome
CCAGGGATCCTAGATGCCCCGGCTTCGGAGATCATCGAGGCACGCCTTCGGCAAGAAGGCATTGCAATAGTGTATGATAGCCCCATAGAACGACTCGATCGTGAAGGGGGTTCCGTAAGAGCAGTGGTAACGGCCAACGGCGAGCGCATACCAGCAGATCTTGTGGTCATTGCAGGTTCCCAGACAGCACTCCACGAGTGCATCCGTTCCACCGATCTCGCAGTTGGACAGGGTCTGGTAGTTGACAGGTACCTCAGGACAACTAAGGAAGATGTCTTTGCCGCAGGAGATAGTGCTGAGCCGCTCTGCGCTGGTGCCACTACCCATTGCCCACAGCCTGGGTGGTTGCCCGCATGGAAACAGGGAAACATAGCCGGAACCAATATGGTTGGGGGATCAGCTGAATACGTAGGGATTCCATCTGTCCGTACGAAGATATTCGATCTCGACGTAATCTCCATGGGTACTATCGAGGCCAATGAGGAAGGGATGAGAGAAGACTCGGGCGGCTATCCGTACCCAGAACTGCCATATGTATACAAGAAGATCGTGTACCGAAACCAAAGGCTCGTTGGTGCGCTGCTGGTGGGTGATGTGAGCGAGGCTTCTCAACTCGAGCGGCTCATACTTGCAGGAACACCTGTTGGTCAGGCAGATCAACAATTGATGGACCACATGTTCAACATTCGCCTTCCTACCGTCAGTGCAGTGGGTGCGCTCTGTCCGGTCTGTAAATTCCAGATCCAGGTTGATGACAGTCACAAAGAGGGAGATATCGTTACCTGCCCAGCGTGTGGGATAGAGTTTCGGCTTACGCGGCTGCCCAATGGTGTGTTTGGGGCAGAACCGCTGAGAGGCTGACGCAACGTCTTAGGATGCCGGGGCTATGGGATATGGGAAGCTTGCTGGAGGATCCTGAGTTAAGCGGCAAGAAATCCGTCTTTTACGACCGGCAGGATGCAGGCAGATTTCTCGCCCATCGTATAGCGGATGTTGTAGGGACAGAAGCCCTGCTCTTAGCAATACCTGCTGGGGGAGTCCCTGTCGCGCTGGAGATTGCGCGGGCCCTTGGACTGCACATGGATCTGTTGATTGTGCGAAAGCTACAGATCCCTGGAAACACGGAGGCTGGGTTCGGGGCGCTCGGTCCTGGTGGCGAGATCCTGCTGAACGAATCACTTGTGCAGGACTTGCACCTCACCAGAAAAGAGATTGAAGCTGAAATACTCAGAACCAAACAGGTGCTTGCAGCACGAGAAGCACTGTTTCGTAAAGGAAAGGCCTTTCCAGAACTCAAAGGAAAACAGGTCGTGCTGGTAGACGATGGGCTTGCCTCTGGGTACTCGATGCTGGCAGCGATCAACTTTGTTCGACAGCGCGAGCCTTCTGAAGTTATTGTCGCTGCTCCGACGGCCTCACGCAGGACAGTTGCCTTGCTCGTCGCAAAGGCAGATATTCTCATATGTCCTAATATTCGTGGTGGGCCCATATTCGCAGTGGCAGATGCGTACAGGAATTGGTACGATCTAAGCGACGAAGAGGTCGTCCGCCTGCTCAATCACGGGCAGGCGTCTTCACAATAAATGACCACATCACAGGTTCTACCCACCCACCGCCCCAGATCACGCTGATCTGTTCACCTGCATCGTACCCACCTGGCAGGTGGCATCGACCCTGAGCGTTCGTCATCCTTATTTTTTCTTCCGCGGTGTACCTGTAGGTTTTGCTGTCGAACGCTTCTTTTTCCCTGGTGAGGACGCAACCTTAGGTACCGGGATGCTCTTCGGCTTGCACAGAAGTGTTTTGGTCGTTGCCACTCGGCCACAGTTCTCGCAGAAATACTTGAGATCGAGTCGCTTGGGAAAGCATATGTGTCGGGGATCGGTGGCGACCAGGCCACAATATTCGCATACGGCTACTGTCGTATCCTCGATCACCATGGGGTTGCAGAGATGTCCTTTCTTCGTAGTGGTCTTCCCGCAGTTCGCACAGATGTACGCCTTTGTCGTTGCTGCATGTGTCATGACGACTCCTTTCATACGTAAGGGGGTTGTCGTAGTGCTGGCCTCCTACTGTTGTCGATCTCCTTTAGTGTGATGCAAGCACGTTGTCCGTGGGATCCACGTACCGGATGCATCTGTGATGCACGCGTGAGGGACCCGATATGATACCTAGCTAATGGAGATACCTGCCAAACGCTGAATAGCAGCCTGCTGAGATAAATGCAGACATCGGAATAGTCAAAATCCACGCCCAGAGTATCCTTGCTGCTACGAGCCATCTGACCGACCTCCGTCTTGTCATGATCCCCACACCGACGATTGCGCCTGTTATTGTGTGCGTAGTAGAGACCGGGATGCCGAGTTCTGAGACCGCCAGTATCGTAACTCCTCCACCAGTTTCAGCGCAAAAGCCGTTCATGGGCGAAAGCTTGGTGAGTCGCATCCCCATAGTGCGGACAATCCGAAAGCCACCTGCGAGGGTACCTGCTGCAATCACTGCATGACAAAGAAAGATGATCCAGACAGGCATTGCATCGCTCATAGAAAGATGGCCACCCGCAACCAGAAGCGCAAAGAGGATGCCCATGGTCTTTTGGGCGTCATTGGTGCCGTGGGAGAATGAATAGATGGCAGCAGATACGAGTTGTAGACGCTTGAACACACGGTTGAGGCGTCTGGGCGACTTGTTGCGTCCAAGCCACAAAACAACGATCTGATTTATACCAGCGAGCAACATGCCGACAAACGGTGCAATTATGATGAAGCACCCTATCTTGATGAGGCCATAAGGGATGAGTTTACTAAACCCGCCATAGGCAACTGCTGCCCCTGCATATCCTCCTATGAGTGCATGGGAGGAGGAGGAAGGAAGGCCGAACCACCAGGTGATAATATTCCAGGAAATAGCACCAATCAGGCCGCACAGGATAACAGGTGTGGTGACAGCATCTGTGTGCACGACCCCTTTGCCTACGGTCATGGCAACTTTGACTCCGAAGGTAAAGGCAGCAACAAAGTTGAAAAAGGCGGCCCATGCCACAGCTGCTCGTGGAGACAGTACCCGGGTTGAAACAACGGTTGCGATAGAGTTTGCTGCGTCATGGAACCCGTTTACAAAGTCAAAGGCAAGGGCAACAAAAAAGGTCAACAGAATCAGAACATCCATCAGAAGTGCTCCAGGACGATACGTTCCACAATGTGGGCAATATCCTCGCACTTGTCGATCGCATGCTCTATGGCCTCGTAAATCTCTTTGAGCTTGATCACGGTGAGAGGATCGTTGGCGTTCTCCCTAAAGAGCTGGGTCAAACCTGCGTGATGAAGCCCGTCACCTTCATTCTCTAACCGGTGGATTTCCTTGAAAACCTCTCGCAGCTGTTCGCCATGCTTGAATCCTTTTATGAGTTCCACAGCGCGCACCACCTGCTCAAATGCTCGGCTCAGGACGCGGATCATCTCAACGAGCTTCTTGGGAATCGTGGGCACATCGAACAGGTGCATGCGGCGTGCCGCTCGTTCAATCCAGTCCATAACATCGTCCAGGGCCGAAATGAGGGCGACGATTTCGTCCCTGTCCAGTGGGGTGACAAATGTACGGTGGAGGAGGTCTATGGTCATGTGTGCAATGGTATCGCATTCGTGTTCTAATTCTTCTATACGCCGTACACGGCCTGCCTCTTCGGATGGCCATTGCTCAGCGATGGTCAACAGGCTGTTTGCTGCATCGAGGGTGGTTGCAGCATGGCGATTAAATAGATCGAAAAACCCGTATTCTCGGTGGAAGAACTTCTCCAACATATGCGCTCCCCGGATCGATGGTGACAGGGGTGTGGCAATTGAACCAGTGAAGGAACGAATCAGTATAGAACAGGGACCGTCGGGCGTCAAAACTTACTAAGGCATGCGCAGAATGTCATGCAGTCCTCATCTCATATTTATGAGGTTTCATTGAGAAAGCGACGAGTTCCTTCGCCACGAACTTCGTCATCAGAAGCAAAAATTATGGTCATAAGGGCTGCACGCGTCCACATGCCATTACGTTCCTGGCGCCAGTACATTGCTCTTGGATCCTTGTCTATTGATACTTCAATCTCACCCCGTCGTGGCAGAGGATGCATAATGATTGCATCAGGTTTCATCCTAGCAAGATGTTTGTGTCGCAAGCTGAACTCCTCATACTGGGATTGAGAACGGGCACCCTCGTCGTGTTCATCTTGGATTCGGGTCATGTAAATGGCATCAGCCTCCTCGAGTAGATCCTCGAGCGAGTCACGTTCTTCAAAGGGTATGTTGTGCAATGTGAGGAACTGTTTGATGTCTTCTCCTATCTGAAAAGCAGGTGGCGCAGCGTAAAGCAACTTTACATCGCGATAATTCTTCATGAGGTAACTGAGGGAGCGGACCGTCCTGCCGCGTTTGAGGTCTCCCACCATGGCGATGACCTTACCATCGATTCCTCCTCGATGTTCAAAGGATCGCTGCAAGGTATACACATCGAGAAGGGCCTGGGTGGGATGCTGGTCTTTTCCAGAACCAGCATTTATTACAGGAACTGGTCGTTCAGAGGTGTTGAGGAGCCAGGCAGTCTTTTCTGCAAATCCTTCCTGAGGATGACGCATGATAATGAGGTCCACATAGCTGCTGAAGGTTCGTATTGAATCCTCCGGGGATTCGCCCTTGATCTCTGAGGACGTATGTGGGTCGCGGATTTCGCTCGTATGGAACCCAAGGATGTGACAGGCATTTTGAAAGGATAAAAACGTTCTCGTGGAAGGCTGTACAAAGTACAGCATTGCTCGTTGATGGTTATGCAGGCTATGGAGCCAGTGGGTTCCTTCTCGGGTCTTTGCGATTCTCCTTATCCGGTTGGTAAGGTCATAGAGGTCGTCAAGAAAGGCCCTATCGAACTGTTGAGAAAACAAGACATCGTAAATTCGACCGTTGCGTGAGAAGAGTGGAAGCCGTTCGGACAAGGGCTTTTCTGAGAACTCTTTCCACCCTGCATATTCTTGGTAAAATTCATATTTATGCATACGCAGGTGGGACTCCGTGAGGTAGAATGTCATCCTTCTGTTGATAGAACCTAACCCAACAAGGCTTAGTCGTCAAGGTCAACAACAGTGAAAAGCTATCCCTATCAAAGCCCTCGACCGCCCGCCTGCTTTCTCGAGTCCCTGGCAGCGGTGACGCTTGCTGCGATACCACATCCCACACACCCAGATTGGTGGACACGCAGGCCACGGGAACGCTTTGTGGGAGGTTTCCCAACGTATAGGGTTTGAGGAAGAGCGCCTACGAGTAACACAGGACCTGTGTGTTCTCAACGAGGGCCTGGTCATTGACATGTTTAACGCAATGCGTTATATTTTGAGTACGACACGAAGATCTTTGATGGGCAAGAAGAGGTCAGGGTGTAAAAAGGTATCAATTGTAAGAAGGAGGGAAGGGCAATGTCAGAGGAACAACGGAATCAGAAAAACAGAATCAGCGACTTTGTCAAGGGAGGCATCGAGGAATCCAAGCGATCGTTGAGTGCGATAGAAGCTGAGGGGGAAAAGCTTCTTAAGCATCTGCTCGAGATAGCTGACAGGTATTTTCCAGAGGCTCAGCGCAAGGTACTAGAGGAGATGAGTGCAGAGGCAAAAAAACTATTAACTCATCTCAACACTGTTATAGAAGAGAATACCAGGAAGACGATCCAGCGGCTCAGTGTTCCGACTAAGAAGGACATCGATGAGTTGAATGTCAAAGTGAAAAAGATTATCGATGAGCACCTGACTCGCCGCCTCGAGAAACTCAAGGTCCCCTCAGGCAAGGACTTTGCAGAATTGAGACGGCAGGTTCTCACATCGGTCGAGGATACGGTTCAGAAGGGCCTGCAAAAGCTGAACATTGTGACCAGAAAAGAGTTTGACCGTCTATCAAAGGAGCTGAGCGAGCTCAAGGCAGAGCTCAGTGCGTCAGCCAAGACTCAGACGGCCAAGAGAAAGAAGACCCCGGCAAGCAGGAAGGTATCGTAGAAAGCGGCACCCGACAGCTATTTTGAGTCCTCTGTTCATAAGGTCGAGAACGGCCCTGGCCTGTAGTTACTCCAGAGCTGTTCTCGGTCTCGACCCTCACCATGTGCAGTCCGCCAATGTCGAATCCTTGCTTTTTTTACGTCGTTCTCATGGTTCAATCATTTATCCGCTGGTACGTGCTGAGAGATTGATCCTCCCGCTGGTTTGTATGTAATCCTGAGAGAGTGTCGAGCCTGGCCTCTTGTGCCATCACAGGAGGCACTGCGCTGGTCCCTTGACTTTCACTGTAGCGTTTTTCTATCGTGAAGTTGCTCATGGTCAGGGGGCAGTAATGGCTCACGCCATCAAGTGGATCAGCGAGCTTTCCAGGGAACTCGTTGGCCAAGTTGGGGGTAAAGCCGCCCACTTGGGCGAGCTTGTAAAGGCAGGCGTCGGGGGGGCAGAGGTCCCAGATGGGTTTTGTATCCTTGCTGATGCGTACAGAGATTTTGTAAGCCACAACCAACTTGACCAGGCGATGGCCACCGTCCTTGAGCCATTTGATGCAAGAGGAGACCAGGGGCTTGAGGAACGGTGCAGACGTTTTCAGGCGATGTTCGTACAGGCCGAGATCCCTCTGGCCCTATCAGAAGAAATTACAAGAGCCTACCGTGCCCTTGGTGAACGGTGTGGCCAGGCTCAACCCTCAGTGGCGGTTCGATCCTCTGTGGCCTCCTTGGATGGCTCTAGGACGAGTTTCCCAGGCCAGATGGATACCTATCACAATGTGAGAGGGGCATCGGAGCTTTTGGAAGCTGTGAAAAGGTGTTGGGCCTCGCTTTGGAATGTTGGAGCAGTTGTCCAGCGACTGGCCCTCGGGCTAGACCCAAAAGGAGTAATTATTGCCCCTGTTGTCCAAAGGATGATCGAGCCTGATACCGCAGGAGTGCTCTTTACGGTTCACCCAGTGACCGGCAGGTCGGACCAGATCGTCATAAACGCATGCCTTGGCCTTGGTGTCGGCGTGGTCTCAGGACGGTTCGCAGTGGATCAGTACGTGGTCAAACAGGAAGACGAGAAGGTCGCCTCTGCGCAGAATCTCGCCGAGCCAGTTCTCCGAGAATTCGGTTGCTAGTGGGGGCGTGTCTACCAGTTGGATGCTGACCTGTCTGTAGAGGAGCATCCCGGGCATGGGCAGTTTCGTTGTGAACGGGTAGTCGGCTATTACCGGCTCTGCGCGGGTCAGCGCAGCGAGGAGGGTTGATTTGCCGGAGTTCGGCGGCCCGCAGATGATGACCTGCGCAGCGCCCTCCCGGGGCACGCTCGGCACCGTCTGCCGCCTTGCGGTGGCCGGCTGCCTCTCCATCTCTTTCCTGAGCCGGGAGATCTTCGTCTTGATCTCCGCCTGCAGTTTCTCCGACGACTTATGCTTCGGCATGATGGTCAGGAGTTCCTCGAGGATGGCGATCTTTTCCTCAGGGGTCCTGGCCTTCTTGAGTTCGGCTTCCTTCTCGTGGAACTGGGGCGGAAGATTCGCGACCATACCAGCATTTCAGCGCCCGTGTCGAGGACAACAAGAGAGGATGCGGACGCGTACTTGTATTGTACCTTCCCGTCAGCACGGCCGTCTAGGAAAGGGGGCTCTCCCACACCGAGACCTAAACTGTACTTCCTCCTCCGGAGATGAGGCCCTCAGGAAGTGTGGGCGGAGTTGTAGTCGTGGGCGTGCCGCTGACGAACTAAGCCTGTTTCTCTCATCCCGGAAGACGCCGGAGGCAACCGGCAGGGTGCGCGCGGCGGCACCAGCCAGGTCGTATCGGGTTGATCGTCTCATTCCTTCATCGTTCTGTGCTGTACTCTCATCCCATCGGTGAAGTTTCTGGGGGGATGTCCCCGTCATGAAGGTGGAACGCACCCGGTCGCAGGAACCACGACAAGAACTCTAGCATGTGACCGTCAGCGGCTTTGGCCTTGCAACTTCCCAAGAAAACATATCATGGGGGTGGTGGGCTGACAACAAAGGAGGTCACATGAAGCGGTTGATGTACTGCTCGATGGCGCTGGCGGGGCTGTGCGCGATGGCTGGTTCGCTGCAAGCGATGGACATTCCTCGTCGCAGCCGGCCGGGAACGGATCAGAAGCGGGCAACTGAGGAAGCGACGACGGGGAGTTCCGTGAAGAGTGGGACGGCTACACGGGGGGCGGAGGATGCCGGGTGGGTGCCTCCTTGGCTGAGTGCCGCCGAGAAGTGCGGACTGGAAAAGTGGCCGGCCACCGGGGCGGGGGGCGGGAGGCAAGACGGGCTGGCGCGGCGGACAGTTGCCCCCCGGTCTGATGAAGAAGCAGGAGACCTCTCAATCCAGTAAGAGTAGGGGCGTTGCCAGGAAGCAGCCGGTTGAGCAGGAGAAGAAGGAGCCGCCGAATTGGGAGAGTTGGACGCAGGAGGAACGGACCCGCTGGGAGGAACGACTGAGAAAGATTCGGGAGGTTATCGGGGCCAGGGTTCTCAACAAGGCAGAAGCGACGAGTTACCAACTCTCTGCCGAAGCAGCGGCGCGTTCTGGCGTGCCGATGGACCAAGTGGAGGAATTGGTTCGTCACGCCGTTTCCAACGGGAATCGGCTCGACGCCGACACTTTCGAGCGGGTCAGCCGGGCGATGGCCGCCGGCGTGGGCAGGAAGGTCGACTTTCCCGCTCTGGGCGAGTTCGTTCGGAATCATCTCGCCGATGGGACGCGCGGCGACACGCTGGTCATCGGCATCTACCGCGAGATGACGTGACAACAGGCCGCAGCGCGGTAGCGCGGGCGGCGGCGCCTTTCGTTCAGATAGTCAGGCGGGCCAGTTCGTCGGTGGCAAACTCCGGCAGCGGGATGCGGCCTGAGGGTGTTTTCAGCCAGATTCCTTCTCGTGCCGGCACGACAGAACCGACAATCTCGCTTGGAGTTCTTCTCTTGCGCAGCGCCCGGACTGCGTGTTCGGCTTGCCCTTCAGGGAGGACGACCAGAAGGCATCCTGACGAAATCATGCCGAGAGGAGATATGTCCATATGGCGGGCGAGACGCAGGGCTGGTGGGAAGAACCGCAGGCGCCGGAAGTCAATGACGCATCCGACGCCAAACCGCCGGCAGAGTTCGTGGACCGCGGCCGACATGCCTCCTTCCGTCGGATCGTGCATGGCACGGATGTCAAAGGTGCGCCACAAAAACCCGGCTATTCTGCTGACGGAGATGCCAGGCCGTTCGAGTGCCCGGGCTGCCCTGTTCAGAAACTCCTTGCTGAATCTTCTGCGCAGCGAGGCGGAGGGGTTGCTGGCCAGAATCGAAGCCGCCTCCACCCCAATCCACCCGGCCACAAGCAGCGCGTCACCCACGCGGGGACGACTCGGCCGGGCGTGCGGCAGCGGTTCTCCCCACAGCGAACCGCAGGCGACCGTCCTGCGCACCGCGGAGGTAATCTCTGTGTGCCCACCAGCCCATGCTACTCCGAGCCGCCGGCATTCCCTGCCGATGGAGGCAAAGGTTTCCTGTACCTGCGAGAACACGGCGCCCGTCGGAAAGAGGAGCGTTGTCAGCAACCAGCGCGGTCTGCCCCCGGCAGCGGCGATATCGTTCTCATTGATGGCGAGGATGTACGACCCTATACGGTGGGAAGTGAGCGTGATGGGATCGGATTTCGCAATGAGCTTGTGGTACCCGTGCTGCGGACGACAGCGCAGTCGGCGCCCACGGTCGGTCCGGTCAGAACGCTTCCATCGGCGCAGCCGGTCGTCCGCAGGAGAAAGTCAAGTTCCTGAGATGGCAGTTTCCCTTCTCTGAGGGGCCGCAGACTGCACAGACGGAAGATGTCGTCCAGCGTCTGGTAGATGAAATCCGGCTTCTCTGCGAGGAACTCCTCTGGCGCGGGTTTTATGTACGCGCCTTCTCTGACAACCCCTGGCTTGGAGTGGTTGTCCCCGCAACCGGATTCGCGCTTTGGCATTTTATACCGCAAACGATTTACCCGGCAGAGAACCAGCTCAGTTTTGTGCTTTCCTCGCTCTTTCTTGGCCTGGCTTATGGCTTTATCGCTTATCGCACGGGTTCAGCGAAGTGGACGGCTATCTCCCACAGCTTGAGCGGTAGCCTGGCCTTGAGTGGTTACTTAGCGCCAAGTCTGTTGGCATGGTTATCATAATTTGAAGGCAATCAAAGATAAAATCATGACTGAAAAGACTCAAAAATTACAATCATTGCTGAATACCCAAGTTGGCAATGGCGGTTTGATTAACATCGTTGCAGCAGTGCAATCCTATGACAAAAGCCTGGATTTCGTTGGCGCGGCAGGCGTGTCCGACCCCGCTACCGGCGCACCGATGACGCCCGAGACGCCCTACTTCATCGCCAGTGTCACCAAGATGTACACCGCTGCCATTATCATGCAACTGTACGAGCAAAAGCACCTCGACCTCGAAGCGCTGGTCACGGACTACTTGCCAGTCTCGCTGTTAGATGGTATTCACGTTTATAAAGGTGTCGATTACAGCCGCCAGTTGAAAGTGTACCAACTGGTCAACCAAACTTCCGGCCTGGCCGATTT
>FWPV01016144.1_pt1 | contig 10577 bp, 9 predicted proteins | sample 2228371 | NCBI WGS metagenome assembly FWPV01 (sample SAMEA103939776, study PRJEB20133) | metagenome
ATGTGAGAACAGGGTGACGGCGCCACCCGGCCGGTGCTAGGCTGGCGCGGCCCGGGCGGTGCGAGGAGAGCGAACCGCCGCCTGTGTGTGTCGCGTCCCCGACCGGGGACGCAGAAGAGGAGGAGCACGGAGCATGCCCGGAACACCGTGGCGCGCCCGCCTTGCCGCCCTCGCCGCGAGCACCGCGATCCTGTTCGCGGCATGCGGCGGCGCGGCAACGCCAACCCCGGCCCCGGCCACGCCGGCCCCCGAGACGCCGGCCCCCACCGAGGCCCCGCCGTTCGAGGCGATGGCCTACCCGGAGACGGGCGAGGCCCCCTGCGGCGTCGCGCCCTACACCGGCCAGTTCAAGAAGATCACCGCGGTCGACGAGAAGACGGTCGTCTTCGACCTCTGCAACCCCGACGTCGCCTTCCTGTCGAAGATTGCGTTCAGCTCGTTCGCGATCAACGACACCGCGTGGCTCGAGGAGAAGATCGATCCGGCGAAGACCGAGAACCAGGCGATCGTCTCCGAGGTCAACGGGACCGGCCCCTACAAGCTCAAGGAGTGGAAGCGGGGCTCCGAGCTCGTGATGGAGGCCTTCGACGGCTACTGGGGCACCAAGGCGATCGCCCCGACGGCGATCCTGCGCTGGAGCGCAGAAGCCAGCCAGCGGCTCACCGAGCTGCAGGCCGGCACCGTCGACGGCATCGACAACGTCGGGCCGACCGACTTCACGATCGTCCAGGGCGACGCCGATCTCGCGCTCAAGGAGCGCGAGGGCCTCAACATCTTCTACATCGGCTTCAACAACACGTACGCACCGTTCGACAACGAGAAGGTCCGCCAGGCGATCGCCCAGGGAATCGACCGGCAGCGGATCGTCGACCAGTTCTACCCGCCCGGCTCCGAGGTCGCGACGCACTTCACCCCGTGCTCGATCCCCGGCGGCTGCGAGGGTGAGCCGTGGTACGAGTTCAACCCGACCGCGGCCAAGGCCCTCCTTGCCGAAGCCGGCTTCCCGGACGGCTTCAAGACCAAGATCCAGTACCGCAACGTCGTCCGCGGCTACCTGCCCGACCCCAACGTCGTGGCCCAGGACCTGCAGGCGCAGCTGAAGAACAACCTCGGCATCGACGCCGAGATCGAGGTCCAGGAATCCGGGACGTTCCTCGACAACGCCGACGCCGGCAAGCTCGACGGGATCCACCTGCTCGGCTGGGGCGCCGACTACCCGGACGCCACGAACTTCCTCGACTTCCACTTCGGCGCCGGCTCGTCCGCGCAGTTCGGCAACAAGTTCGAGGACATCACCTCGGCCCTCGCCGAGGGCGCCCGGGGCACGAGCGACGCCGCCCGGGCACCGGCCTACGAGCGGGCGAACAACGCGATCCGGCAGCACGTTCCGATGATCCCGGTGGCCCACGGCGGCTCGGCCGTCGCCTACCGCGCCGACGTCGAGGGCGGCTTCGCCTCCCCGCTCGGCAACGAGATCCTGGCCGTCATGAAGCCGGGCGATCGCCAGCAGATCGTCTTCATGCAGAACGCCGAGCCGATCGGCCTCTACTGCGCCGACGAGACCGATGGCGAGTCGCTCCGGGCCTGCGAGCAGATGCTCGAGTCGCTCTACACCTACGAGATCGGCGGCACGGCGGCGGTGCCGGGCCTCGCCGAGAAGTGCGAGCCGAACGCCGAGCTCACCCAGTGGACCTGCACGCTCCGCGAGGGCGTGACGTACCACAACGGGGCCACGCTCGACGCGAACGACGTCGTGATGTCGTACGCGATCCAGTGGGACGCGGAGCACCCGCTCCACAAGGGCCGCGACGGCAGCTTCACGTACTTCCCCGGCCTCTTCGGGGGCTTCCTCAACCCGCCGCCGGCCGCCGAGTAAGCCCGGCCCGGAGCTCAGAACCCCGGTGGGGGCGCCGTCCGCGGCGCCCCCACCGCGCATCGAGCCAGGCCCCACTCCCCCTTCCCGTCGAGGCGCCGATGACCCGGTTCATCATCCGCCGGCTCATCTCGAGCATCCCGGTGATGCTCGGCATCGTCATGATCGTCTTCGTGCTGGCCCGGGTCATCCCCGGCGACCCGTGCGTGGCGACCTACGGCGAGAAGGCGACGGAGGAGATCTGCGACGCCTTCAACGCCCGCTACGGCCTCGACCAGCCCATCTGGCAGCAGTTCCTCATCTACCTCGGGGCGCTGCTCCAGGGTGACCTGGGGACCTCGATCCGCTTCGGGCGGCCCGTATCCGACCTGCTGGCCGAGAGGCTGCCCGTCACGATCGAGCTCACGCTGTTTGCCCTCACCTTCGCCACGATCGTCGGCGTGACGCTCGGCCTCGTCTCCGCCCTCCGTCGCAACTCGCCGGCCGACGTCGGGACGATGGTGATCGCCAACCTCGGCGTCTCCACGCCGGTCTTCGTCCTCGGCCTCGTCCTCCAGATCATCTTCGCGGTGTGGCTCAAGGACACGTTCCTGGCCTTCCCGCCCTCAGGCCGCCTCACGGCCGGCACGGAGGTGGTCCCGATCGCGGTCGCCTGGGGCATCCCGGACGTCGGCGGGCCGATCGGGGGACTGCTCGCGTTCCTCTCGAACATCTACACGATCAACGCGATCCTCACCCTCAACTGGTCGCTCTTCACCGACGCCGTGAGCCACCTCATCCTGCCGGCGATCGCCGTCGGCACGATCCCCCTCGCGATCATCGCCCGCATGACCCGCTCGAGCCTCCTCGAGGTCCTCGGCCTCGACTTCATCCGGACGGCGCGGGCGAAGGGCCTGCGCGAGCGGTTCGTCATCTCGCGGCACGGGATGCGGAACGCGATGCTGCCCGTGGTGACGATCATCGGCCTCTCGATCGCCGGCTTCCTGTCGGGCGCGGTCCTCACCGAGACGGTCTTCAACCTGGCCGGCGTGGGCAAGACGCTCTACGACGCGATCACGGGCCGCGACTACATCGTGATCCAGGGCTTCACCATCGTCGTCGCCCTCGGCTACGTGCTCATCAACCTCGTCGTGGACGTGAGCTATGCCGTCCTCGACCCGCGGATCCGGCTGGGCTGACCGATGGGCATGGACACCCTCAGCGCCGAGCAGGGCCTGGGCCCGCTCCCCCCGACGCCCGGCCAGGCCGACGCCCTCGTCGAGACCGCCAAGCCGGCCTCGCTCTGGCGCGACACGCTGCGGAACATCCTCCGGCAGCGCTCCGCCCAGGTCGGGCTCACCATCCTGGTGGTCTTCTTCTTCGTCGCCCTCACGGCGCCGATCCTCGCCCCGTTCGACCCGAACACGCCGGTGATCGACCCGCCCTACAACCAGAACGTCAGCCGGCAGGATCCGGAGAACCTCAAGCCCTGCATCCACCTCCTGGGCTGCCCCGAGGACCGGTACCAGCACATCATGGGCCTCGACGGGAACCTCCGCGACGAGTTCAGCCGAGTCCTCTACGGCGCCCGGGTCTCGCTCTTCGTCGGCTTCGTGACCGTCGGGTTCGGGATCATCATCGGGACCATCATCGGGGCCATCGCCGGCTACGCCGGCGGCCGCACCGACAACGTCCTCATGCGGCTCATGGACGTCGTCCTGAGCTTCCCGAGCCTGCTCCTGGCGATCGTCATCGTCACCGTGCTCGGCGCCGGGCTCATCAACGCCCAGATCGCGATCGGCATCGTCTCGATCCCGGTCTTCGCCCGCGTCATGCGGGCCTCGGTCCTCTCCATCAGGGAGCAGGACTACGTGACCGCCTCGCGCGCCCTCGGGGAGAGCGGCGGCGGGATCCTCTTCCGGCGGATCCTCCCGAACGCCCTCACCCCGCTCGTCGTCCAGGGAACGCTGGGCATCGGCGGCGCGATCCTCGAGGTCGCCGCGCTGTCGTTCCTGGGCCTGGGCGCCCAGCCGCCGCTCGCCGAGTGGGGCTCGATGATCGCCGCCGACCGCCAGTTCATCACGACCGTGCCGACGCTCGTCCTCTTCCCCGGCGTCGCGATCACCCTGACCGTCCTCGGCTTCAACCTGCTGGGCGACGGCATCCGCGACGCCCTCGACCCGAGGCTCAACCGATGACGACCGTGACGCCGAACGGGGCCGTGATCGAGGAGACCTCCGGGCCGGCCCGCCGCCGCCGCTTCGCCGCCGGTGAGCGGCTCCTCGAGGTCGAGGACCTCGTCACGTCGTTCTACACTCGCGACGGCGTCGTCCGGGCCGTCTCGGGGATCAGCTTCCACGTCGACCGCGGCGAGGTCCTGGGCCTGGTCGGCGAGTCGGGCTGCGGCAAGAGCGTGACCTCGCTCTCGATCCTCCGGCTCGTCGCCAAGCCGGGCCGCATCGAACGCGGCTCCATCCGCTTCCAGGGATCGGACCTCCTGACGCTCTCCGGCGACGAGATGCGCAAGGTCCGGGGCGAGCGGATCGCGATGATCTTCCAGCAGCCGACCTCGTCGCTGAACCCCGTCTGGCAGGCGGGCCGCCAGATCGCCGAGGTCCTCGAGGTCCACCGGGGGATGAAGCGCAAGGCCGCCCTCGACCGCTCGCTTGAGCTCCTGCGGATGGTCGGCATCCCCGATCCCGAGCGCCGCCTCAAGTCGTACCCCCACGAGCTGTCCGGGGGGATGGCCCAGCGGATCATGATCGCGATGGCCCTCGCCTGCGAGCCCGAGCTGCTCATCGCCGACGAGCCGACGACGGCGCTCGACGTCACGATCCAGGCCCAGATCCTCGACCTGATGCGCCACCTCCGCGAGGAGACTGGCACGGCGATCATCCTCATCACCCACGACCTCGGCGTCGTGGCCGAGATGTGCGATCGCGTGGCCGTCATGTATGCCGGCGAGATCGTCGAGCAGACCGACGTCCACACGCTCTTCGCCCGGCCGAGCCACCCGTACACCCGGGGGCTCATCGGCTCGATCCCGGTCCCGGGCGTCATCCGCGACAGCCTCGAGGTGATCCCCGGCAACGTGCCCAACCTCATCGACCTGCCGGCCGCCTGCCGCTTCGCGCCGCGCTGCGGGATCCGGGTCGAGGAGGAGGTCGCCGGCTGCACCGAGATCCACCCCGAGCTGCGGCCGCTCGCCCCCGGTCACGACGTCCGCTGCTTCCGCTACCACGACCCGGACGGGGCTCCCCGCCGGGGCCCGGACGGGCCGGTCGCATGACGGCGCAGCAGATCACCCCGCACGCCGCGCCACCGGCCGTGTCACCGGCCACGGTCGCGCCCGCGCCCGGTCCGGCCCCCGATCGCCCGCTCGTCGAGATCCGCGGGCTCGTGAAGCACTTCCCGATCAAGGGCGGCATCCTCCAGCGCCAGGTCGGCACCGTCCAGGCCGTCGACGGCGTCGACCTCGTCGTTCGGCGCGGCGAGACCGTCGGCCTCGTCGGCGAGTCGGGCTGCGGCAAGACCACCGTGGGGCGGCTGCTGCTGCGCCTCATCGAGCCGACGGCCGGCACGATCATCTTCGACGGGACGGACATCACCAAGCTCCGGGGGTCGGCGCTCAAGCCGTACCGGCGGCGGATGCAGATCGTCTTCCAGGACCCGTACGCGAGCCTGGACCCGCGGACGCCGATCGGTGACAGCATCGGCGACGGGCTGCGGATCCACGGCATCGGGACGGCGAAGGAGCGAGCCGCCCGGGTGCTGCGGATCATGGACATGGTGGGCCTCCAGCCGTATCACGCCCGCCGCTACCCCCACGAGTTCAGCGGCGGCCAGCGGCAGCGGATCGGGATCGCCCGCGCGCTCGTCCTCGAGCCCGACCTCGTGGTCTGCGACGAGCCGGTCTCCGCGCTGGACGTCTCGATCCAGGCGCAGGTCCTCAACCTGCTCAAGAACCTGCAGCGCGAGCTGGGCCTCACGTACGTCTTCATCGCCCACAACATGGGCGTCGTCGAGCACATCAGCGACCGCGTCGCCGTCATGTACCTGGGGCGCGTCGCGGAGATCACCGACCGCGAGCGGATCTTCGCGGCGCCGCGCCACCCGTACACCCAGGCGCTCCTCTCCGCGGTCCCGATCCCGAACCCGGAGCTCCGCCGAACGCGGGTGATCCTGGGCGGCGACGTGCCGTCGCCGGTGAACCCACCGGGCGGCTGCCGGTTCCACCCGCGCTGCCCGCTGCGGACGGCACTCGGCAACCCGGAGATCTGCGCGACCGAGATCCCGGCGCTCGTCGACGCCGGCGGCGACCAGCTCGTGGCCTGCCACTTCCGCGGACCGGGCACGGACGCGACGCTGCCGGCCTGAGCGCGGACCAGCGCTTCCCCGGTGCGGCCGGGGATCGTGCGGCCGCGCCCAGCACGGCGACGCGGTCCGAGGTGTCGCGGAGGTGTCGCGCGTGGCCGGGACCCGCGGTCCGGGCGCCGGTGACGGTCAGGCCGGCGCGACCCCCGTTCGAGCCGCGGCGCCGATCGTCTCGGGGGTGACCTCCTCGGCGAAGTGGCAGGCGACCTCGTGCCCCGGCCGGATCGCCCGGAACTCCGGGGTCTCGGTGGTGCAGCGCTCCGGGTTGCCCAGCCGCTCGCGGAGCCAGCAGCGGGTGTGGAAGCGGCACCCCGACGGCGGGTTGGCCGGCGAGGGGATGTCCCCCTTGAGGATGATTCGCCGCTTGCGGTGCCGCGGGTTCGGGTCCGGCACGGCGGACAGCAGGGCCACCGTGTAGGGGTGCGCCGGGGCGTTGTAGATCTCGTCCACCTCGGCGAGCTCCACCAGCGCCCCGAGGTACATGACGCCCACCCGGTCGCTGATGTGTTCGACGACCGCGAGGTTGTGGGCGATGAAGAGGTACGTCAGTCCGAGCTCCTGCTGGAGGTCGTCGAGCAGGTTGAGCACCTGGCTCTGGATCGACACGTCGAGCGCGGAGACCGGCTCGTCGCAGACGATGAAGTCCGGGTTGAGCGCCAGCGCGCGGGCGATGCCGATCCGCTGCCGCTGCCCACCGGAGAACTCGTGCGGATAGCGATGGATGTGGCTCTGGTTGAGCCCGACGCGGGCCAGCAGCTCCCGGACGAGGTCCTCGCGCTTCGCCTTGTCGGTGAGCCCGTGGACGAGCGGGCCCTCGCCGACGATCTCGCCCACCGACATCCGGGGGTTGAGGCTGGCGTAGGGGTCCTGGAAGACGACCTGCAGGTCGCGGCGGGCCTTCTTCATCTCCTCGCCGCCGAGGACCGTCGGCTTCCGCCGCCGGTCGGCCTTCCGCTCCGCCTCGGTCGGGATGTCGAAGAGGACCCGATCCTTCACGGTCACCTTGCCCGAGGTGGCCGGGATGAGGCGGAGGATCACCTTGCCGAGCGTCGTCTTGCCGCACCCGGACTCGCCGACGAGACCGAGCGTCTCGCCCTTGCGGACGGTGAAAGAGACCCCGTCCACGGCCCGGACCGCGCCGATCCTGGAGATGCCGAGGAGGCCGCCGCGGATCTCGAAGTGCTTCACGAGGTTCTCGACCCGGACGAGCACCTCGCCGTCGGCCGGGGTCGTCGGGGGCGCGTCGACCGCGCTCGTAGGCTGCATCTCCACTCCGCTCATGGGGCGACGCTCAGGGCGGCGGCCGCTTCCTCCGCGACCTCCGGCGAGGCGTCCGGGCCGATCGCCGGGGGCTCGCCGGCCGGCGTGAGCCAGCAGCGGGACACATGGCCCGGCGTAACCTCCTGGAGGGGCGGCGGCGTGTCGCAGACCGGCATCGCGTACGGGCAGCGGCGCTTGAAGAGACAGCCGACGGGCAGGTTCAGGGGATTCGGGACGACACCCTGGATCACCTCGAGCCGCGTCCGCCGCTCGCCCAGGCGCGGGATCGAGGCCAGGAGGCCCTTCGTGTACGGGTGATGCGGCTGCTCGAACACGGTCGTCACGTCCGAGGCCTCGACGACCTTGCCGGCGTACATCACGACGACGTCGTCGGCCATCTCGGCGATGACCCCGAGGTCATGGGTGATGAGCATGATCGCCATCCGGTTCCGCTCCCGGAGCGTCTTCATGAGCTCCAGGATCTGGGCCTGGATCGTCACGTCGAGCGCCGTCGTCGGCTCGTCGGCGATGAGCAGCTCCGGGTTCGTCGAGAGGGCCATCGCGATCATCACGCGCTGGCGCATCCCGCCGGACAGCTGGTGCGGGTACTCGCGGGCCCGCCGCTTGGCGTCGGGGATGCCGACCTGGGTGAGCATCGAGATCGCCTGGTCGGTCGCCTGCTTCTTGGGAATCCCCTCGTGGAGGGAGATCGCCTCGGCGATCTGGTCGCCGCAGGTGTAGACCGGGTTGAGCGAGGTCATCGGCTCCTGGAAGATCATCGAGATCGCATTGCCGCGAACGTCCCGCATCTCCTCGTCGGAGAGGGTCAGCAGGTCGCGATCGCCGAGCCGGATCGAGCCCTCGACGATGCGGCCGGGCCGCTCGATGAGGCGCATGACCGACAGCGCGGTGATGCTCTTGCCACAGCCGGATTCGCCGACGACGCCGAGCGTCTGGCCGTGGCCGATCGAGAAGCTGACCCCGTCGACCGCCTTGACCACGCCGTCCTGCGTGAAGAAGTGCGTCCGGAGACCCTCGATGGCGAGGAGGTCCCCGCCGCCGGTGGAGCGGTGGGCCATCAGTTGGACTCGACGCGCTGCCGGGGGTCGAGCGCGTCGCGAAGGCCGTCGCCGAGGAAGCTGGCGGCGAGCACCACGAGGACCAGGGTGATCCCCGGGTACCAGGCCAGGAGCGGGTCGCGGTAGAAGTAGTCCTGGGCCCGGGTCAGCATGTTGCCGAGGCTCGCCTCCGGCGGACTGATCCCGAAGCCGAGGAACGACAGCGAGGCTTCGACGACGACCGAGTCGGCGATCCCGAGCGTGGCCGCCACGACCACCGGCGCCATCGCCGACGGGATCATGTGGCGCACGACGATCCGCCGGTCGCCGGCCCCGAGGGCCCGGCCCGCCTGCACGAAATCGGCTTCGCGGAGGGACAGGAACTCCGCCCGGACAAGCCGGGCCGCGGTGGTCCAGCTCGTGAGGCCGATGGCGAAGATGATGACCCAGACGTTGCCCGTGCCCCAGAAGGCGACGAGCATGACGATGAGGAAGAACGTGGGGATCGACAGGACCACGTCGACGACGCGCATGAGGAAGTTGTCGACCCAGCCGCCGAAATAGCCGGCCGTCGAGCCGACCGTCACCCCGATGATGACGATGACGAGGACCGCGGCGAGGCCGATGAAGAGCGACGTCTGAAGGCCCTTCATGAGCCGGGCAAAGGTGTTGATTCCCAGGTTGTCGTAGCCGAGCGGGGCCAGCAGCGACGGCGGCTGGTTGATCCGCTCGAGGGAGGTCTCGGCCCAGGCGTTGCCCGACAGGAACGGGATGAAGATCGCCGCCGAGACGAGGATCACCATGAGGAAGAAGGCGATGACGGCCAGCCGGTGGCGCGTGAAGCGGATCCGGACCAGCTGCCAGTAGGTTCGGACCGGGGTGAGGTCGACCTCGTCGACGGCGCCGGCCGCCGCCGGGAGCGGCGTGGTGTGCGTGCTCTCCATCACCGCGCCCCTAGTACTTGATCCGCGGGTCGACGACCGCGTAGAGGACGTCGGCGAGCAGGTTGCCGACGATCACCATCGCCCCGCCCATCATCGTGAAGGCGAGCACGACCGGGTAGTCGCGCTCGGTCACCGCCTGGACCCCCATGTTGCCGAGGCCGGGCCAGGTGAAGACGGCCTCGGTGATCGCCGCGCCGGTGAGGAGCGCGGGGATCGTGAGGCCGAGCAGCGTCACGATCGGGATGAGGGCGTTCCGCAGGGCGTGCTTGAAGATGACCCGCGACGAGGCGAGGCCCTTCGCCTTCGCTGTTCGGATGTAGTCGGCCCGCAGCACCTCCAGCATCGATGCCCGCATGTAGCGGCTCCAGCCGGCGACACCGACGATCGTCAGCGTCAGCGCGGGCAGGAAGAGGTGCCACAGGAGGTCGAGGATGTCGCCCTCCTTGCCGAACGTGTGCTTCCCGAAGAGCGGGAAGAGGTCCAGCTGCTGGGCGAAGATCTGGCGGAGGATGATGCCGAGCCAGAAGGTCGGGAGCGCGTAGCCGATCGTGGCGAAGACCGCGATGACCTTGTCGGCGGTGCTGTACTGCTTGACCGCGCCGAGGATGCCGACGGGGATCGCGATGACGACGGTCGCGAAGAGCGACACGCCCATGAGCTGGAGCGTGCTCGGGATCCGCTCGAAGATCTTGTCGCGTACCGGGAGGCCGTCCGTGATCGAGTAGCCCCAGGCCGTGTTGTCCCAGGGGAACGACCAGAAGGCGCTGAACCACTTCACGAACTGGACCAGGAGCGGCTGGTCGAGCCCGTACACGCGGCGGAGGTTCTCGATGACCTCCGGGGAGACCTTCGGCGACCGGAAGCGGTCGAACGGGTCGCCGGGGGCGAGGTGGACGATGAGGAAGCTGATGATGCTGATCCCGATGATGATCGGGATCGCCTGGATCAACCGGCGAAGGACGTAGCGCGCCATCGGCTCAGCCTCGCGCGAGGTTCGTCTGGGCTCGGCGGCGTGCCGAGTGGGTCGTCGATCGGATCATCGGGTCCTTCCCCGGGTACGAGAGCGGCCGGCGGCGGCCAGGGGGCCGC
>FWPV01016145.1_pt1 | contig 10577 bp, 10 predicted proteins | sample 2228371 | NCBI WGS metagenome assembly FWPV01 (sample SAMEA103939776, study PRJEB20133) | metagenome
GGGAAGTCATGGTCGTTTGGGCGTCAGAGCAGACATGCCAATGGACGATGACGTGGCGATGTGCTGATCGGTTTTGATCACGCTCGTTACCCTGAACATATTGATTGTTGAATCCTTGCTTCAGCAATCTACAGAACGGTTTGGTATCATGCTTCTGACGTTTTGCTGGCGAGCCGTATCGCGCTCCTTATGATGCAGGCGTGGTGAAAGGACAATGTGCTGATGCAACCGCTCGATCAGGCCAAAGCCGATCAGGATTTCAACTTCTTGCTCACCTGTTTCCAGACGATGCTGGGCAGCATCGGCGAATCGGCGCCGTTGCCCTGGTTGCCGGGCAGCGACGATGAATCAGCGGTATCAACGCGCGCGCTGGCGCAGGCATTGGGGATTGCCTTCCAGTTAATGAACCTGGCCGAGGAAAATGCCGCTGTCCAACAGCGCCGCATTGCTGACCGCGATCCAAAGCTGCCGCCAGAGTCGGGGCGCTGGCGCGATGCGTTGGTCAAGTTGCAGCGCGCCGGTTTCAGCGCTGAAGCGATTGCAGCGGCGTTGCCGACGATACGGGTAGAACCGGTTTTGACCGCGCATCCGACTGAGGCCAAACGAGCCACAGTGCTCGAACACTATCGGGAACTCTATCTGCTGCTGGTGCAGCGCGAGAGTCAGCGCTGGTCGCCTGCCGAGCAGGCTGACATTGAATCCGATATTGTCACCTTGCTCGAACGATTGTGGCGCACCGGCGACATCTTTCTCAGCAAGCCGGATGTGCCTTCCGAAGTGCGCAACGTCTTGCACTACCTGATGAATGTCTTTCCTGATGTGTTGCCGGTGCTCGATCAACAGTTGCGCTACGCCTGGCAAATGGCCGGGTTCGATCCGCGCCTGTTGACCAGCAACTGGCCGCGTTTGCAGTTCGGTTCGTGGGTGGGCGGCGATCGTGATGGCCATCCGCTGGTGACAGCCGAAGTCACCGCGCAAACGCTGCAAGAGCTGCGTTTGCAGACATTGCGCTTGCTGCGCCGGCGCATGCGAGTGGCTGTTCGTCATCTGAGCATTTCTGATCTGCTGGCGCCGGTGCCGCCTGGTCTGGTTACGCTGATCCAGCGTCTGGCTGACGGTCTGGGAGAGCGGGGCGCGCAGGCGATTGCCCGTAATCCGAACGAACCGTGGCGGCAGGCGCTAAATCTGATGATCGCGCGGTTGCCGATAGATGACGCGCCAGCAGAGGCGGCCCGGCTGGTCGATGAACCAGGTCGATATCGCTCGGCTGATGAGTTGCTGGCCGATCTGGGCGAGCTGGCCGAGCTGCTGACGACGATCGGCGCTGAACGGCTGGCGACTGCCGAGATTCGTCCTCTCCAGCAACTGGTGCAGACTTTTGGGTTTCATGGCGCGACGCTCGATATTCGCCAGAACAGCCAGTTTCACGATCGAGCGCTGGCCCAACTGCTGGCTGCTGCCGGTTTGCCGGCTGACGATCTGCTGAGCGGTGATCTGGATCGGCGCCTGGCGCTGCTCGAACGCGAAGTCGCTTCACCGCGTCCGTTTGCGCATCCCGATACGCCCCTCGGCCCGGAAGCGACTGCCGTGATCGGCTGCTATCGGGCGCTGGCAGCGCATCTGGCGCGCTACGGCAATGCCGGTATCGGGCCACTGATCATCAGTATGACCGGTGATGTCAGTGATGTGCTGGTCGTTTATTTGCTTGCCCGTGAGGCTGGTCTGGCATATACAACCCCGGAAGGATTGGTCTGTCGGCTGCCGGTTGTGCCGCTGTTTGAGACGATCGACGATCTTGAACGCAGTCCGCAGATTCTGGCGGCGATCCTCGATCATCCGATGACGCGCCGCAGCCTGAGCGCGCAGGCCAACGGCGGGGAGCTGGCGCAGCAGGTTATGATTGGCTACAGCGACAGCAATAAAGACGGCGGCATCCTGGCCAGTCAGTGGGCGCTCTACCGCGCGCAGCGCGCCATGGCCGAGGTGGGGCGGGCACGTGGGGTGCGGATCCGCTTCTTCCATGGGCGGGGCGGAACGATCAGTCGCGGCGCCGGGCCAACCAACCGTTTTATTGCGATGCTGCCATCAGGTAGCCTGCAGGGCGATCTGCGCTTAACCGAGCAGGGTGAGGTGATCGCGCAGAAGTATGCTAACCGATTGACGGCAGCCTACAACCTGGAACTATTGCTGGCCGGCACGGTCACTCATACCCTCTTGCAGCAGCGTCAGCCTGCCGAAACCTACCCGCTTGAGCCGGTCATGGACTGGCTGGCACAACGGGCACAAGCCGCCTACCGCGACCTGATCGAGCGTGACGGCTTCATCAGTTTCTTCCGGCAGGCCACACCGATCGATGTGATCGAGCAGAGCCGGATCGGTTCGCGTCCGGCGCGTCGCACCGGTCAGGCGACCCTGGCCGATCTGCGCGCCATCCCGTGGGTCTTTAGCTGGAACCAGTCACGCTTCTACCTGCCGGGCTGGTATGGTGTGGGCAGCGCGTTGATGGCGCTTCAGCGCGAGCAGCCTGAGTGGTGGAATCTGCTGTGCGCCGAGAGCTGGCGCTGGCCGTTGTTGCGCTATCTGCTGGCAAATGTCAGCACGAGCTTGCAGACGGCGCACCGCGAGACGATGCATACCTACGCGAGCCTGGTGACGGATGACACTGTGCGCAACACCTTTCTCTCCCTGATCGATGCCGAGTATGTCTGCACCGAAGAGGCGCTAATCGCGATCTACGGCATGCCGATCGCTCAGCGTCGGCCTCAGATTGCCGCTACCCTGGCCCGGCGTCAAATCGGACTGGCGCCGCTCCATCGTCGTCAGATCGCTCTGCTCCAACGGTGGCGCGCGCAGCTTGCCGCTGGTGATCCTGAGGCCGAGGTGACGCTAACCGATCTGTTGCTGCTGGTGAATGCAATTGCGGCTGGCCTGCGCACAACGGGGTGAGTGCCGTCAATCATCAATATCCTGACCGAACACCAGTCGGCGACCTTCATCGCGCCGACCGCGCAGACGTTGCCATATCAGCGGCAGGTAGGGCAGCAGGAGTGCGGCAACTGCGGTCAGTAGCAAAATCAACGCGATTGGACGGGTGACAAACACGCTTACATCGCCTTGACTGATGGCGAGCGCGCGCCGGAATTGCGCTTCAGCCAGCGGCAGCAGAATCAGCCCAAGAATGGCTGGGCCGACTGGAATCCGAAAGCGACGCATAAAGAAGCCCAGCACTCCGATACCATACATAAGCAGGACATCGACAAAGCTGTTTGCTATACTGTAGACGCCCAGAGTGCCAAAGACCATGATACCGCTGTAAAGCAGCGGTCGCGGAATCGTCAAAATCTTGATCCAGATCCGGATCAGCGGCAGATTCAGGATCAAGAGCATCACATTACCGATGTACAGACTGGCAATGAGTGTCCAGACTAGATCCGGTGATTTCTGAAACAGGAGCGGTCCCGGTTGCAGGTTGTAGATTTGAAATGCCACCAGCAGAATCGCCGCCGTTGCTGAAGTCGGTAAGCCCAGGGTCAGTAACGGCACCAGAACACCGGAAAAAGCGGCATTATTGGCGGCCTCTGGGCCAGCAACACCTTCAATTGCCCCTTGCCCCCATTCGGCTTTGTGTTTTGAAAGGCGTTTTTCCAGCGTATAGCTGAGAAACGTCGGGATTTCGGCGCCGCCGGCAGGCAATGCGCCGAGCGGAAAGCCGATGAGCGCACCGCGGAGCCAGGCGGGCCATGATCGCCGCCACTCTTCAGCATTCATCCCGATTGAGGAACGAACAGCGATCACCTCTTCGTTGCTATGACGGAGGCGGGCAGCCACGTAAAGCGCCTCACCAACGGCAAAGAGGCCGACAGCAACCACGACTACATCAATCCCATCGAGCAGTTCAACCACACCAAATGTAAATCGCACCTGTCCAGAGAGAATGTCAATACCGATGAGACCGAGAAACAAGCCAATAAACAGGCTGATTAGACCCCGTATCAACGACGAGCCGATGAGTGATGTCACGCTCACGAATGCGAGCACGGTCAGCGCGAAATAATCAGCAGGCTGGAAGAGGAGCGCAGCGCGGGCAATCACGGGCGCAATAAAGGTGAGTAACAGGGTGGAGAGCGTGCCGGCGACAAACGAGCCGATCGCAGCAGTGGCCAACGCTGCGCCAGCTCGTCCCGATTTCGCCATGGCAAAGCCCTCAAACGTCGTTGCTACCGATGCCGATTCACCGGGCGTGTTCAACAAAATCGAGGTGGTTGAACCACCGTACATGCCACCATAGTAGATGCCGGCAAACATGATTAACGCGCCGGTCGGGTCAAAGTTGTAGGTGAGCGGCAGGAGCAAGGCGACCGTGAGCGCCGGGCCGATGCCTGGCAAGACGCCAACGGCGGTGCCGATGGTGACGCCGATGGCTGCCAGCAACAGATATTGCGGCGTCAGTGCGCTGGCAAATCCGTTCAACAGGTGCCCGATGACTTCCAAAATAGAATCCTAAAACAGGCCGCTGAGGAGACCAGCAGGCAGGCGAATTCCAAGCAGACGAGTAAAAATGAAATAGACAAGCAGCCCGATCATGAACCCTGTCAGCAGATCGCGTTGAGTGTGCGTGCTGCCTAACACACGACTGGCGAGCGGTAGAAACAGAGTGGTGGCGATCACATACCCTAACGGCCAGAGCGCAGCCGCATACGCAATGAGCACGCCAAACAGGGTAAGCGTAACCGGCCAGTCGGTCAGCCGCTCTTCTTCAATCACTTCGGTGATCAGTTCGTGATCTGGCAGCACAGTGACCTGCAAAAACCACAAGCCGCCAAGAATCAGGCACCCAAATCCGACGATGGTGGGAAAGACACGGGGACTGACCATTGTTGCGCTGGCTGCCCCGCCAATGGTGGATGTTTGCGCGAGGATCATGATGCCCAGCCCGACGATTGCCAGGGCAGCCAGTCGTAACCCGATCAGCGCTCTTGATCGAGGATTCATTGCGCCAGCCCAAGATCGCGCAGTACGGCGCTGATCCGATTGATCTCATTGTCTAGAAAGGCGCTGAACTCATCGCCTGTCATGAAGAAGTCTGTCCAACCATTCGTGGTGAGCGCATCCTGCCACTCTTTGCTGTCGCGCATCTTCTTGATGGTCTCAATGACCGCAGCGCGTTGAGCAGAGGTCATTTCAGGAGCGCCGAATACTGCTCGCCAGTTGATCAGTGCCACATCAACGCCGCTCTCTTTGAGCGTCGGCGCATCAACTCCCGCGATCCGTTGCTCGCTGGAAACAGCCAGTATGCGCATCGTCCCGGCGGCAACCTGTTCGGCAAACTCTGAAACGCCGGAGACACCCGCTGTCACTGCGCCGGAGAGAATGGCAGCAGTCGCTTCACCACCGCCAGAATAGGCGATATAATTCACCTTCGCCGGCTCCACTCCGACTGCTTTCGCAATCAACCCAACCAGGATGTGATCGGTGCCGCCAGCCGATCCGCCACCCCAGGCAATTGCGCCAGGGTTGGCTTTGAAATCGGCGATCAGTTCTTGCAAGGTCTGATATGGTGAGTCGGCAGGAACGACAATCGCTTCTGCTTCGGCGGTCAGTAATGCCAGCGGAGTAACCTGCGCTAGATTAACCGGGGCTTTGTTGGTCTGAATGGCGCCTACCATGACCAGCCCGCCTACCATTAACTCGTGCGGCTTGCCCTTGCTCTCATTGACAAATTGCGCCAGGCCGATCGTGCCGCCAGCCCCGCTCACATTGTACACCTGCACATTCTGCCCGGTCGTGGCAGCAAGCGCAGTCTGCATAGCGCGCGCCGTGCGATCCCAACCGCCCCCAGGGGAGGCTGGCGCCATAATGTTAATCGTTTCGGTGGGAAAGGTGAAGGCTGTTGAAGAGGATGTCTGTTGTGCGCCGCATCCATACAGCAAAAGGGCGACAAGCGCCAGGATCAGGATCGAGATGTGACGTCGCATTGGGATTCCTTTCTGCATGCTAGAGATGATGCCGCGCCAGTGTGGGAAAATCTCCTTTATTATAGAGGGGCGTATTTCCTAGTGTCAAGTCCTTGAACACGGCTTTCCGGCGTGCAGGCGCCATCCGCTGATCAACTTCCCAGCCGTTCCCCAGCGTGGCGCGCGCCGATGATGTTGCGCGCCACCGGGCCAAGTTCCAGCTCGGCCAGCGGGCCGGTGACGTACAATCCTGGCGCCCACTGCAAATCGGGGCGAATGATCGGATAGCCGCAGTCGGCCACCGGTAGTTCAGCTTCGGCAATCGTGGCTGTCAGCCAGGGATGGCCTGGTCGTTCGGCAGTGAAACCGGTCGCCAGAATGACGCGATCAACAGCGAGCTGCTGCTCGCGCAAACGCAGCATGATTTTGCCATCGGTGGCGCTACTTGCTTCCTGCACTTCATCGATCAGCAGGCGCAGTTGCTGGCGTTGGATGGCATTAGTCAACGCCTGCGCCAGCTCAACCGGCATAGTGCCCGGTTGACGGGCCGACGTGATCATCGCCCGTCGCTTTCGCATGTCTGGCTCGGCGTGAAAGCGACATAGCTCTTTCGGCCCCATCCAGCCTGGCGGACTATCGAAGGGCGCGATCCGAATCGGGTGGCGCATGACCAGCGTGACATTGGCGCTGGCGCTGAGGGTCAATGCGAGGTGGCCGGCGCTGATCCCGCCGCCGATGATGGCGATCGTCTGGCCGGTCGTCACGCGCTCGCGGTCGAAATCCGCTTCGTACAGATGAACGACGCGCGCGCCTGCCTGCCGCGCGGCGCTGGCCCAATCCGGCCAGCGCAACTGTTCACCGATGCTTAGCGCCAGCAGCACATTGCGGGCAGTGACTGATCCCTGTTCCGTTTCTGCCTGCCATCCGGCGCCAAATCGCCGCAGACCGATGACGCGCCCACGGAGATGGAGTTCGTTGAGACGATGTTGCTCAATTATGGCCTGGCAGTGGGCGCGAAAGATGTCGAGTGAAGGCCGCTGGTAGCGACCGTGGAAGTGATGTGCCTCAGCTCCGATTGACTGAGCAAAGCGCAAGAGATCGTGTGGATCGAGCGCCAGATGATGCACCGCTGTCGAGCGCAGGTACCGCATGCCGCAAGCGGTTGTGCAGGTCTCCCAGCGGGCCAGCAGGCGCTCGCGCGGATCAAGTATCCGTAAACGATGGGCGGGTACCCCGCCACGCTCGCGCAGCACAAGCGCCAGATGAGTGCCGTGGATGCCGCCGCCAACGATCAACCAGTCGAAATCCATACTGCCGTGCCAGTAATCAATGCGACTCGCCCGAGCGTCCGCGCCGTTCGACATCGCGCAGCGACAATCCGCGATCGCGCAGCGCCTTGAGCAGGCCCTTGCGCTCGATCTCGCGCAGCGCCGCCGCCGAGAGCTTAAGACGCACAAACCGCTGCTCTTCCGGCACCCAGATCCGCCGTTCCTGCACATTCGGCAGCCAGCGGCGATTGGTGCGCCGCTTTGAGAATGAAACGTGATGCCCAAACGATGGCGCGCGACCGGTCAAATCGCAACGACGTGACATACAGATACCTCCTGCAATTGGTAATAGACTTCCTCCACATCACGCGAGTGGATGCAACGGTGAACACCATGTTGAAGGAGCAATGCACGCATTGCTCCTCTCCTTGCCACGCACTGCTGCTGGCGACGAACTACGTATGATCAGGCGAGCGCGCCTTCGTCTATAGCGTGATCACCTGATCAGGCGGGTTACCGGCCAGCGCAGCGTAGAGATCGGGGAAGCATCCCACCTGCACACCGGCCACCGTGCCTTTGGTCTGACAATTGCCCGGCTCGCCCTCGGCCAGACCGCGCTCAAGCGCACACTGATCGCACATCATCAGCAGCATGCCCTGTTCGGCGGCCACCTTCGCCAGCCGTTCTCCCATTGGGTCGCCGGCGCGCAGCAGATAGGTGTTGTCATCGAAAAAGAACATTCCCACCACCTGAGCGCCGTGGCGCCCCTCTTCAAGCTGGGGCAAAATCATCTTGCCGAGCTTGTAGCTGGCGGTGTGACCTGATGTAGCGAAGATATAGGCAACCTTCATCACGTACCCTCCTTTTCAATAGCAGAGACTTACGAAACTTGCTCGCCGATTCTAATCCTCTTCGTCATCATCGTCAACAGGCAGCGGGAAATCCCAACTCCCAAACGGATCGGGGAAGGTTGCCCACTGGGCCGGGCCGAGCGCCAGCTCATCGTCGGTCAACAGGCAGGACTCCAGGCGCGCTCGCAGCGCTGCTTCATCCATCTCCTGGCCGATCAAGACGATTTCCTGCCGTCGGTCGCCCCACGGCTCGCTCCAGACTGTGGCCAGCTCTGCCTGGAACGCCGGATCGTCAGGTTGCTCGGGACTGGCAGCCCACCACCAGCCACCCGGCTCAACGCGGCAGGATGCTCCCGCCTGTGACCAGATACCACACTGCTCCATGCGTGAAGCCAGCCAGAAGATACCTTTCGAGCGCAACACGCCGGGCCATTCCTCGTGGATCAGTTCCCAAAAACGTTGCGGATGGAAGGGGCGGCGCGCGCGGAAGACAAAACTGCTGATCCCATACTCTTCAGTTTCGGGCGTGTGTTCGCCGCGCAGCTCCTGCAACCAGCCGGGCATCTGCGCCGCGCGCTCGAAGCTAAACAGGCCGGTGTTGAGAATCTGATCAAGCGGCACCTGACCAAACACGCTTCGGATCAGGCGCGCCTGCGGGTTGAGCCGTCGCAGCAATGCCTCAAGCCGCTGAAGCTCATCGCTATCAACCAGATCCGTCTTGTTGATGACAAGCACATCGGCAAACTCGACCTGATCGATCAGCAAATCAGCGATTGCGCGATCATCGTCTTCTCCAGCGGCCAGATCGCGGTCGCGCAGCTCATCAAGCGATTGCAGTTCAAGCGGAAAGTTCCGCGCATCCACCACGGTCACCATCGTATCGAGGCGGGCAAGCTCGCCGAGCGCCGCGCCATCAGGGTCGGCGAACGTGAAGGTTTCGGCTACCGGCAACGGCTCGGCGATCCCGGTCGACTCGATCAGCAGATAATCGAAACGCCCTTCGTGGGCCAGTCGAGCCACCTCTACCAGCAAATCTTCGCGTAGCGTGCAGCAGATACAACCATTGCTCAGCTCGATCAGCCGCTCTTCGGTGCGGCTCAATGCCGCTTCGCCGCTGCGCACCAGGTGCGCATCGATGTTTACTTCGCTCAGATCGTTGACGATCACCGCAACCCGCATTCCGGCTCGGTTTGCCAGAACGTGGTTGAGGAGCGTGGTTTTGCCGCTGCCGAGAAAACCCGAGAGCACGGTGACAGGCAGCGGTCGTGAATGTGGTGATAGTGGAGAAGGGTTCATGTTATTGATACATTGTATTAAAAAAATTAAGCGAAAAGAGATGCCGCAGAAGCGGCAGTGATAAAATGATACCTTATATCAAGAAGTCTGTCAAGAATGGTATGCGCCAAGCGGAGCGCGGCGCGGCAATCTCCTCATCAGGCGCGAGGATTGGACGACGCGGCATGGCTCCCGCTGGCGAAGGGGATGGCGTCGGGCGCTGGCGCGCCCGCACAATCAGATGGATGGTGTCCGAACTATCAAGTATAATGAAGCAAACTTGTTGAGTTTGTCATCGGGCATGGTTGCGAGTCGGCCCAGGGCTGGCGAGGGAGGATACACCTATGGTGCGCGAGCGGTATATTCGCCAGATCAGCGCCTTGCGCGAAGATCTGCTGCGGATGTTCAGTATGGTCGAACAGCAGTTGCTGCGCGCAATTCGCTGTCTTGAGACGTGGGATACGGTGGCGGCGGCGCAGATCATTAATGATGATCAACAGATCGACGAGGCATGGCGGGAACTCGAAGAGAGTGTGATCCACGTGCTGGCGACGCAGCAACCCGTGGTTGCTTCTGACCTGCGCCTGACCAGCGTGGTGTCGGCGATTGCGAGCGAGCTGGAGCGGATTGGCGATTACGCGAACAGTATTGCCAAACGAGTGCGACGAGCGTCGCGCCGTCCGGCTTTTGTGGCGCCGCCGCCTCAGATTTACGAGATGGCGCAACTGGCCTTGCAGATGGTCAATACCAGCCTTGAAGCATTTCTGCGCCAGGATGCGGAACTGGCGCGTTCGTTGACCGGTTACGACGAACGGGTTGATGAGCTGGAAGACACGCTGCGGGCGCTGATCATCGCTGATGCGCGCCAGGATCCAGATCGGTTTGAGGCGGCGATCGATCTGCTCGATATGGTGCATGCGCTGGAACGAACCGCTGACCGGGCGACCAATATCGGCGAGCGCGTGATCTATCTGGCAACAAGTAGCCAGACGAGCTTGAATTGATGTATTATTGTTGCTGGATGTTCATCAGCGCTGACGCTCGCTGTTCAGATCGTCAGCGCTGATATTGTGTACTGGCATTGGCAGTTGTTGTTAGAGGTTCTTGTGACACGACCGACATATTTGCAGGCGCTCGCTGAACGGGTGTTGATCTACGACGGCGCTATGGGCACCTCGATCGACACCTTCGATCTGACGGCAGCGGATTACGGCGGCGAGGCCACGTTT
>FWPV01016148.1_pt1 | contig 10575 bp, 7 predicted proteins | sample 2228371 | NCBI WGS metagenome assembly FWPV01 (sample SAMEA103939776, study PRJEB20133) | metagenome
TTCTTTTGAAGTAAATCATAGTACATCCACCTTCCTGCAATCAAATATGTGGATGAATTACTCAAAGGTCCTTCAAGCGACAAAAATGAATTAATTATTCCTAATCCAAAGGTGCCTTTTTCCTTTTCCTTTGTGCCGGATTTAAGACTTATATCCAGCACACTTGATAATCTTCCTCCGTATTCTGCAGGGAAAGCGCCTTTTATTAATTTGATATCCCTAATTGCATTTGAGTTAAATGTACTTGAAATGTTACCGATATGTGCGGGATTATAAACTACAGCGCCATCAACCAACGTCAGAGTCTGATCCGGTGAGCCGCCTCTTACATAAAGTCCGTTTGATAATTCTGAACTCTTGTTTATTCCCGGCAATAACTGAAGAATTCTGAAAAGATCAACCTCACCGGAGAGTGTAGGAAGTTTTGAAAGAATCTCTGGTTGTATATCAATTGTACTTAGTACATTTTTATCAACTTTTTTTGCTTCAACCAAAACTTCATCCAGTTTAATTTCAACAGGTGTAAGAACAATATTAATTCTCTGATTTACACTTACATTAGTTAAATCAATTTCTTTAAAGAGTGATTTGTATCCGATATGCCGGAAAACAACAAAGTATTTTCTGGATTTTAATTTTGGAAGAACATAATAGCCATAATTGTTTGCAGATGTTCCGAATAATGGCTCGGACTGAAGACTCAAAGAATCGCGGTAAACAAGTATGTTTGTACCAATTAATGCTTCACCTGAAACTTCATCATATATAAATCCTGATACTGAAAAATCAATTTCCTGAGAGCAAATTTCATTAGAAAGTAAAAGCAATAAAGCAATTACAATTATTTCTCTGAAGCAGGATTTCATCTAATCCGTATAAAAAGTGTTTTTACTGTCTAAGAAATAGAAAATTTAAGCTTAATAGTCAATAGTTTAATTGCGTTCGATTTATAATTGTTGTTCTAACTATAATTCTGATTAATCATCGGGCATCACTAAATTAGCACCTCAAATTCTTAAACTTATGGAGAACGATGAAAAAGATAAGAAACATTGCAATTATTGCGCACGTAGATCACGGAAAAACAACATTAGTTGATCAGATACTAAAACAATGTGCGGTATTCCGCTCAAATCAGGTAGTGAGAGAAAGGTTTCTGGATTCAAATGATCTTGAAAGAGAGCGTGGAATTACGATTCTTGCAAAAAATATCAGTATCCCTTATAAAGATTATAAAATAAATGTAATTGATACTCCGGGTCACGCAGATTTTGGAGGAGAAGTTGAGCGTGTTTTAAAAATGGCAGATGGAGTTTTGCTTCTTGTAGATTCTTTTGAAGGACCAATGCCTCAAACAAGATTTGTACTTGAAAAAGCCCTAGCAATTCATTTAAAACCTATTGTGGTCATCAACAAAATAGATAGACCTGATAACCGTCCGACTGAAGTGCTTGATGAAATATATGATTTATTTATTGAACTCGATGCAGATGAAATTCAACTCGATTTTCCTGTAATATATGCAAGCGGAAGAGATGGATGGGCTGTTAAAGATTTAAAAGATCAAAGAAAAGATTTAACTCCTTTACTCGATTCTATAATTAATGACCTACCTGCTCCTCCTACTAAAAAAGGAAGCGTGCAAATTCAGATTACAACATTAGATTATAATGATTACGTTGGAAGGATCGGTATTGGAAGAGTCTTCAGAGGTAAATTAAAAAAATCAGATAAGCTGGCAATTATAAAACGTAACGGAAATATTCATCCTGTTTCTATCAAACAGTTATTTGTTTTTGAAGGATTAAACAGAGTTGAAGCTGAAGAAGTATCCTGCGGTGATATTTGTGCAATTGTTGGCATTGAAGATGTTGATATTGGTGATACAATTGCTGATGCTGAAAATCCCGAGCCGCTTCCAATTATTTCTATTGATGAACCAACTATCAGTATGACTTTTACAGTTAATAACTCTCCTTTTTATGGGCGCGAAGGAAAATTTGTTACTTCAAGACAATTACGCGATAGACTATTTAAAGAACTTGAACATAACGTTGCACTTCGTGTTCAGGAAACAAACTCACCGGATGCATACAAGGTATCGGGCAGAGGAATTCTTCATCTCTCAATTTTGATTGAAAATATGAGACGTGAAGGTTATGAACTTCAAATTCGTGAACCAAAAGTTATCTATAAGGAAATTGATGGTAAAAAAGCAGAGCCAATTGAAGTTCTTGTCGTTGATGTTCCCGCAGAGCTTGCAGGCAAAGTAATTGAGCTTGTTGGACAGAGACGCGGTGAGTTGATTAAAATGGAGAACAAAGGAAATATGAACAAGCTGGAGTTTCATATTCCATCACGAGGAATAATGGGATTGAGAACAAAAGTTCTAACCGCAACTTCCGGTGAAGCAATAATGCATCACAGATTTTATCAGTATGAATACTTTAAAGGATCAAAAAAAAAAAAAAAAAACGGTGTGTTGATTTCAATGGATGAAGGAGCTGCAACAGCTTATGCAATAGATGCACTGCAGGATAGAGGAAAGTTTTTTATTGATCCCGGTGATGTTGTTTATAAGGGTCAAATTGTTGGGGAGCACAGCAAAGAAAATGATATTGAAGTGAATGTACAGCGTGGCAAAAAGCTTACTAATATGCGTGCATCAGGTTCTGATAAGGCGATTAAAATTACTCCGGCTGTAAAATTCTCTCTTGAAGAAGCACTTGAATATATAAACGATGATGAAATGGTTGAAGTAACACCAAAATCTATCAGACTAAGAAAAATTTATCTGGATCCGAATGAAAGGAAAAGATATAATCTGGGTAAAATGAATTCGTAATTATTTTATGTTTAAAATAAATTGTGAATCATAAATAAAAGTTTTCTGAGACAAATTCATATTAGCACTTATAATCATTGCTTCAGCAACTTTTGCCGCTTCGATAGGTTGGTATTTATTTAAAGCGGGAATTACCTGTGTTGTAAGTCCCGCCACTTTAATGCCTATTTTTTCACCCAGTCTTTTTTCACTTCTATCCCCCACCAAAATTGATGGTCTGAAAATCAGAATATGTTCAAAGCTTAATTTCTGTACTTCCTCATCAAGTTTGCCTTTTATGGACAAGTAAAAATTTTTTGATTTATGATTGGCACCAAGTGAAGAAACAAGCAGATACTTTTTTACACCATTTGCTGCTGCAGCTTCTGCAACTTCAAGCTGATAAGTATAATCAATTTTATATTGTGTCAATTTACTCCCCGCTTTTTTGATCGTAGTACCGAGTGCAGAATAAAGTTCATCACCAACCAGCTCATTTTTCCAGAGATTAATCATTTCAAAATCAACTAAATGCTCTTCAATCTTCGGATGTAGATAGCCTGAAGACCTTCTGACAAATATTTTTACTTTTTCATATCTGTCATCGTTAAGAAGTTTTTGAGTAATATGACTTCCTATCAAGCCGGTTGCACCAACTACAATTGCTGTCTTCAAAGAGATTACTCGACTATTATTTCATCCACCATTAACCAGGGTTTACCGCCAGCTTCAGGATGCCATTTTGGAAGCTCGTCATAATTTTTTGCAAATATCTTTACAAATCTCACATCTTCATCCGGAATATCCACACTAAAATCTTTTTGTGTCCAATCAGGATTTCTTAATGATGATGGAACTTCAACTTTACCAGCACTTACATAATCCACTCCATTTAATGAAGTAAAGAATTCTATATATTGTGGAAAAACCACCCAGGATGATGAAGCCTGAAAAAATCCTACAGAAATTTTTTTAACTTTTTGCAGATCACCTAAATCTGCAACTGCTTCAAAATCAGTTCCCTGATAGCCCTGCCAGGAGCGGTCTCCTCCTCTGAAACTGTCTGAACCGCGTAATCCATCTGTTAAAGCTTCCACACCTCCTGCGGAATATCTTTCATTGTAAGGATATGTAAGATTAACTTTTTTTCTGGTCGCTTTATTGAATGTAAATCCATGCATAAAATTTTTACCAACATTTTTTTCACCATGCTGTAAAAATATTTTTACAAGATTTGTTTGTGGAATTTCAAACTCAAACACATCTTCTGATTTTTGTTCAATTAAAAGTTCTTTACCATATGCCCCGATTTTCATATCAATATCTTTTTGCAGCTGCTTCACTTGGACATCAAAAGAATTTTTTGAGGGATTAAATGTTTTTGTAATATCGAATGGTTTTGTTTCCAATCCATAATTAACGCTCATCAAATCCAATCTCTTATAATGTTTTTGTACCCGTTGTCTGAACTCTTCAAAATTTCTTTCAGCGGGATAAGTCCAGATGACTTCCGACAGTGCAAGCATTCTGGGGAATAATCTGTCATCTACTAACTCCTGCGGCGCATATTCAGTCCACATATTTCCTTCGCTTCCAAGAACGTGTTTTCTTTCTGCTTCGGTTAATTCGGGCGGAACCGGATCGAATGAGTAAACTTTCTGAAGATCAGTAACATCAACAGGATAATCAAAGTAACAATGGCTTGTGGGCGATACTATTACATCGTGTCCTTGCTGGGCAGCTTCAATCGCACCTTTTACTCCGCGCCATGATTGAACAGTTGCCTCGGGAGCCAAACCACCTTCTAAAATTTCATCCCATCCTACTATTTGTTTTCCTTTTGAGTTAATAAATTTTTCCATTCGCTTAATAAAATAACTCTGAAGTTCGTGTTCATCCTTAAGATTTTTATCTTTAATTCTTTGCTGACACTTTTGACAATTTTTCCATCGATTCTTGGGTGCTTCATCTCCACCAATGTGAATATATTTTGATGGAAATAGTTCAACCACCTCAGTAATAACATCTTCTAAAAACTCGAAAGTTTTTTCGTTACCTGCGCAATAAATATCATAATAAATTCCCCAAAGCGTACCAACATCAAAAGGTCCACCTGTACAGGAAATTTCCGGATAGCAGGATATGGCTGCAGTTGAATGTCCGGGCATTTCGATTTCTGGTACAACATTTATAAATCTGCTTGCAGCATAATCAACAACTTCTTTAATATCTTCCTGAGTATAGTATCCGCCGTAAACAGTTCCATCATCATAAGTTCTGAATGCGCCTTTCTTCGTGAGTTCAGGATATTTTTTGATTTCAATGCGCCAGGCCTGATCTTCTGTTAAATGCCAGTGAAGCGTATTGAATTTATGATATGCAAGTAGATCGATATATCTTTTTACAAAATCTTTAGTCATAAAATGACGACAACAATCAAGGTTTAATCCACGCCAGATAAATTCAGGTTTATCATAAACAACAACGCAAGGTAAGATCCAGTCAAGTCCTTCTACTTTGGCAACAGAATTTATGTATGGATCAAAGAGCTGGCGAAGTGTTTGCACTCCATAGAACAGTCCGTTTAATTCATTTGCTTCTATTAAAATGTTGAATGGATTAATTACAAGTGTGTAGCCCTCTTTTCCATAATCTTCGTTTTGTTTCTTTAAAGAAAGTATAATAGAATTTGATTCCATTCTTCCATTCCAGATTGATGGTTTCAAATCAAATCCTGTTGCAGGATTTAAAACTTCAGCAAGATAATCTGCAACTTTTTTAGAATTCGAATCAAAAAATATTTTTGTATTTGCATCAAGAGTAAAGCTGCCGTCATTCAGTACAATGCTTTTGGGTTTGGGTATAATGTTTATTTCAGTATTCATCCCCTGCATAAAAGAAAATTGGTTTAATGAGAGAGAAATAAAGGTAATAAGAGAAAAAAATATATTCTTCATTTTAGTGTTCCATTATTGTTTATGGAGTTATTCAGAAAAAAGTTTTTGCATAAAATTAAATTCTTCTTCAGTCAGAGGATTATCCATTCCGCTTAAATTAGATTTTACCTGATCAAGATTTCGGAAACCGGGAATAACTGCACCAACCTGTTTATAATACAACAAATATTGAAGTGCAGCTCGTGATAATTCCTGATTAGAGGGACCGAATTTATTTTTTAACTTTTCAATTTTTGGTTCAAGTTTAGCGAGATTTTCCGGTTTGAATCTGTCTGCATTTGCTCTGTGATCACCAGCTTCAAATTGGGGCGGGTTACCTGAATGATACTTGCCAAGCAACAGCCCTTGAGCTAAAGGTCCGAACGCAATAAAAGAAATACTGTATTCATCCAGTAATTTTCTGGTTGGAGAATTATCCTGCACAAAGCGGTCATCAAGAGCACTTGCAAAACTTTGGATCACATCAGGCTTTACTTTAGGAATTAATTTTATAAAATCTTCGTGCTTATAAGCTGATTGCCCTATCAATCTTATTTTACCTTCATCACGCAGTTTATACATCACCTCAATTGCATCATCTAGGTATTTATCGTTTTCGCCAAAATCACCGTGATGGAAATAATAAAGATCTATGTAATCTCTTTTAAGATTTATTAATGATTGCTCACATTGATGACGAATGTGGGCAGGCTCATATGCGTGTTCTGCCGTTCCGGGAAACCATCCAACTTTTGTTGCAATAATAAAATTATTAGTTCGTTTGCCAAGAATACGAGCCAGCATTCTTTCTGCTCTGCCATTGCCATAAACATCAGCATTATCAAAATGATTTACGCCATGATCAATTGCATAATTTATAGCTTCAGCGATTTCATTTTCATCTACATTAGCCCAGCCATTGGGAACACCGTTTACCCAGTTTAATCCACCCATTGTCCAGCAACCAAGACTAATTTCTGAAACGCTTATATCTGATTTTCCAAGTTTGCGGTATTTCATATCTACTCCGGTTATTATTGAAAGGATTTACAAAAATATAAAAGTTTAATACGATTTTGAACGAGATTAAATTATAAAATTTAATTGTGTTGTTTTACAGAAAGTTTAAAATCAGAAATGCAAAAAAAGAAAGAGGCAGACCACTGAATCGTATTTGATCTGCCTCAGGAGAGATCGAACATTTTAATCACCACTTAAAAATCTATAAAATATTCTGTTCCGTTTAATTTGTGATAACTGTAGTAAAGGTTCTTGCAAACTGAACTAACTTTTTGGTTTTCATCAAAGATCGCTACTCCACGAAGCTTGTAAATCCCAATACTGTTACCAAGTTTGAAAAGTGCAACTGCTGCAGCTATTCTTTCGCATTCAGTTTCACCTTTTTCAAGCATTTTCAGCAATGGAATCATTGCTTCGGAGGCATCACTGCTTTCAAGATAGCTTTCATCAATTAAACCAGATAGAACTGTTGCAGAACTAGTGCGTAACCCCTGATTCTGAGATTCGATGCCAACAGTAAGGTTATCAACAGCAGCATCTTTTTTCTCTTTGGGTAATTCCTCGGCTTGTAAACTAAAAGCCGGAATAATAACCAGTGCTAAAAGCACAGCAATCATTTTTTTCATGGCTTGCTCCTTTATAGAAATAAGTTAATTATGAATCCCAATGCGAAATTAAATTTAAAAGAGTGGGTTGGCTACTAACTTAGTATGAGTGGCTTTAGAAAACCGTAAAGAGATATTTTTAAGGAAGAGTAAAAAAATCTTTTACTTGAAATGATCGTTCTTAGAATATCAAGGAATAGTGATGCTCAGAAAATAGGATATTTTTTCATACCGCTGCTATTCCCCAAATTCATCAAGTTTATTTTCCCATAAATATTTTTTTGTTTCGTTAACGATTATTCCGCTCAGTAAAAGTAATGAAACAAGATTTGGAAGTGCCATAAGAGCATTTGTAATATCTGCAAAAGTCCAAACAACATTCAAAGACAAAACAGAACCGATCATCACAAAAATTACCCACGCATACCGATATGGTTTAATTATCTTGGTTCCAAACAGATACTCTGCTGCTTTTTCACCGTAATATGACCATCCCAGAATTGTTGAAAAAACAAAAGTAAGCAAGCCAAGAGTTAAGATTATCGGACCAATGATATGAATATCACTAAAAGCCTGTTTTGTAAGTGCTGCACCTGAAAAACCATGCGTCCATTCATAGGAATTAACAATAACTAATCCGGTAAAAGCACAAACAACAACCGTATCCCAAAATGTACCTGTTGCAGAAACGAGTGCCTGCCTGATAGGATTTTTAGTTTGCGCCGCAGCTGCAACTATTGGTGCACTTCCCAATCCTGATTCATTGGAGAAAAGTCCACGTGCAATACCAAATCTGATTGCTTCTTTTGCTCCTGCACCAATAAATCCGCCAACTACTGCGTGACCTGAAAAAGCGCTTTCAATTATCAACATAAAAGATTGCGGAATAGTTGAATAATTCATGATCAATAAAATCAGACAGCCCAAAACATAAGTTATCGCCATAAACGGAACCAGTCTTTCACAAACTTTAGCTATTGATTTTATCCCACCAATTATTACCACAGCCGTTAATGATGCCAGCAAAGCACCTGTAATCCATGTAGGTACTTGAAATGTCTCATTAACCATAGTTGAAATTGAATTTGCCTGCACCATGTTACCTATTCCAAAAGCAGTTACTGAAGTGAAAGCCGCGAATAAAACTGCAAGCCACTTCATTTTAAGCCCACGCTCGAGAACATACATTGGACCACCAGCCATTGTACCATCCTGCATCGTAATACGATATTTAACAGATAGAAGTGCTTCGCTGTATTTTGTTGCGATACCGAAAACACCTGTAAGCCACATCCATAAAACAGCACCTGGTCCACCGGCAGCAACTGCTGTAGAAACTCCTACAATATTTCCAGTGCCGATTGTAGCAGCAAGCGCAGTTGTTAATGCACCAAACTGGCTGATATCACCACTTCCCTCTTTTTTTCTCATTAAGGAGATTTTGATTGCTTTACCAATAAACCTTTGAATAAACTTTAATCTTATTGTTAAAAAAATGTGAGTGCCAAAAAGCAGAATGATTAATGGATATCCCCATAGAAGATCACTGATTTGCGTAAGAATTGTTTCAAAGGCTTCCATTCAGACTCCCTTATGAAATTTTTAATAGGGTTGAAATTGTGTGTGGCAATTTAAAGAAATCTTAGCGATTAAAATAAAGACAGGACCATTGATAAAACCTTATTTCTTCTTTCTGGTAGCATATAGAAATTATTAAAACTATTTAAAATCTTTTAACAATTACCTGAAGTTAAAAATTACCGGAAATATAAAAGTTACAATCAAAGCCCATAAACTATAAACAGGCAAAAATCTTGCGATGCTGTTTCCAGCCTTATCAATTTCAGTAATTTTCTTTGTAGCCTTGTATATACCATGAGTCATAAAAATCAGATTAACAAGAATTAGAATATTACTTCCTAAAACTGCAAGTCGGTTTGGCGTAATTCCCCATTCAGAAATTCGGAAAAGAATGGCTGAAAGTGCAGTGCCATTTATAATGATTGTAACTAACGAAAGAGCAAACAGTATTAATGTTGAAGTTTTGCCTAAAGAATATTTAGAACTTTCTGCAATTGAGAAAAATATTAACGCCATAACTCCAATTAATAGTAAATTAAATACTAAAAGAAATTCTCTGTCAGTGTAGAGATCTTGTCCATTAAAGATAAGTGCAATCAAATAGATTACAAGAGTTATCAGAGCCAAAGGAGTAAAGATCTTTGCAATTACTGGAGAAACCTTTTTTACTATTTGAGGATTAGTCTTAACTAAAAAAGTTCCAACGATTGGTGACGCTGCAACGCCCCAAATAGCAATATTCCTGAAATAAAATTCTTCAATTTGTAAATCAATTAATCGGAAAAGACTGATTGTTAGAAATGTGAATATGCTTCCGGCCATCATAATGATTGAAGTGATTACAAGAAGATCACCGTTATATTTAAGGAAATCCAATTTAGACTGATTGCTCATAAAATTCCTGCCCGGATAAATAAAACTCAAAACAGTCCACAAAAACAAAGGAAGATGAATGCAAGCAAGAATTAATGTATCGCTGTTAGGCTTGTTGGGCAAAAAGTTAATGAACAGAACTGAAATTAGAACCGCAATCAAAGCAGTTATTATTCTCTTTAGTGGTGCTTGATATTTCCAGGCAAAGTAGATAATTAAAATTGGAAAAACCACGAATGAAAAATTTCTGGGATAATAAAATTCTGGTGAAAGATTAAATATGTGTGGCAGTTTTGCGATTATTCCGGCGATGATTGAAGCAACAATGACGAAAAATATTTCTTTTTTCGTCCCCCACGATAATTCATCACTTTCAAAGTTTAACCTTTCATACCAGATTTGAGCAATAATATTATCTTTTACTTTGGGATATAATGAATTAAACTCTCTTGTAAATACTGCCTTGTTGGAGCGATATAATTTTTCAAGTTGTTTGGGATTATCAAGATTTGCTTTTATTTGGTCGATCATTTTATAAGCCTTTAAAGAAAAATTTCATAAGCAATATAAATCATTTAATGCTTCTGAATTTAGATAAAATATTTGACCTGATTAGTTCAAGTAGATATAAAATTGCTTTTGATTGATTTAATTTTATGCTTGGGAAGAGTTTTGGAATGTAAATTTGATGTACTCCCCCTCCTTTTGGGAGAGGGAGTGAGCGCAAATAAAACTA
>FWPV01016149.1_pt1 | contig 10574 bp, 10 predicted proteins | sample 2228371 | NCBI WGS metagenome assembly FWPV01 (sample SAMEA103939776, study PRJEB20133) | metagenome
AGGCCGACGTCCTGGCCCGGTACGACGCGATCGTCAATGCCGTCAGCGCCAGCGGCCTCAAGCTCATTGTGCGCCTGGGCTCGCCGCCGGCCTGGGCAGCCAGCCTGAAGAAGTCGATCGTTCCCTACACGAAAGAGCCGCCGGCCGATCCGCCGCCGGATGACATGTCGACATCGGGGCCGTTCGCCAATTTCCTGTACGGCCTGGCTCTGCGCTATCGCGGCAAGGTGGCCGCGTGGCAGATCTGGAACGAGCCCAATCTCTACCGCGAGTGGGGCAAGTCGCCGAACCCGGCGGAATACGCGCAGCTGCTCAAGACGGCGACGCACGTCATCAAAGCCGCCGATCCGAACATGCTGGTGATTTCGGCGGGCATGTCGCCGACGGGAACGATGCCGCCGGAGGCGATGCCGGACGATACATACATCGACCAGCTGTACCAGGCCTTCTCCAATCGATCAAGCGACGGCTACTTCGATGTGCTTGGCGCTCACGGGGCGGGCTACAAGGCGCCGCCCGAGATGAGTCCGGCAGACGTGGCGCGCGATCCGGCGTATGGCGGGCATCGCTCGTTCTGCTTCCGCCGTGTCGAGGATATCCGCGCCGTGATGGAGAAGTACGGCGACACAAAGAAGCAGATTGCGCTCCTGGAGTTCGGCTGGGTCATCGACGGCGGCGACAAGCTGCATCCGTCCTATCGCTGGTACGCGCAGACGCCGGAGAAGCAGGCCGAGTACATCGTCGGCGCCTACCGCTGGGCCAAAGAGAAGTGGGCCGGGTGGATCGGCGTCATGTCCGTGATATACATCCTCTCCCCCGACTTCAAGGACACCGAGGAATACTACTGGTGGGCCATCACCAATCCCGACGGAACACCGCGCCCCGCGTACACGAAGTTTAGAGAGTGGCGGGCGCAGGGGAACTAGATGATACGACACATGCTCGCGGATCTGATCCGCCAGGCTCTGATGTCGGCCCAGGCTGCCGGCGACCTGCCTGCTTTCGACGCCCCTCCGGACATGTATGTTGAGCGCCCTCAAAAAGAGGGCGTGGGTGATCTCACAACGACGCTGCCGCTCAAGTCGGCGCGGTTGGCCAAGATGGCGCCGCTCACGTTGGCCGATGTGCTTGTCAGGCACATGCCTGCGTCTGACATGATCGGCAGCATGGTCGTCAGCCCGCCGGGGTTCCTCAACGTCACGCTGTCCGATGCCTGGCTGGCACGACAGACGGAGACGATCATTGCCGCCAGCTCCAACTTTGGGCGCGCCGACGTGGGCAAAGGGCGGCGGGTGCAGGTGGAGTTTGTCAGCGCCAACCCCACCGGCCCCCTGCACATCGGCCACGGCCGGGGCGCGGCCCTGGGGGACGCACTGGCCAACCTGCTGGCGGCCACAGGCCACCGGGTGGAGCGGGAATATTATATCAATGATGTGGGCACCCAGATGCTCACCCTGGGCAAGTCCCTTTACTACCGGATCCGGGAACTCCAGGGGGAGGAAATCGAATTTCCGGCGGACGGCTACCAGGGCGACTATCTGAAGGATTTGGCCCGGCAATATCTGGAGGAACACGGCCCCCTGTCCGGAAAGGAGCCGGATGAGGCAGAAATCGCCGCTCTTGGGCGCTACGCCGGCGACCGGATTCTGGCGGACATTGACCAGGATCTAAGGGACTTCGGCGTCAGGTTTGACCATTGGTTCAGCGAAGCTTCACTCTATCGGGAAGGTTGGGTGGACCGGGCCATCGAACGTCTGCAAAGGGATGGGCTGCTGTATGAAAAGGAGGGTGCCCTGTGGTTTGCGGCCTCCCGCTTCGGCGACGACAAGGATCGGGTAGTGCGGCGCTCCAGCGGCGCCACCACTTATTTCGCCTCGGACATTGCCTATCATCTCCAGAAGTTCTCCCGCACCTTTGACCTGGTGGTGGACCTGTGGGGTGCGGATCATCACGGCTATGTGCCCCGGCTGTTGGCCGCCGCAGAAGCCCTGGGCTTTCGGGAGCGCCTGCGCATCCAACTGGTGCAACTGGTCACCCTGCTCAGGCAGGGAGAACCCGTGGCCATGACCACCCGGGGCGGCACCTTTGTGACCCTCCGGGAGGTGATTGACGAAGTGGGAAAGGATGCCGCCCGCTTCATTTTTCTCACCCGGCGCTCAGATGCCCACCTGGACTTTGACCTGGAGGTGGCCAAGCAGCAAAATCTGGAAAACCCGGTGTATTACGTGCAGTACGCCCACGCCCGCCTGGCCAGCGTGTTCCGCCAGCCGGGAGCCCAGGGCCTGGCAGAGGCGGAGCCTGACCCGTCCCTCTTTTCCCTGCTCTCTCTGCCCGAGGAGCTGGAGCTTGCCAAAAAGCTGGCCGCCTATCCGGAGGTCGTGGAAGGCGCGGCCCTCTTTTTGGAGCCGCACCGCATCACTTATTTCTTGACGGAACTGGCCTCCCAATTGCATAGTTATTACAACAAGCACAGGTTCATTTCCGTTGACCTCAACCTGACCAAGGCCCGTCTGGCCTTGGTGAAGGGGGTTAAAACCGTGCTGGCACACGGTTTAGGACTTCTTGGAGTCAGCGCTCCGGAGACCATGTGATACGGTTTTCAGTTTTCAGTTAAGTGATGAGAAGCGAGAAGGTTGCGGCCATCTCGGGGCAGGAGGGAGAAGGGCATTTACCAGGCTAATGGAGACCTAAAAGGCCAAAATTGAGGATTAAATCGGCAGTCCAATTTTACCGGAAACTGAAAACCGAAAACTGGATTTAAGGCTTTTTCACCCGCGGACCGCGTGCCTGGAGGGGGGTCATGGTTGAAAGTCGGGGGAGGAAGAGCAAAAAAGGCCGGTGGCAACTGATCCTGGGGGTGAAGGAAACCCTTTTCGCGTTGGTGGGCATCGTCGGCCTGATGATGATGAGCTTTGCGGTGGGCACTTTGGCCGGCCGGGGCGACATTTATCGGGTTCTGCACAACTGGGGCCTTTTGGGGCCGGAAGCCAAGACCCTGCAGCCCTGGAGCCTCCCCCACGTAGCCATAGCCCCGGGACCGGCGGTTCCTCAGACAATTGAAACGGCCCCGGCAAGCCTTGTGCCGGTAAGTCCTCCCCTGCCGGCAGCCCCCTCCGGGGCCCTCGCGCCCGCTGTGCCCGCTCCGGCTGCCCCGCCTGCCAAGAAGGCCAAGGCAAATGCTTCACGGAAAGACCACAAAAGCCGGGAGGAAGAGCTGCGGCGGATGCGGGAGGAGGTGGCCAAAAAGCTGAAGTTTCAAAACAGCCTGGACACTGCCGCCGTCAAACCGAAAACCCGGGAGCCCAAAGCCAGACAGGCAGAAAAAAAGGCGGGGCCGCCTGCCCCGATAATGGTGGCGAAGTACCGGGATAAGAAGGCGGCCGTCGCCAAGGTGGCGGAACTGCAGAAACAAGGGGAGCAGGCCACCATCAAAGAAGGCAAAGATGATAAAGGGCCCTATTTTGCAGTTTACCGGAAAAAATCCGCAGACCCGCCAAAGCCCTCCAACGGGGGTCAGGCCAAGCCCGGGATTGCAGCCACAAAACTGAAAAAAAGAGGAGAATAAGGGCAGTCAGGAGACTTTTGTGACCGGGCGATAAAATTTCTGACGCCAGGGGGCTGCAAAATCGGCTCAGGTCCGGGAAGAAAAGGTTCTAATCAAAGTCTTCTTCGCCCGGGGAGCCCTCTTCTTCCCGGGCTTCGCCTTCCATGGCCTCCTCAATCATCTGGTCCACTTCCCCCGGGAAGTCTTCCCCCAGTTCGGGGCCCAGTTTCTTGAGCATTTTGGCCATGCTCCTGGGGTCGTTTTCGTCCAGGTCGCTCCACAGGGAAAGGTCAGCCAGGCGCTCCAGGCGGGTCTCTTCGGAAAGCCGCACGTTCACCCGGGAAAGGATGCGCTTCATGTTGGCGCTGCCGCACCGCTTGCACACCGGGGTGAATTCTTCCTGAAGGCTTAAAAGCAGAAAATCAGAGATCCGGCGACAATCCTGACAGCGGAACTCATAGATAGGCATCGTCGCTTTTTCCTCTTGTGCGGATTTTTCTGTCTCCCAAACCTTCCTCAGTCCAGGCCATAGGCCCGGATCTTCAGATCCAGCTCCTCCAGGGAAATACCCAGCACCTCGGCGGCTTGCCGGCGGTTCCGGGACAGCTTCTCCAGGGTCCGGATGATCAACTGCCGCTCCAATTCGGGCAACGAAGGCTCGTCCTCGTCTGCTCCCGCCGTTTCCAGGCCATAATTTTGCAGGGCCGGAGGCAATTCCTGGAGAGTGAGCGTGTCCGTCTGGCACATGATCACCCCCCGCTCCAGGACATTTTCCAGCTCCCGGATATTGCCCGGCCAGGGATAGCGCCGGAAGGCCTGCAGGACTTCCGGCGCCAGGGTCTGCACCGGTCTCTGATACTTACTGCTGAAACGCCTGAGAAAGAAATCCGCCAACCGGGGCAAATCATCCGGTCTTTCCCTTAAAGGAGGCAGGGTGATGGGAAAGACGTTAAGCCGGTAAAACAAATCCTCCCGGAAGGTCCCTTCCCGCACCATGGCTTCCAGGTTCCGGTTGGTGGCGGCAATGATGCGCACGTCCACTTTGAGGGTGCGGGTGCCACCTAAGGGTTCGAACTCCCGGGTTTGCAGGACCCGCAGGATTTTGGCCTGAGTCGCGGGCGGGAATTCGCCGACTTCGTCCAGAAACAGGGTACCCCGGTGGGCCAGAAGAAACCGGCCGTCCTTTTTGCCCACGGCGCCGGTGAAGGCTCCTCGCTCATGCCCGAAAAGCTCGCTTTCCAGAAGGGTCTCGGGCAAAGCGGCACAGTTGACCACCACGAAGGGTCCGGAGCGCCGGGGGCTGTTGAGGTGGATGGCCTGAGCCGCCAGTTCCTTGCCGGTGCCCGTCTCCCCCAGAAGCAGCACCGTGGCGTCGGAAGGTGCCACCAGTTCCAGGAGATTGAGCACCTCCTGCATGCGCGGCGAGTCGCCGATGACCCCGGGAAACCGGAAACTCACTTAACCTCCAGGGCGCCGCAAGGCATGCACCACCCCATGGCAGCGGCAGGCCGTGGCGATCAACAGATTTTCCCGGCTGGCTGAAACCTGGCCGGCGAGGTCCAGAAGTTCCCGGAGCGGATAACCTCCCACCCCCGGGGCCAATTGACGGGAGCGGATTACCAGAGTGCGGAAGCCGGGGATGTCCAAAGACGCCAGCTCCTCATACAGGGCCGGAGAACGGCTCTCCCCGCTGACCGGACAGACATCTTCCGGTTCGGGGCAGTCGTCCGGGCACAGGTGGTCGGCCCGGCTCAGGTACAGTTCCCCTTCAGGTCCGCGTATCGCCATACGAGCCACATTTTCCACCGGTTCCGGCACTTCTGTCAATTCCCGGCCACAGGGGTCCGGGGCGCCGTCAGGCAGGCTGGCCAGAGCCACATGCACCGGAACCATGGGAATGAGCCAGTCCCAGGAGGCAAGGCGGGATAAATTTCCCCGCAAAAAAACAATGACATCCGCGGCAATTCTGACAACCTCCGCATTTTCCGGATAAGACCCTGCAGCCAGAGCCGCCGGGTTTTTGTCAATGATGACAAACCGGCCGGACGGGTCCTGCTCCAGCAGGCGCTTGACAGCCAGGCGGCCGAATTTTCCAGCTCCCAGAATAAGGTATGAGGCCATGAAGGTCAGTCCCGGCGCGGAAACACCCCGATCACCGTGGGCAGCAGAAACTGCTGATTGTCAAGCAGATTTGCCAGCCGGTTCTGCCAGGAGGGAGGGGAAAAATATTCAAAGTCCTTGGTTTTTATATACATCTGGGCTTCAGACCCGCCGTCCAGATTCAGGGCGCTGTCAATCTCGAAGGCGCTGCTCTTAAGAAACTGAGCGAAATCATAGAGAGTAAAATATTGGCCGCCGGTGTTAAAGACCAGGATATTGCCGTTCCGGTCGGCGCAAATCACCGTGCGGTAAGCCCGTTTGTCTGTGCTCTTTACCCGAATGCGTCCTTTGTAGTCCAGAAGAAGCGGGAAGGACTGCACGCCTTGGGTCCAGGGAAGTTTTTCCGGCTCCACCTGTCCGAATACCAAATCCAGAATGGTGGCGCGGGGCAGGTCGGGTGACATGCCCGCGGGTTCAGCCACAAACATGCCGCGCATCTGCCGGTTATGCAGGGGGCCGAAGAATTTGCCGTCGGAAACCACCAGACCCACGGGTTGGCCCCGGGGGCTGTAGTAGCTGGCGTTAAAGACCACCGGTGCCTTGATTTCCTCCTGCCAGGCGGTGATGCTCCTGGGTTCGCGGTGAAAGACCCGAAAGGCGTTTAAGGCGGGGTCCGCTTTAACTACTGCCAAAGTTTCCACCACCTCCCCTCCGCGGGACACTTTCACTTCAGTGAAAATGAGTCCCCGGCTAAGAATGTGCCATTGTGGGGGGGTGTGAGTCCATTCGCTGCTTCCCACCGAGGATGGCCATGCCAGGCAAAGCCATAAGCCGAGAAGCACGCCGAAAAATCGGGCGACCACCGCCTCTCCTTGCAGACCTGTGAAATTTCAGCTATTTTACCATTAACGGGAAAATTCGTCCAGTCAAGCCGAGCCGCGGGGGCTCTGTGAGCAAAGGACGGCGTTCCCGGAATTTCGGAAGCACAGGCTGGTGAAATTGGGGGAAAAGACCGAAAAAGTTGGTTCTTTCCGCCTGGCTGACTCTCACGCCCACCTGGATGAACCAGAGATGTTGCCTGACCAGGAGGCGGTGGTGGCCAGGGCCCGGGAACATGGCATCGGTCTTATCATCAATGTGGGCATCGGCCGGCAAAACTGCCGTCAGGTTCTGAAGACCGCAGATAAGTATCCCGAAGTGTTCGCCACCGTGGGCGTTCATCCCCATGGTGTCAAGTCCTTGAAATATGAAGACCTGGAAGAGCTGTCGGCTTTGGCGGCCCACCCCAAAGTGGTGGCGGTGGGGGAGATCGGTTTGGATTTTTACCGGCGACGCTCTCCCGAAGAGATCCAAAAATATTGGTTCCGGGAACTGCTGGAGTGGGCCGGCGGATTGAAAAAGCCCGTAGTGGTGCATACCCGGGAGGCCATGGCCGAGACTTTGGAGATTCTGCGGGAGTTCCGGCCGCGCCTGGTGGGGGGCATAATGCATTGCTTCGGAGGCAGCCTGGAGGAGGCCCACGCTTTTCTGGACCTGGGCTTTTTCCTCTCCTTTTCCGGCGTCCTCACTTATCCCCAGGCCGAGCCCCTGCGGCAGGTGGCAAAACACCTCCCTCTGGACTGCGTGCTGATAGAAACCGATTGTCCTTATCTGGCGCCCCAGAAGTGGCGGGGTAAACGCAACGAACCTGCCTATCTTGCGGCCACCGCGGAAATACTGGCCCAACTGCGCGGCCTGCCTTTGGAAGAACTGGCCCGGCGGACCTGGCAAAACACCCTTTCCGCATTCAGCCTGAAAGGGAAGCTGTAAAACGAGGTTCAGTAAACCAGGAAACGGAAACCTGCATTTTGAGCCGCATTGCTGAGAATCTGGCCGCCGTGAAAAGGCGTATCGAAGCCGCCGCCCGCCGGGCGGGGCGAAACCCCGCCGAGGTGCGCCTGGTGGCGGTGAGCAAAACCGTGCCGGTGGACCGCCTCAAGGAGGCGGTGGCTGCAGGCCAGCACATCTTCGGGGAAAACTACCTCCAGGAGGCCCGGCCCAAAATCGCCGCCCTGGGGGAGGGAATCAGCTGGCACTTCGTGGGGCACCTCCAAACCAGGAAAGCCAAGGCAGTGGTGGGGCATTTTGAGCTGATTCACTCCGTGGACCGGCTTAAGCTTGCCCAGGCGTTGGAGCAGGCGGCGGCGCAGCTTAACATTGTTCAGGATATCCTTATCCAGGTCAATCTGGCCGGGGAGGACACCAAATCCGGGGTATCCCCGGAGGAGGTTCCCGATTTGCTGGCAGAAATCGGCAAGCTGCCCCACCTGCGGGTGCTGGGCCTGATGACCATGCCGCCCTGGTTTGCTGACCCGGAGCGTGTGCGCCCCTATTTCAGGACCCTGCGGGAGCTCAGGGACCGCCTGCGGGAGCTGCAGGTTGCCGGCACTCCCTTGCCGGAGCTCTCCATGGGCATGACCGGCGACTTCGAAGTGGCGGTGGAGGAAGGCGCCACCCTGGTGCGGGTGGGCACGGCCATCTTCGGGGAGCGGGCCGCACGAGGGGCGACGTAAATCAGGGCTTTTGAGAGGTTAAGAGACATGTGGGACTGGTACCAGACTCTGTTTTATATGAGCAAATTAGTCCTGGCGGCAATTCTGGGGGGGTTTATCGGGATTGAACGGGAAATGCACGGGCAGGCTGCGGGCCTGCGCACTTACATCCTGGTGTGCGTGGGCTCCACCCTGCTGATGATGCTCTCCCTGCACATGGAAGAAATGTACCGCCATCTTCAGGTAACCGACTCGGTGGTGCGCCTGGACCCGGCCCGTATTGCTTCCTACGCCATTGCCAGTATGGGCTTTTTGGGGGCGGGGGCCATCATCACCGGCAAGGGTTCGGTCCGGGGTCTGACCACCGCCGCCGGCCTCTGGCTGGTCACCGCCGTGGGCCTGGCGGTGGGCGCCGGCTATCTCCTCCCGGCCCTTTTCAGCACCCTGATAAGCCTGTTTATCCTTTACGGGGCCCGGCAAATCAAAACTGCCTCGTTACCCCGGGAAGAGCACACGATCCTGAGCCTGAAGTACGACCTCGGCGCCCGGCCGCTGAACCTGATCAAACAAATTCTGCAGGAGCACCAGGTCGCCATCCAGTTCATCAATTACAAATACGACCTGGCAAATCACACCGTGACTTACAATGTCAGGCTGCTGAGCGATTCCGACCTGCCCTGGGGGCGCATCACCCGGCGTCTCTCGGAAACCCCGGGCCTCAAGGAGCTCCACTGGCAGGAAGGGGAAGTTCCATGAAACAGTTTTTTGTTTTCGGTTAAAAATGAAATCAAACAGGACTTTGCCCCCCGGGGCCCACATCGGCCTCACCACCACCATCCCGGTGGAAGTGGTGCTGGCCGCCGGCTTGGTGCCCGTGGATTTGAACAATCTTTTCATCACTGCTCCGGACGCCTTGGCGCGGGTGAGCGAAGCCGAGGCCGCCGGGCTGCCGCGCACCATCTGCGCCTGGGTCAAGGGCATTTACTCCACCTTGCACCGCCACCCCGAGATTCAGGCGGTGCTGGTGGCCTGCCAGGGCGACTGCTCCTACACCCAGGCCCTGGGGGAAATCCTGGAGGCCGAAGGGCGGGAAATTATCCACTTCAAATTCCCCTATCCCCGGAACCGGGAGATCCTTGGAAGAGAAATCGCCGCATTGATGGAACGGCTGGGGGTCTCCGGAGCGGAGGTGCGCCGGGTGCAGGAGCGTCTGGCGCCGGTGCGCCGGAACCTGAGGGAACTGGACCGCCTTACCTGGGAGACCGGCCAGGTTTCGGGCCGGGAGAATTTTCAGTGGCTGATTTCCAGCTCCGACTTCGCTTCGGATGTGGACTCCTACAGCCAACAGTTGCAGGAATTCCTGACCGCGGCAAAAAGCCGCCCTCCTGCCGACGGCGGAGTGCGCCTGGGCTTTGCCGGCATCCCGCCCATCTTCCCTGACCTGTGGGACTATCTGGAGGGGCTGGAGGCCAGGGTGGTGTTTCACGAAATGCCCCGTCAGTTCAGCATGTCCTACGGGGAGCTTGACTTGGTGGAGCAGTATCATCGCTATACCTATCCTTACGATATCGGGGCGCGGCTGGCGGACCTGGCCGAAGCCGTGGCCACCCGCAGCCTGGCCGGCTTGGTGCATTACACCCAAAGTTTCTGTTTTCGCCAGATGTTCGATCAGATCTTGAGAGACCGTCTGGGAGTCCCTGTCCTGACCATCGAAGGCGACCGCCCCACGCCCCTGGACTCCCGAACCCGCATGCGCCTGGAGGCCTTTGTCGATGTATTGCGACCCTGAGAACCTGGTGAAGGACGGGCAGAGGTCTTTGACCTTTGGCCTCCTTCCCAGAGACTTCAAACCCTGCGCCCTGGGACTGGACTTCGGGAGCCGCTTTGTGAAGCTGGTTTACGGGTCTGAAGACGGCCTCCTGGTCCGGCGCAGGCTGGACAGCCTGGATTTTTACCGGGACTTCCTGGTGCGAGGAAATGACTGTCTGGGAATTGACTGGCCCAGATTGGGCCTTCCGGCCCCTCAGTCCATGGTGGTGACCGGCTACGGCAAGAGCCTGCTCAAGGAATATTTTCCCACTATTACGGAAGTACGCGCCAGTTTTTTGGGGGCCCGCCAGCAGACAGGGTTGGCGCATTTTATCCTCCTGGAGATGGGGGGCCAGGACACCAAAGTTTTGTACATCAAGGACGGCCGGGTCTTCGACTTCCTCACCAATGACCGCTGCGCGGCCGGCACGGGCCGCTATCTGGAGAACATGGCCCGGTTTTTGAAAATTCCGCTGCGGGAGTTTGTGGGCTGCCGGGGGGAGCCCGCGGACATCTCCCAAACCTGCGCCATTTTCGGAGAAAGCGAACTCATCGGGCATTTACTGGAAGGCGTCCCCCCCGCCCGCATT
>FWPV01016150.1_pt1 | contig 10573 bp, 7 predicted proteins | sample 2228371 | NCBI WGS metagenome assembly FWPV01 (sample SAMEA103939776, study PRJEB20133) | metagenome
ATGCTGGGCCATATTCATCGGCGAACAGTCCTGGCTCGGAAATACTTCCTTCATGCTCATCGAGTGACCCTTCGGCTTCACCGTGATAGACAATTCAATGAGACGCCGTATCTCCTCGTCAGATCCCCCGCCCCGCAGCGCGGGCCTCAGGTCGATCTCGGTCTCGGAGAATAGACACGGTCTCAGTTTCCCGTCGGCCGTCAGTCTCAGCCTGTTGCACTTGTCACAGAAATGGTCGCTGATGGGGCTGATGAATCCGACGACGCCGGCGGCGCCCTCGAATCTGAAGTACTGCGCGGGTCCCGATTTTTTCATGTCTGCCGGATGCAGGGCGCCGATCTTCTCGATGCGCGACTGTATCTCCGCCGTCGAAATAAACTTTTCTCCGTTCCATATGTCTTCGGATACGAACGGCATGAATTCGATAAATCGCACCTGCAAAGGATGCGTGAGCGTCAATGCGGCGAATTCCCCCACCTCGTCGTCGTTCAGTCCGCGAATCGGCACCATGTTGATCTTTATCGGCGTCAGACCGGCCTTTGCGGCGGCTTCGATGCCCCTCAGCACCGATTCGAGATCGCCCCCGCGGGTGATCTCCCGATAGCGCTCCGGCTTCAGAGAATCGAGGCTCACGTTCACGCGGTCAAGGCCCGCCTCCGCGAGTTCATCGGCGCACCGCGAGAGCAATATGCCGTTGGTGGTGAGGCTGAGCTGAGATATTCCCCCTATCCCCTTGATCATCTTGATGAGACGCGTGACGTTTTTCCTCATGAGCGGTTCCCCGCCGGTGATGCGAACCTTTCTCACGCCGCTCCCCGCGGCGACGCGCAATACCCGCTCGATTTCCTCGTACCGGAGGATGTCCTCGTGCGGCAGAAACTCGACCCCGTCAGATGGCATGCAATAGACACATCGCAGATTGCACCGATCGATGATAGAGACTCTCATGTAGGTAATCGTTCTACAAAAAGAATCCTTGAGCATAATCCTTCCACATCGCTCCAAAATGTTCTTATCGGAAAAAGATATAATCAGGTAAACACTATCTTATCAAAAAAGAATATTTCCGGTGGGCAGAAACGATAATAGTGCTCCGTGGGACCGAGATTTCAGGAATCCGGCCGTATTTCATGAGACAATCCTTTATTTCAGTGGAATTTTTGACAGTAATTCAGCATTGAATGTCATATCGCGCCTCGCGGAGCGCATTAGGCGCGGCTTTCAGAGGATAGACCCCTTCGTTCAGGAAGCGACTCAGCGCATTTGCCCCCGGTGCGCCCACGTCTGCTGCGTCAGCAAACACGGCGTCTACACCCATGAGGACCTCGCATACCTCTGCGCCCTCGGTGAAGCGCCTGCTCCTTTCGTCCCGGCGCGCCGCGGCACCGATCCATGCCACTTTCTCACCGCAACCGGATGTTCTCTCGAGCGTTGGCGGCGTCCCTCCGCCTGCAACTGGTACTTCTGCGACCCCCTCCTCGATTTCATGGAACAACAGGCCTCGTTTCGCGATTTCGACGAGACATTCCGCGAGGTTGCCGAGCTCTGGATACGGATGGTCGAGGAGTTCCGGAAGATCGGAATATGAGACGGGGATAGTCACAATAGGGGATACATCCCATGTGTTCGGGATGTGTCCCTCAGTCCGTTCTTCATGTACAATTAAGTCATGCCGAAGCCGATCGTCGTCATCGTGGGGAGACCGAATGTCGGGAAATCGACCCTCTTCAACCGCATGACGAGATCGCAGGCGGCGATCACGGAGAGCACCCCGGGGGTGACGAGAGACCGCAACTACCGGGACGCCGAATGGGAGGGCAAGCGCTTCATCATCGTTGACACGGGGGGCTTCTATCCCGAACCGTCCGACGAGATATTCGAGCAGGTGAAGGAACAGGCCCTCTTCGCGATCGACGAAGCGGACGTGATCGTCCACCTCCTCAACGGGAAAGAGGGACTCGTTCCCTCCGACAGGGACATCGCCCGCCTATTGAGGGCCTCGGGGAAAAGGGTGATCTGGGCGGTGAACAAGATCGACGCACGCGAGGATCTCCTCTACGACTTCTCCCCGTTGGGCGCGGAAGACGTTTTGCCCGTTTCTGCCGCCACGGGATACGGATTCGATGATTTCATGGAGAAGATTGCCGCGCTCCTCCCCTCTTACGATGGGGAGGAGAGAGTATACCCGCAGGTCGCGGTCGTCGGGCGTCCGAATGTCGGGAAATCGACCCTGATCAACACCCTCCTCGGCAGGAGGCGGATGATCGTCAGCCCCCATCCCGGAACGACACGGGATTCCATCGACAGTGTCTGCACCTATTACGGGAAAAAATACCTCCTCATCGATACTGCCGGGATCCGGCGGAGAGACAGGTCGGGCTATTCCCTCGATCGATTCGCGGCGGTGCGCTCGGTCAAGAGCATAGAGAGGTGCGATATCGCCCTGATCGTCCTGGACGCGAGCGAGGGGGTCATGGCGCAGGATCAGAAGATCGCGGGCATCGTGGACAATTACGGGAAAGGGGCGATATTTCTCCTGAACAAGTGGGACCTCGTCGAGAAAACAGAGGACACCTACAAGGCGCTCCTCGGCGAAGTGGGCAGGCAGATGTGGTTCATGCACTATGCCCCCGTCGTGACCGTCTCCGCCCTCGAGAGGAAGCGGGTAACGAAAGTCTTCCCCCTCATCGATCAGATCATGGCGGAGCGCCGGCGGAGAATACCCACGTCCGAACTCAATCGCGTTCTCCAGACGGTGCAATCGGGCGCTCCCGCGTGGACGGACAAGGGGAGACCGATACGGATGAAGTACCTCACCCAGATCTCGACGAATCCCCCGTCCTTCGCCATTTTCGTCCGACGCGCGTCGGCGATTCGGGATTCCCACAAACGCCACATCGAGCGGGTCCTGCGGAGCCACTTCCCTTTCGCGGGCACGCCGGTCCGCATTTATGTGAGATCGACCGACAGGGAAAACAGATGAGGATCGGTGTCTCTCCGTCCGATGGACGCGGGCATTCCGCGCATCCCCGTCCGACGAGAGCGTCAAGAGGAGGGTGAAGCGATGAGATACCTTCGCATCCTCGCCAAGAGCTTCATCGACTTCTTCAGGGACGGAGGCCCGATGCTCGCCGGAGCCATCTCCTATTTCGCGATGATGGCGCTCGTCCCGCTCTGCCTCTTCCTCGTCACGGTCTTCGGATTCATTCTCGGCCATTACCAGGGCTTTTACGAATTCTTCTCGACGCGTTTGATCAGTTTCTTCCCGTCGATAACGAAGGGGATTACGAAAGAACTGGGGCGGCTGATCAGCTTTCAGGGAATCGGCCTCCTGAGCCTTTTCCTCTACTTGGTCCTCTCCTATCAGGTATTTTCGTCCATAGAGAACTCTCTGCACATCATCTTCGAGGTCAAGAAGCGGAGGTCTTTCCTCTGGTCCGTCATCCTCTCCCTCCTGATCATCACCTTTCTCATCGCGCTGCTCTTCGTGTCCTTCATCGCCACCTCTCTCATCCCGTTGCTCAAGAACATCAGGCAATTATTCCCCGAATTGAGGATCGGCCTCATCAGCGCGATGATCATCCGGTACGTGATCCCCTTCCTCATGGTTTTTTTCACGATCACCGTCATGTACATCTTCTTCCCGAAAATCAAGGTGAGGATATCCTCCGCGTGCGCCGGGGCGCTGTTCGCGACCGTTTTTCTCGAAATCGCGAAACACATCTTCACCTGGTACGTGGGGACCGTCGTCCAGCTGGGAACGATATACGGACCGCTGACGGCGTTCGTGGTCTTCCTCCTCTGGGTGTTCTACTCCTCGTGCATCTTTCTGATCGGCGCGGAGCTCGTCCACAATCTGATGGTCTACGGGAAGAATCGTTCATGAGCTCCCTTGAAAAACGTCTCCGGGAGGCCGCCTCCGAAACCCCCGTTCCCGCGCGCGCCGCCCAGAATCTCGGCCGTCTGTTCTCGGTCGCCCCCGAATTCGTCGAAGCTCACGAGAACTCGATCGGAACGATCGCGAACCTTTTCGCCCACAGTCAATTCCTCTCGGACTACTGCATATCCGATCCGCCGCGCCTGTCGGAAGCCCTCGGGATGCTCCGCCTCCCCGTGCGGAGGGAAGACATCCTGCGCAGGGCCCGCGACGCGGGCGAATCTCTCCCGGAGAACCAGCAGACGTCCCTCTATAAGCACCACGCGCTGACAATGCTGCGCGACCTGAAGAGATACTTTCTCCTCGTCCTCACGCTCCGGGACCTCACCGGTATGGTCGATGTGCAGGAGTCGATGGCGGAATTGAGCACCCTGGCGGAAGCGATCATTTCTCTCGCGCTCGAGGCATCCGAAACGCTCACCAGAAAGAGATACGGCCTCGTCATGCAGAGTTCATTTTGCGTCATCGGATTGGGAAAACTCGGAGCGGGGGAACTGAATTACAGCTCGGATATCGACATCATGACCGTGTACCGGAAGGGGGACGGATCATCGACCGGAATCCTGAATCCGTACGGCATCCGTCACAACAGGATATCGTCCCACGAGTACTTCTGCGCCCTCACCGAGGCGCTCTCCGGTCTTCTCCAGACCGCCACCCCGGACGGGATCGCTTACAGAGTGGATCTGCGTTTGCGCCCCAACGGGCAGAAGGGGGCGCTCTCCATGGAACTCGCGGCGTGCCATTCCTACTATGAAGCCTGGGGGAAGACGTGGGAGCGTCTCGCCCTGATCCGGGCAAGGCCTGTCGCGGGGGACAGAGACCTCGGAGACGCTTTCAGGCGCACCATAGAACCCTTCGTGTGGAAACGCTCGATGGACTTCAACGACATCGACGAAATACGGTCGCTCAAAAAGAGGATCGACACGATATGCGACGTGAATGACATAAAGCGCGGCTACGGCGGCATCAGGGAGATCGAGTTCTTCGTTCAGACGTTCCAGCTCCTCTACGGGGGAGAGAAGAGGAATCTCCGATCCGGATATGTCGTCACCGTCCTCGATACACTCCATCGGGAGAACTTCATATCACCGGAAGAGGCGCGGATCCTCTCCGAGGCCTACCTCTTCCTGAGGAGGCTGGAGCACTTCCTCCAGATGAAGGACGACATGCAGACGCACACGCTGCCGGCGAACCCTGACGACGCGAGAATCGTCGCCCGAAAAATGGGGTATTCGACCGAGCAGGATTTCCTCGCTCACCTGAAGGTCACGAGGGTGCAGGTGAGAGACATGTACACCACGCTCTTGGGGGGATCGGACGCGCCCCTCGAGATTTTCGCTTCCGACCTCGCCGATCTCCCGGATGACGCACTGATCGACTACCTCCGTTTCAAGGGATTCTCGCGTCCCGCCGAGGCCCTGCGAGACGTGAGATCTCTCCGGGAGCAGATGGTTACGGGCAAGACACTCCGCGAGAGGAATCTGCTGAGGAAGGCGGCGGCCGCCTTCCTCGATCAGGTCATGAACGCCGCCCGGAAAGATCGAGCCCTCGGACACCTCGCTGCCCTCCTGAACACGATCGGACACCACGAATCGTACATCGACCTCTTCATACGGAGGAAGGATGTCCGCGGTGCCGTCATCGAGGTCTTTTCGTCGAGCAGCTACTTCTCCCGCATCCTCCTGAATACGGAAAACCTCGAGGGGATCTTCGAATATCCCGACATGCGATCGGATCTCCCCGCGCTCCGGAATCGCCTCTCCGCGCTGACTCCCTCTTCCGCCGATTCCCTCAGGACGGTGCGGGAAACGAAGAGCCTCGAGGAACTCAAATGCGGCATGCTCTTCCTGACGGGGCATCTCGATGCCTACTCATTCGCCCGCCGTCTGACCGCGCTGGCCGATACCCTCATCAGGGCGATCGTCTCCCTCGTGGGCGCCGAAAACGATTTGGCCGTCATCGGCCTCGGCGGCTACGGAGCCCGAGACCTGCACATCGGATCCGACCTCGACCTGCTCTTTGTCTGTTCGGGTGACGAGTCGCGACGGAGCGGGTCCCGAAAGACTGTCGACACCGCCGCGGGGGAAATCATCCGATACCTATCGGAGTACACGGAGGAGGGATACGCCTACAAGATCGACATGCGCCTGCGTCCGGACGGGCAGAGGGGGATCCTCGTTCACCCCATAGAGGGGTATGACGCCTACTATCGTTCCTCCGCGCAGATGTGGGAAATACAGTCCCTCCTCCGGGCCCGGCCGGTGGCCGGCAATCCGAAACTCCTCGCGAGATTCCTCCTCCTCCGGAGGCAGGTCATTCGCGAGCGGGGGAGAGAGGCGAGCGGTCGCGGGGTCATGGAGATGCGAAAAAGGATCACCTCCGGGATATCGAAGGAAGCTTCCGGTTACGACCTCAAGAATGGGCCGGGCGGCGTTAAGGAGATCGAATTCCTCACCCAATACTATCAGATGAAGCACGCGGCGGACAGGCAGGACCTGATCGTGCACGACACCCTCACCGCTTTGAAGAGACTCTCGAAATATGCTATCCTTGAGGGGAAAAAAGCGGATTTCCTGCTGCAATCGCACGGTTTCTTGACATCGGTCGATACTCTCCTCAGGTGCAACGACGAAGACGTTGTGCGGGCGGATCCCGAACTGCTCACGGTGATCTGCAGATTCCTGCGGATTCCGTCTCCCGATCAGCTCATGGAACGGATTGAGGACACGAGGCGGAACGTGCGGGAGATCGCGCGGGAGGAATACGAAGCCGGAGACGGAACAGGATGGCGGTACTGATACTGAAAAACACGGAGACCGAGGGTCCGGGCACGATCGAGGAATTCCTGAGGGAGAACGATATCCCCTTCGATATCCTCGAACTCAGCGCGGGGGAGATCCCTCGCTCCCTCGAGTCCTACGACACTCTCGTCATACTGGGCGGGCCGATGGGAGTGTACGAAAAGGAGAAATACCCTCACCTCATCGCCGGTTCGCGCGTCCTCAGGGAGGCGGTCAACCGGGAGATGAAAGTTCTCGGGATATGTCTCGGGTGCCAGATGCTCGCGCACTGTCTGGGCGCAGACGTCTATCCCGGGGCGGAGAAGGAGATCGGGTGGCACCACATCGAATTGACGGGCGAAGGACTGAAGGATCCCCTCATGAGGAAATTGGCCATCCACCCCGCCGTCGGCGATTTCTGGAGGAAGTTCCGGGTGTTCCACTGGCACGGCGACACATTCGACCTCCCTCCCGGAGCCGTTTTGCTCGCGGGGTCGGCGCGGTACCGGCATCAGGCATTCCGATTCGGACGGAGGGTATACGGTTTCCAGTTTCACATCGAGGTCACGAGGGAGATGATCATGACGTGGTTCGAGGGAATGCCCGAGCTGAACGCGATGCTCGATGAAACGGAGAGATGCTTCAACGAGTACGCGGGGAGAGCTCTGCACTTCTACAAAAATTTTTTTACTAAAGGATAACGGAAAGTCCAAGGAGGATACCATGCCAAAGGCTAAGATCAAGGGCAGCGTCGCGAAAACGAGGGACACGAAAGACGTGTTGGAATTGGTCAAGAAACACGATGTCAAGTTCATTCGCCTCTGGTTCACGGACATTCACGGGCAACTGAAGAGTTTCGCGGTGCCGGTGGACGAGCTGGAATTCGCCTTTCACGAGGGGATGGGGTTCGACGGATCATCGATCAAGGGCTTTGCCCGCATCGACGAGAGCGACATGATCGCGCGTCCCGATCCGACCACCTTCGTGATCCTCCCCTGGAGACCCAAGGAGAGAGCCGTCGCACGGATGTTTTGCGACATCTACGAACCGGACGGATCCCCCTACAAGGGAGACCCCCGGTATGTGCTAAAGGTGAATCTCGAGAGGGCGAAACAGAAGGGATACACCTTTTACGTCGGGCCGGAACTCGAGTATTTCTACTTCAAATCCGACAAGAGCACGGAGACGCTCGACGAAGGCGGATACTTCGACTATCCCCTCGACGCCGCGGAAGACCTGCGGAGGGACACGATCCTCGCCCTCGAGACGATGGGGATCCAGGTGGAATACTCCCACCACGAGGTCGCGCACTCCCAGCACGAGATAGATCTGAGATACGCCGACGCCCTCACGATGGCCGATATCGTCATGACGCACAGGATCATCGTGAAAGAGATAGCGAAGCAATACAACGTCTACGCCACCTTCATGCCGAAGCCTATCTACGGGCAGAACGGCAGCGGCATGCACACGCACCAGTCACTGTTCTCGGGGGAGAAGAACGCCTTCTTCGACCCGAAAGATCAGTACTTCCTCTCCCTCGACGGGAAGCGCTACATCGCCGGTCTCCTCACCCACATCAAGGAGATTACCCTGATTCTCAACCAGTGGGTCAATTCCTACAAGAGGCTCGTCCCCGGTTTCGAAGCCCCCGTCTACATCTGCTGGGCGAGGAGAAACCGCTCGACCCTCGTGCGGGTGCCCCTCTACAAGCCGGGGAAGGAGAAGGCGACGCGCATCGAACTCCGCTCGCCGGATCCGGCGTGTAATCCGTACCTCGCCTTCGCGTGCATGCTGAATGCGGGTCTCACGGGGATCGAACGGGGATACAAGCTCCCTGAACCGATGGAAATGGACGTCTACCACCTGTCCGAGGATGAGCGCGCCAAGTACAATATCGACATCCTTCCGGGGAGCCTCAACAGGGCCATCGAGTACGCCGAGGGTAGTGAACTCCTCCGGCAGACCCTCGGCGATCACATCTTCGAACAGTTCATCACGAGCAAGAAGGTGGAGTGGGACGACTACAGGATCAGGATCCACCCGTACGAAATAGAGCGGTATCTGCCCATTCTGTAGAAACCGCCGTCAGGCATCCATCTCGGGTTCCACGTGAACGACGATGTCGACGACCGAGGGGAATTCCCTCTTGATCATCTCCTCGATACGATCGGCAATCCCGTGGCTCTTTTCCGTCGTCATATGTCTGTCCACCACGACGTGGAGATCCAGGTACACGGCGTTCAGGGAGCCTCGGGTCCGGATGTCGTGACACCCCCGGACTCCGTCGAGACCGTTCACGACCGACTCGATCGCCTTCGTACTGATGCAGACGGTGTCCACCAGCACCCGCGACGCATCCTTCACTATCTCGAACCCGATGCGGAGAATGAAGAGAGTGACGATGAGTCCGACGATCGCGTCCGCGTAACGGTATCCCCACCTCGACAGGGCGAGACTCACGATCACGGCGAGAGAGACGAGGATGTCGCTCTGCGTGTGCTTCGCGTCGGCGATCAGGAATTCGCTCCCCAGCTCCCTCCCCTTCTTCCTCTCGTATGCCATGACGGCGATATTGACTCCCATCGTGATCATCATGATGAGGAAACTGACCGTCGTGACCTGCGTCGCGTGATCGTCCCGGAACGATCGGTAGACCTTCTGCACGATCTCGAAACACGTCGCGAAGAGCATGGCCGCTATGACGATGGTAAAGACAGTCTCGTACTTTCCGTGTCCGTAGGGATGGGTTTCATCCGGGGGGCGAGACGCTATCCAGATCCCGATCAGACCGATCACGTTCGAGGTGCCGTCGAAGAGGGAGTGAAATCCATCCGACATCATCGCGACGGAGTGAGTCATGAATCCGTAGACGACCTTGGCGAGGGCCACGGAGACATTGAGCAGCAGAGTGACGACGAGCACTCGTCGAACCTGCGCGGAGTAACTTTCCCTCAGCGAATGATCGCTTCCCATTTCCGTTTGAAACTCTCGAAATTCCCCTCTCCGATAGATTGTCGCATACCGCGGAAAAAATTTATATAGAAGTGGAGATTGTGGAACGTGTTCAGCCTCATCGACAGGATTTCCCTCGACAGGAAGAGATGCCGGAGGTACCCCCGCGAGTAATTCCTGCACGTGTAGCAGGCGCACTCGGGATCCAGGGGTTCACTGTCCGACTTGAACTCCTCCCGCTTGATGCTCACCCTTCCCCTGCTCGTAAACAGCGTCCCGTTCCGCGCGTTCCGGGTGGGCATGACGCAGTCGAACATGTCGAATCCCGCGTCCACGGCTTCCAGGACATCCCCGAGTTCGCCTATCCCCATGAGGTACCGGGGTTTCTCCGCGGGGAGCAGGGGTGCGGTGAACCGCATGATCCGGCGCATGTCGTCCTTCGGTTCTCCGACGCTCAGCCCCCCGACGGCATACCCGTCGAAATCCATACCGACAAGCTCCTCGACGCTCTTCCTCCTGAGATCTTCGTAGAGACCTCCCTGAACGATGCCGAAGAGGGCCTGCCCCTCCCTCCTGAGTTCCCGGCACCGGGCGGCCCATTGGATCGTCCTGTACACGGAGGTCATCGCATAGCCATATGACGAGGGATACGGAGGGCAGTCATCGAGAACCATCGCGATGTCCGACCCGAGACAGGACTGGATGAGCATCGCCTCGTCCGGCCCGAGAAAATGCATCGACCCGTCGAGGTGGGATTTGAAATGGACGCCGTTCTCCTCGATTTTCCGGAGCGCCCCCAGACTGAAGACCTGAAATCCCCCGCTGTCGGTCAGGATCGGTCCGTCCCAGTGCATGAACCGTTGGAGACCCCCAAGGCTCCGAATGACGTCATGCCCCG
>FWPV01016151.1_pt1 | contig 10573 bp, 10 predicted proteins | sample 2228371 | NCBI WGS metagenome assembly FWPV01 (sample SAMEA103939776, study PRJEB20133) | metagenome
TCGGTTATAAATCTATTCCTCTTTAATAAGATATCCAGATTTCGCTCGTCTTCCAGCAGGTAAATTCTCTGTTCTATCTGGATAATTTTTTTATCCAGATATTCAATTAAATCCTTTCTTGATTTTTCGTCATATTGTCTTTCAAATATATCAAAAGCCAGATCAATACCTATATAACTTTCATAATTTTTTATAATATCAAGCTATTTTATCCTGCTGTCATACAGTTCTTTCAGGTCAGGACATTGGTTCTTTATGCAGTCCCTGATTTTTTCGCCATATTCGGTTGTTATAAGCGAAACAAGGGTAAAATAATCATTATTTAATTCCCTTTGTTTTTTTGTGAGGTTTGATATTTTAAAAGCCGATGCATTTGCCCCACCAAGATAATATTTTAAGAAAATGTCATTGATAAAATTAAAAAGAAAAAATTTATTTTTTTTATTTTTTAAATCTTCTACTTTTTTTATTTTTATTTCGTATTTTGTCTTTTCATTATTTAACTTTTCTTGAATTTTTTCCATTTCCCCTGATATAACATTCGCCTGGGCTATAAAATCAGCTATGTCTTTTTTCCCCTCAGAAAAGGCAAAATTCACAATAGTAAAAAACGTTATTAATAAAAGTATTTTTTTCATTTTTTTACTTTATCTTGTATTTTTTCATTTTTGTAGCAAGGGTTGGTCTGGTTATCTTTAAAATCTTTGCAGCATCTTTTTTGTTGCCTTCTGTCCTGTTTAAAACATCTATTATTAAATTTCTTTCATATTCATTTAGCATTTTGACAAGACCTTCTTTTTTACCTGTCTTTTTTGATAACCCTGAAATTTCATAAGGAATATCTTCTTCTGTTATTACCTCTTTTTTGGCTGTCACCAGAATTCTCTGTATAATATTTTCTAATTCCCTGATATTTCCAGGATAGTCATAGACAGTTAATTTATCTATTGCTGTTTTAGAAAAACCTTTTACCCTGAATTTAGAAAGGTCTGCATATTTTTTTAAAAAATAATCAACAAGGGCTGGTATATCTTCTTTTCTTTCACGCAATGGCGGCATATTTATTTCAACAACATTAAACCTGTAATAAAGGTCTTCCCTGAACCTGCCTGTCTTTACTTCCTGCTTTAAATCCCTGTTTGTTGCAACTATTAATCTCACATCAACTCTTATATTTTTCTCTCCGCCAACACGCTCAAATGATTTATCCTGCAACACCCTTAAAAGCTTAACCTGCAGATTCAAAGGCATCTCAGCAATTTCATCGAGAAAAATTGTACCCTTATCAGCAAGTTCAAACCTTCCCCTTTTTAAATACAGGGCATCTGTAAAAGCGCCTTTTTCGTGTCCGAATAATTCTGATTCAAGGATTCCCGGGGCAAGCGCAGCACAATTTACTCTTATCAAAGGATAATCCCTTCTTGCACTTTTATAATGTATCTCTTCTGCTATTAATTCTTTGCCTGTTCCCGATTCTCCAGTTATCAGCACAGTTGCATCAGTATCAGCTATCTTTTCAACAAATTTCAATATCTCCTGTATTCTTTTTGATATTCCAACTATAGTTCCCCTTGCTATTTTTCTTAAATAATTGTTTTCATCCCTTAATTGCCTGTTCCTTATAACTTTTGATATAAGAATTTTAAGATGCTCAATTGAAACCGGTTTGGTTATAAAATCAGATGCTCCTTTTTTCATCGCATCAACAGCCCTGTCAACCGTGCCATAAGCTGTTATTATTATTACTTCGGTATTTGGATTTGCTTTCTTTGCATGTATTAATACCGCGATACCATCCGCTTCAGGTAATTTTAAATCAGTTATTATTACATCAAAAAATTTTTCATTTATTAAATTTATAGCATCTTCCCCATTTTCACATAAAAAAACAGAATAATCTTTTTCATCCGAAAGCGACTCTTTTATGATATTCCTCAATTCGTCGTTGTCTTCAACCACCAGAATTTCAAACATAATTTCACCGATTTTATATTTGCTTTTTTCTTATAAATCCAGGCTCTACCCCTTCTGGAAAATAAAATTGTTCTTTCATACTAAATTTTTTTATCAGCCGATAAATAAAAAAATATCCAAGCGGTTTTGTATTATTTGCCCACTGGTCAGGCAACATATGAGATAAATATGCAATTGTAAAAACTATTCCAAATGTCCAGTCTTTTATTACAAATGAAATCAGCCACGCAAAAGGAATATATTCATAGGCATGAAATATAATATATAATTTTTTAAAATCACCAAGATATGATTTAATAAACATATCTTTAAAATCAAATTTTTTTTCTTCACGGATATAATCAAAAACATGGTCAAAATCAACAAATAACCCGAGGAATATTGCAAGCAGGGTATAAAACCAGGAATTTGTAAAATAGTATGTCCCTATAGCAACGGGGGTAGTAATTATGGCATGATGTTCCATCTTCATAAAATCACACCTTTTTTATTTTGCAAATTGCAAAAATAATTTTGCAGCCATTATCTGTTTACTGACATACTTAAAAGATGTTGAACCTGGAGTACGTTTTGCATCAGCAGATGCTTCTGGATGCAATAAATTAAAAACATCCTCATCAAATAATTCCGAAAAATTTTGCAGTTCGTCAATTTCAAGACGTCCAAAGCTTTTTTTGTTTTCTATACAATAAGCAACAAGTTTTCCAACAAGTTGATATGCATCCCTGAAAGCCATACCTTTTTTAACCAGATAATCAGCAATATCTGTTGAATACATAAAATAATCAAGCAGTTGCTCTGACATTTTATCTTCATTTATTTTTATATTTCTCAAAAACTTTTCTGCAATAATTAAAATTGACTTTAACTGGTCAATACTTTCAAAAAGCAATGGTTTATCTTCCTGCAAATCCTTATTATATGCAAGGGGTAACCCCTTTAAAATTGTAAGACCTGCCATTAATCTACCATAAAACCCACCGGTTTTACCACGTATCAATTCTGCAATATCGGGATTTTTCTTATTTGGCATTAAACTTGATCCTGTTGCAAAAGCATCATCTATTTCAATGAAAGAAAATTCACTTGAATTAAAAATAATTATTTCCTCTGCCAGTCGTGAAAGATGTGCTGCAGTCAGAGATGAAAAATAAAGGAAATCAATCACAAAATCCCTGTCAGACACAGCATCAATAGAATTTTCCGTAATATCTTTGAATCCTAATAATCTTGCCATTGTCATTCTGTGAACATTATAATTGGATCCTGCAAGAGCACCTGAACCAAGCGGTAGATAATCCATCCTGTCATATATAAAATTAAGTAAATTATAATCTCTTTTTAGCATTGTAAAATAACTTAAAAGCCAGTGACCAACAGCTATTATCTGTGCATGCTGTAAATGAGTATAACCAGGCATATATGTATCTTTATTTTTATCTGCAATATCAATTATTGTCTGCATTAAATTTTTTAATATTTTTTTTATCTCTTTTATTTCATCCTTTAAATACATACGGGTGTCAGTTGACACCAGATCGTTGCGGCTTCTACCGGTATGGAGTTTTTTTCCAACATCGCCAATCAACTTTACAAGTTCAATCTCAACTGCCGAATGCACATCTTCATATTGATTAAAGTCTATGGTTTGTTCTTTTTCAAGAAGTTTTTGTAACCCATTTACTATTTTTTTCATCTCATCTGCTTTTAAAACTTTTATTTTATAAAGAGCTGTGGCATATGCCTGTCCCGCCTTTATATCATATTTAAAAAGTCGCCTATCAAAAGATATGGACGCATTGAAATTATAAACATCTGTATTTATTTCTTTTTTAAATCTTCCTTTCCATATTTTTTTCATAAAAACCTCCACAATATTAATTTTAGATTTACATTTTGCGATTTACGATTTTAAAATTGAAAAACAAAAATCGCAAATTGTAAATTTATCTTTTGTTAATATTATTTTTCTTAACCTGATTTAATATTTTCAACTGTAACCCAAAAAGATTTATAAAACCTTCTGCATCTTTTTGTGAATAAACTTCTTCTTCTTCAAAAGTAGCATAGGACATCTGATATAAAGAATTAGGAGATGTCTTTGAAGCAGGAAAAATATTTCCTTTATATAATTTTAATTTAATCTCACCTGTGACATTTTCCTGTGTCTTATCAACAAAAGCAGATAATGCCTCGCGTAATGGAGAAAACCACATACCATAATAAATCAACTCGGCCATCTTTTGTGCAACAATAAATTTATAATGTCTTGTTTCCCTGTCTAAGGTAATTTCTTCCAGTTCCCGATGCGCAGTATAAAGCAGGGTTCCCCCGGGGGTTTCATAAACACCCCTTGATTTTATACCAACCAGACGATTTTCCACCATATCAACAAATCCTATCCCATGTATGGAACCTATTTTATTTAATCTTTCCAGAATTTGTAAAGGATTCATCTTTTCCTTATTTATTGAAACAGGGGCTCCTTTTACAAACCCAATAGAAACATATTGTGCCTTTGCAGGGGTCTTTTCTATACGATTGATTTTGCTTCTTATGTCTTCGGGCGGTTCAATTTCAGGGTCTTCTAAAATTCCACCTTCATGTGAAATATGAAAAATATTATCATCTTCGGAATATGGTTTTTTTCTGGTAGCAGTAATGGGTATATTATGTTTTGCTGCGTATTCCATTGCCTGGGTTCTGGAGCGAATATTCCATTCTCTCCACGGTGCAATTATTGTAAGATATGGTGCCAGTGCTTTATACGTAAGTTCAAATCTCACCTGGTCATTACCTTTACCTGTTGCACCGTGTGCAACTGCATCTGCTTTTTCTTTTATAGCAATTTCTACCTGTGTTTTTGCAATTAAAGGTCTGGCAATTGATGTTCCCATTAAGTATTTTTCTTCATAAATCGCGCCTGATTTTATCATTGGAATTATGTACTCTTCTACAAATTCCTTTTTTTTATCAATAACATAAACCTTATCTGCACCGCTTCTTATTGCCTTTTTTCTTATTGCTATAAAATCACAAATCTGTCCAACATCCACAACACATGCAATTACTTCACATTTATAATTTTCTTTAAGCCAGGGAACAATTATAGAAGTATCAAGTCCACCTGAATAAGCAAGAACGACTTTTTTTACTTTTCTCATATTTGCATCTCCCGTTACAATTTTTTTATATTAATTTTATTGGCGTTTAAACCCGCCGTTACATTTTTTCAATTTTCAATTTACATTTTTCGATTTTTTTTAAAACCGTAAATCGTAAATTTTTACCTGTTGAGTAACAGTGCCAGTATTCCTTTTTGCGCATGTAACCTGTTTTCTGCCTGATCAAAAACAACTGAATTTGGTCCATCCATAACATCATCTGTTATTTCTTCGCCCCTGTGAGCTGGCAAACAATGCATTACAATCACATCCTTTTTTGCCTGATGGACAAGTTCTGAATTCACCTGATATTTTTTGAAAATTTCTCTTCGCTTTTCTGCTTCTTCTTCCTGTCCCATTGATGTCCAGACATCTGTATAAATTATATCTGCATCTTTTACCGCTTCTTCCGGAGATTCTGTTAAAATAATTTGTGTTTTTGTAGTTTGTGCTATATTTTTTGCTTTTTCCAGGACATCTTTATCTGGAGAATATTCTTTGGGAGTTGCTATCTTTAAATTTATTTCCATCTTTGGAGCAGCAAATAACCATGAATTACAAACATTATTTCCGTCTCCTACATACGCGAGGGTCAAACCATTAAATACCTTTTTCTTATCTTTTATTGTTAATAAATCAGAAATTATCTGGCATGGATGGGAAAAATCAGTGAGTCCATTTATTACTGGTATCGTAGCATTTTTTGCAAGTTCTATTACTTCCTGATGCGAAAAAGTTCTTATCATGATCCCGCTCACATAGCGTGAAAGAACTCTTGCAGTATCAGCAACAGTTTCACCACGACCAAGCTGAATTTCATTTGGAGAAAGATAAATGGACGCACCACCTAACTGAAACATTGCAATTTCAAAAGAAACCCTTGTTCTCGTGGAGGGTTTTCTAAAAATCATTGCAAGACATTTGCCAAGAAGTGGAACAAAAAGTTCATTATTCTTATGCTTGATTCTTATCATATCCGATATATTAAGAATCAATTCTATCTCTTCTTTTGTTAAATCTTCAATACTTATTAAATCCTTTTTGTTTAATTTTGTAATCATCAAAGCCTCCATTTCATTTTAACATTTCTTTTATTATTTTTACGGCTTTATCTATTTCCTTTTTAGAAATAACAAGAGGGGGGACTATTCTTATGATTGTTGGTTTAACACTATTTAAAATAATACCATTTTGTAAACCAATTTCAACATATTTAGAAGCATTCTCATTTAACTCAATCCCTATTAATAAACCTATTCCACGAATTTCTTTTATTTTAGAAGATTTTATTTCTTTTAACTTTTTTATAAAATAATCCGCTTTCTCCTTTACCTGCTTTAAAAAATTCTTTTTTGATATTATATCAAAAACGGCATTACCTGCAGCGCATGCAACTGGATTACCTCCCATGGTTGTCCCGTGGTCGCCATTTTCAAGAATTGAAAATATTTTATCATTAACAATAACGCCAGAAAGCGGCAAACCACCACCTAATCCTTTACCTGCTGTTATTATATCAGGAACAATATCATAATGTTGATAAGCAAATATTTTACCTGTTCGTCCAAGTCCTGTCTGAACTTCATCAGTGATTAATAGTATATTTTTTTCCTTACATAATTTTTCCAGTCCTTTTAAAAAATCTTTTTCAGCAACCCAGACGCCACCTTCGGCCTGAATTGGCTCAAATAGTATTGCGCAAACTTCGTCATCTATATTTTTTTCAACGTCAAGAAGATTATTAAATTCTGCATAAACAAAGCCAGGAGATAAAGGGTGCAAATATTTATGAAATTTTTCTTGTCCTGTTGCAGTTAACGCAGCAATGGTTCTGCCATGAAAAGAATTCTTAAAAGTAATTATTTTATAAGCGCCATTTTTTTTAAGTAATCCCCATTTTCTTGCAAATTTTATAGCAACTTCATTTGCTTCTGCACCTGAATTGACAAAATAAACACCTTTTGCACCTGTTACAGCAGATATTTTCTTTGCAAGTTTCTCCTGATTCTCATTATAAAACCATCTTGAAGAATGAATATATCTTTTTATCTGATGCAAAATCGCTTTATTTATCTTTTCATTATTATAACCCAGAAGATTTACCGCAACCCCTGCAAGAAGGTCAATATATTTTTTTCCTTTTTTATCAAATAATATAGCACCTCTACCATACGACAATTCTACATCATACGGTTTAACTGTGTTGTCAAAACTTTTCATTTTTTATCCTTTTTAAATTTAATCTAACATCTCCAGCCATATTTGCAATTTTAAAAATACCCGTTTCCTGCTCTCTTTTTTCATAAGGACATATTTTGCAGGAATAACCATGCTTTTGCAAATATTATTAGATAACATTTTTATATCTTGCTCTCTTCACACTTTCAGATTTTAATATTTTTATCTTTCAAATTTGAAGATCTGAAATTTGAAGATTTCAAAATTTTTATGTCTTACATCACTTTACTATTTCCGTTCCTATTCCCTTATTTGTAAATATTTCAAGTAACAGCGAATGTTCTATAGTTCCATTTATTATATGGACTTTTTTTACTCCATTTAATATTGCACTCTTTGCAGAATTAACTTTTGGCAACATTCCACCTGTTATTTGCTTGTTTTTAATAAACCTTCGTATATCTTTTATTTTAATTGTTGATGCGTATTTACCGTTTATTTTTATACCATCCGTATCTGTTAAATAAATAAGTTTATCTGCTTTTATACTCTCTGCAATTTTGCCAGCAACTATATCTGCGTTGATATTATAACTTATACCTTTTTCGTCTTTGCCTATAGGTGCTACAACAGGTATCAAATCACTGTTTTCAAAAACTTTTAATATTTCGGTATTAATGGATTTTACCTCCCCCACAAAACCAATATCCTTATTATTAATCAATTTCTTTTTGGCAATAATTAAATTAAAATCTTTGCCTGAAACTCCTGCTACTTTGAGATTATGTTTTTTAAGTTTTTGAACTATAGATTTGTTTATCTTTCCTATTAAAACCTTTTCTACCATTTCAAGGGTTGCTCTGTCAGTGACCCTATGACCGTCTACAAAAATTGGCTTTTTGCCAATCTTTTGAAGCATCTTACTTATATCATCTCCGCCGCCATGAACTATAATTATATTTATACCCACATAGCTTAAAAGCGCAATATCTTGAAAAAATATTTCTTTATATTTTTTTATTTTCATTGCACTACCACCATACTTAATAACAAAGGTTTTCTTAAAAAACCTTTTTATATATGGTAATGCTTCTATTAAAACGCGTGATTTTTCTATTAATTTATGCATCTTAAAACTCCTTAAATTCGCTACAGAATATACTTGCTCAAATCCCTGTTCTCAATCAAATCCTTTAATTTTTCCCTGACATATTCTTTTGTAATCTCTTTTTTTATTTTTTTTCCATATGGAGCTTAGATTAGTATATCTTCTAAAACTTTTTCCATTATTGTATGCAATCTTCTTGCGCCTATGTTTTCCATTGTTTCGTTTATTTCAAAAGCAATTTTGGCTATTTCAGATATTGAACCTTCTTCAAAATGAATCTTCACATCATCTACCTGTAAAAGTTCTGTATACTGCATAATCAGGGAATTTTCAGGTTCCTTTAAAATCCGCTCAAAATCCGACTGGCTTAAACTGGATAATTCAACCCTTATCGGAAATCTTCCCTGAAGTTCAGGTATCAAATCCGACGGTTTAGAAATATGAAATGCTCCAGCCGCAATAAAAAGTATATGGTCTGTATTCACAGGTCCATATCTTGTTATAACAGTTGTTCCTTCTACTATTGGCAATAAATCCCTCTGTACACCCTCTCTGGAAACATCAGGACCTGCCTGAGATTTTACGTTTGATGCAATTTTATCAATTTCATCAATAAAAATTATTCCGGAATTTTCTGTTTTTTCAATAGCTTCTTTTACAACCTTGTCCATATCAATCATTTTCTGTAATTCTTCATTTCTAATTATTTCTCTTGCTTCTTTTATTGTCATCTTTTTTCTTTTTACTTTTGAACCGGTTAATCCTTCCATCATTGACTGCATATTTATTCCTATCTCATCCATACCAGTACCAGCAAAAATCTCAACCATTGGCATTTGTTTTTCCTTTATGTTCATCTCTACAAATCTATCTTCAAGTTGCCCTGTTATAAGCATTTGTTTCATTTTTTCACGGGTCTCATTGAATTGTTCTTTTTCTTCTTTTAGTTTTTCAAAATCTTCTTCAGTTGCAAAACCCTTTTTATTCTGTTTAAGAGGTGGCACAAGAAGGTCAAGTAATCTTTCTTCTACAACACCTTCAACTTTGTCTTTTATTTCATTCATGTGTTCTTCGCGAACCATATTCACACTTATCTTTACAAGGTCTCTTATCATTGACTCGACATCCCTGCCAACATAACCAACTTCTGTATATTTGGATGCCTCTACCTTTAAAAATGGTGCCTTTACTATTTTTGCCAGACGCCTTGCTATTTCCGTTTTACCAACACCTGTAGGTCCTATCATTAAAATATTTTTCGGTAAAACCTCATCCTGTAATTCTTTTGGTAACTTCTGGCGTCTTATCCTGTTACGAAGTGCAACAGCTACTGCTTTCTTTGCAGCATCCTGACCCACAATGAATTTATCAAGCAACTCTACAATTTGTTTTGGAGTTAATTCAATACTTTTTTCTCTCACAATTCCTCCATGGTAATATTATTATTTGAATAAATACATATATCTGATGCGATTTTAAGAGCCTCTTCTACAATCTCTTTTGCTGATTTTTCAGTAAATCTCATCATTGCCCTTGCAGCAGCTAACGCATAAGCACCCCCTGAACCGATTGCAATAATGCCGTCTTCTGGTTCTATAACTTCACCATTACCTGACAGAATATAAGAATTTTCTTTATCTGCAACAGCCATTATTGCTTCTAAACGCCTTAAAATTTTATCCGTTCGCCAGTCCTTTGCAAGTTCTACAGATGCCCTCTGTAATTGCCAGTTATATTCCTTTAATTTAGCTTCAAACTTTTCAAAAAGTGTAAAAGCATCTGCAACAGAACCAGCAAAACCTGCTAAAATCTTATTTTTTCCTTCAATAACCCTTACCTTTTTAGCTGTTTTTTTCATTATGGTATTATCAAAAGTAACCTGTCCATCGCCACCCATTACAACTTTATTATCCCTTCTAACACATAAAATAGTGGTACCATGTAAAACCATAAATACCTCCGGGTAAAACATATTATATAAAATAGAATAATTAGTATATCACAATACCTTAAACGCTTGCAATATATTTTAAAAAAGGTTCAACCCAAAAATCGTATTAGAAATCATATTTCACATAACTTTGATTATTTATCATGCTAACTCTGAACTACTTTTTTAAATAAAAACCATATTTTAATATATTTTTTG
>FWPV01012553.1_pt1 | contig 10572 bp, 8 predicted proteins | sample 2228371 | NCBI WGS metagenome assembly FWPV01 (sample SAMEA103939776, study PRJEB20133) | metagenome
CCAGTGCCTCGGCCAGCGCCTGAAGCGAGGCGATGGAATGCCCCGCGCGGAAGCTGTCCACATGCGGCAGCATCGCCGCAATCCCGCGCGCCTTCGGCGCGAACCCCTGCCAGCGCAGCAAGGGATTGATCCATATGAGCTTCCGCGCCGAAAGATGCAGCCGCTCCATCTCGCGCGCAAGCCGCTCGGGGTCGTCGCGATCGAGCCCGTCCGAGATCAGCAGCACCACCGCCCCCTGCCCCATCACCCGCCGCGACCAGTCGCGGTTGAACACGTGCAGGCATTCGCCGATCCGCGTGCCCCCCTCCCAGTCCTGCGCCTCGGCGCCTGCGGCCTTCAGCGCCGCGTCCACGTCCCGGGTCGCCAGGTGGCGCGTGATGTTCGTCAGCCGCGTGCCGAAGGTGAAGGCATGCACCTTGGCCCAGCCGGCGCCCTTGCGGTTCGCCACGGCGTGCAGGAAATGCAGCACCACCCGGCTGTAGGCCGACATCGAGCCCGAGATGTCGCACAGGACGACCAGGTTCGGCCACCGCTCGCGCCGCGCCTTCCGCGCAAAGCCCGTGACCTCGCCCCCCTGTCTGAGCGCCGCGCGCATCGTGCGCCGCCAGTCGGGCCGGCGCCCGCGCGCATCCGCCTCGGTCCGCCTCGACTGCAACGGCGGCACCGGCAGGCTCAGCCGCGCGATCAGGCGCCGCGCCTCGGCCATTTCGGCGGCGCTCATCTGCTCGAAGTCCAGCGTCCTGAAGCGCTCCTCGGACGACATGGTGGCCGAGGCGTCGATCTCGATCTCGCTGCCCTCGCCCGCATCCTCGGGCACATCCGGCACCGCGCGGTCCACCCCGTCCAGCAGCGCCTCGGCCGCGCGCTTGGCCGCGGCGTCGGCCGCGCGTTCCTCCTGCACGCCGCGCACGGCGGGCAACATGGCCGCCATCATGTGTTCGAGGTAGCGCGGATCGCGCCAGAACAGCCGGAACACCTGCGCGAAGGTCTGGCGATGCTCGGGCCGGGCGACGAAACAGGCGTGCAGCGTCCAGTAGAAATCCGTCCGGCTGGTGAAGCCCGCCGCCTCGACAGCGCGGATCGCGTCGACCACGCGCCCGGGGCCCACCGGCAAGCCGGCCTTCCGCAGCGCCCGCGCGAAATGCGTGACGTTGTGGGCAAGCTTGCCGTCTTCCGGAATGTCCAGCGGGGCGTATTCGGGCACGCTCCGCTTCTACCTCACCAATCGAGCTCGGTGAAGATCAGTCGCCCCGGATTGCGGCGCGACCCGTCGTAGCTTCCGATCCAGATGTCGTAGAGACCCTGCTGCGGGTCGTAGAAGGTGATCGCGGGATTCGTCCCGCGATAGTCGTCGTTGTAGTGCCACGACCCGTCAGGCGCGTTGACCAGCAGAACCGCATCCGCCCCGCCGACATCGACCGCGATGGTCAGCTGCGAGGACGTGCCATGCCAGTTCAGGTCGAAGTCCGGCGCGCGCGCGACGAAGCCTGCCCAGCCCGACCCGCCGCAGCGTTCGATGTTGTTGGTGCCCCCCGCCGTGATGCGGTAGCCGACCGGGTCGGGCGAAAACCCGGAGGTCAGGTCGATCGTGCCGAAATGCGGGGCGGCCTGCCAGTCCGGGCAGGCCAGCGCGGGCGCCGCCGCCAGGCAGGCGACAGCCACAGCTTCCGCGAATCCTCTCTTCATCGGTGAAACTCCATCGCTACGCACGCCGCGCGCGCCGGACGACCGACGGGGCGGAAGGCCGAGGGGCCTCACGGAACACGTGACCGCAACAAGATGGCGATTCTCGGCCCATTCCGCGCCGAAACGCGACGAACACGAAGGCGAACGCCCTATCCCGCGGCAAGCTCCGCCCTCACCTCGCCCAGGATGCGCTTTGCTTCGGACCCCTCGATCTTCTGGATGTCGTCCTGATACTTCAGGATCGCGCCCAGCGTGTCGGCGATGACCTCGGGGCTCAGGCTGATGACATCAAGCGCAAGAAGGCATTTGGCCCAGTCGATCGTCTCGGCCACGCCGGGCTTCTTGAACAGGTCCTCGGTCCTGAGCTTCTGCACGAAGGCCACGATCTCGCGGCTCAGCGCCTCGGCCGCTTCGGGCGCGCGGGCGCGGACGATCTCCATCTCGCGGTCGAAGGCGGGGTAGTCCACCCAGTGATAGAGGCACCGTCGCTTGAGCGCGTCGTGCACCTCGCGCGTGCGGTTCGACGTCAGGATCACGATGGGCGGCGCGGGCGCCCTGACCGTGCCCAGCTCCGGGATCGTCACCTGGAAATCGCTCAGCGCCTCCAGCAGGAACGCCTCGAACGGCTCGTCCGTGCGGTCCAGCTCGTCGATCAGAAGGACGGGCGGCCCCTCGACCTGCGGGCGCATCGCCTGCAGGAGCGGCCGCTCGATCAGGTATTCCTCGGTGAAAAGCTCCGCCTTCAGCACGTCGCGGTCCGCGCCACCGGCCGCCTCGGCCGTGCGGATGGCGATCATCTGTTCGGCGAAGTTCCATTCATAGACGGCAGAGGACGCATCGAGCCCCTCGTAGCATTGCAGCCGGATCAGCCGGCGCCCCAGCGCCGCCGCGATGGCCTTGGCGATCTCGGTCTTGCCGACGCCGGCCTCGCCTTCCAGGAACAGCGGCCGCCCCAGCCTGAGCGACAGGAAGACGACCGTGGCCAGCGCCCGGCCGCAGACATAGCCCTGCCCGGCCAGCATCGCCTGGACCTCGTCGATGGATTTCGGCAAGTCGTGCACGGAACGTCCCTCCCCCTTGCGCCCATGCAGCACGGGCGGCGCACCGGGGTCAAGCCGGGCTTGCACCGGATTTGCCCGCGCCCTAATCCGGTCGCATGAGATGGATGACCATGGCGCGCGGCACGACGCTCGCCGCCGCCGTGGCAGGGGCGGTGGTGTTCCTGGCCGCGGGACTTCCGCTTCCCCTCCTCCTCGGGCCGATGCTGGGGTGCCTCGTCTTCGCGCTTGCCGGTGCCCGGCTCCAGGGCATGGGGGCGTTCGGCATCTTCATGCGCACCTTCCTCGGCGTCGCCATCGGCTCGACCGTGACGCCGGACCTGATCGCCGAGCTTCCGAACCACGGCATCACGCTGGCGCTGGTGCCGCTGTTCGTGGTGGCCATCGGCTGCGTGGGCTACCCGTTCTTCCGCAAGGTCATGGGCTTCGACCACCCCACCGCCTTCTATTCCGCCATGCCCGGCGGGCTGCAGGACATGCTGATCTTCGGCGAAGAGGCCGGCGGCGACGTCCGCGCGATGAGCCTGATCCACGCAACCCGCGTCCTGGTCATCGTCACGCTGGCGCCGTTCCTGCTGACCTTCTTCTACGACCTCGACCTGACCCAGGCGCCCGGCGCGCCCGCAACCTCGCTGCCGCTGCACGAACTGGCGCTGATGCTCGCCGCCGCCGTCATCGGCTGGAAGGGCGGCGAACGCATCGGCCTCTTCGGCGCCTCGATCCTCGGCCCGCTGATCCTGACCGCGGGGCTCAGCCTCTCCGGCCTGATCCACGTCCGCCCGCCGGCCGAGGTGATCTGGGCCGCGCAATTCTTCATCGGCATCGCCGTCGGGTCGAAATACGGCGGCATCACGGGGCGCGAGCTGCGCATCGACGTCGGCGCAGGGCTTGGCTATGCGGTGCTGCTCGCGCTCGTCTCGCTCGCCTTCATCGAGGTGATCCTCCTTGTCTCGCCCGCCGGCACGCTCGAGGTCTTCCTGGCCTTTCTGCCCGGCGGCCAGGCCGAGATGGCGATCATCGCCATCGTCGCGGGCGCCGACGTGGCCTTCGTCGTCGCCCACCACCTCCTGCGCATCTTCATCGTGATCCTCGCCGCGCCCTACGTCGCGCGCTGGCTGGACAGGTAGGGGGCCGCAGGATGCCGGCGGGGTGATCCCGCGCCACCGCGGGGACAGCGGTCTGTCTTCACGACCGAGAGCCTGCGCGCGCCAGGGGGCGCTCGCAGCCCTCGACGCCCACTTGCCCGCCGCGCCTACCCCAACAGCCCCGCCACCAGCGCCGCGAAGTGCTCGCCGCGCTTCTCGAAGTTCGGATACTGGTCGAAACTCGCCGCGGCAGGGGCCAGAAGAACGGTTTCGCCGGGCTGGGCCTCCTCCGCTGCGCGGGCGACCGCGCGCTCCATCGTCTCGCAGATCTCGTGCGGCGTGTCGCCGAGCTGAAGCGCGAAGTCGCGCGCCGAATGGCCGATCAGGTAAGCCTTCACGACCGAGCCAAGATGCGGCCGCAGCGCCTCGATCCCGCCGTCCTTGCCCAGGCCGCCGGCGATCCAGCGGATGCGCGGAAAGGCCTGCAATGCCCTGGCCGCGCTGTCGACATTCGTGGCCTTGCTGTCGTTGACGAAGACCACGCCGCCCCGTTCGCCCAACCGCTGGCTGCGGTGCGGGAGGCCCTGGAAGGAATGCAGCGCCGCCTCGATTCCCTTCGGCGGCAGGCCCAGCGCGCGCGCCGCGGCATAGGCGGCGCAGGCGTTCTGGTGGTTGTGCGCGCCGGGCAGGCCCTTGACCTCGCGCAGGTCGATCGAGGCGATCTGCCGGCCCTTGCGCCACTCCGACAGGAAGCCCTTGCGCGCGAAGACGCTCCAGCCGGGTCCGTCCAGCTTCTGCCCGGCCGAGATGCGGATCACCCGGTCGTCCTCCGGCGCCTCGGACAGCTGGTTGGCGAGGTAGCGCCCCTCGTCCTCGTCCACCCCGATCACCGCCCGGTCGGGGCCGCCTTCCGCGAACAGCCGGCGCTTGGCCGCGAAGTAGCCGCCCATCCCGGCATGCCGGTCCAGATGGTCGGGCGAGAGGTTCGTGAAGACCGCCACGTCCGGCGTCAGCGCGCGCGCAAGGTCGGTCTGGTAGCTCGACAGCTCCAGCACCACGACCATGCCGTCGGTCGCGGGGTCGATGTCCAGCACCCCCCGTCCGATGTTGCCGGCCAGCTGCGCGGGCGTGCCGCTTTCCCGGAAGACATGGTGGATCAGCGCCGAGGTCGTGGACTTGCCGTTCGACCCGGTGACCGCGATCACCCGCGGCGCCACGTCGAAATCCTCCCAGGCGCGCGAGCCGAAGGAGCGGAAGAACAGGCCGATGTCGTTGTCCACCGGAACACCCGCGTCCCAGGCGCGCGCGATCACCGGGTTCGGGCGCGGGTAGAGATGGGGGATCCCGGGCGAGGTGACCAGAAGGCTCACACCCTCCCAAGCCCGGTCGCGGGTCAGGTCGGTGAGCACGAATCCCTCGGCCTCGGCCCGCGCGCGCGCCTCGGGGCTGTCGTCCCACAGAAGCGGCTCGGCACCGCCCGCGACCAGCGCCCGCGCCGTGGCCAGCCCCGACCGCCCCAGCCCCAGCACCGCGACCCTGCGCCCTTCGTAGCCTCTGACCGGAATCATGCCCGCCCTCCCCTTCGCGGGCCGGACAGTGCCCCGCGACCCGGCGGCGCGCAAGCGGGCCGGGCGCAGGCGAGGGGCTTCGCGCCCCTCGCGCTCCCCGCGGAGTATTTGGGACAGGGTGAAAGAGCTACCAGGGAATCGGCTGGCGGCGGCGGAAGAAACCGCCCGTCGGTCCGTCGTCGGGCAGCGTTGCGAGCCAGAGCGCGGTGTCGGCGCCCTCCGCGGTGGACAGCGGCGCGCCCGGGCCGCCCATCCGGGTCCGCACCCAGCCCGGGCACATCGCGTTGACCTTGACGCCCGGCGGCAGGTCGCGGGGCAGTGCCCTGGTCAGCGCGTTCAGCGCCGCCTTGGCGACGCCGTAGGCGCCGGGGCCGCCGAGGCCCTCGTGAAACGACCCCCAGCCGGACGACAGGTTGACGATCCGCCCCCACCCGGTCTTTCGCCAGTGCGGCGCGCAGAGGCGGACGAGGTCCAGCGGGGCCGCCACCATCACCTCCATCGCCTCGGCGAAGTCGCTGTCCGGAGAGAGAAGCGAGACGTCATGGAGCACGCCCGCATTGTTGACCAGCACGTCGAACCCGCCCGCGCGGGTCACGGCGGAGAAACAGGTCTCGGGGTCCAGAAGATCGACATGCGCCCAGCGGCAGCCGAGCCTGCCCGCCGCCTCGCGCCCCAGCGCGGGGTCGCGCGCGCCGATGGTGACGTCGTGGCCGAGCCCGATCAGCCCCTCGGCGATGGCGAAGCCGATGCCGCGGTTGGCACCCGTGACGAGGGCGGTGGGGGTGGAGGGAGCGGGCATGCTGGCCTTCGGCGCCGGGTCGGGTCGAAGGGGATCGTTGCGCATCCGCCCCGCACGTGCCAGCCTGAATCGGCACTCCGGCCGAGGCTGGCCGACCGGGAGGATCCGAAATGGCGGAAACGGGCCACTATCTCGCCGTGTTCCTGAGCGACAGGACCGGACCTCGATGGCAGGCATGGAACGACATGTCCGGGGAGGAACGGCGCGCCAGGAACGAGGCGGGCCTTGCCGCGCTGGCCGAGTGGGACGAACGGCACAGGGACGTCATCGTCTACGCGGGCGGGCCGCTCGGGCCGACCAGACGCGTGTCGTCCGAGGGCATCGCGGGGGTCGTGAACCAGCTGACCGTCTTCGTCGTCGTCCGGGCCCCCTCGCACGAGGCGGCGGCCGCGCTGTTCGCTCACCATCCGCACATGACGATCTTTCCGTCCCACGCGGTCGAGGTGATGCCCCTGTTGGGTCCCGACCCGGAGGGATGAGGGTCACCTGAGTTTCAGCGTCGCCAGCCCGATCAGCGCCAGGATCAGGCTGATGATCCAGAAGCGGATGACGATCTGCGGTTCGGCCCAGCCCTTCTTCTCGTAATGGTGGTGGATCGGCGCCATCAGGAACACCCGCTTGCCGGTCCGCTTGAAATAGAGGACCTGGATGATGACGCTCAGCGCCTCGACCACGAACAGCCCGCCGACGATGGCCAGCACGATCTCGTGCTTGGTCGCGACCGCGATCGCGCCCAGCGCGCCGCCCAGCGCCAGCGACCCGGTATCGCCCATGAAGACCGCCGCGGGGGGCGCGTTGTACCACAGGAAGCCCAGGCCCCCGCCGATCAGCCCCGCACAGAAGATCAGGATCTCGCCCGTGCCGGGGACATAGTGGACGTCGAGGTATTCGGTGAAGTCGACGCGCCCCACCGCATAGGCGATCACGCCCAGCGTGCCGGCCGCGATCATCACCGGCATGATGGCAAGCCCGTCCAGCCCGTCGGTCAGGTTCACCGCGTTCGCCGCGCCGACGATGACGATCGTCGCGAAGGGCACGAACAGGACGCCGAGGTTCAGCAGCAGTTCCTTGAACACGGGGAAGGCAAGCTGGTTCGTCAGGCCCTCGGGGTGGACCCAGGCCGCCGCCGCACCCGCCAGCGCCGCGATCAGAAGGCCCAGCCCGAAGCGGACCTTGCCCGATACGCCGCGCGTGTTCTGCTTGGTGACCTTGGCATAGTCATCGGCGAAGCCGATCAGCCCGAAGGCCAGCGTGACGCCCAGCACGATCCAGACGTAAGGATTGTCGAGCCGCGCCCAGAGCAGCGTCGACACCGTCAGCGCCGACAGGATCAGAAGGCCCCCCATCGTGGGCGTGCCGGCCTTGGCGAAGTGGCTCTGCGGGCCGTCGTCCCGGATCGGCTGGCCCTTCTTCTGGCGGATACGCAGCATGTCGATCAGCGGGCGGCCGAAGAGGAACCCGAAGACCAGCGCCGTGAAGAAGGCGCCGCCCGCACGGAAGGTGATGTAGCGGAACAGGTTGAAGAAGTCGCCGCCGTCCGAAAAGGCTGTCAGCCAATAAAGCATCTCGAAAACCCTAACTCTCGCCCGCGGCCGGATGGCCCAGTTTGCGGATGGCGTCAACCACGCGGCTGACCAGGCTCGACTTCGACCCCTTGACCAGCACGACATCGCCCGCGTCGATCAGGTGATGCACCCGCGCGGCCAGCGCGTCGGCCGTCTCGTGCCATTCGCCGCGCTTGGCATCGGGCAGCGCCTCGTGCAGCGCGCGCATCCGCCGGCCGACCGTGTGGACCAGCGCGACCTCGGCCATGGCCGGGTGGCGCGCGATCTCGGCATGCAGCTCCAGCTCGGTCGGACCAAGCTCCAGCATGTCGCCCAGGATCGCGATGCGCCGGCCCCTTGCGACGCGGCCCACGCCGTCCTGCGGTGTCGTGGCGGCCAGCGTCTCCAGCGCGGCGGCGACGGAGGCGGGGTTGGCGTTGTAGGCGTCGTCGATCAGGTCGAACACCAGGTGGTCGTCCACCACGTCCATCACCAGCCGCTCGCGCAGCCCCCGCCCCTCGACCGGGCGCCAGAGACCCATGTCGCAGGCGACGATGGCGGGGTCGAGGCCCAGCGCATCCGCCACCGCCAGCACGGCCAGCGCATTCAGCGCGAAGTGGCGGCCCGCGGACATGACCTTGAACAGGACCTCGTGCCCCCGTGCGATGCCCTTCACGACCGTCATGTCGCCGGCCAGCTGTGCCTCGGTCAGGCGGTAGTCGACGCCCTCCGTCGTGCCGAAGGTCACGACCGGCGCGCCCAGCGCCGCCGCCTTCGCCTTCAGGATCGGCCATGTCCCGATATCGGCGTTCAGGACCGCCGTGCCCCCAGGCTTCAGCCCGTCCATGATCGAGGCCTTTTCCTCCGCGATCCCCTCGATCCGCCCGAAGGCCTCCAGGTGCGCGGGCGCGACCGTGGTGATCAGCGCCACGTCCAGCTCCGCCATGCGCGCCAGCGGCGCGATCTCGCCGGGTGCGTTCATGCCGATCTCGATCACTGCATAATCCGCATCCGCCGGCATCCGCGCCAGCGTCAGCGGCACGCCCCAGTGGTTGTTGAAGCTCTTCTCGGCCGCGTGCACGCGGCCCTGCCCGCCCAGCACCGCGCGCAGCATCTCCTTGGTCGAGGTCTTGCCGACCGACCCGGTCACCCCGACGACCTTCGCCCCGGTGCGGGCGCGGCCCGCGCGACCCAGGTCCTCCAGCGCGCGCTGGACATCCGGCACCACCAGCAGCGGCGCATCGGCCGGCAGCCCCTCGGGCACGCGCGACACCATCGCGGCCGCCGCGCCCCTGGCCAGCGCATCGGCCACGAAGTCATGCCCGTCCCGCGCGGCCTTCAGCGCGATGAACAGGTCGCCCGGCGCGATCTCGCGCGTGTCGATCGACAGGCCCGTCGCCGCGAAGGCCCGGGTCGCGCGGCCTCCCGTCGCGGCTTCCGCCTCGGTGGAGGTCCAGAGCGCCATCATACCCTCCCGTCCAGCGCCGCGACCGCGACGCTCGCCTGTTCCACGTCGTCGAACGGATAGACCGTGTCGCCCACGATCTGCCCTCGCTCGTGCCCCTTGCCCATGATCAGCAGCGCATCGCCCGGCTGAAGCGCGTCGACCGCCCGCAGGATCGCCTCGGCCCGGTCGCCAACCTCGTTCGCCTCGGGCGCGCCCTCCATCACGGCGGCACGGATCGCGGCGGGGTCCTCGGTGCGCGGGTTGTCGTCGGTGACGAAGACCACGTCGGCATGCTCGGCCGCCGCGCGGCCCATCAGCGGCCGCTTGCCCTGGTCGCGGTCGCCACCCGCGCCGACGACCGCGACGAGACGGCCCATCACATGCGGCCTGAGCGCCTTCAGCGCCGTCGCCACCGCGTCGGGCGTGTGGGCATAATCGACGAAGACCGCCGCCCCGTTGTCGCGGGTCGCGGCATGCTGCATCCGGCCCCGCACGGTTTCCAGCCGCGGCAGCACCCGCACCACGTCGCCCGGCGCCTCGCCCGCCGCCACCGCCAGCCCGACCGCGACCAGCACGTTTTCCGCCTGGAACCCGCCGATCAGTCCCAGGTGCAGCTGGTGCACCTCGCCCGCAAGCGAGAACCGCAGCTCCTGCCCCGTCGCATCGAACCGCTGCGCCAGAAGGCGGATGTCCGCCTCTGGCCGCCGCCCGGTCCCCATGACCGCGAGGCCGGAGGCGCGGGCGATCTCGGCGACCTTCGGCCCATAGGCGTCGTCCAGGTTCACCACCGCCGTTCCATCCCCCGGCAACAGCCGCGTGAACAGGCCCAGCTTCGCCGCGAAATAGGCGTCCATCGTGCCGTGGTAATCCAGGTGATCGCGCGTGAGGTTCGTGAACCCGGCCGCCTTCAGCCGCACACCGTCCAGCCGCCGCTGGTCCAGCCCGTGCGACGATGCCTCCATCGCCAGATGCGTGACGCCCGCCCCGGCCATCCCGGCCAGCAGCGCGTGCAGCTCGGTCGGCTCAGGCGTCGTGTGCGCCAGCGGCGCGGAAAAGGCGCCCTCCACCCCGACGGTGCCCAGGTTGCAGGCCGCATGCCCCAGCGCCGCCCAGATCTGGCGCGTGAAGCTTGCCACGCTGGTCTTGCCGTTCCTTGCGGTGACCGCCACGACCGTCTCGGGCTGCGCGCCGAACCACAGCGCCGCGGCACCCGCCAGCGCCTCGCGCGGGTCGGCCGCCACGACGACCGGCACGCCCGCCGCCTTCAGCGCGTCGGCCGCGATCCGCGCGCCCTCGGCATCGGTCAGGATGGCGCTCGCGCCGCGCTCCAGCGCGGCGGGGACGAAGCGCGCGCCATGCACCTTGGTGCCCGGCAGCGCGGCGAA
>FWPV01014267.1_pt1 | contig 10572 bp, 8 predicted proteins | sample 2228371 | NCBI WGS metagenome assembly FWPV01 (sample SAMEA103939776, study PRJEB20133) | metagenome
AGTGGAAAAGGCAAAGGCCAAAGTAGATGAACTAAAAGGACGTAAAACTCGTCGCTCAGTAGAGACCCCCATCGGGCAAGGCGTCAGCAAGCTTCCTTAGCCGAAATAACCCTATCTAATAGTTGTAGCAGTTTCTCCACCCTATTTTCCCAAGAGTGATGGAGCGCCATGTAATCCATGATCTTCTGTTTCGACACGGGCGGGGGATTTCGTACTAGCTTAAGGACCCGTTCTCCCAGCACACTAAGATTGTTGAAAGGAACGATTTCCCCATAAGAAGTCTCTTCAAGGAGATAATTAGTACACACTGTGTCTTCTGAAACGACAGGTAACCCGCCCCGCAAGTAGTAAAACATCTTCGAGAGATCGTTGTCGAAGGCGTGGGGACCCGTGGCAAGGGCTAAACCAACTGACGAATATCTTATATATCGCCAGATTTCTGGTTCCGGCATTTCCCCATGATAAAAAACATCTCTTTCCAGTGGTATTTCCTTTTGGGCGCCGTACATCTCGGTCTTGTTTGCTCCCACCACATGTATCTCACATTCGTCACGCAACTCCTTTGCGAGGCCGTTTATGAGATCTACCATGCGTGGCGCCGCGAGGCTTCCTAAGAAAAGTACGACTGGTTTTTCCGTATGAAAAGGATTGGGGCTGTTTAGCGGGATATTTGACGGGCAACCGGTTGGAATGATCTCAACTAATTGCTTGCGTCCGTAAAGGTGCTCCCACCTTTCTTGGTTGAGGGTGTTGTTGAGAATCACTGCTTGTGCGCGTTCCTGTATCAACGATTGACACAGCAAAAGCTCATCACGCAGTGCCGAATCCCTCTCTGGTAATCTTGCATCAACAACCCTCACTATGCGGGAAACAACTGGACCAGCATATTCAACCACTAGTTTGATGGATTGATGGTAACAGGTTTTTATCAAGCTATAGCGCCCGTACACACTGAGCGCCTCCAAGGGTACCACGGGGACTCGCCCGTCAATGGTGTGGACTCGACTTACAGGGGCTATGATCTCTGTGTCAATACCCCTGTATATAAGTCCTCCTGCAATCGCTCGTAGCCTAACGAGGTCGATTCTCGTCGGGGGGCCGGTTGGGTCTTTGTGAAAAACTATACCTACTTTCATATTGAGTTGAGAATACCTTAGAATTTAGGTTATTGATAGACTTAGGTATACCGTGCATCTGGTAACTCTGCGTCGAAGAACTATAAGATAATGAGCGATTCTCGAACAAAAATGTGCATCGTCACTCCAGAATTTCCCCCTGAACAATGGGGTGGTCTTGCGAGGACCGCGCAAAGGGTGGCATCTCATGCAGCAAATGCTGGTCTCGATGTCCATGTAGCTCGTTACTATGTTGAAGAAATCCCATTTATAGCCCTGGATGAGAATACCCACACTTATACAAGAGACGGTGTAACGGTCCATTCGATACGTTTAGCGCGGGAGACGTCTATTTCGGGTATCAGGACACTGTGGGATTGTCCCCACAACGTGACACTTCAGATGATGTATCAGTCCCTAGAGCTATTGCACGAGAGGGAAGGATTTGCACTCTTTCATTCTTTTTTCCTGTATCCCGTTGGGTATATTACGGGCTTGATCAGTAAAAGATTCGCCGTCCCTCACGTAGCTACCCTGGTTGGCAACGACGTGAACAAGTATTTTTTCAGCCCGGAAAAAGTTGCTTTGTGCAAAAGTGGCTTGGAAAATGCTGATATAGTGGTTGGTTTAAGCAGGGATCTAATAGCCTTAGCCAATGCTTTGTCACCTGTGGCAGGCAAGTCGAGGGTTATTTACAACTCTGTTGAATTGCCCCAGATTTATTGGCAAAAAAATCCAGCTCTTCATCAGTTTGTTATTGGTTGTGCTGGCATATTCAAGTATGCCAAAGGGCTACCGTACATCCTCAAGGCTCTCGCGTTGGTCAAAGATAAGGCAGACATTAGGCTTGAACTAGTGGGAGAAATGAGAGAATCTGAAAAAGACAGCTTCAGTCTTGTGCTGGAAGCCACAGGGACAAGGGATATGATCAGAAGCATCGGCGTATTACCTCATGAATCTCTGACAGATTGGTTCATCAAGCTGGATGCTTTTGTTTTGCCATCAGTTACTGAGGGATGTCCAAATGTCTTGATGGAGGCCATGGCAGCAGGACTGCCCGTGATAGCAGCGCGCACCGGCGCGGTTGACGAACTGATAGAAGACGGAGTGTCCGGTATCATTACACCAAAGGCGGATTCGTCAGCGTTGGCCGCTGCGATACTCACGATCTTCAGGGACGCTGATACGGCTCGCAATTTGGGCGCAAATGCGCGACAAAGAATGAAGCAGTTTTCTAGTGATCTCGAGTTTTCCCGTTGGGCAAAGGTTTATGAGGAGCTTTTAGGTTAACACAAATGGGCGTTCAACTGAAACACTACTCAGAAAATCATTGGTTGATGGATCGTAATCCGGAAAAAGCCTTGAGCGCCTACTTAGAACAGCAATCCAAAGCCTACAGTAAAGTAAAAAACGATTTTATCAAGGAATTACTCGGAGACCTCAACGGCAAACGGTTCCTGGACTACGGATGCGGTGCCGGTTTTTTCTCAGTTTATGCCGCACAAAGCGGGGCCCGTTTAGTATTGGGAGTGGATGCCCTGGACACTGCTCTCACAACAGCAGCCTTTTACGCCCGTCAACAAGGTGTACATAAGGCTTGCCAGTTCTTGCGCAGCTCCACCTTTCCCAAAAACCTCGGACCAAACAAATTCGATGTAATATTAATGAAAGATGTGGTGGAGCACGTGGCTGATGACCAGGCACTTTTGGATGACGCTCGGGAAGCGTTGGTTCCGGGAGGCATACTAGTCATAAGCACCCAAAATAGAATTTCATTAAACTATCTGTTTCAAGGAACATACAATCGGCACATTCTTAAAGACAAGAATTGGTACGGGTGGGACGAAACCCACCTTAGATTTTACTCCCCTATAAGTCTTAATAAGCAATTGAAAAAAGGTGGCTTTTCTACAATAGCATGGCGCTCAGTATACCTCGTTCCCTACAAGCTTCCGGGGTTCCCTCTATCGTCAAAAAAATTCTTGAGGCTAGACGCTTTGAGTCGTTTAGACAGGGTCCTTGGAGGTATTTTCCCATACAACAGACTTGGCTGGAACGTAGTAGTAAAAGCGGTTGCGTCTCCTTTGGTAACCGCAAAAGCCCCACACCAAGAGGTCTTACTAGACGATCCTTGTGTTTCTTCCGCTATGTTCCTTCATGTGCCTTGACGAGGCTTAAGAGGGATTTTTACACCCCTGACGCTTTGTGGATCGAAGAGTGTTACTTGGTCTGTGTGGTCAATTCGGTAAATGACGTCATGAGGAAAGGCGACTTTGAATGCGTAATCCGGATTCAAATTCAGCCTCATTTTCAATATCACTTTGTTGATGCCGGCGTGACCTACGATCAACACGGTTTCTCGTTTGTAACGCAGCATTGCCTCTAGCAGAAGTGCTACTCGCACCTCTGCATCCGCATAGGACTCTCCCTTGGGGGGCCTATCCAGCCAGCTTGAGCGAATGGTACGGCCATCGTGTGATAACTCGCTTCGAAATTGACCTTCCCATTTCCCTGCTGACAGTTCAGACAGATGCGGATTAAAAAATAGTGGAATACATAGGATCTGAGAATACATGCACGCGGTATATGCGGCTCTTCCCAGTGGGCTAGAAATAATCCGATTAATGCCTTGATTTTTTAGCATACCGGCCATCGTACTAATCCTGGAAAGTCCTTCCCCGGTTATGTAAGAATCTTTTTGCCCTATGATGCGACCTGACCGATTCCATTCGGTTTCAGCGTGACGCCCAAGGAAAACCGTCCCAAAAGTAGTACCTTTGTCATTCACTATGACTTGCGCCCACATTGCTAAAACGTTATTCATGACGGAGATGCTCAAACGGCTCTAGACGCACGTCTGGAGATGAATACAATCCACGTATACGGAAGGTCGTGGACAGCAATTTCCCATCTCTGGTTAGGAGATTGCCAAACAGACCGGAAAATATAGCATCGAAACCCACCAGGGGAGACACATCCATCCTGAAATCAATTCGCTCCTGCCCAGCGAAGTACATGCCAGACGCATCCACGCGTGCGGCGTCTGAAAGCATCCTTAGATCAGATACCTTCCATTTGTTGTCAAATACCTCCATGGTCCAGCTTAGATGATGAAAAGGAAGCCCTTGTCCGATAACGTCCGGAAGCCTACCTCTCAAAAAAGACCCGAGGTTCACCAATGAAAATAGTTTGGACAAGATATCGAATCTGTTTATAACCCCGTCCTTCATCCGAACCTCTATTTTACCAGTCTTGTATAAGCCACGCTTATCCATGCTGGGGCCTAGCTTCCAATCAAGGTTCCCTTCAATGGTAACATTGCCACTCACTTTGAGCCATCCAGGATCCGAGCGCATGGTTTTCTCCATTCGGAGGCCATCCCCTTGAAAATCCACAGATAAAGGGACTGTGGTGTTCATGCGTATGTCAAATATCCCTGTGCCACGCAGGATCCCATCTGCAAACTGCGACTGCCAAGAATTGACCTTTATAAGACCTCCGCTGCCTTCCAGGCTTGCCCGAAAATCCTCGAATAGTCGATCCCCAATTTTGCCTTTGTTTATCTTTATGTAAGCTGTCTCTCTACTTTTCGCTAAGAATCTAATAACCGGATTTAATTTAATATATTGATCCCAGGTCATTTTATGAACGTATCCAGGAGGCGCCGTGAAATCACTGGTATCTAAATAGGGAGACTCAAGTATCACTTCTATTCGGGGGTTTTCGAACTCAGTAATGTGTAAACTACCTGAAAGTAATGAATTTCCAACCTTTGAGCGGTCCATCGCGAAATGAAAGGAATTGGGACGATGTTTTATTGAACCCGTTAAGCCTTCCACCCGCTTGTGCATGCCGGGAAGCTTAAGAGTTATATGACTAAGCGATAAGTTGGCTTCTAATTGGGGGTTAGAAAAGAACTGAGGCGAAGTCAGGGATAGATCACATTCGATACGACCACCACCTTGGATTTCGAGACTCGGGTTCAAAAAAGGGATAAGGGCCTCAGAAGGGATCCCCCCGGGAGGCAAATTAATTACTATGCTCGTCTTTCCATCTGAACGCGCGATTCCTCGGCCGGATATCCTCATTTTTTCTGCAGTTATGGCAAGATCGTCAATTTTGAAGCCGGAGTGATCCTTCAATCCAATTGCATCCACCTTCAGGGATATGCCTGCCTTTTTCTCAACAAATCGTCCCAAAGAAAGGGCAGCGTTCTTTAAATCTATTGTCGCCTGATACCCGATCTCCACAGGTGAGCCTTTGACCATTATCTTGCTTAGAACCCCTCCAGAAATTGCCCAGTTTTTCGGAAAGCCTTCGATGCGTTTGAGGTCACTGCCCTGAATATTAAGTTCAATAGAGCCATCCACTGACTGTTCAGTATAATTGCCCCGCAAGACAAAAGAACTGTTGCCAATGCTCCCCTTAATTTCAGGAATAGAGATCCCCGTGCTTCTGAAGCGGATTTTTCCACTAACCTTTTTTAATGGCATAGGAAGAGACGCAATTTTACAGTCGAAATGGTCCAGAACAATGATGCCTTTTGTCTCGGGAGTTGAAATTGGACCCTTAAGGCTAAGAGTGACCGAAATTCCCCCGGAAAGATCCGAAAAGTAGTGTAGGTACTTGGCCACGCTTTCGATGCCATTCATGTTTTGTATCAGTGGCTGAAAATCTTGAGCATCTGCTTTGGCTGACAGGAAAAGGTTAGCATCTGGTGCAGTATGGACATTAGAAATACTGCCATTTAGCACTATCGGTGAATTGCCAAGTGTGAAGCTTATGCCTTTGAAATTGACGTTGTCTGCACCTAATTTGATTTCACCTGTGGCATTGCTGATGGGCAATCCCACTCCGGGCAGGAATCCAGAGACTTTGTCCATACTAGCTACTAATCTAAGCGGCCCGAGCTTGTGAGACTTGGTGTTTAGCTCTGACCAATTTCCTACCCAAGACAGGTCTTGAATAACAGCGTGACCTTTAAGTCCAGCGTTGGAAAGATGCTCCTGATCAGCCCTGGACAACAGTCTGAGAGGTAGCAAAGGGAAGATCTGGTCTAATTCGATGTCGGCACTCGAGACATCTACTTTTATTCTGGGATCAGCCTCACTCACACCCAATACAGAAATTGTAAGGCTAGCAGCGAGGCCCGGCAAGGAAAGTACCGGCATCTGCAATGTTACGTTGTCATGGTCACGCACAATGACAGCGTCCAATTCTGCTCTTTCAATGGGGATTTTGTTCGTCAAAAATTTATGGCCGATTGTCACGGATAGGAGAGTAAGCCGTGTCTTTGCAGTCCATTCGTTCTTTTTACCGCCAACCTCCATCTTTAAACTCGCATATCCGTGTTCCAGGCCGAAAGGAAGACCGAACGAATTTGCCAATGCCTGCACGACGTCCATTGGTACATCGTTGGCTTGGACTTCTGCGTGGAAGGCAAAATCATTACTAAAAATAGAGGCTTTTTCATAGGACCCGTGCGCTTGGAAATACGAACGATGGGTCTCATTCAAGAATGCACCACGTGCATGAAAGTTCTCAACCCCTCGTGTGGTTATATTTTGCCCGACTAGTTGCATCTCTGAAATTACAGGTAACTTAGCACTTCGATCTTGAAGTGAGTCCACTAAAAAAACTTGTCCGCTGGAGCATTCAACGTATCCAATCACCGGGCGAAGCCACGACATGGAGCCATCGTGTTCGTAACCGTGAGGCGTAAGAGCCTCTTCAGATGGTGTCGCCACGAATAGAGAAGGATTTTTCAGCGTGGCACTCTCTATGTAGAAAATGCCTCTCGCGACCTGAGATAAGTCTATTATCAACTCAACTGTGGGTACTTCGAGTTTCTTTGGGGCAGCATCTTTGGCGTTTGCAACTACTTGATGGAGAATTAATTTCATTTTCATAAACGAGGGCCACGACAATTCAGCAGAAAAGAACGTTATCTTGCTCATAGTTGCTGATTCGAACCCCGGTAATAAAAAGTGAGCCGCTTGAGTACCAGTCAAGGCGATCCGAACAGAACAAAAGACCCCCGCCACCGTCATGATTCCTACAATGCCGATTAGGCTTATTATTTTAAGTAATTTGATGCGAAGACGACTCATTCTAGCCACTTGAGGCGTTGACACTGGTCATCTCCCAATGGAGATACTCGGCATCTTGTCTGTCACTTCACCTGTCTTAAGGGTTGAACGCCAATATTTTAACCAATAAACTAAAGTCCGACCAGCAAAGCAGGAGGAGCGATAGTAATCATTCTCGACCCACACATCATGAAGTGACTTCAAATTTCCGTGCCGTGCATTGCGCATCGATTCTTTTACCGACCCAGTTTTCAGTAGCGATTCTATTAAATGGGTCACCTGCCCTGGCGTCATCGGGGACAATACAATCACTTCTTATAGATGTCGAGTCCGGTGTTCGTTTACGTTTATCAAGACGGGTAAGGCCTAACTATATTGTGATGGGATTATGAACAGAAACTATCAAAGCATATCCGCCAGCCCCCCTAAACTGACGGATTATGGCTCGTGTTAAATGTCTATGCGATACTATACGGCCTATCGCACCGAACGGTTACCCTCTGGTCTTTTTTTTCAGCCGAGATAGCTTTCGCCTCAAAATGCTCAGTCGTTTTCTTGAGGCCCCTGCTGCTCGCTCTTCGTCCCTTATTTTTCGAAGATTAGCAGCCTTAAGTTTTATGTCCCTTACGTTTTCTGTCTTTTTCCTACTAGACGGCGCTTCAATACCCTTTGCCTTCCGCAGTAAGTTAATTATCTCTTCTTTGTTCATACCGTGAACGCCTTGGACGTCTTCCAGCTTTAGGGCTTCTTCCCTGAGTTCCTTTATGGTCCAGCGTTCAAGAGGTTTTTCCTTCTTTTCTTCTAGTTCCTTTTTTTTACTTCCCATGTGTTCTCCCGTGACCGTATTTCAATGAGGTTTCGAACGAGGGTTAAGTTTGAGCAGCGTCATTTCTCATAAAAGGCAAAAAAGTCCTTTGTGTACCCCTGATCATATCGCTTCATCGTGTACTGGAGCTGCTCTGGCGATAGCCTGTCTCGTCTTACTATCTTGTTATCCTTTCCGCGAATATAGAAATTGCATACCACATTGTGGATATTTGCGTCTCCATGGATCGCCCTTTTGCAGCCCGCCAGGACCAAAGCCCTAGCCAAATCCCGGGTACTGATATGGTGTCCCATGGCAAACACCAGGTTTCCATCGTCTCTAATGCCAAATGCTGTCCTGTTAGCCAGAAACCATAAGTTATTTCCCATGGTACTACGGCCTTGATTGTCAACCAGAAAGCCTCCTAAACCTATTTCGGCATCCTGAATTTTGCCGTTTTTCAGAACCTGTTCCACAACTGCTCCATCCTTCACAATAAGATGACGGAGCTGGCGAGCGTCTCTGACCAAAGAAAGCGGTATTTCATCCGTCCATTCAATTATGTCAACTGAATCGTCTTTGTATATAACCAGGGTTGCCATTCCTGGAACCATTGGATACACGACTTGACCCCGAAAGATTGCCCCAGCTCCCCTAGAGTGCTGCTGCATCCACATAGCATTTGTTATTGCTACTATCTTGGTTAAATCTTCCCGCTCAGGCGAATAGGATATCTGATAAATCCCTGGCTCCGTTTGTCCTATGAACAAACGGGTTCGCAATCTGGACATGTCGAATATGGCCATGTATGCTATCGAATTGGGAAATTCTAAACTGGGGCGATAAACGGTCTTATAGACTAGTGGTCTGTTTTCTCCGTCTGTTGGCAAGTCATCGGCAGTCCATACCCCTTCACCTTCCAGCTTGGGGGACAAATACAGGGGTGGAATTTTGGGAGGTCGAGGAAAGCTGTCCTGCATATTTGAAGGACCTTCAAAATCCTGAGCCACGGGTTCTTCCGCAGGTTGATAATCGGATTCAGCGTCGCTTGACCTAGGAATTCGAGTGAGAAGCTCGTCCAACCAAGGTAACTCTACATAGTCCAGGTCAAAATCACGCTGAACCTCCTCGTTTGTCGGCTGGGTCCCCAGACTTGCTAAACGGGTCTCGAAGCACCCCCCGCTGGCGGGCCAGTCAAAAACTAAGATAACCGTCCAAAAAATCAGCAAAGATGTCCGTTGCCACGATTTTGTCCGCATATCACACCATGTAATTTCGGCACTTCCGACAAGGGTTAGATTGATTCTCAACAACGTAAACGATTGGCATCCATACCACGTGCGATTATTTAGGTAAACCCCGAGAAAGGCTGCTTTGCACTAGGTCAAACCTCTTCTCGAAGCATCCCCAAGTAGTTGATAGTTCTACCCCTTCGGGTTTTAACTTATTAGTGTATCAGAATAACGCTCCTGGGACAAGCGCCATTAAACCTGGAGTTGCACTCTGATCTTTCCCAGCTGTTGCAAAAGCGTTGCCTCATTGCTCTAGCCTTTTAAGTAGTTAGTATTCTATTGCGACTCTGGTCCACCCCCACTTTTCCCATTTTTAATATACCAGCAAATCCGACAAGTCGAGATAATTTCCACCCTATTGGGAATGAGCCGCTTCGATATTCTTTTTCTCTCAGGGATTGTCCGGGATCACAGACCTCAGTGTTCTTAACACCAAACTCTCGACATCCGTCGGCATAAAGTCCAGTAGTTCGAAGATCCTTTTTTCCAGAAACACTGTCTCCTCTTTCATGATATTGAGTCTCCTAACAGCTTCAGGGGTTTTGCCATACGTGTTCTCGAGATAAACAAATCTGTCGTCTAATGTAACTATTTCATCGTGGACCACGCGTTTGTCAGCATAAAAAAGCACGTGCTCTTCTGCTAGGGGGCGATCTTTTTCGCCTCTCAAAACCACGTGTTGCACGACAATGCGCGCTATCTCAGGCAGACCTTCGCTGTCAAGTATTTGCTGACCTCGTATGTCGTGATACCCACGACCCTCAATTATACATACGTACTTGCCGATATCGTGGAGAAGACAAGATGCCCTGACTAGGTCGATATCCACAGGATAATTGTTTCGGGACAATCCCTCTGCCACTACTTTTCCCACCTCCCATACCATCTCCGAGTGAAGAATGATGTGGTTAGGCGTGCTATATTTTTCAAGAAGTCGTATGCATTCCTCGTACGTCGGAATAGGTATAGAGCGTTTCATATCTGTGACGGCCCGAAGAATAGCTAGGAGATCAAAAAAAAGCCTCCGTGAATAAATATTATCAAAGAAGCAATAATGAAGAAAACACAGAGGCTGAAAAAAATCCAATTTATTTTCAGATCAACGGTCAAACAATCATCAGAATATCACTCCTAATTCAATATACGGCCCCTGACTTGATGCGTTTACCTTTCGATGTTCATTGATATTCCATTCAGAGCTCCTAAATCGGTATCCAGCAGAGACGTACGGTTTAAGCTGAGATGCACCATAGGGATTGTACATGTCTGGG
>FWPV01016154.1_pt1 | contig 10572 bp, 8 predicted proteins | sample 2228371 | NCBI WGS metagenome assembly FWPV01 (sample SAMEA103939776, study PRJEB20133) | metagenome
TGAAGAGGCGGTCGAACGCCTTGCCCCGGTCGGCCGCTGGCTGGCGCGCAACGGTGAAGCCGTCTACGGGTTAGTGGACCGCGCCCAGGGCCGGATGGAATGGATGCCTACCGGCGGCTGGACAATCAAGGGCAGCACGGCTTACTATTGGTGCAGCCGCTGGCCCGGCGCTGAGCTGGCCATCGGCGGCCTGCGGTCGCGGGTGCTGCAAGCCTCGATCCTGGACAGCGGGCAGCCGGTCGCGTTCGAGCAAAGCGAGGACCGGCTGGTGCTCAAGGGGCTGCCGCCCCGCAACCCCGACCCGGACGCCGGGGTGACCATTTTCAAGCTAGAATGTGATGGAGCGCCGCGCCAGGTGCTTGGCGCCGGCTGCGTCGTTTTGGAATAGTTTCGATTTTACCTAAAGGAGCATAAGCATGACCCAGAATCCCGACTTTCCCTCCTCTGTCTCGCACAACCGCCTGATCGGGGAATTCCCCAAAATCGGCATTCGCCCGGCCATCGACGGCCGCCGGCGCGGCGTGCGCGAATCGCTCGAAGCGCAGACTATGGGCCTGGCCCGCGCGGTGGCCGACCTGTTCACCGCCAACCTGCGCTATCCAAACGGCCAGCCGGTCCAGTGCGTGATCGCCGACACCTGCATCGGCGGGGTGGCCGAATCAGCCATGGCGGCCGAGAAGTTCGCCCGCGAGGGCGTGGGCGTTTCGCTCACGGTGACCCCCTGCTGGTGCTACGGCTCAGAAACGATGGATATGGACCCGCTGACCCCCAAGGCAGTCTGGGGCTTCAATGGCACCGAGCGCCCGGGCGCCGTCTACCTGGCGGCTGTGCTGGCGGCGCACAACCAGAAGGGCCTGCCGGCTTTCAGCATCTACGGCCACGACGTGCAGGATTCGGGCGACGCGAGCATCCCGGAGGAAGTGCAGGAAAAACTGCTGCGCTTTGCCCGCGCCGGGCTGGCCGTGGCGATGATGCGCGGTAAATCCTATCTTTCGCTGGGCGGCACCTCGATGGGCATCGCCGGCTCGATCGTCGACCAGCCTTTCTTTGAGAGCTACCTGGGAATGCGCGTGGAAGCGGTGGATATGAGCGAGATCACCCGCCGCATCGACGAAGGCATCTACGACCCAGAAGAGTACGAGCGCGCCCTGGCCTGGACCAAGGCCAAATGCCGCGAAGGCCGCGATCACAACCCGCCCGAGGGTCAGCGCACCCGCGCCCAAAAGGATAGCGACTGGGAAATGTCGGTCAAGATGGCGCTGATCGCCCGCGACCTGATGGTGGGCAACCCGCGGCTGGATGGAATCGGTTATGGCGAAGAAGCCCTCGGTCACAACGCCATCGCCGGCGGTTTTCAGGGCCAGCGCCATTGGACCGATCACTTCCCCAACGGCGATTTCATGGAAGCCATCCTCAACTCTTCCTTTGACTGGAACGGTATCCGCGAGCCGTTCGTCTTTGCCACCGAAAATGACTGCCTCAACGGCGCGACCATGCTGTTCGGCCACCTGCTGACCAACACGGCCCAGGTCTTCGCCGACGTGCGCACCTACTGGAGCCCGGCGGCGGTCAAGCGGGTGACCGGCTACTCGGTGACCGGCGAGGCTTCCAGCGGCTTCATCCACCTGATCAACTCGGGCGCGGCCAGTCTGGACGCAACCGGGCAGATGTCTCGCAACGGCCAACCGGTGATGAAACCGTTCTGGGAAATCGACCCGGCCGAAGTGGATGCCTGCCTGGAAGCGACCGACTGGTACCCGGCCAACACCGGCTACTTCCGCGGCGGTGGGTATTCCTCTGGCTTCCTGACCAAGGGCGGCATGCCGATGACAATGGCGCGTCTCAACATCGTCAAGGGCCTGGGGCCTGTTTTGCAGATCGCCGAGGGCGTCACCATCGACCTGCCGATGGACGTCCATGAGCAGTTGAACGAGCGCACCGATCCTACCTGGCCGACCCACTGGTTTGTCCCGCGCCTGACCGGCTCCGGGCCCTTCCGCGACGTCTACTCGGTGATGGCCAACTGGGGCGCCAATCACGGCGCGTTGAGCTTCGGCCACATCGGCGCCGACCTGATCAGCCTGGCTTCGGTCCTGCGCATCCCGGTCACCATGCACAACGTGGCCGAAGAGCAGATCTTCCGCCCCAGCGCCTGGAGCATGTTTGGCGCGCAGGACCCGATGGGCGCCGACTACCGCGCCTGCGCCAACTTCGGGCCGGTGTACGGGAAGTATTGATCAGCACCCGCTTCTACCGGCAGGTGACCGCGCCCAATACGGCCTGGTCGCTAATACGTGCCGATCTTATTGGCGGCCGCGAACATGACCAGCACGTTTTCAGGGGGCACGTCGTCTTGAATGTTATGCCCGGCGGAGAAGATATACCCTCCGCCGGGTTGATTTTTTGACGCTGTTTTGACAAAAATTAATACACTGGAATTGGTGAAACGAAATGATTTATCCCATCTTCACGTCGCCGAGCTGTGCAAAATCCATTTCAATGGAGGTAAAAAAGATGAAAGTTCATTTTCGGTGGATATTGGTCGTCGGGTTGTTACTTGGGATTTTGCTACCGATCCATGTCTCGGATGGGCAGGCGCGCAGCCTCGCGGTTTCGCCCATCCTCGATACCAATTGGCAATATACCGCGTCGGTGATGACCTCGCGGCGCTCGTATCACACCTTATCGCTGCTGCCTGATGGGACTGCCCTGGCAGCAGGAGGATATTATCATGATACCAGCGATCACTACCTGAGCAGCAGTGAAATTTATACCCCGCTGACCAATACCTGGGCCGCGACCAGTAGCATGAGCGTGCCGCGCCGCAATCATACCGCCACGGTGCTTCTAGACGGGCGGGTGCTGGTTACCGGTGGCGAAAATGGAACGGGGGTTTTGGCTTCAGCGGAAATTTTTGACCCGTTCACTAAAACCTGGACGGCGACGGGCAGCATGTCGCTGGCACGCATTAACCACACTGCCACACGCCTGCAGGATGGGCGGGTGCTGGTGGTTGGGGGATGCGCGACGTTGGGCTGTTTTTCAGGTGCGGAGATTTACAACCCGGCCAGCGGGACATGGTCCAGCGCGGGCAGCCTGGTGGGGGCGCGAGAGAAGCACACTGCCACTCTTCTGGCGGATGGCAGCGTGCTGGTGGCAGGAGGCTTTTTATCCTTTGGGACGACCTTTGAAGTTGGATCCTATAAGACGGCTTACCGTTATTATCCGTCAACCAACACCTGGGAAGCGGCCGGGACCATGGCAGCCGCTACCTATGGTCGTAGCGCCCATAACGCTGTGCTGAGACGGGATGGCAAGGTACTGGTGGTTGGCGGGTATTATCGGAAAAATGTCCTGGGGACGATCAATTCCGGATACCTGTCATCAACCGAAGTGTACGATCCGACGGCAAATTCATGGAGCGACCTATCCAGGCCCATCTCGTATCCGCGGCAGTTGATGGCAGCTGTGCTGGATGCCAATGGCAACTATATTTTACTGGGTGGGGATAATGGAACCCCGGCCTGGGATGTAGAGTACATGGATATCAACGACCCGGCCGACACCTGGCACCCGCCTGCCGATCTGAGCGATTATCTGAACACGGCACGCAAGAATTCCGCTGCAGTGATCCTGCCAGGTGGAGTGATCCTGGTGGCGGGCGGGAACAGCGATGACACAGCCGGCGTAAACACGGCTGAGACCAATCGTTTCTCAACCGGGGAAAGCGTCAGCAGCGATATTCCGAATAACCCGGTTGTGAACGGCCTGTTTCTTTCTTCGGCAACGTTATTGCAAAACGGCGATATCTTGATTACAGGGGGATCTGACACTTACGATAACACGGACACCCCCTGCTCTAATCTTGTCTATCTTTGGGATCATAGCGCTGAGACAATCACGGATGTCCCTCCAGAAAGCAACATGAATCGCGCCCGGTGCGGCCACACCACCACGCTGCTGCCTGATGGGCGTGTAGTCGTGTTGGGCGGCAGAATATCAACCCTGGGATCCTCAGCCGGATCGGGAGAAATTTATAACGGCGGGCAGTGGAGCAATCTTCCGAGTGGACCGGAACTCCCGGATCTCGAATCCGTACTGCTGCCGAATGGGACGATTTTCATTATGCAGGCGGGTAGTGGCCATTCTTACATTTTTGACCCGGGCAACCTGACTTTCCGAGAGACCCTTGGGCAGGCGGCCGGCATGTACTCGGGCTTTACCGCTACCTTGATGAAGAATGGCAAGGTGTTAATTGTGGGGAGTTTGACCAGCAGTGTTGCTGAGGTGTTTGATCCGCAAAGCGAAACATTCACAATGATCGCAGCCACGCCGGTGAACAAGATTGCCCATACTGCCACGCTGCTGCCGGATGGTAAAGTGATGATCGCCGGAGGGCGGATCAACAGCGGCCAGCGGCAGAACAGCGTGCATCTGTATGACCCCGTCGCGAATAACTGGATTGCGGTTGGGTTAATGTCTACGGCTCGCCAGTTCCACAGCGCTGTTCTGCTGCCGGATGGACGGCCGGTGGTCCTGGGCGGGCAGTCCGGCACAGCCGATGCGATTACCACGGTTGAGATCTTCGACCCGCTGACCAAAACCTGGAGTGCGGCTGGTAATTTGCTGTTCCCCCGGTTCGCGCACCAGACTCTCCTGTCTTTGAGTGGCAAGCTGGTCACGATCGGGGGTGCGGATGCAGTCAGTGACCCTTATGATACGACCGAGATGTTCGCGTTCGAGAACATTCCGATCATTTATCAGCCGTGGCGCCCGACTGTGACGAAAGCAGCTTGCATCCAATGCACGGCGGTTAAGCAAGTGGAGGTGACCGGCAGCAACTTCACCGCGGCCTGGGAAGGATCGAGCGGAGCGACGGCGCAGTCGGCTGCCAACCAGCCGCTGGTGCAGCTTATCCGCCTGGATAACCAGCAGATCGAATGGCTACGCCCGGGCGAAGCTTCGAGCGACACTCGCTTCCTGTCGGCTCCCATCACCAATTTCCCGGATGGACCAGTCATGGTATTTGTGTATGTAAATGGCAGTTTCCAGGGCAAGGTAGCATTCCTGGGGAAAACTGGTCGCACGCTCTATTTGCCGGTGGTTGTGCGGTAAAATGGTTTATGTTGAACTCCGGGCAAGGGCTGGTGATAATGCGCTGGCTGCGGTCGCGCCTGTTTGCCCTGGCGCGCACCCGCCTGGCAAGAAGTCTCCTTCGCGAGGTATTTACCCATATGAGTTTTGCGATTCCGGTCCAGCGTTTGCGTGAAACGGCCACTTTGATGGCTTTTTACCATCCCAGCCCGAGCTACCCGGTCCACATCTTGCTGGTGCCGAAGCGGCCGTATGCTTCGCTGCTCGACCTGCCGCCCGAGGATGCCGATTTCACGCGCGACCTGTTTGCGGCCGTCCAGGGCCTGGTGCTGGAATTGGGCCTGGAAGCGCGCGGGTACCGGCTGGTCGCCAACGGCGGCCCCAACCAGGATGCGCCGATCCTGCACTTTCACCTGATTTCGGAGGGGGCCGGCTGATGGGCTGGCAGGTCGAGGGGCACGAGTGGGCAGAGCGCCTGCTGCGCGGGCACCTGGCGCGCGGCGAAGTGCGCCATGCTTACCTGATGACCGGCCCGGCGGGGGTTGGGCGGCGCACGCTGGCGCTCCGGTTTGCCCAGGCGCTCAACTGCCTCCAGCCGCCTGCCCCGGGCGAGTTCTGCGGCCAGTGCCGCATCTGCCGCCAGACGGCTGCCATGCAGCACAGCGACCTGGCGGTTGTCCAGGCTGACCGCGAGGGCGGGACTTTGAAGGTCGAGCAGGTCCGCGACCTGCAGCGTTCGCTTTCTCTGCTGCCTTACGAGGCGCGCTACCGGGTGGCGATCCTGCTTCGCTTTCAGGAGGCCAATCCCAACGCCCAGAATGCGCTGCTTAAGACGCTCGAAGAAGCGCCCCAGCGGGTGATTTTGCTGCTGACGGCCGATTCGGCCGAAAACCTGCTGCCTACCATCACCTCGCGCTGCGAGGTGATGCGCCTGCGCCCGATGGCGCTTGACCGGCTGCAAAGCCACCTGGAGGCGCAGGGGATGGATCGCACCGACGCCCGCCTGCTGGCGCATCTCTCGGGCGGGCGGTTGGGGTACGCGCTGCGGCTCAGGGATGACCCGGGCCGCATGGAACAGCGCCGGAGTGTGCTGGAAGACCTGCTCCAGTTATTGAGTGAGCCGCGCCGGGTGCGTTTTGCCTATGCTGAACAGGCCGCGCGGGACAAAGAGGCTCTGCGCGAGACTTTTGGCACCTGGCTGTCTTTCTGGCGCGACCTGATGCTGCGCAGCGCCGGCGCGACGGGAGTCGCGGGCGCGGCAGGAGTCGCCGGCGCGGCGCAAAATCTGGATCTGCCGCTGGTAAATGTCGATTTGCAGGCTGAGATCGACCAGCTTGCGGCCCGGGTCGACCTGGCGACCGCCCGGGCGTGTACCGCCGAACTGGAACAGGGTATTGCCCGGCTGGACGCGAATCTGAACCCGCGCCTGCTCACCGAAGTGATCTTGTTAGGCTGGCCGAAACTGGCATAAGTATCAGGAGGTATTGGATGGCTTCATCGACAACGCAGACACCCGAGCAACAAATGAACAGCCGTTTATCTACCCTGCGCTCGAAAATGAAGGATTTGCAGTCTGGGGTACGGTTGTCGGCTGCTCGTGACCGGGTAGAGGATCTGAGCACGCTGGTCAGCGGGCTGCCGGCGCGTATCAACGAGCTGCGCCAGCGGGGTTATGTGTTCGGCAAAGGTTACGAGCCCCGCGCTAACGAACTGGCCAGCCAGTGGCGCCCGCTGCAAGATGGGGCGCTGCGCGAGATCGGGCGCCAGACGCCGCAGCTCGAAGCCGAGCTCCGCCCGCTGGAAAACCGCCTGTCTCTGGTCCAGGCGCGCGCCAGCACCCCCGATGCGATCCAGAGCACAGTCGCCCAGTTGGAAACCGATGTGAACGCCTTTGCGGATAAGGTGAAGGCAGTCGAGAACAGCATTGACGGCATGTATAACAGTTTCTCGACCGAGGTGAGTAAGCTGAAAGTCGAGTTGGACCGGCTGGACTGGATGCTCCAGCAGTTTGCCCAGGCGACCTTCCGGCTGCTGCCGTCCGAGGGCGCGGTGATGGCGGTCAAGGCCACTTATTCAAAGGATGAAAATATGGGCAAGGATGATCCCCAGGGCATCCTTTACCTGACCGACCAGCGCCTGTTTTTCGAGCAGAAGCAGGAGATCGCGACCAAGAAAATGCTCTTTATTACCACGCAGAAAGAAAAAGTGCACCAGCTTCTGCTTGAAGCGCCGGTGGAGCTGGTGGACGGGGTCCAGGCCAGCAAGAAAGGCCTGTTTGGCAACCAGGATCACCTGAAGGTGACGTTCAAGCCGGGCGTGGCGGTCTACATGGCCTGGTTCCACCTGGATGGGCAGGACTGCAACCAGTGGCAGGGATTGATCGGGCAGGCGCGCGGGCATGAGTTCGACGACGACCGGGCCGTGCCGCTCGATCCAGAACTGGTTAAGAAGGCCGGCGCGGCGCCCAGCAAGTGCCCGAACTGCGGCGCGCCGGTCACCCAGGTGGTGCTGCGCGGGATGGACAGCATCCGCTGCGATTACTGCCAGTATGTGATCCGGCTTTAACGGATAGCCGCTTTCAGCTTACGGGAAAGCGTCCCGAACTGCTCGGTATAGCGGATTTCCTCCTGGCGCGGGCGAGGCAGATCGACCGGCAGATCGAGGCTGATGCGGCCCGGGCGGGGGGTGAGCACCAGCACCCGGTCGGAAAGCAGCAGCGCTTCGCTGATGGAATGGGTCACCATCAAGACGGTCTTACGCCGGTCCTGCCAGAGGTTTAGCAGCTCAGCCCCCATCTTTTCGCGGGTGAGCGCATCCAGCGCGCCGAAAGGCTCGTCAAGCAGGAGCAGGTCGGGGTCCTGGATCAGCGAGCGGGCGATGGCCACGCGTTGGGCCATCCCGCCCGACAGGTCGCCTGGCCAGGCGTCCTCAAACCCGCCCAGCCCCACCAGCTCGATCCATTCCCGGGCGAGCGCCTGGGCCTCAGCCGCCGGCATTCCCCGCAAAGACAGCGGCAGGGTGATGTTTTCGATCACCGTACGCCAGGGCATCAGGTTGGCATCCTGAAAGACCAGGCTGATGCGCGGTTCCTGGTTGCCGGAGAAGATCACTTTCCCGCTGCTGGGTTTCAATAACCCGGCCACTACCCGCAGCAGCGTGCTCTTCCCGCTGCCAGAAGGGCCCAACAGGCAGACGAACTCCTGCGGAAACAGGCTGAAGGAGATATTTTCCAGCGCGGTCAGCCCGTTGTTCTCCCCGGGAAAGGTGATGCTCAGGTTTTGCACCCGCAGGACCGGCTCGGGTCCGGCCAGCTCGGGTGAGAAGTCTTCTGGCTTGCCCAAGATCACGGCTCCTCGGGGAGCAAATCGTTGCGGAATGCGTCGCTCACCTTAACCGGCTGGGCCAGCAGCCCCATTTCCAGCAGCACGGCGTGCATGTTCTCCCAGGCCTGGGGATTGGAGTACCCGATTCGGTCGGTTTTCCACAGGGCAATCGACTCGGCCAGGACGGCCTTCTGCACCTGCTCGTCGGCCTGGGCCAGGGCTTCGACATACTTCTTGCTGATTTCGTAAGCCTCGGCGGGGTGATCGATGGTGTACTGGATGCCTTTGACCATCCCGCGCAGCATGGCCCGCACCAGCTCAGGATTCTCCTGGGCGATCTTTTCGCTGGTGATGAGGCCGTTTGAAACGAGATCCAGGTAGTCGGAGACGCGGATGACATCGACCTCAAAGCCCTGGGCTTTTAGCTGGACCGGCTCGTTGGCCACGTAAATCACGCCGGCCTGGACCTGGTCCGTCGCGATTGCCTCGACCTGGGTAAAGCCGATCGAGTCGAGGATCACTTCAGACTCCTTCAGCCCGGCGTAGCCGATCAGCGCGCGAAAGCCGATATAGCTGGCCCCATACGGCCCAGGGATGCCAATGCGCTTGCCTTTCAGGTCGGCTGGCTGGCGGATGTTCTGCCCGGCTTTTGCCACCACGCCAACCGGGTACTGGTGGTACCAGGCGCCAACGTAGACCACCGGCAGCCCTTGCGCCCGCCCGAGCAGCACCTGCTCGCCGGATACAATGGCAAACTGGAGCTGGCCCGCGCCCACCAGGGCGACGTTATCATTTTCCATACTGTAATCGAGGGTGACGTTCAGGCCTTCGTCCCGGAAGTAGCCCTTGTCAATCGCAACATACATGGGCGCGAACTGCACGTTTGGGATGTAGCCCAGCGGCAGGCGGATGTCAGTGACCTCTTTTGGCGTTGCGGCCGGCGGCGTGCATGCCGCGGCCAGGACGGCGATCAGGATGATGGAGAGGATGTGGCGCATGGTATGTATTCCTGTGATAAGGTTGGATTTGTGTGACGCCGAGATGCACTCGCATTTCTCACAGGCGCGGGCGAGCCTGCCATTTCAGCAGCCTTTTTTCAAGCAGCAGCACCAGGCCGTACAGGCTGAGCGCCAATGCGACCAGGGTAAAGATGCCCACGAAAACCAGGGCGGTGTCAAATTGGCCGCGCCCGACATTGATGAGGAAGCCCAATCCGCGGTCCGCGCCGACGAATTCACCCACAACGGCGCCGATGACCGAAAGGGTTGCGCCGATGCGCAGCCCGCCCAGGAATACCGGCAGCGCGGCCGGGATCTCAAGGTACTTCAACATTTGCAGGGGCGTCGCGCGCATCGAGCGCATCAGGTCGCGCAGGTTTTCCGGCACAGCCCGCACGCCAACGACGGTGTTGACCAGAACCGGGAAAAATACGGTCAGCGCGCAGATCAGGATCTTGGAAAGGATGCCCGGCGGCAGCCAGATGACCAGTAAAGGGGCGATGGCGACAACCGGAATGGCATGGCTGGCGACCAGGTAAGGCGAAAGCAGCCGCTCAAGCAGGGGCGATTTGCCGATCAAATAGCCAAACAGGGTTGCCAGGCCGACGCCCGCCAGCAGCCCCAGGAGCACCTCGACCAGGGTGACGCCGGTATTGCGCAGCAGGCTGCCATCTCCCAGGGCCAGCCAGAAACGCTGCGCCACCCGCGCCGGGGAGGGCAGGATATAAGGCGGCAGGTTGGCCCACCTGACCAGGACTTCCCATCCCAACAGTGCCAGCAGCCCGGAAACCGGCACCCACCAGTAGTGGGTGGGGTTGGCCAGGCGGTTGACGACCGGTTTTATGGATTGTTTATAACTGATTTCCATCGGTTTACCCTCTTCCGGGGCTGCAAACAAAAACCCCGGACCAGCAAGGTCTCCGGGGCAGTTGGGTGCGGTTTCACAGAAAAAGCCGGCAGGATAAATCGGGTATGGCCCTGGCGCCACTTCTGTTCGACCTGACCTTCTTTTATCCGGACTATAACCGTCGACCCCGGTGTTTCACCGGGTCATGCACGCTTCTGCGTACTCGTGGGTTTTTACCACCGATCGGGAATTTCACCCTGCCCCGAAGGCCATGTTCAATTTTTTACATATGAGTATAAGCGAACGGTTT
>FWPV01016155.1_pt1 | contig 10569 bp, 11 predicted proteins | sample 2228371 | NCBI WGS metagenome assembly FWPV01 (sample SAMEA103939776, study PRJEB20133) | metagenome
TCGCGTCCGCGGACGCCGCCCGGCCCTTGTCGTCGGTGTCGGGGCTGCCCTCGCGCGTCACATCGCCAGGATCACTCCGGCGGCAGCTCCCCGTAGGTCAACGTCACGTCCACGCCCACGGCCTTGCTGCGCTGCTTCCAGATGTAGTACCAGACGATGCCGAGGACCCAGACGATCGCGTAGAGGATCCACGAGTCGCGGTTCGAGTCGCGCATCTCCTCGGTGAAGATCAGGAAGTAGAAGAGGATGCAGAGGTACACCAGCGACACGATCGCGCCCCAGCTCACCAGCGGCACGCCGAGGAACTTCCACGTCCTGTACGGCGACGACTCCCAGATGCCCCGGGCGCGCCTGACGAACGGGAAGATCAGGGCGGCGACGGTCGTGACGCCCCACACCGAGACGATCTCCATGCCGGTCACCGTCAGACCCTGCATGTACTCCCCGAACCAGAAGCTGTAGAGCGCGATGGCGATCTGGCAGAGGATCAGGCAGAGGACGTAGTTCTTGACCGGACTCGCCCAGCGCGGATTGATGTCGGTGAACCACTTCGGGCCCATGCGGTCCATTCCCCAGGCGAAGATGATGCGCGGGAAGGCGAGGTACGAGAGGGCCAGATACCAGAAAAGGAAGAGGATCATCGACCAGCTCGCCGCCAGGGCCACGAACCAGTTGGAGTGGGCGATGTAGGCGAGGCTCATGTAACTCGGCAGGTACGGCAGGTTGTACCCGTCGATGCCCAGGTTGTTGTCGATCCATGCCGTCGCCGAGACGAACTCGAACGGCATCGCCCGGTACATCGAGAGCGCCGTCCAGATCATGAAGACGGCCGGCACCAGGATGGCGAAGAAGTTCGCCGCGATGAGCGTCACGTCCGGGCGCTTCACCTCGCCGGCCACGAAGACGCAGAAGTAGGCGTAGGCGAAGAGCCACGACCCGGCGACCATGACTCCCAACGTCCCGTAGAAATCGGGGCCCGTCGGGACGGCGTCGCCGACGGCGGCAGCGACCGCCGGCACGACCTCGTCGTACGTGAGCGAATCGTACTTCGCCGCGAGCGCGTCCCAGCGCTCGGCCATCTGCGCCTTGCTGGTGATCATGATCGCCCCGGTGACGACCGCGGCGCCGCCCAGGGCGGCGACCATGATGATCTTCTGGAGCATGGCGAAGATCTTCATGCCGAAGACGCACGCGAGGAAGGCGAGCACGTTGCCGACCGTCGCAACGACGAACACGCCCCACTCGTAGGAAAGCGTCTTGAAGAACTCCCCGGTCTCGGCGTTGTACATCCAGTCCCAGCCCATGTACTCGGCCCAGATCGTGAGGCCAGGGTCGGCGATCCATGGCCCGAGGATGTACACCCAGAAGATCATCACGAACGCGTTGCCGAAGCTCTCGGCGATCGCCACGACCGGGTGGATGATGCGTGAGTTGTAGATGTACTCGCCGCCTGAGCGCGGCATGCTCCCGGAGAGGATGCCCCACACGAGCGGGAAGCCGAAACCGACCATGATGAGAGAGATGACGCTCGCCCAGAGCAGGCTGCCGGTCATGTAGGTCCCGAGTCCCCAGGTGACCATCGTCCAGATGCTCGGCGTGATGCCCTGGTTCATCATGCCGACGGCGAACGCGTCGGTCATGGACAGGCCGCGGACGAGACCGCTGGCCTTGCGGGCGAATGCGAGTTCTTCTGCCAAGTGTCCCCCCTGTTCAGCAGATCACGCACGCGCGGCGTCGCCGTGACACGCCGTCGCCGCGCCCCTTCGCGAGACGGATGTGACCGCGGCCACCCCCTTTGTCGGTTGCCCTGTGGCCCCCGGCGCCCGTGCGCCGGCGCCATTCTCGCCGTTCACGATCGGACGCGCAAGGTGGCGTACGAACATCGCGTTCCCGCCGGCTTGCGGCCTCGATATCGCCGAGCGCGGTCGGAATCTGGTCGCAGACGACAGTCGAAAGCGCGCCCGTGCCCGCGTTCATCCATCCGGCTGGCTTACGGACTGCGAGGCGAACCCGGCCCGCCACTCCCCGAGCCCGAGCGCCGCATCTGGCGGCACGGTGCGGCAGGCGATACTGCGAAGAACGCAGGCTTGGTGCGACCTCGGCGCCGCAGCCCGCGGATCGTCAGTGCTCGATGTCGCAGCGCAGACAGCGGGCGGCCTCGCAGCGCGCCTGCGCGGGACTTAGCGCGTGCACGGCTTCGACGAAGCTCTGCACGCGCTCCTCGGCCGGCACGAGCGAGGGCTCGGCGCGGGGCGGCGCCTCCTCGGCTTCCTCCATGGAGGCGGCCCGCACCGGGACGAAGTGCCCGCAGGAGTGCGAGTCAGAGGCCGGCGGAGCGCTTTATGGCCGCCGCGATCTGGTCGGGGCCGCTCAGTACCTGGACGGCGGCGAAGCGGCACGCGGCCCGACAGGCGTCACACTTGATGCAGATCTCCTGGTCGATGGTGTGCGCCCTCCTGGGGTCGCCGCGGGCAGCGTTCACCGGACACTGTTTTGCACAGACGGCGCAACCGCGGCACTCCTCGGGCACGATCATGTAGGCGATGAGGGCTTTGCACGCCAGCGCCGGGCAGCGCTTCTCGCGCACGTGCGCCTCGTACTCGTCGCGGAAGTACCTGATGGTCGTGAGCACGGGGTTGGGCGCGGTCTGGCCCAGCCCGCACAGGCTCGTCTCTTTGATGGTCCAGGCCAGCTTCTCGAGCTTCTCGATGTCGCCCTCGCGCCCGTCGCCGGCCCGGATGCGGTCGAGGATCTCGAGCATGCGCTTGGTCCCGAGCCGGCAGGGGACGCACTTGCCGCAGCTCTCCTTCTGGGTGAAGTCGAGGAAGAAGCGCGCGAGGTCGACCATGCAGGTCTGGTCGTCGACCACGACCATGCCGCCCGAGCCGACGATGGCGCCGGTGGCGGCGAGGCTCTCGTAGTCGATGGTGGTGTCGAGCAGGCTGGCCGGCAGGCAGCCGCCCGAGGGGCCGCCGAGCTGCACCGCCTTGAACTCGCGCCCGTCCTTGACGCCGCCCCCGACCTCGAAGATGAGGTAGCGCAGGGTCGAGCCCATGGGCACCTCGGCGAGGCCGCCGTTCACGACCTTGCCGGCGAGGCTGAAGGCCTTGGTGCCGCGGCTCGTCTCGGCGCCCAGCGCGGCGTAGGCCTCGGCGCCGTTGGCGACGATCCAGGGGATGGTGGCCAGCGTCTCGACGTTGTTGATGTTGGTGGGCTTGCCCCAGAGGCCGCTCACCGCCGGGTAGGGCGGGCGCGTGCGCGGCATGCCGCGCTTGCCCTCGATGGAGGCGATGAGCGCCGTCTCCTCGCCGCAGACGAAGGCGCCGGCGCCCTCCTTGATCTGGAGGCGGAAGGAGAAGCCGCTGCCGAAGACGTCGTCGCCGAGGAAGCCGCGCTCCTCGGCGGCGGCGATGGCGAGCCGCAGGCGCTTGACGGCGAGCGGGTACTCGGCGCGCACGTAGATGTAGCCCTGGCGGGCGCCGATGGCGTAGCCGCCGATGAGCAGGCCCTCGAGCACGCTGTGCGGGTCGCCGTCCATGATGGAGGCGTCCATGAACGCGCCCGGGTCGCCCTCGTCGCCGTTGCAGATGATGTACTTCTCGTCGCCCGGGCTCTGGCGCGCGAACTTCCACTTGGTGCCCGTCGGGAAGCCGGCGCCGCCGCGGCCGCGGATACCGGAGGCGCTGACCGTCTCGATGATCTCCTCGGGCGTCATCGTGGTCAGCGCCGTGCGCGCCGCCTCGTAGGCGCCGCGCGCCAGGGCCTCGTCGATGCGCTCGGGGTTGATGACGCCGACGTTGCGCAGGGCGATGCGCGTCTGCGCCTTGTAGAAGCCGATCTCGTGCCAGTCGCGCACGACCTCGCCCGTGGCGGGGTCCTTGTACATGAGCTTCTCGACGGGGGAGCCGCCGGCGAGGTGCTCGGTCACCACCGTCTTGACGTCCTGGGGCCGCAGGTGGCCGTAGAAGACGTCGTCGGAGCACACGACCACCGGACTCTGCGAACAGAGCCCGTGGCAGCCCACGATGCTGACCTCGACCCTGTCGCCGAGCCCGGCCGAGGCGACCTCCTCGACGAAGGCGTCGTAGACGGCCATGGAGCCCGCGAAGACGCAGGCCGTGCCGGCGCAGACCGTCACCCGCAGGCGACCGTCGCCCAGCGGCGCCACCTTGACGTTGCGCGCCTCGGCGGCCTGCTGCCCGCCCTGCGCGCCGCCGTTCACTGTCGTGTCCTCGGTCATCGAGAGCCTCGTCACCCCTTCGTGGCGCCGACCTTCTGCATGAGGTCGCGGATGATGGTGCGGGTCCGGTCAGGGGTGAGGTTGCCGTACGTGTGCTCGCCGATGCGCATGACCGGCGCCTGCGAGCAGGCGCCCATGCAGGCCACCGAGCCCAGTGTGAACATCATGTCCTTGGTCGTCTTGCCGTCGGCCACGCCGAGCTCCTCCTCCAGGGCCTCGGTGATCTGCTGCGCGCCCGCGACGTGGCAGGCGGTGCCGTGGCAGACGTCGATGAGGTACTTGCCGATCGGCGACAGGCGGAACTGGTTGTAGAAGCTCGAGACGCCGTAGATCTGCGACAGCGAGATGCCGCTGTGCAGCGAGATCTCCTGCAGCGCGGCGCGCGGCAGGTAGCCGTAGATCGCCTGCGTCTCCTGCAACATGGCGATGAGGCCGGTGCCGTGCTCGCGGTGCTCGTCGAGCACCGGCTGCAGCTTGCCGAGGTCGACGCCGGGCTGCACCTCGAGGCGGCGCGCCGCGATGCGCGCCGTGTTGGGCGCCGGGAGCTGGTACTTGGAGACGTAGTTGACGCGGATCACCTGGACGGGGCAGTTGGTCTCGCAGAGCGTGCAGGCGCGGCAGCGGGGCTCGCCGCTCGTCGGGTCGATGACCACGCGGAAGAGCCCGCGGCTGCGCTCCGGCAGGCGCTCGCGCTGCTCCGGGTACTGCACGGTGACCTTGCGCCGCGGCAGGTGGCTGAGCGTCGTGCGCATCGCTTTGAACATGCCGAGCATCAGGCGCTCACCACCGGCCGGCGCGCGCGCTGCCTGCGCAGGTGCCACTTGAGCACGGGATCGAAGAGGCCCACGAAAAGAACCAGCGCGGCCCAGCTCACCACCAGGAGGCCGATGCGGTAGCGCGGCACCCAGAGGATGACGGCCGCGGTGGCGGCGATGTTCACGAGGCCGAGCGGGATGAGCACCTTCCACGCGAAGCCCATGAGCTGGTCGACCTGGAGGCGGGGCAGCGAGAGCCGCACCCACACCAGAGCGAAGACGAGGACGTACGTCTTGACGAGAAACCACACGAAGGGTACCAGGGCGACCCCGCCGACCACGACGAGGTCCTCGAAGGGTCCGTGCCAGCCTCCGAAGAACAGCGTCACGGCGACCATCGACATGATCGTCATGCCGGCGTACTCGTTGAGGAAGAACATGCCGAAGCGCATGCCCGAGTACTCGGTGCCGTACCCGGACACGAGCTCCGACTCTGACTCGGGCAGGTCGAAGGGCCCCCGGTTGAGCTCGGCGATGCCGGCGATGGCGTAGATCAGGAAGGTGAACGGCATGTACACCACGATCCAGCGGTAGTCGGCCTGGGCGTCGACCACGTCGTTGAGGCTGAAGGAGCCGACCGCGAGGGTCACGGCGATGAGGGCGAAGATCATGGGGATCTCGTAGGAGATCATCTGCGCCCCGGCGCGCAGGGCCCCGACCAGCGAGTACTTGTTGCGCGACGCCCATCCGCCGAGAAGGATGGCCATCGTCGTGAAGCTGGTGACGGCGACGATGTAGATGAGGCCGACGTTGAGATCGGCGGGCGTGAAGCCCTTGGTGTAGGGCATGGTGAGCTGCACGGCGACCGCGCCGATCATGACCATGACGGGCGCCAGGGTGAAGATGACGGGGTCGGCGTAGGCGGGCCGGAAGTCCTCCTTGCCCATCATCTTGAACGCGTCGGCCACGCTCTGCAGGATGCCCTGCGGGCCGGTGCGGTTGGGGCCGAGACGGTCCTGCATGAAGGCCAGCCCGCGGCGCTCGAACAGGATGTTGGCCAGCGCCGCGACGAAGACCACCATGTAGGCGACGACGACGCAGACGACCAGGCGCAGGATGTCGAGCAAGAGGTCCATCTAGCGGTCGATGCCCCCGAGGACGAGGTCGATGCTGCCCGAGATGGCGACGGCGTCGGCGATCTTGTTGCCGCGCAGCAGCTTGGGGAAGATCTGCAGGTTGCAGAAGCAGGGGTCGCGGTACTTGAGCCTGTAGGGGTACCGCGACCCGTCGGAGACGATGTAGGTGCCGTACTCGCCGCGCGGGTTCTCCTGGCCCACGTAGCACGAGCCCGGCGGCGGCGTGATGACGTACGGGGCGCGCAGCGAGCCCAGCTGCACCGGGCCGCGCGGCAGCATGTCGAGGCACTGCTCGACGATCTTCACCGACTCGCGCATCTCGTTCATGCGAACCTTGTAGCGGTCGAACACGTCGCCGTGCTCGCCCGTGCAGACCTCGAAGTCCAGCTCGGGGTACACCGAGTAGGGCCGCGTGCGGCGCAGGTCGAGGGCCACCCCCGAGGCGCGCGCGTTGGGCCCCGTGATGCCGTAGTCGACGACGTCCTGCTGCGTGATCACGCCCTTGCCCACCGTGCGCTGCAGGAAGATCGCGTTGTCGTCGACGAGCGACTCGTACTCGTCGATGAGCCTGGGCATGCGCTTCATGAGGTCGCGGCACTTCTCGACCCAGCCCGGCGGCAGGTCGTAGCGCACGCCGCCGAAGCGCAGGTAGTTGAACATCATGCGCGCGCCCGAGAGCTCCTCGAGCAGGTCGAGGATGAGCTCGCGGTCGCGGAACATGTAGAAGACCATGGCCGTGCCCAGGGGCGAGAGGTCGGCGGTGAAGGTGCCGACCGCGACCTGGTGGCTGGCGATGCGCATGAGCTCGCCGGCGATGACGCGGATGAACTCGGCCCGCCGCGGCGGCCGGATGCCCATGAGCTTCTCGACCGTCATGACGTACGCCCACTCGCAGTTCATGCTGGCGAGGTACTCCGTACGGTCGACGATCGGGATGTACTGGTAGTAGGTGCGCTTCTCGGCGAGCTTCTCCTTGCAGCGGTGCAGGTAGCCGATCACCGGGATGACGTCCTTGACGAGCTCGCCGTCGAGCGTCACCACGAGGCGGAGCACGCCGTGCGTGCTCGGGTGCTGCGGGCCCATGTTGACGACGACCTCGTTGAACTCGAGGCCCTCGACGTTCGACCCCTCGCCGCGGGCGCGCGCCTCCTCGATGCGCCGCAGGGCGAGCTTGACGGCCTCGTCGGGCGCTTCTGTGGCGAAGTGGTCAGGCATGCGGGTGGTTCTCGGCCAGGTCGACGTAGTCCTTGCGCAGCGGGTGGCCGACGAAGTCGTCCTTGAGCAGGATGCGGCGCAGGTCGGGGTGGCCGACGTAGCGGATGCCCATCATGTCCCAGGCCTCGCGCTCGTGCCAGTCGGCCGAGGGCCAGACGTCGCTCACGGTGTCGACCTCGGGCTTGGCGCGCGGCAGGCGCACGTGCAGCTCGAGGTAGGTGTTGGTGCGCCACGAGAAGAGGTGGTAGACGCTCTCGAACTGCGCCCCGTAGTCGACCCCGGCGATCCAGTTGAGGGTCTCGTAGGCGAGCTGCGGCAGCTCCTTGAGGCGCCGCGCCACGTCCTTGAGCCTGGCGGGCTCGAGGCGGGCGACCACCGTGTCCGGCTCCTGCACGCGCACGTCCGCGAGCTCGTCGGCGAAGGCGGCGCTCAGACGCTCGGCGATGTCGTCGATGCTGAGCTTGACCGTGCCGATCTCGAGGCCCACGCGCGTCACTCCTCCGCCGCGCCCGGAAGGCGGGGCGCGAAGCTGTGCTGCTGGATCTTCGTCTGCAGCTCGAGCAGGCCCTGGAAGAGCGCCTCGGGGCGCGGCGGGCAGCCCGGGATGTAGACGTCGACCGGCACGACCTTGTCGACGCCGTTCACGACGTTGTAGCCGTCGTAGAAGGGCCCTCCGCTGGTCGCGCAGGCGCCCATGCTGACCACCCACTTGGGCTCGGCCATCTGGTCGTAGAGGCGCTTGAGCACGGGGGCCATCTTCTCGTTGACGGTGCCCGCGACGATCATCAGGTCGCACTGGCGCGGCGTGGGGCGGAAGACCTCCATGCCGTACCGCGCCACGTCGAAGCGGGCGAAGCCCGAGCTCAGCATCTCGATGGCGCAGCAGGCGAGCCCGTAGGTGAACGGGAACACGGAGTGCGACCGCGCCCAGCCGAAGAGGAAGTCGGCCGTCGTGGTGATGACGTTGGGCTGCTGGATCTTCTCGAGCTTGGGGTACCCGACCCTGAGGCGCTCGGGCACCATGTCGCTCAGGCCCACTCGAGGGCCCCCTTGCGCCACGCGTACATGAGGCCCCAGGCGAGGACCGCGATGAAGAGCATCATCTCGACGAAGCCGGCCGTGCCCAGCGTCCGGAACACGAGCGCCCAGGGGAAGAGGAAGATCGCCTCCACGTCGAAGACGAGGAAGAGGAGCGCGAACACGTAGTAGCGCACCGCGAACGGCGCCCAGGGCGAGCCCACCGGCGGGATGCCGCACTCGTAGTGGGCGAGCTTCTCGGGCGTGAGGTGCTCGGGGTTGATGAGCTTGGCGAACAGGAGGATGAGCACGACGAGCGCCGCCCCGGAGGCGATGAACGCCCAGACGTAGAGCCAGTTGGTGAGATACTCGCTCGTCATGCGGATAGCCCGGACGGCTGACGGGCCGTGGTGAGGCGCCCGGAGGCCGACGGTGCGCGTACTCTACCAAAGCGCCGAGCGCGGGCGCAACCAGCCGGCAGCGTCGCCAAGCCGGCGCTGTATACCGGCTTTTTGCAGGACTTTTTTCGTACCCTTCACCGCTTTGTCCATGCTCTCCGCGCGGCCTTGGACGGGTCGCCACAGGCACTGGGCGAAACTACCCCCCGGGGTAGGCGGCCGCGCGCCGCGGCAGGCTCCGGGCACCACATGCCGCCACCGGGCCGCGCCGCCGCGGCCGCCGCGTTGAAATCCCCCGGAGGCGTCCCTAAGATGAACTGACGCAAGCGACCGCGGAGCTCCCCGCAGTGCCAAGCATCGGCGCCCCAGAGATCGTCATCATCCTCGTGCTCGCCCTGCTCGTCTTCGGGCCCAAGCGGCTGCCCGAGATGGGTCGCTCGCTGGGGCGCACGGTGCGCGAGTTCAAGAAGGCGTCGGACACGGCGCGCAAGGAGTTCGGCGTCGACGAGATCGAGCGCGAGCTCAAAGGCGTGAAGAGCGAGGTCGCCGGGGTCGGCAAGACCCTGAACGAGGTCAAGACCGACCTCAAGGTCGACATCGACGCCGGGGCGGCCAGGCCGGGGTCTGCCGCAGGCACTGCTCCCGGCGTCGGCCGAACCGACCGCGGCGCGACCGGCGGCGCCACGGCAGCGAGCCCCGACGAGGGCTGAGCACGAGCGGCATGCCCATCGCCCCCGACGAACAGCTCTCCCTCTTCGAACACCTCGACGAGCTGCGCCGGCGCATCTTCGCCGGACTCATCGCCCTGGCCGTGGGCGTGGCCGTAGCCGTCGTCTTCGACGCGCGCCTGTTCGACCTTCTGTTGCGCCCGTTGCCCGCCGGCAAGGAGCGCATCACCACGTTCAGTCCGGCCGAACCCTTCATGGTGAGTCTCAAGGTGTGGGCCATCGCCGGGTTCATGCTCGCCTCCCCCTACCTCATCTACCAGTTCTGGGCGTTCGTCGGCCCTGCCTTCACCGCGAGCGAGAAACGCTACTTCGTGCCGGTCGTCGTCGCCTGCACCGTGCTCTTCCTGGGCGGCGTCGTGTTCGCCTACCTGCTCGTGCTGCCCCGCGGCCTGTCCTTCCTCCTCAACTTCAACAGCGAGTACTTCAACGTGCAGAACCGGGCCAGCGACTACTTCACCTTCGTGGCCCTCTTCCTGCTCGCGTTCGGCCTCACCTTCGAGCTGCCCGTCGTGCTCGTGCTGCTCGCCAAGGTCGGGGTCATCGACGACCGCTTCCTGCGCCGCAACCGGCGCTACGCCGTCCTCATCGGGGCGGTGCTGGCCGCGGTCCTGACGCCCAGCCAGGACGCCTTCTCCATGCTGGCCCTGCTCATCCCCCTCCTCGTGCTCTACGAGGTCTCCATCTGGCTGGCCAGGGTGGTGCAGCCCAAGGCTGCGCCCACAGGTGAAGGGCGCGGCGGCGCAGAAGAAGGCATGACGCCGCCGGACGACGAGGACCTCGGGCGGGCGCCGGCGTGACGCGCGGTGGACAGATGACCCGGGGTCGCAGCGGACCGGCGGCGAGCGGTCGCGGCGCGCAGGCGACGCGACCTGTCTTCGGCGAGGGGTGACGCAGGCCGCATGGCTCAGTACACGAAGTACCGGTCAGGGGAGGACGCCGCGGTGCGCGAGGTGCGGCAGCAACTACGTGAGGACGCCGTGGACGTCTGGTGCCCGTTGTCCCCATGGTTGCCACCCGCAATCAGGTCGTGCGAGAACTGGTAGACGCAGCGGTCAAGATCGCCGGCAATCCGGGAGCTTT
>FWPV01016157.1_pt1 | contig 10567 bp, 13 predicted proteins | sample 2228371 | NCBI WGS metagenome assembly FWPV01 (sample SAMEA103939776, study PRJEB20133) | metagenome
AATTTAAATGAACTTGGTTTTAATTAAAAAATTAATTATTTCTCCTTTATTATTATCTTCACTTATTTCGTTAATTACCACTCCTTTAGTTATTTTTCTTTATCGCCGCGCCGGCTGGATTGAGGATCCAAAAAAAACCCGCCGAGAAAAAGATACTCATACCCATCCTGTTCCTCGTGGAGGGGGAATTCCCATTTTTCTTTCCCTAGTAACTACCAGTCTAATATTATTACAAACCGACCACCACTTAAAAGGAATTATTTTAGGAGCAACCGTTCTGTGTTTAATTGGGGTTTTGGACGATATAAAGGACCTTAATCCTTATTTAAGACTACTTATTTGCCTTATAGCTGCTTTTTTTGTTGTGGGAGCAGGAATAGGAATTGCTTTTGTTACTAATCCCTTTGGAGGAATTATCAATCTTGACCAACCGCGAATTTATTTTAATTTTTTAGGAGAAAAACGGAGTATTTGGATTTTGGCAGATTTGTTGGCTATTTTTTGGATAGTTTTTTTAACCAACATTGTTAATTGGGCCAAAGGATTTGATGGTCAACTCCCAGGAATAGTAATTATTGCTACTTTAACAATTGCGATTTTTTCTTTCCGTTATTCGGCCGATATTACCCAATGGCCAGTGGCAATTTTAGCCTCAATTGTTGCTGGGGCTTATTTAGGTTTTTTACCTTTTAATTTTTATCCCCAAAGAATTATGCCCGGTTATGGAGGAGGAGCGTTGGCTGGCTTTATGATCGCCGTTTTAACCATCCTTTCTACAAGCAAAATTTTAACAGGAATGGTTGTTTTGGGAATTCCTTTGGTTGATGCTTTTTATTCAATCTTTCGAAGAATCGCCGCTGGCCGTTCGCCAGTTTGGGGTGATCGCGGCCATCTTCATCATAAACTTTTGGATGAATGGAAGTGGGGCAAAAGAAGAACCGCCATATTTTATTGGCTAATAACCGCTTTTTTAGGAATTTTAGCCTTAAATTTGAATAGTCGGCAAAAATTCTATACAATCGTAATGTTAGTTATTTTAATTGGGGGTTTACTTTTGTGGTTCAATTTCTCAAAGACATATTCCAATCAGCAAGACCAAGACAAACATTAAAAAACTTAAGTCTTTTTGCTCCTTTGGTTTTTTCCGGAAATTTATTTGAAAAAGAAAAATTTCTTATTATTTGCTGTTGTGTTTTTATTTTTACTATTCTTACTTCCTCTCTTTATATAATTAACGATCTAATAGATATCTCCCGTGACCGAATTCATCCTTTCAAAAAAAACAGACCAATTGCTTCTGGAAGACTATCTTTTCCTATTGCTTTATTTATAGCAATTATTGGTTTGGCAATAAGTTTTTATCTTAGTTATCTACATAATTTTTTCTTTTTTCTAACCATCTTTGCTTATTTCTTTTTACAAATTACCTACGCCTTCTTTTTGAAAAACATTATTGTTTTAGATGTTTTGACAATTGCGGCTGGATTTATTTTGCGGGTCTATGCCGGGGCTTTTACTGTTAATATTCATATGAGTGTCTGGTTCCTTTTGTGCGTTATCTCTTTGGCATTGTTTTTGGCGGTAGGCAAAAGAAGGGCAGAATTAACTATCTTAACAGAAAAATTTGCTGCCAAACATCGACAAACTCTAACTTTTTATACCCCAAATCTCTTGGATTCTTATTTATCGATGTTCGCTAACTCTGCCTGGTTAGCTTATGCTTTATTTACTTTTTTCTCTTCTCCTCCTCAAACTAAACAACCAATCCAACTCTTAACTAATCTCCCATTAACCTTATCAGGCATTAATAAATGGTTAATGCTTACCATTCCTCTTGTTATTTACGGAATTATGCGCTACATGTCAATTATTTATCAAGGTAGCCGGGCAGAATCTCCGGAGCGGGTACTTTTATCCGATAAACCCTTATTAACAACAGTGATAATTTGGGGATTAATGGTAATAATGATCCTTTACGGCGTGGAGACTTAATTACTCAACCAACTCCACATAAACTCCAGAAACCCACCCTTCTTTTTTCTCTTCATATTCAATTTTATACCAGCCATTTTTTTCTTCATTTAAATAAGGATAGGTTTCACCCGGCCTAACCTTAGCTGCTTCGGTCGCTGAAGTTGAAGGTTCCGTTCTTACTCTTAACCAACCAGTTGGTGTTTCTTTAATAACTACATAAGGTTTTTCTAAACTAAAAGTTGGTTTAGGAGTGGTGTTTTGGGAGGGAGTAATTTTAGGGGAAGAAGTAGGACTTAAAATAACTCTCGCCGCTTCAGTTGCTTCCTGAATTCCCTCTGCCTTTTGAGCCAAATGAACATTGATAATCAATTTAAATCCACCAACAGTTTTCGCAGAAATTGACCTCTCTTCATAACCTGAAGAGACAACCGTAATCTGATAGCTCCTAGGAGTTAAATCCTCCAATAAAAGTGGTGTAAATCCCTTAGGTTCTCCATCAACCTTAACTACTGCTTGATCGGGAAGAGAAACAATAGCTAACGAAGATTTATCTTTTGCAGGAATTTTTTCTAACCAAAAAATTTCCCCGGCCGACTCTGCCTCGGTTGGTCCAAAGGCGTGATTTATAACCGTTAAAACATTAGGAAAAATATTAACTTTTCCCTCCCAAGGAACAAATTCTTTATCTTTTTCTTCGGGAACAAGCTTAATAAGATGTTCTTTAGCCTCGATTTTATCGCTAAAAAAAGAAGTTGTTGATCCTACCTGTATTCCATCAATAAAAACCGCGGCCTGGGAAGTAGTAGAAATTGAAAGAGCGCCCATCCCCGTTCTCCCGAAAAACTTACTTTTTATTATTAAACCCAAAAAAACTAATGTTAAAAAAATAACAATCAAAATCAACCAGTTCTTTTTCATAAAAAAATAATAGCATAGCTTCAGAAAAAGAACAAGAGCTTGACAAAATCTCTAAAAATTAACTATAATTTTAGCAGTTAAAATACTCAAGTGCTAAATTAGAAAGGGGGTGAAAAAAATGGCAATTATCAAATGGAAGCCCTTTGCTTTCCAACCCTTTTTCCGTTGGCCTCGTTGGTTGGAAGAGTGGGAAGAACCGGAATGGGGTGAAGTTAGCCGCGGTTTAAGAATTCACGAAACCGAAAAAGATATTGTTGCCGAAGCAGTCGTTGCCGGCGTTCCGGCAGAAAATATAGAGGTAAACATTGAGGACGGAGTATTAGCTATAAAGGCAGAGGCCGAAGAAAAAGAGGAAAAGAAGAAAGCAAAATATTATCAAACTTATAAATATTATTACACCGCTGCTCTTTCTGGAGGTGACTGGTCCAAAGCCAAAGCCGAAGTGGAAGACGGAATTCTCACCGTCACTATTCCCAAAGCCGAGGCAGCTAAACCGAAAAAAATTAAAGTCACCGCCAAGAAAAAATAATCAAATCAATTTTCCAACATAATCCCGCCTAAATGGCGGGTTTTTGCTTTCTTAAGCTAAATTTGCTAAAATTTGCATAGGCCTAGTGGCGAAGAAGCAAACGCGGCTGTCTGCAAAACAGCTATACGCCGGTGCGACTCCGGCCTAGGCCTCAAAAACTTGACTTTTAAGTCTTTTTTTGCTATATTACAATCATCCTCCCTAAAAATATGGGAGGATTTTTTTCGGCCTAATTAAGCCGCCTTATGACAAAAACCATCAGCTTAGGACGGCACAAAATCACGATTATTTTCAACCGTAAGCTTAGTCGTCCAAGAAAAACTATCTTTCAGAAATTTCAAAAATCTTTAACTCAATTAAAAAAACTTGCCCAAGATAAACGCTACTCTGGCCATCCGGTAAGTCGGATTTTGCGAAAAATTTTAGAAAATACCAATACTAAAAAGATCTTGGGGATTAACTTAGTCGCCGTTACTCTTATCAGTGGCGTAGCTACCTCTGATCAATCTCTTTTTGCTTCTATTTCTGAAACAGAAATCACCACCTTAAGTTCCTCTGTAATCCAACTAACCACTGAAGATTCTATTCGTTATCCTGTTGATTCGCGAAAAATTACTCAAGGATACCGTCTCTACCATCCAGCAATAGATTTGGCAGAAACTTTAGGTTCTCCGGTTTATCCAATTATGGACGGAAAAGTTGAGTTTGTCGCCTACCAGCGATTTGGTTATGGAAACCATCTTGTGATTGATCACGGATCTGGTTTTAAATCACTCTATGCCCATTTAGGAAAAATCTTTGTTAAAAAAGATGATGAAGTTGATAAAGAAACCGTTTTAGGAACTATTGGCGCCACTGGTTGGTCAACCGGACCTCATTTGCATTTAGAAACCCACGACAACGGCTGCCCCTTTAATCCGTTATTATCCATTATCTTTTCAATCTGAAAATAAGTCATTTCCTGGAAACAAACTTATTTCCCTTAATATAAAATCTCCAGGGGATTTTTGCCCAATAAGGACCGGCATAATCAATACCAATCCGGGGAGACTTAACAATCTGCCTTAAAGAAACTTTTGGTCCATCTTCTATCCAGATCCTTTTGGAAGTACATAAATCTTCCCCATAAAAACTTTTATTAAGACGCAACGCCTGGCAGAGCTTTCCTGGTCCGGTAGTTGCCTTGCTGATCCCTTCAACCGGTTCTAATGCCCGAATCAAAACGCAGGTGGGTTTTTCCTCTTCCTCAGTGGAAATATTCAGCTGCCAATACATTCCATAAACTAAATAAATATAAATATGACCGCCAATCATAAACTCGGCTTGATTGCGGGGAGTTCTTTTGCCCAAATAGGCATGGGAGGCTTTATCATAAGGACCAATATAAGCTTCGGTCTCGACAATTCTTCCCGCTAATTTTTTTCCGCGATAAATCCTCACTAAAGTTTTTCCCAAAAGTTGTTTGGCAACTTTTAGCGTCGGTTGAGTAAAAAACTTCCTTTTTAATCTCTTTTTCATATTTTTAGTTTATCAAATATAATTTATAATTAACTAATGAAATTAAAAATTATCAAAAGCTGGCGAAGGCGAAAAACCGCCAGCGGAAGAATAAAAAATGGGATTTTAGAAATTAGATTGCCGGCTTGGATTTCTTCTAATGAAGCCCAGAAAATAATCGATAAATTTACTCTTTCTTTTAAAAAAAGAACAAGGAGAAAAATTCCTAACAATCTGGAGCTTAAAAAATTAGCCGACAAATTAAATTCACAATATTTTCAGGGAAGGCTAAAATATTCGGCCGTTTGCTGGTCGGAAAGACAAAACTCAATCTATGGCAGCTGCGGAATCAAAAACGGAACGATTAGAATTTCCAGCAAATTAAAAAGTGTACCTAAATGGGTTTTAAAAGCGATTATTATCCATGAACTGACTCATCTTTTGGTCCCTAATCACTCTAAAAAATTCTGGGAAATTGCCAATCGTTCTCCTTTGATGGAGCGCGCCCGCGGCTATCTTTTAGCTTTTGAAAAATATCTTTCAAATAATCCACTATGACGATACACATCATCGTATCAGGAAAATAAGAAGTTTTTTCAAGCTTTATAAAGGGGATTAATTTTTTATTAATCCTCAAATAAACCTCCATCTTTACTAATCTCTCTTTATGTTCCTTAAGAAATTTTTTAGATTTTCCATCTTAAAGGAAGAATGCTCTAAAGTGGTTTAAAAACTTGCTTTTGCGGAAAGTTTAGAAATTAGAGGTTACATTTCCGGCATTTCCCCGCCGGGAAGTTTCTTTTCTTCTTTTTCCGGAATATCAGTTACCAAACACTCTGTAGTTAAAATCATCATCGCCACGGAAACGGCATTTTGTAAGGCAGTGCGGGTAACTTTTGCCGGATCAATAATTCCTACTTTAATCATATCCACATATTGACCAGTTAAAACATCATAACCCACTCCTTTACCCCTTTTTCTAATTTCGGAAATCACGACTCCACCATCAACACCGGCATTTTCCGCTAAAAGCTTGGTAGGAGATTCCAATGCCCGACGAACAATTTCTGCCCCAGTCAATTCATCACCTACTAATCCTTTAGTATCAATTTCTGAAGCCGCCTGAAGCAAAACGACTCCCCCACCAGAAACAATTCCTTCTTCAATCGCTGCTTTTGTTGCTGCCACTGCATCTTTTACTCTTTCTTGCTTTTCTTTCATTTCTGTTTCTGTGGCCGCCCCAACCTCAATTACCGCCACTCCCCCAGCCAATTTGGCCAGACGCTCTTCCAATTTTTCTTTATCAAATTCTGAAGTCGTTTTTTCCAATTCATTTTTAATCTGCTTAATCCGGCCATTAATTGCCGTTTTATCCCCTTTTCCACCAACAATAATCGTATTGTCTTTATCAGAAGTTACTCGATCGGCTTGACCCAAATCTTCAATTGTCACGTCTTCCAATTTTCGACCAACATCTTCGGAAATTACTGTTCCTCCGGTCAACACAGCAATGTCTTCAAGCATTTCTTTTCGGCGATCACCAAAGCCCGGCGCCTCAATCGCTAAAACATTAAATGTTCCCCGAAGTTTGTTAACAACTAAAGTAGCTAACGCTTCGCCCTCAACTCCATCACTAATAATCACCAAGTTTTTACTCACTTTAACCAATCTTTCTAAGAAAGGCAAAAGTTCATTAATGGCGGAAATTTTTTTATCAGTAATCAAAATATAAGGATCCTCAATAGTTGCTTCCATCGAATCGGGATCGGTAACAAAATAGGGAGAAATAAAGCCTTTATCAAACTCCATTCCTTCTTTATAATCAATTTCCAATTCTAATCCCTTGCCTTCTTCAACGGTCACTACCCCATCAGGACCAACCTTCTTTAAAGCCTCGGCAATTTTCTGGCCAATTTCTAAATTCTGGGCAGAAATAGTCGCTACTTGGGTAATTTTTTCGCCATCATCCTTAACTGATTTTGCTTGTTTTTTAATGAGATCCACCACCTGATTAGCGGCTTTTTGAATTCCCTGAATTAAAATCATGGGGTTAGCCCCGGCAGTTATATTTTTTATTCCTTCAGTAACAATTGCTTGAGTCAAAACAGTAGCGGTTGTGGTTCCATCGCCAGTAACATCATTTGTCTTGTCGGCTGCTTCTTTAACTAACTGCGCACCCATATTTTCAAAAGGATCTTGAAGTTCAATCTCTTTAGCAACAGAAACACCATCGTGAACAACTGAGGGAGCCCCCCATTTTTTATCCAAAGCAACGTTGCGGCCTTTAGGTCCCAAAGTGGTCCCTACTGCCTTGGCAACAGCATCGACGCCTTTTTTAAGTTTTTCTCGGGCTTTTGTCCCGTATAAAATTTGTTTAGCCATAAACCGCTAAAATATCTTCAAACTTAACAAAAATATATTCTTTACCCGTAACCCCTAACTTAACTTCATCTCCTCCCCATTTTTTATAAACCACAACATCGCCAACCTTAAACTCAGGAATAATCTTTTTTCCCGAATCAGTAATTTGAGGATTACCAATAGCAATTACTTTCCCTTTTTGCGATTTTTCATCGTGAGTATCCGGAAGAACAATTCCCGCCGCCGTTTTTTTCTCCACTTCAATCGGCTCAATCAAAGCATAGCCAGCTGTTGGTTTAAGTTTTGGAAGATTTAGTGAATCTGATCTTTTTCTTGCCATTTTGCTCGTTAAAAAAATTGTCACTCTTTGACAACGATTGCTATTTTACCAAACCTGTCAAGAGGTTGTCAAGAGGTTGTCAAGAGGAAAATTGCCTTAAAACAAACATGATTCCTATTCCTAACAACAATCCTAAAAGTTGTAGAAAGGATTTTTTAAAGCCAATTTCCTTATGTAGCTCGGGAATTAAATCTGAACCGGCGATATAAATAAAACCGCCGGCGGTAAAAGGAATAATTAACCGAGAAAAACCAACTAATCTTGGACCAATAATTAAAACCAAAATTACTCCTAAAACTGCCATTAAAGCGGGAAGAAAATTGAAAATCAAGGCTTTCTTTTTGCCAAAGCCCCCATAAATTAGAACCCCAAAATCACCAATTTCTTGAGGAATCTCATGAAAAATAACGGCCAAAGTTGTAGAAATCCCCAGTTGAAAGCCAACAAGAAAGCTGCCAGCGATAATCATCCCATCCATAAAGTTATGAAAGCCATCACCAATTAGATTCATAAAAATTAAGGGGTGGGGGTGTTCTTTTGAAGTAGGAATATGACAATGCCGCCAACAAATAAATTTTTCCAAAATAAAAAATAATAACAATCCCAGCAAAACTCCTAAAGAAACCGATAAATCAAATCCTTCTTTAGTGATAGCTTCAGGCAATAAATGAATAAAGGAATCCCCTAAAAGTCCCCCGGCAGCAAAGCTAACTAAAAACAAAAGCAGAGTTTCCAAAGTTTTCTTCTTTAAAAGAAAAAATAAAATGCCGGTAAAAGAAAGCAAACTAACAACTAAAACAGCCAATAAAGAGGAAATATAAATGTTCATTTTAACTCCAATTTTTTTAATCTCCGGCTATATTTTAGCAAAATCTTCTGACTGACATCGTTAGGATGAAAACGAATTCGGCCGGGTTCTACCACCTCGGTTGTCCGTCGCTTTGCCATATATTTAAGCTGAAAAAAACGGGCTAAACTTTCCAATTGGCTAAAAATTTTTTCACCCATAAATTAGCCATAATAAACTTCTTATAAGCATCATTTTTATCCCAAATTGGTTTTAATTGGATAATCTCATGAGCGGTAAATAAATTTTGTTCTTTTTTAGGAACTTTCAAATGGGCTTCATCTAAAAACATATTTAGGCAAATTTTGTTGCAAACATTGGTATCTCCAGGCCGACGACGATGAGCTATAAATTCCACTAAAAACACTGTTAAAAGACGAGTTAGCCAAAGTCGGTTTTTGACAGCGATAATCAAAAGATCAATATCATCATTTTTATCGGCATTTTCCATTGCTAAAGCCCCAGTCACACCAACTAATTTAATCCAAGGAATTATTTTTAACCATTTTGCTACCCGCCGAGCAATTTTTAGTTTTTTTTGACTACATTTCTGCCGATTTTTCCTAATTTTAACTACTTTTTGCCGATTTTTGAGAAAAAAATAAATTCCCTTATGGGCAATTAATTCATTTTTCCGCCTAAGTTCTGTTTGAATTGCCCAAAAATCAACTTTTTCTTCACTAATTAAATATTTCCAAACTTCTTTGGCTGTCAGAGGATAATCAAAAATATCGGCATAAACTAAAGTGCGAAAAATTGCCAAAAGAAGAACCTTCATTTATTAATTGCTATTCCATACTGACTTAAAAGCTGAGAAATTCCCTGACTTGTTGTTTGTAGAGCTTCTTTAGCGGCTACTCCCCGATTCACAGCATTAACGGCATCTTCGAAATATTTAATTATCCGGTCGTTAATGCCATTATCAAATGTATTAGAGCATAAAAACCAAGTTTTTGCTTGAGAGGCCTGATCTAAAAATGGCGCCACTAAAAGATTAGTCTTGATTTTTTCCGCCATTTCTTTTCGCGGATAAATTTCTCCAAAAAGACGAATATTTGATTCTGCCTGATAAAGTTTTTCTAAGGTGGCAGGCGAGCTTAAAAATTGCAAAAACTCCCATGCCTCCTTGGAGTATTTGCTTTTTTTTGCCACCCCCTCCACCCAAAAAGTTGCCCAAGTAATATTAGTGCCTGGCAACTGAGGAACAGGAACAATTTTAAAATTTAAATGGGGATTTATATTTTTAATATCAAAAACGCGCCAAGAAGGGGCAAAATACATCGCCACCTTTCCAGAGGCAAAAGCTAAAGTGGAAGCGGGTAAAGTCTCATCCCAAACTTTATCAACCTTATTAAAAATCGTAAAAAAGGTTAATGCGTCTACTCCCAAACAAACCTCCTCGCCTGCCTGAAACGCGCAGGCTCCAGGATTGGTTAGATCTACCCCATTTTGAAGCATCATTAATCCTAAAATATCTGACCAATGATCAACGTTACTAGTTAATCCCAAAGCAACACCAGCGGTTTGAATTTGATCCATCTCATTTTTAACAGTTAGGTCAGCTGCTGTTTGTCTAAGCTCATCCCAAGAAACGGGTGGATTTTTTTTTGCTGCCTGAAAAATATCTTCATTATAAAATAAAGCCAAATTATCAATCATTAAAGGAATCCCTAAGTAAGTTGATCCTTGTTTTAAATTTTGGGAAATAACAGGGTAATAAGCACTCTCAAATTGAGAATCAGTCATTATTGAATTAGGCATCGGCTCTAATTCGTTTTTAAACATCGGCGTCCAAGTTATATGGAAACGAAAAATATCCGGACCCTCTCCTCTAGCTAAAGCCGACTGAAGTCTTTCGCGATATTCTCTAATTGTTTGTTGGGAATAATTAATTTTAATATTAGGATGAGTTTTTTCCCTATCGAGAAGAACTCCCTGAATCACTTCCGGAGGTTCCCAAAGACCCCAATAATTTAAAACAATCGCTTGCGAAGACTTTTTAAAACGAGGGATCAAAACTTTAAAAATAAAAGGTATCAGTAAAGTCAGTGTCCAGACAGGTACTAGTCACGGGGGGATTCCCCTTCCCGACGGCACAGTT
>FWPV01016158.1_pt1 | contig 10566 bp, 10 predicted proteins | sample 2228371 | NCBI WGS metagenome assembly FWPV01 (sample SAMEA103939776, study PRJEB20133) | metagenome
GCGCTTCGGCGCGTCCGGGCGCGTCTGCCGGATAGCGCTCGGGGCGGACCGAGAACTGCTGGATCGCCGAGGCCTCGAAGCCCATGCCGACCAGGGCCTTGCTGACATCGCGACGCGCGTTGTCGAAAGCTTCGGTCGGGCCGCCCGAGTGAGCCTGGAAGTCGCCTGCGATGACGACCGCGCTCCAGTTCGAGAAAGGACCACCGGCAAGCGCCGCCGTGGCGGGCGAGAAGAGCAAAACCAGAAGTCCGATGACCGCCGCCGCTCTTCGCATCGCCAGCCTACGGCTTCTTGAAGTTCGCGAACGGGGTCGGGATGGCTGTGCCGGTGGACTTGGCCAGAAGCCGGCCCTCGGCGTCGTAGAGCTCGCCTTCCATGAAACAGATGGTGCGTCCCCACTTCACCACCCGGCCGATCCCCCGCAGCGGTCCGGGCATGGCGGGGCGCAGGAAGCTGGTCTTCATTTCCAGAGTCGGAACCACATGGGTCATGCCGGACGTGACCATGCCGGCCACCGACATGCACTCGTCCAGCATGGCGCAGACATAGCCGCCCTGGATCTGACCCATAGGGTTGCAGAGAAGGTCGGCGCGAGCGGTGAAACCGACCTCGACCTCTCGCTGGGCCTGGCGAACGGCCAGCATCTCGAAGCCGAGGGTCTGCGATCCGGTCGGCTGCCGCTTGGACGCGCGGAAGCGCGCGAGGATCGCCTCGTCCGTCAGGGTTTCCGGCGCGTCCGAGGCGATGTCGCTCATTTTTTGCGGAACTGGTCCAGGGAGACGATCTTGGGGCCCTCTTCGCCCGACGCGGCGCCGGTCGCCTTGTCCTCGGGTTCGGGATCCGGCTCGGGCTCGTCCTCGATGACTTCCGGCGCCGAGAACTGCAGGGCGAACTGCACAGACGGGTCATAAAAGCGGGTCAGGGCCGCGTAGGGCACCGACAGACGCTTGGGCTGACCGCCGAACTTCAGGGTGACCGAAAAGAAGGTCTCGCCCGGCGCCAGGTCCCAATACTGGTGCTGCAGGACGATCGTCATCTCGTCCGGATACTTCGACAGCAGGTCCTGCGGGCCAGACACGCCCGGCGCCTTGGTCTTGAAGGTGATGTAGAGGTGGTGGGGCTCGGGAAGGCCGCCGGGCGCGGCGGCCTTCTTGAGCGCCGCCTTGACCACGCCGCGAAGGGCGTCTTGGGCCATGGCCTCGTATTGCATGAGGTCTTCGGGCGGTTCGGTCTGGGACATGCGCGGCGTGAAACTTCGAACTGAAAACGAGATTCCGAGCCTAGCGCGTCGTTGGCCACGCGCAAAGCGGGCGCCGGTCGGAATCCCTTTCGATGTCGCGTGGGGGGGAGGGATTCTGTTAGCAGGCTCCCCCATGCTCTCGAAGAAAAGAGGAGGGAGCCTCGGCGATGTCCTGGAAAGTGGAGGGATTCTGTTGGCAGGCTCCCTCCGGGCCCCGCCTAGGGATCTGAACCCCTAGGACTTAAGAGGCGAATTCACCGGCGCTGCATTACGCAGCGACAGCGAACTCTTCAGCGAAGTTATCGTTCGCATTTAGATAAAGGCCCGAAACGGTGGGCCAAGCCGAGAGAAAGCAGACACCTTTACACGTCTGTCGATGCTGATCGGCCCCATGCAGTCCCATGATAACTTGGGAGAGATTTGGTGGAGCCGCCGGGAATCGCACCCGGGTCCAGTCCGCTTATTACGTGCGCGTTTATCCCCATAGTTCGGCCGAAGCCGGACGCTCCTAATATAGGGGGGCAGGGGCGGTGAGGGAAGGGCTTGTCCTAAGGTGTCCCCAGGCTGAGGTGTCCGTCGACCAGCTTGCCGCTGATGACCGCGCCGCGATCCTCGAACAATTTCAGGCTTTCGCCGACCAGGACGTAGACGCCCGTGAACGCGTTGGCCAGGTCGGCGCGGGTCTCCACGAAGCGTCCGTCGGTGCGCAGCTCCAGCGAGGCGCGGCCGTCGGGCGAGGTCCAGACGCCGTAAACCGACCGGTGGGGAACGACAGCGGTCGTCGTCAAGGGGCGGTCCTCCAGGTCGTGGTGGCTTGGGTCGGCGCGGCGTGGGGGAGCACGGCGGTCGCGGCGGTCAGCGCAGCAGTCCCGCCCAGCAGGGCGGCGACGAACCAGCGCGGAGCCGTCACGCCGCGGCGGGGCGTGTATCGTCTCATCACGAGCTTTGTTTTTGGGAGTTGCCGCATCGGGAGCGGAACAGCACCACTATGGGGCGCCCCACGGTTCTCGCCGTAGACCGATGCTCCGACTTGATTGCACGATGCTCCGCAAGCGCAGCGACGCGCGTGACGACTAGGACATCAGCGCCTAGAGAAGATCACGAGCAAGTCATAGGAAACTGGATGAGCACGCGCGAGGCGCTTGCGGCGCTGATTGAACGATTCACGCCGGTCGAAGGCCCGGTCGACACCTGTTGCCCTAGGGTCAATCTCTATCGCCTGAGCCAGCCCAGCGAGCCTTCGCACGGGCTGCACGATCCTTCGTTCTGCGTCCTGGCCCAGGGGCTCAAGCGCGTGGCCGTGGGCGACACGGTGCACGAGTATGACGAGCGCAACTTCTTCCTGTCATCGATCGACGTGCCGGTGGTCGGTCACGTCGTGGAGGCTTCGCCGGACAAGCCGTATCTGAGCTTCCGTATCGTGCTGGACGCCAACCTGATCAGCGAAATGATGATGGAGGCGGGTCTGGCCGCGCGTCTGGATGCGGCGGCGCCCCTGGTGGGCGGCATGTCGGCGGGCGCGATGACGCCCGCCCTGTTCGACGCGGTCGTGCGCATGGTGAGGCTCTTGGAAACGCCCGAGGACGTTGCGGTGATGGCGCCGCTGATCGAACGCGAGATCCTCTACCGGCTGCTGACGGGACCTCAGGGGCCGCGCCTTGCCCAGATCGCCCGCCGCGACAGCCGTCTGCGCCAGATCAACCGCGCTATCGGCTGGATCAAGCGCAACTTCGACCAGCCGTTCAGTATCGACGTTGTCGCCGAGGAAGCGCGGATGAGCGCATCGGCCCTGCATCAGCACTTCAAGGCGGTGACCTCGCTGTCGCCGCTGCAGTATCAGAAGCAGATCCGCCTGCAGGAGGCGCGGCGGCTGATCCTGGTCCAGCGTCTGGACGCGGCGAGCGCCGGCCATGCGGTGGGCTACGACAGCCCTTCGCAGTTCAGTCGGGAGTATGCGCGTCTGTTCGGCGCGCCGCCGCTCCGCGACGTGGCGCGGCTGCGCGAGCAGCCGGAGCAGATGGCGGCGGGCGCCTAGCGCGGCACGCCTCCGCTACATGCCTTCGAAGCCACGCTCGATGGACAGGACGCCCGTGCGGGACAGCTCCACCAGGCCCAGGGGGCGCATCAGGTCGAGGAACTTGTCGATCTTGGAGGGTGCGCCCGAGATTTCGAACACGAAGCTCTCCAGCGTGGTGTCGACTGGCTTGGCGCGGAAGATCTCGGCGATCCGCAAGGCTTCCAGGCGGTCGACGCCCGAACCACGCACCTTGACCAAGGCCAGCTCGCGCTCGACGCCGTTGGGATCGCGGGTGACGTCATGAACGCGGCGGACGTTCACCACCTTGTTCAGCTGGGCCTCGATCTGGTCCAGCACATGGCGGGTGCCGCGGGTCACCACGGTGATGCGGCTGGTGTGCGCCTTGCGGTCGGTCTCGGCGACGGTGAGGCTTTCGATGTTGTAGCCTCGCGCGGCGAACAGGCCGACCACGCGGTGCAGCACGCCGGGCTCGTTGTCGACGAGGAGGGCGAAGGTGGCGGACTGTTCGGCCTGGTCCTTGGGGCTAAGGTCGTAGGCCGAGGCGGGGGCGGGTTGGACGTTGGCTGTCATGGATCGCTTCTAAGCCAAAGGGTTGCGGAAGGGCGAGGGGTCTTTAGACCAGCCCCGCGCCGTCCTCGCCGATGACGTTACCGATGTCCTCGACCTCGCCCATGATCATCTCGTTGTGCGCCTTGCCAGACGGGATCATCGGCAGGCAGTTCTCGTGCTTCTCGACGCGGCAGTCGAAGATCACCGGCTTGTCGCTGTTGATCATCTCCAGGATCTTGCCGTCCAGCTCGGCGGGTTTGTCGCAACGGATGCCGACCGCGCCATAGGCTTCGGCCAGTTTCACGAAGTCGGGCAGGCTGTCCGAGTACGAATGGCTGTAGCGCTCGCCGTGCAGCAGTTGCTGCCACTGGCGGACCATGCCCATCCACTCGTTATTGAGGATGAAGATCTTGACTGGCAGATCGAACTGGATCGCCGTCGACAGCTCCTGAATGCACATCTGGATCGAGGCTTCGCCGGCGATGTCGACGACCAGGCTCTTCGGATGCGCCAGTTGCACGCCCAGGGCAGCGGGGAGGCCGTAGCCCATGGTGCCCAGGCCCCCGGAGGTCATCCAGCGGTTCGGCTCCTCGAAACGGAAGAACTGCGCGGCCCACATCTGGTGCTGGCCGACTTCGGTGGTGATGTAGACGTCCTTGTCCTTGGTCAGCTCGTACAGGCGCTCGATGGCGTACTGTGGCTTGATGACCGAGTCCGAGCGCTTATAGGCGAGGCACTGGCGGGCCCGCCATTGATCGATCTGAGCCCACCAGTCGGTGAGGGCGGCTTTGTTGGGCTGCAGGTTCGCGGCCTTCCAGGCGGCGATCAGGTCTTCCAGCACCGAACCGGCGTCGCCGACGATCGGCAGGTCGACGCGGACGTTCTTGTTGATCGACGAAGGGTCGATGTCGATGTGGATCTTCTTGCTGCCCGGCGAGAAGGCGTCGAGGCGCCCGGTGACCCGGTCGTCGAAGCGGGCGCCGACACAGACCATGACGTCGCAGTCGTGCATGGCGTTGTTGGCCTCGAACGTGCCGTGCATGCCCAGCATGCCCAGCCACGCCGGATCGGCCGCCGGGAATGCGCCCAGGCCCATCAGCGTCGAGGTGACCGGCGCGCCGGTGAGGGCGGCGAACTCGCGCAGGGCGGCGCTGGCCTTGGGACCAGCGTTGATGACGCCGCCGCCGGTGTAGAAGATCGGACGGCGCGCCTGAGCGATCATCTTGGCCGCATCGGCGATCCGGCCGGCGTCGCCCTTGGTGCGCGGCGCATAGGCGTGGGTCGAGGCGACCTCGCCGGGACCGAAGTACTCGCCCTTGGCGAACTGCACATCCTTGGGGATGTCGATCAGCACCGGACCCGGGCGGCCCGTCGTGGCGATCTTGAAGGCCTCATGGATGATCTGCGGCAGGTCGCGAACGTCTTTGACCAGATAGTTGTGCTTGGTGCACGAGCGGGTCATGCCGACCGTGTCGGCTTCCTGGAAGGCGTCGGTGCCGATCAGGTGGGTCGGGACCTGGCCGGTGATGATGACCATCGGGATCGAGTCCATCAGGGCGTCCATGATGCCGGTAATGGCGTTGGTCGCGCCCGGGCCCGAGGTGACCAGCACGACGCCCGGCTTGCCCGACGAGCGCGCATAGCCCTCGGCCGCGTGCGCCGCGCCCTGCTCGTGACGGACGAGAATGTGCTGCAGGCGCGGCTCGTGAAACAGCGCGTCATAGATCGGTAGGACCGCGCCGCCCGGATAGCCGAACAGGACTTCCACCCCTTGGTCGACGAGGCCGCGAACCACGATCTCTGCGCCCGTCATGGCGCGATCGGTGGTGTCGGTCGGAGCTGGGCTCTCGATGGTCTGGTGGGCGGTCATGGGACGATCCGGGTGGAGATGGAAAACGGAAGTGGGGGCTGGAAAAGAAAAAAGGTCCCGAAGGACCTTTGCGCGCGCGACCGAGCTACGACGTGACTTCGAGGTCACCCCGCGAACGGCCGCTCCATAAGTACGATCATGGTTTTGCGCACGAGTCTTGCTCCAAAGCTACGGAAAGGGTCATGACATGCGTGAGATGGGGCGTCAAGGCGCTCTTTGCCGCAAGGTTGTGCCTTTGCGGGGTGGTGTGACCTTACCGGCGCGGGCGTTCACAGGGGCAGGTTTGACCCACGAAGCTCGCGCTTCGGCAAAACCGAGCGCGTCCATGATGCGGACAGCGCGAATTTCTCGCCGCAAGTCTCCAGCTGTCTGGCCAAGCCGTCTCGACGAAAGGTCTAGCCTTCCAGGGTCTGGGCCAGAAGCTCCAGCGCGGCGGCGGCGAAGGCCTGCATATTGGCCGCACGCTCTGCGCTGCCGGTCTCCAGCGTCGCACTGATCGCGGTGTCCTCGCCGACGACGGCCATGCAGCAGTGGCCGGGCGCATCGCCATAGCGGTTGCCGTCGGGGCCGGCGGCTCCGGTTTCCGACAGGCCCCAGGTCGCCTTCAGGTTCTTTCGGGCCACGCGGGCCAGCATGACGGCGTAGGGCTCACTGGCCGAGCGAAGGCCGTCCATGGCCTTCTGCGGAATGTCCATCAGGGTCAGGCGCGCCCGGGCCGTATAGACGACGGCGCCGCCGATATAGAACTTCGACGCGCCGGGTACGGCGAGCAGGGCGGCTGAGATCAGGCCGCCGGACGAGGACTCGGCGATGGCGATCGTCTCGCCCCGAGCGATCAGAAGGGCGGCGACACGTTCGGCGAGGGCGTTGAGGTCGGACATGCCGTTTCTTTCATGCTGAGGCCTCTCCCATACGGCCAAGACGACAGGGCGCAAACACGATCATGACAATCCCTCGCCAGGATTGAGCGGGCGTGCTCAGCATGGTCAAGCCGCAACGGGTTCGCGGCGGCGTCACGATCACGGAACGCTAAGTCGCGCCCAGTCCGGGGTTTGGTTGCGGAACCAGGTCAACTGGCGCTTGGCGTAGCGGCGGGTTTCCTGGCGCGCGGCGTCCAGGGCCTGGTCTAGCGAGGTTTCGCCCCGCAGGTGGGCCGCGAACTCACGGTAGCCGACGGCCTTCAAGGCGGGGAGGGCGGGGTCCAGGCCCCGGGCTTCCACGGCGCGAACCTCGTCCACGGCGCCCTGCTCGACCATGATCGACAGGCGTGCGTCACAGCGCGCGTAGAGCTCGGCTCTTGGCGGGTCGAGGACGAGGCCCTTCCAGGACCCGGGGGCGAGGGCGGGCTTGGTGTCGGTCTGCCAGGCGGTGAGCGACTTGCCGGTGGCGATGGCGACGGCGTGGGCCCGGACCAGGCGCTGGCGGTCGCCGGTCTCGATCCGCGCCTCGGCCTCGGGGTCGAGCGGCTTCAGGATGTCTCGGAATTCGGTTTCGCCCCGCGCTGCATAGAGCAGGCTGGAGATCTCGCGCTGAGTTTCGGACACCGGCGGCACGTCGGCGAGGCCGTGGGTCAGGGCGCGGAAATAGAGGCCAGTGCCGCCGACCACGATCGCCGGCTTGCCGCGGGCCTCGATCTCGGCGAGCGCCAGGGTCGCCGCCTCCAGCCAGCGTCCGACCGACCAGCCGATGGCCGGGTCCACGACCTGAAACAGGTGATGCGGCGCCCGTGCGGCCTCCTCTGGCGAGGGACCGGCCGTGAGGACGCGAAGACCCGCATAGATCTGCATGGAGTCGGCGTTGACGATCTCGCCGCCGATCCGCTCGGCCAAATCCAGGGCGTAGGCGGACTTGCCGCTTGCGGTCGGGCCCGCGATCAGCCAGATGCGGGACGCGATGTCCGAGCTCTCCACCATTCCGACCGTCCTCACCGTCGTGGGGGGCAACCCCGACGCATACGCACAAGCCGTTTCGCGCGTCGAAGCGGCCCTGTCCAGCCGCCGCGAAGGTCTGGGACCTCTGGCCGCGGACTTCTTTGTCGACGGCGGTGATGTGGCGTCCGTCAAGGCCGCCTTGGCCGATCTGGCCGTGGACTTCGCGATCCAGCCGGCGGCGAGCCGCCGCAAGGGCCTGCTGATCGCGGACATGGACTCCACGATCATCAACGTTGAGTGCCTGGACGAACTGGCCGACTTCGCCGGCGTGAAGGCGCAGGTCTCGGAGATCACCGAACGCGCCATGCGCGGCGAGTTGGCCTTTGAGGGTGCGCTGCGCGAGCGCGTCGGCATGCTGAAGGGGCTTGGCGTTTCGGCGCTGCAGGCGTGTTACGACGAGCGGGTGAAGCTCAATCCTGGCGCCGAGACGCTGGTGCGGACCATGGCCAAGCACGGCGCCCGCTGCGCGCTGGTCTCCGGCGGCTTCACCTTCTTCACCAGCCGTGTCGCCGAGGCGGCGGGCTTCCACCTGAACCGCGCCAACACCCTGATCGAGCTGGATGGCGTCCTGACCGGCGCCGTGGGCGATCCGATCCTTGGCAAGGAAGCCAAGCTGGCCGCGTTGCGCGAAGAGACCGCCGCCCTTGGGCTGACGCCCGCCGACGCCCTGGCGGTCGGCGACGGCGCTAATGATCTGGCGATGATCGAGGCGGCGGGTCTGGGGGTCGCCTACCGCGCCAAGCCGATCGTGGCGGCGCAGGCCGACGCCAAGGTCGATCACACCGACCTGACCACCTTGCTCTACTTCCAGGGCTACAAGGCCGAGGAGTTCCACCCGTGAGTTTTCCCCGCCGCGTCGAGGGCGTGGTCTTCGACATGGATGGCCTGCTGCTGGACACCGAGATCGTCTATCGCGCAGCCATGATCGAAGCCGGGCAGGTGTTCGGCATCGGCTTCACCGGCGAGATCTACGCGGCGATGGTGGGCAAGACGACGCCGGAATGCGGGGTCATGCTGCGCGAGCTGTTCGGCGAGACCTTCCCGGTTCAAAGCTATTTCGAGCGGGTCTGGGCCGATGTCGAGGACCTGCTGGAGGCCGAGACGCGGCTGAAGGCCGGCGTCATCGAGATTCTCGACTTTCTGGATGACCTGGGGCTGCCGCGCGGCATCGCGACCTCAAACGGTAAGCCGGCGGTGGAGCGCTATCTGGGCCGCTTTGATCTGTTGCCGCGCTTCAACGCGGTGGTCGCGCACCACGATGTGGTCCGGCACAAGCCCCATCCGGACCCGTACCTGGAGGCGGCCCGCCGCATCGGCGTCGATCCGGCCGCCTGCCTGGCGCTGGAGGACTCGCATCCTGGCGTCCGCGCCGCCCATGCGGCGGGCATGATGACGGTGATGGTGCCCGACATCCTCGATCCGAACGAGGAGATGCACGACAAGTGCGTGCACATCGCCGACAGCCTGCACCATGTGCTGGATCTGCTGAAAGCCTCGGCCTGATCAGGGTCAGGCGCTGAGGCGGCTCTCGGTCTTGACCGGCAGGTCGATCGCCCACGCGTCGAGGAACTCGACCAGCTTGTCGACGGCTAGCGGCTTGGCGACATGATAGCCTTGGGCGAGGTCGCAGCCCATCAGCTGCAGCGCGGCGATGACTTCGCGGGTTTCGACGCCTTCGGCCGTGACCTTCATGCCCAGGCTGTGAGCCAGGTCGACCGTCGACTTCACCAGCAGCGCGTCGGTGCCGCCAGACTCGAGCGCCGTCACGAACATCTTGTCGATCTTCAGCTCGTCGGCACGGATCTGCTTTAGGTAGGCCAGGGACGAGAGGCCTGAGCCATAGTCGTCGATCGAGACGCGGATATTGGCTTCGGCTAGGCGCGCCAGCACCGCCAGCGCAATGTCGGGATTGCCGATGACGGCGGTCTCGGTGATCTCAAAGCAGATGTTCGCCCCGGCGGCCATGACCTGAGCGATGGCGTGCTCGGCGAAGCCCTGGTCGTCAATGAGGCGGCCCGAAACGTTGACCGACATCAGCACCTCATGACCGGCCGCGCGCAGGCGCGCCTGGTCTTCGATGGCCTGGGCCAGCACATAGTCTGTCAGGGCGCGGATATGGCCGGTTTCCTCGGCCATGCCGACGAAGAGGTCGGGGCGCAGGAAGCCGCGCGTCGGATGGTTCCAGCGGACCAGCGCTTCGACGCCCGTGATCTGGCCGGAGCGAAGGTCGAGCTTGGGCTGATGGTTGAGGAAGAGATCACCGTTACGAACCGCTTCCAGCATCTCGCTCATCAATGAGAGGTTCGACGCCGGATCGCCGTAGGCGACGGGATCGAAGACCATCATCTTGCCGTGGGTGGCGCGTGCCTGGTCCAAGCCGATGAGGGCGTGCTCGATCAGCCGTGACGCGTCGATGTCGGCGTTGGTGGCCGAGGCTAGCCCGAAGGTGATGTGCACGTCGACCGGCTCGCCGCCGATCTGTAGCGGCGCTTCGAGGCTGGGGAGCAAGGCCTCTGCGCGCGCCAGCACATCCTCGGTGTCGGTCGTCGTCGAGACAACGCAGAGAATCGAGGTCGTCAGGCGTCCAACGATCAGGCCCGGAACGGTGTCCACGATGCGCTGGCCCAGCTTAGCCACCAGCTGGGTCGCCAGCTCGTAGCCGATCGCCGCCCGAACCTGAGGGAAGCGATCAAGGCCGATCGTTCCGATGACGACTTGCTCGCCGACCGCGAGGCCGGTGAGACGATCCTGGATGGCGCGTTCCAGCGCACGTCGGTTGGGCAAGCCGGTCTCGGCGTCGTGCAGGGCCTGATGGACCATATCCGCTTCGCGCTCGCGGATTTTCTCCAAGAGGGCGTCCAGTTCCGCGCGGTGCGCCTCGAGGGCGTCCGCCTTCGCTTTTTCCTCCGCGAGTTGTTCCGCGAGATGGCGCAGTTCC
>FWPV01016159.1_pt1 | contig 10564 bp, 5 predicted proteins | sample 2228371 | NCBI WGS metagenome assembly FWPV01 (sample SAMEA103939776, study PRJEB20133) | metagenome
TAAAGATTACAATGGAAATAATTTTGTTCTGTGTCCTGCATATAATTTTGCTACTGGCGGAGAAAAAAAATTGATTAAAATTGAAAATAAGAAAGTTTCAGAAGTTTCTTGGAATCAGAGTAAAGAGTTGTACACCTGTTGGTTTAATACACCAAATAAAATATATGCTGGTGGTGAGGGATTGTTTTATAAAATATATGAAAAATGGAAAGAAGAAGTAATATCACATTATTTTGTATTTCGAGTGAGGGGAAACAATTTAAATGATATTTGGGCTGCAGGTGGATTTGGATTTGTTGCCCATTATAATGGTAAGAGCTGGAAAATATTTGATGAAATTTCCCTGACAGATGGGAATTATATCGGATTAACCGTAAGAGAAAATATCGTTACTATTGTGGGACAGGGAACACGTAAAGCGGTGATAACAATAGGGAAATAATAATGAAAGAATTACTAACAGATAAGCCCCCACCAATAGAATAATAAAATTAAAAATGGAGACAGTGCAGCAACACTGTCTCCGAACAAGCAAATAAATTTGAGTCAGAGCTAAAAATTCCCAATAGGAATGCTCTTTCCTAGGTTGTCAAGAACCATTTCTTGACAAATCAATTTTTGAAACTAAATATTTTTCGCCACTAGCAAAGCTTCATTACTTCCAAGCGGTGTTTACATATAAAAACTTCAGGCAGGTGATTTTGTTAATTCAAAGCAGATGATACTTTTAAAATAAATTTATCTTTATAATAAAAACCCGACTTTCACATCAAGTCGGGTTTTTTATTACTGCTTAAATCAAGATTACGCTACAGTTATTTCCTTATCAAGATAAACATCCTGGATAACATTAAGCAATTTTACTCCCTCAGCCATTGGGCGCTGGAATGCTTTGCGTCCGGAAATCAATCCCATTCCACCTGCGCGTTTGTTAATAACTGCGGTTTTTGCTGCTTCGGCAAAATCATTTTCGCCGCTTGCACCTCCGCTGTTTATTAATCCTGCACGTCCCATATAATTATTAATTACCTGATAGCGTGTAAGATCTATAGGATGATCAGTAGTTAAATCTGTATAAACTTTTTTATGGGTTTTCCCGAATCCTTTAAGGGCGTTATATCCGCCATTATTTTCAGGAAGTTTTTGTTTGATAATATCGGCTTCGATAGTTACGCCAAGATGGTTTGCCTGTCCGGTTAAATCAGCAGATACATGATAATCTTTATCTGATTTAAAAGCACTGTTTCTTGTGTAGCACCATAAAATTGTAGCCAGACCGAGTTCATGTGCAAATTTAAATGCTTCACTTACCTCAACAATTTGTCTGCTGCTTTCTTCAGATCCAAAATAAATTGTTGCGCCAACTGCGGCAGCACCCATATCGTAAGCCTGTTCTACACCGGCAAACATTATTTGATCAAACTTGTTTGGATAGGTAAGAAGTTCGTTGTGGTTTATCTTAACAACAAAAGGAATTTTATGGGCATATTTTCTTGCAGTCATTCCAAGCACACCCAGAGTAGAAGCAACAGCATTACATCCGCCTTCAATAGCTAATTTAACTATGTTTTCCGGATCGAAGTAAGCCGGATTTGGTGCAAATGAAGCTCCAGCGCTGTGTTCAATTCCCTGATCTACTGGTAAAATGGAAACATAACCTGTACCAGCCAATCTGCCGTGATTAAAAATCCATTGTAAGTTGCCAAGTACACGATTGTTTCTATCGCTTTGAGCAAAGATTCTATCTACAAAATCTGGTCCTGGCAAATGTAACTGTTCTTTAGGAAATTTTGCTTTGTATGATAAAAGAGAATCAGCTTCGCTTCCTAGCAGCTCTTTAATTTTATTTAACATTGTTTCTCCGTTTATTAAATGGTTAATATAAGTTGTTCATATTTGCTTTGCTAAAATAAGCTAAGAGGCAGGATATTTCAATTTAAATTTAAAAATGCGTGATATGAATTGTTCAAAAAAGAAAAACCCGGTCAGTTCCGGGTTTAATATTATCTAAGGATTTCGATTTGCTAGTAAAAGTTCTGTTCATCCAAACCGGCTATTTTTATCTCCTCGACCTTGATTCGGGTGACACCTTTTTTAACAAAGCCAAGTTCTAAAGCAGCCGCTTTGGAAAGATCAAGGTCTCTACCGTGAATGTATGGACCACGATCGTTAATTCTAACTATAACAGATTTATTATTTTTAGGATTTGTTATTTTTAGCAACGTTCCAAATTTTAATGACTTATGGGCTGCTGTGAATGACATTTGGTCATAAACTTCGCCATTTGCCGTCTTTTTACCATGAAAACCTGGTCCGTACCAGGATGCTTTCATTGTACCCATATCAACAAAATCTACCAGAGAACGATCAGCTACTATTGTTTCTTCTGTAGATGGACTGCTAATCTCTGTCGCTGGCGACTCGTTAATAGTTTCGTCATTGACGACAAGGGTAAAACCCACAAGCGCAATCAAAACTAATGTAAATAATATCTTTGCTAAAGATCTCAATAACACCTCAAATTTGTTAAACATATCGGATTACAAGTACAAATTTAACCTCATCAATCTGATCTGACAACATCTTCTTGTTTCCCCCGGGCATACTATTGAGATTATGAAATATTCAACTTTAATGGTTTAATAGTCGAAGTACTTCAACTTTATATTCTAAATAATATATAAACTTAGTTTTTTGACGAGTCTTTGGCACTTTTGTTTGCTAACTTTGTATAAGGGTCAAAATTTATCGGAGCTAAAAATGAAATCGTTTCTTAAGAATGGAAAATTTTTTACACCCGTTGTTATTCTGATATCATTTCTATTGGGGGGCTCAGCTCGATTGCCTTCTGTAGACGAAGATGATAATTTTTACCTTTCAAATTATTCAACCTATTCAGTGGGCGATATTGCCAAAGTTAACCTTTATTCATATTCCAGGTCAGACAAAGATTTCAACTTTAGACTGTTAAAGATTATTGATCCAATAAAATTCTTTTCTTTTCTGGACCAAAACAGCAGCCGCTACGCTTTTGATATTTGGGGTAAGGACAAAACGCTATTATTAAGATATACTTCATTAATTAAAGAATGGTCCCACAAACCCAACATTTTACAGAATTATTACTCTCAGGAAGTAAATGTTGGCAAAATTGATGACCAGGGGATTTATATCGTACAGGCAATTAGAAATGATAAAGTAGGTTACTGTGGTGTTGTTGTTACCAATTATGCTATGGTTTATAAGAATAATCAAAAACAACTTTTGGGCTTTATAGCTGATGCTAAATCAGGTGATTTTATAAAAAATGCCCGTTTTGATTTTTATCAGAATGGAAAATCTCTGGGCACAAAATCCGCTGACAATGATGGATTATTATATGTTGATTTGGTAGAGTTAAAAGGAATTGAAAACAATAATCTTCAGCTTTTCGGACAAGCCGGAGACGAAGTAATTCTTGGTGATCCCTACTTTTATTTTAACCGCGGAAAGAATGAATATCTTACAGCTTATATTTACACTCAGCAGCCAGTTTACCGCCCGGGGCAGGAAGTTAATTTCAAAGCTATTTTCAGAAACAAAAAGGGTAATGAAATTACAAATGTCCCAGAAACAAAATTTAATATATCTGTAAAATCTCCTAAGAATAAGGAAGTCTTTTCCGGAGAAGCTGAAACAAATGAGTTCGGTTCTTTATCAGGTAGTTTCTTTCTGGATGAAAATGCCGACCTCGGGTACTACTCAATTATCTTTACAAAAGATGGGATTAGTTATTATGGATCTTTTACTGTCGAGGAATATAAAAAACCTGAATACAAAGTAAACGTAACAACTGATAAGCCGCAGTATGCAACCGGAGATAAAATAAATGCTGTGGTTTCTGCTGACTATTACTTCGGTTCTTCGGTTAAAAATGCAAATGTTCAGATAAATATTTACAGACAAAATTACTGGCGTCCCTGGTGGTACTGGAGTGAGTGGGCATGGTTTTATAAAGGATTTAGAAATGATAAATTCTTCGGTGGTCAACAAGAACTGATTTATCAGCAGTCCGGTACCTTAAATGAGTCGGGTAAATTTGAATTTACTTACAAAGTTGAGTCAGATAAAAATTATGATTATCAGTATATAATTTCTGCACAGGTTACTGATGCATCAAGAAGAGCCATCAACGGATCAACACAAACTTTTGTAACCAGAGGATCTTTTACAATTTCAACCTCTCCGGAAAAATATTTTTACCAGCAGGGGAAAGAAGTCAAAATACGCGTTAATGCGTCTGATTTTTCTGATAAGCCAATTCAAACAGATTTTAGGGTGATTGTTAATTATCCTGATGATCATAAAAATGTAAAAATTAAACCGCAGAGCGATACAATTTGGGCAAAAACAAATGAAGCAGGTTCATCAGTTGTGAAATTTATACCTGAAGATAACAGAAACGGATATTTTAACTATCAGGTGATCGCATTCGATGAGAAGGAAAGAGAAATACAGGCTTCCGGTTCATTTTATGTGGGTGATGTGAATGATTATTATTATCAAAGAACTAGTGCCGGACTTGAGATCATAACTGATAAAGATTCTTATGATAAGGGAGATTCTTTAATTGCGTATGTATTCCTTCCCGATAATAACCAGGAACTTTTACTTACATATGAAACAGATAAGATAATTTCTTATAAGAAGCTTAAACCCACAAACAATAGTTTTGAAATAAGAGAAAAGCTTACGGATGAATTTTCTCCAAGCTTTAACATTTCTATCAGCTTTGTTAAGGATAGAATATTTTATCAAACAACAAAGCTTGTCGGAGTTCTGGCTAAAGATAAATTTTTAAATATCTCACTTATCCCATCCAAAAAAGTTTATAAACCGGGTGAAAATGCCGAGTATGAAATTTTAGTAAAAGATTATCTTGGCAATCCTGTTAAAAACACAGAAATCAGCTTTGGAATAATTGATGAAAGTATCTATGCAATTAAGGAAGATGAAACACAACCGATAGAAACATTTTTCTATTCGCCGCAATATTCGTATTTGCCAACTTACAATTCACTACAGTCAGGTTATTTCAGTTCTTACAGCCGACCGGCTACTTACATTGATAAAAATTATTTTTCATACAAGCAGGATAGTAAAACTCATAAAGGCAGGTTAATTGGCAAGATTAAAATTGAAAATGAAGAAAAAATTCCGGATGGACTATTTGTAATCCTTACTGGTGAAAAATATTACTACACTACCAAAATTGATTCGCTTGGTAATTATGAAATAAAAAATGTTGCAAAGGGTAATTATGAGTTATTTCTTTCTGCAGGTATTGGCGGAATGATATTGATTGATAAAATATTTGTTTCAGGTGAGAAGAAGCTTGATTTGACACTCAATGAAAGTCAGAAACAGCAACTTGAATCAATGATAGCACAAAATGTTGGCGGAACATCAGAAGAAAATGAGAGAGGAAATGTATTGGGTAGACAGGATGCCGCTTTACCAATGGTTAGTGAAATGAAATTAGCAGACGGATTAATGAAAAAAGAGGGAAGGGATAAATCTTCTTATCTGCAGGCAGATGTTCGCTCAAATTTTGTCGATGCTCTGATATGGAAGGCTCACGTTGTTACAGATGAATACGGAAAAGCAAATGTGAAATTTAAGATTCCTGATAACCTAACCACCTGGAGGGCAACAGTTCGGGGAATTACAAAACAAACGGATGTCGGTCAGAATGTTGATAAGTTTATAAGTCGAAAAGATCTGCTGGTAAGGATGGAAACTCCACGTTTCTTCAGACAGGATGATGAAGTAATTATTTCGACAATTGTACATAATTATCTCTCTTCATCTAAAACAACCAAAATTGAATTCACTTCAGACATGCTGAAACTTATTGGTTCTAAGATCAATTCAAAGGATATACATTCGGACTTCGGTCATAAAAAAGTTTATGAAGTTAAAATTCCCGCAAACTCAGAATTAAGAATTGATTGGAAATGTAAGGTTGATTATCCTGCCGGTGAAGCAACATTAAAAGCATCAGCACTTACGGATGAAGAATCAGATGCTATGGAAGTAAAAGTTCAAATTATTCCTAATGGAATTAAAGTAGTTGATCCTCTTATTGCTGATTACCCGGGAGATGAAGTAAAGGAGCAAATTGAGTTTTTCATTCCGGCAGATGTTGATTTAAGAAGTGCAAATTTTTCATTTACATTAAATCCTTCATTAGCAGGAACAATGCTTAAATCACTTGATGATCTTGCAGGTTACCCTTATGGATGTGTTGAGCAGACAATGAGCAGATTTCTTCCGACGATAATTGTTGCAAATACATTTAAAGAAATTAATGTTCCGTTTAAATCTAAAACCATAGACGAACTGCCTAAATATGTTGAAGCCGGACTTAAGCGTTTGTATGATTTTCAACATTCTGACGGCGGCTGGGGATGGTGGACAAATGATCAATCTCATCCTTATATGACTGCGTATGTAATTTATGGTATGGGTCTGGCAAAAGATGCAGGTTACAATATAAATGAAAATGTTTTTAATACGGGATTGAATAATCTTAAGTCACAAATAATAAATGCCAAACCTGATATTGATGAAACAACGCTGGCTTATATGCTTTATTCACTAAGCACCGCAATAAAAAATCAGAATTTTGAAAAAGAAACTTATTTGGAAATAATTGATATTCTTACGAGAAAAAATTTGAAATCCTATCCTCTTTCATTACTCGCTATTACTCTGAAAAATATGAATGAGTTGTATAGGGCAAAAGAGCTAACAGCAGAATTATTAAAGCAGGTGAATGAGGAAAAATCTTTTGCATTTTGGGGTGGACAGGAATGGCATTACAACTGGCAAAACGATAACGTGCAAGGGACAGCATTTGCCGTAAAAGCTTTACTGAATATAAACGGAAACTCTCAACTGATATCTAAAGCTGTTAACTGGCTGCTAAAGAAAAAACAAGGTTACTCCTGGCGCTCAACTCAGGAAACAGCAGTTGTACTTTTTGCATTAACAGATTATCTGAAGATCACAAAAGAATTAGACCCGGATTATTCGGTTAAAGTTTATCTTAACGGAAAACAAGTTGCACAGAAAAAATTTAATCCCTCTGATATTTATAAGGAAGCTAAAACATTCACTTTTTCTGATTCTGATCTTAAAAGGGGAAAGAATGTTATTAGTATTGAAAAATCAGGTAAAGGTAAATTGTACTTTTCAGGAGTAAATGAATTCTTTACTGAAAATATTTCAGATATCAGAAATGATAACGGATTCAAAATTAAAAGGGAATACTATGTTCTTGAAACCGGGGAAAAAGATGGCAGAATAATTTATTTCAAGAAAAAGTTTGATGGCACAATAACAAGCGGACAGGATATTTTTGTAAAGACATTTGTTGAATCCAAATCTGATAACCTTGATTACTTTATACTTGAAGACATGCTTCCATCCGGATTTGAAGTTGTAAAAGATATGGATAAATATTTTATTGATGGTGAAAATAATTACCAGACATATTATGATTATAACTACTATGAATTTTTACCATGGCGATGGCATTATGCCGATAGAGAATATCGTGATGAAAAAGTTGCATTCTTTGTAACAACTTGCCAGAGTAAAATGGAATTCTCATATATCATCAAAGCTCAAATTCCCGGTGAGTATAAAATTATGCCTGCACAAGGATATTTGATGTATTATCCTGAGCTAAACGGATTTAGTGAAATTGTGAAAGTTAGAGTTGATGATGTAAAATAATTTCTTAGCGGTCTTCGCGAAAAATCTTGGCGCTCTTTGCGTGAAGCCTTTTAGCTGCATTTCACACAAAGAACGCAAAGTAAAAAACGCAAAGATGCGGAGCTTATTTTAGAAGTAACATCTTCTTAGTCTCAACGAAAGAACCGGCTCGCAACTGATAAAAATATATTCCACTAGGGAGATTCTGACCTTCGTCAGAATGACTGTAAAACTCAACCTCATAAACCCCTGATGGTTGTGCTTCATTCAGTAATGTTGCTACCTCGTTGCCAAGTATGTCATAAACTTTTAATGAAACAAAATTCTCTTCTCCTTTGGAGAAGGCAGGAATTGCATATTTTATTTTTGTTGACGGATTAAACGGATTCGGATAATTCTGCTCAAGCTTATAGTCAAAATCTTTTAACCCTTCTGTTTCTAAAGATGTTAGAATTCCGTAAGTAATTCCTGATATTTTACATCCCAATAAATGGGAATAATAATTTCTATCCCACGCGGGTAAATAGTAATCGGTAAATCCAAGTTCAGGAGTTAAGCCGATACCGTAAACTGCATCGATCCCAAATACGTTTTCAAATTTCATATATCTTCGGCTGGTACCTAAAATAACCGAGCTGGTATCAAGAAATTTATATACTACCGGATATCTTGCGGAATCACTTAAACAGTAATTGATTATTGTGGAATCTTTAACAGGGAGGTTATAGCTATACCATAAATATTCTTCTTCGCAGGCAACATCATAATAGTAAACTCCTGAAGAATCAGCTCGCAAAAAATTTTTAAAAAAATATAAATTTTCAGGTTGTATTTTATAATACAACTTCCCATTACTTAATAAAGTATCGGAAATAACCAGATAGGAAATAGTATCATTTTCCGAAACTCCTGAAGCGCTCCACCATCCCTCTACATAATCCCAACGATTTCCAACTTCAAAAGGAGATTGAGCTCTGCTATCTGTTATAAATATCAATGTAAAAGCAGTAAGTAATATCGGGATAAAGATTTTCATTATAATATAAACGTTATTCTCTTATACTAAATAAAGAAAAAAATACTGTGAAGTCAATTTATCTTGTGAAAGAAGTCTTGGTTGAATTGCCACAACATTGATATTTCTTAATTGCGAGAAATCATTTTCTGAACTAAGGATTAGTTAACGAATACCAAATAATTATTACATCCAAAATCAATCTTATCATCTAATATCAATAAATCCTAAGTGGAACATTTTTTGACACCTGCCTCTTTTCAGAGGAGCGACAACTGATTTATTCAAGCAGATGTCAGATGCAAAATCATTCTATTTAAATCAATCAATGATAACTGATTCAAGCAGACCACATATTGCCGTAGTTGGAAGAAGAAATGTTGGCAAATCTTTGCTTGTTAATTTGCTGTTAAATCAAAATGTCTCCAAAGTTTCGGATAAGGCGGGTACAACGACAAATCCGGTCTCCACAAAATATGAACTTATGCCTTATGGTCCGGTTGTAATTGTTGATACAGCAGGAATTGATGATGAGGGAGAGCTGGGGAGACAGCATATAACAGGAACCATTAAAATTCTTTCAGCTTCTGATTTTGCATTAGTTGTACTTGATGCACGCGAAACATTACATAGTAAAGAACTTGAACTGTTTAATTATCTGGATAAAATACAGATAAATTATATCGTTGCAGTTAATAAGATTGAGTTTGGTGTAAATCCCCTTTTGCTTGACGAACTTAAAGAACTTAGAATTACTCACTTCGAAGTTTCGTGTAAAGAAAAAGCGGGACTGGATGAACTTAAAAGAAGAATGATAAGAATGCTTCCGCAGGATAATGAACCACCGCTAGTAAATGATATTATCTCGGCTGGTGATGTTGTGGTGATGGCAATACCGATGGATAATTCGTTACCCAAAAGAAAACTTGTCCTTTCACAAGTACATATTATCAGAGAATCACTGGATGAACACGCGGTTGTGGTTGTGTGCAGAGAGAAAGAACTTCTTAAAACAATAAACAACTTTAAATCTTATCCCGATCTTGTAATTGTGGATAATAATTTTTTCAGCAAGATTTCACAGGATATTCCTGATAAAATTAAACTTACAACCTTTTCTTTAATACTATCCAGACATAGAGGTGATATTTCTTTATTTCTAAAAGGATTAAAAAAAATCAGTGAGCTGAATAACGATGACAAAGTTTTAATTGCTGAAGTTTGTTCTCATCACCCAACAGATGATATTCCTGAAACAGCTAAAATATCCGACTGGTTAAAATCATATACTAAAAAGGATTTGAAGATAAGTTTAGTGCAAGGTTATGAGCTGCCGGATAATCTTTCGGACTATAAGCTGATTATTCACTGTAATGGTTGTTTGCTAACTCACCGTGCTATGCAAACACGAATTAACGAAGCCCGGTTGATGGATGTTTCTGTTGTTAATTATGGTATGATAAATTCCTTTATAGATGGCGTAATTCCACGCGGAATTTTACCTTTCCCCGAGGCAATTTCTGAGTGGCAAAAAGCAGGTTTATACTAACAAAAAAGTATAAGTTGTTCTATCTCACAAAACCTTTCCATCTTTCAATAAATCACTTCTCAAAAGCAAGAAAAGATGATTGCTAATTGTTATTTATTGATTTGAAATTTTCAATTAAAAACATTTTTTACCAAAAAAAATCTGGCATTTACTATGAACAATCGGGGCGACTATACGAAAACACCCGAGGAAAAAATGCACAGTAAAATATTTGAAAATTACCAGCCGAATGACAGAAG
>FWPV01016161.1_pt1 | contig 10564 bp, 9 predicted proteins | sample 2228371 | NCBI WGS metagenome assembly FWPV01 (sample SAMEA103939776, study PRJEB20133) | metagenome
TCATAGGCAAAAAAAGAACGAGTGGATTTTAACACACTCGTTCTTTGCAGATGATTAGAGGTTTGTAAACGTGGTTTAGACGCGCGTGATGTATTCGCCCGTGCGGGTGTCAATGCGGATGATGTCGCCGGTGTTGACGAAGTTGGGCACCTGCACCTGCACGCCGGTTTCTACGGTCACTTTTTTGGTGACGCCGGTGGCAGTGTCGCCGCGCACGGCGACTTCGGCATAGGTGACTTCAAGGTCTACGGTGAGGGGAAGTTCGATGTCGAGCGCTTCGCCTTTGTAGAAGGTCAGTTTACATTCCATGCCTTCTTTGAGGAAACCCGCGCTGTCGCCCAGCAGGTCGGCCTTGATGGCAGGCTGTTCGTAGGTTTCGTTGTCCATGAAGTAGTAAAACTCGCCATCGTTGTAGAGGTAAGAGACGTTATGGTAATCCAGGCTGACATCTTGCACGCTTTGGCCAGAGTTGAAGGTGCGTTCGATGTTGGCGCCGGTGCGCAGGTTGCGGGCTTTAATGCGAATGGTGGCGTTGCCGCGCCCAGATTTATTGTGGCTGTAATCGAGCACGCGGAACAGTTGTCCGTCCATCTCGAAGATGACGCCTTTGCGAAGTTCGTTTACATCAATCATAAAACTTTCCTTTCGGGGGTTACTGCTCAGTTTAGGGCGGCGGGATTATAGCCCAAGGGCTTTTTTGTGACAAGGGGGCGCGTTCTATCAAATAAAATGTTACCGAAGTAACATCGTTCCGTCAAAAGAAAATGTTACCGAGGGAACGATGGCCGAAACAGATCCAATGACCATTGATGAAAGACGGAAGTACCTGCACAAGATGCGTATTCGCTACTGGCAAGCCAAAGACAAGAAGGAACGTAGCCGTCTGCTGGATGAGATGCAAGCCGTGACCGGCTTGCATCGCAAGTCGCTGCTGCGGCTGATCCACGGCGAGTTGGTCCGCAAGCCGCGCCGCAAGCAACGCGGCAAGACCTATGGGGGAGAAGTGGAGGCTGCCATTCGCAAGATTGCGGAGAGCCTGGACTATCCCTGCGCCGAGCGATTGAAGCCTAATCTGGTGTGGATGGTGGAACACCTGGAAGCGCACGGGGAACTTCACCTGACACCTGAAGTCCGCAGGCAATTGGAAACGATCAGCGTCAGCAGTATACGGCGGCGGTTGCCACGCTCCGAGCGTGCCACCCAGCGCATTGCTCATCGCAGAAGCTTGTCGCGTCAGACCTTTGCCCAAAAGCAGTCCATTCCTATGCGGCGCATTGACTGGGCGGAACGCCGTCCGGGACATTTCGAGGTGGATCTGGTGCATCACTGTGGTCTCAGCGCCGATGGTCAATATGTCCATACGCTGCAACTGCTGGATGTGGCCACCGGTTGGAGCGAGTGCGTGGCCGTCTTGGGGCGTTCCTACCTGGTCATGCGGGACGGCTTCGAGCGGCTTTTGCGCCGCATCCCGTTCGACATCCAGGAACTGCATCCCGACAACGGCTCGGAATTCCTCAACGCCCACTTGGTACGCTACTGGCAGGACAAGGTGAATGCCGAACTTTCGCGCTCCCGTCCCTACCACAAAAACGACAACCGCTTCGTCGAAGAGAACAACTTCTCCCTGGTGCGCGCCTATGTGGGCTACGCCCGCCTGGAGACCGTGGAACAGGTACGCCTGCTCAATCAACTCTACGACAAACTCTGGCTGTATCACAACTTCTTCCAGCCCGTCATGCGCCTGTCCGAAAAACAACACCAGAATCAGCGTACCAGGCGCATCTACAAGGATATTCTTCCGCCTTTCGATCGCCTATCGAAAACAAATATCCTATCTCCTGAGAAACAAGGCGAACTGGAAGCCCTGCGCCGCCAGACCAATCCGATGGTTCTGCGCCAGGAGATTCAGAACCTGATCGATCAACTGTATGCCTCGCCCGGTTTGCAGGAAGGCCAGGTCGAAGATGTGCGCTTGTCCCTCTTCACCCCGTTGGAAGACCAGCTTGCCGCTTTGACTGGGTAGAAGATGAGCGCTTTCGCTTTGCAAAATGAGATACAATCGGCCTACCCCCCAAACCAAGACGGACAGGCCGCTTCCTAATTTGGCCCGTTCGTCTTTTTGTATTCCATCTCTCCACAAAGGAGGCGGCCGCTTCGGTAACATTATCATTTGATAGAACGATTACCGTTCGGTAACATTATCTTTTGACTTGACACGGTTCCATGCAAACCAAGGAGTGTCGAAATCTTGGGCTAGCGGATAATTCTACCGCTTCTTTTGTAAGACAAACGCTAGCGTTTGTCCTACCTGTTGATACCAATATGCTCAATGCAGGGTTTCTGATAACCTTTGATTTATCCACTCCCGCAAACAGGGCTTTCGTAAAAGTAGTGAGCTGTCATTGCGAAGAGCGGTTTGCGCACCGAAGCAATCTCCCTGGGACTCGAGCATGCCCGTTTAACGGGAAACTGCTTCGGCGAATAACGCCTCGCAGTGACATGATTCCGGGGCTTTAAGAAAGCCCTGTCCTGCAAACCATAAAGCAATGGAAGGTTTTACAAATTTGTTATAATGCTATACACGCATTAACTCAAACTAAAGGTATATATTTAATGATTTCGATACTGGTTCTTTTTACTGCAATTACAATCGGAACGGCGCAACCTTCAACCGCAGTTGAAAATTCCAACAATGACATCGTCTGCGCCCCAAGCCTTTATGAACCGCTGCCCGAAGATTGCCTGCCCCTGGGCCCCGCTGCTGCCTATGCACGCCTGATCGAAAACGGAATTGATCCATCTCAGACACCCCTGCCAGCCTATCGTCCCGATGCCAGCCTGAACACTATCCCTTATCTCTACTTCAAGGTGGACCCCGCAGGCGTGGCAGTGTACCCCAGCCTGGAAGCCGCCACAGCCAAAGCGGGCCCCAGCCGCTACCTGGCGCCCGGCTTTCTGTACGTCTCTTACCTGCAACGCGTCGAGACGGAACAAGGTGTCTTCTACATGCTGCCCTCTGGCGAGTGGATTGAGGGGGCGGGGTCGCGCATTTCGCCGCCAGTGTTCCAGGGGCTGCAATTTGCCCGTACCCCACGCCATGCGTTTGGATGGGTGCTTACCGAAGCAAACACCTACCAAAACCCCAATTACAACTTCAACAACCCTCGCGTGCGTACCCTCTATCGCCTGACGCCGATAGAAATTTTTGCACAAAAAACAGAAGGCGATACGAACTGGTATCTGATTGCCCCAGACGAATGGATTGATGCGCGCTTTGTGGCGGCAGTTTTCCCAAACCCTACCCCGCCCGAAGGCGTCACCAACAACCGCTGGATCGAAGTCAACCTGCAACAGCAAACCCTGGCAGTTTACGAAAACCGACAACTGCAATTTGCCACCATCATCTCTTCTGGCGTAGAAAACTTTTGGACACAACCCGGCTTATTCCAAATTTACCAAAAGAAAGAAAGCGAAACAATGAGCGGCGCATTTGAGGCCGACCGCTCCGACTTCTACTACCTGCAAAACGTCCCCTGGACGATGTACTACGACCAGGCGCGCGCCTTGCACGGGGCCTATTGGCAAACCCTGCTGGGTTACCAGCGCTCGCACGGCTGCGTGAATCTTTCAATTGGCGACGCGCGCTGGCTGTATGACTGGGCCAGAGAAGGCGACTGGGTATGGGTGCACGACCCCAGCGGGCGCACCCCCACCGACCCATCACTTTACGGTTCAGGTGGATTTTGACCTTGACGCATTAGTATCCCCGTGATAAACTACTGCCCGCTCAACGAAAAGAGCAACTGGTCCCGTGGTGTAGCGGTTAACATGCGGCCCTGTCAAGGCCGAGATCGCGGGTTCGAATCCCGTCGGGGCCGCTGATAAAACAAAGGTCTATTCCAGACCCCCTGAAAATGGCAATAACGCTGTAAAAGCCTTTTATGCAAATGCGTTATGCCACACCAAAAGCGCTTCTGTCCAATCGGAAGCGTTTTTTCATTTACACGCCAGGGTGGACTCTCAAACCAGGGATTATCTCAATAGATACGTTCTTCGGGTTCCAGGTCGCCAAACCAGCGCTCAAACATCGTGTTGTAGAAAGCCCAAATTGCCAAGTTGCCCAATCGCCAGTCTGCTTCAAAAGCCTGGTGCGGGCAGCCTGTCAGACAACGGTAGCATCGAATACATTCGTTGCCCAGGGTTGGGTAAGGCTGCAGGGTAATGTTGTGCATAGGACATTCAAATACACACCATTTACACTGATTGCATCGGGCCGGGATGGGCTTGGGTTCTGGCAGTATCAGACGCAGAAAACCATCTGTGCTGATTTGCGCTACAAAGTTATAGAATCCCCATCCTGGCTTAAACGTGTCTGGGCGGGTTTCAGATATAGTTCCGGACAGCCCAGCCGACACATGTGCGATGACCGCCTTAGCAAACCGCTGTGCACGCGCAAAATCCTGAGCATCAGGACGCTCAGGCATACGCCCATAAAGGCATGGGGCAGGATGATGGCATGTTCCGCGAATGAGCAAACCACCGATGACATCAGCCTCCTTGTTTTGCAACAGGCGCGTCAGGTCATAGAGCACACGCCCTGGCGCGCCGCCTGAGGTAGCAAAGACAAAGGCGCGCTTGTTTTTCAAAGGAGGCAGGTTTTGCAAAAAAGCCTTAACTGGCGTGGGAGCCTGGCTGGAAAAGCATGGCGTCCCTACCCCCAGCACGTCAGCGACGAGTGCATCTGCAGGGGCTGCTTTTTTTAACGAAACTGTTCGGGCTGCGTGCCCGTCCTGGCGGAAAACCTCAACCAGTGTTTCAGCAACCCGGCGCGTGTTGCCCGTCTGTGAAAAGTAAATCACCACGATATTCATGGCATACCTCAACCTTACAATCACATTGAGACAAAATGCTCTCTTTCAAAGCCAAAATTGCGCCACAGACCACCTGCCTGGCATCAATGTCTCGCTCTGTCCATAGCACGCAGCGCAGATGCTGTCCACAAAGCAGAGAGTAAATCCACAACCCCAAAGAGTATCAACGTCGGTTGTGCAAGCCCAAGCATGACGAAGGTGAAAAAAAAGACGATCACAGCCGCGCGTCCATACACTGTCCAAACGAAAAACTGGATGAGTTCATGACGGGCCGCCTGGATGTAATAAAACGCCAGGATAATCAGTAACATGCCCACCACACGGATCCAGACATCGCTGGTAGTTGGGTAAGCAAACAAAGCCAACAAAACGTTGGGGATTACCAAAAGCACAATTCCCAGCAGAATCAAATAGCCGGCAAACACAAAAGAGATTCTGGCTGCAGGGCTCATTTTGCCACTTCTCCATTTTTCGGACAGCGCCCAACCCTGTGCAGAGCAGGCCAGGCAACAGCGAGCATAGGCAAGTCCTCTCAGGGGCAAGCAGAAAACAAACAAAAGGTTTTTGCGATTGCAACAAAATTGGCTCATCCTGCCTGTGCAGGACTTAAACAAACAACCGGCCACCAAGGGCCGGTTTCGCCATTAGCTCCCCGCAGGCTTCAGAACAACGAAAGACTCAGGCGACCAAATTTAGTCTGCGGTTCACAGCTTCCACTTTTTGTGCACAGATCGGTTTTTCTGGACGATAAGAGTTATACAAATCTCATCATAAATTTATTACACAGTCACATTCTAGCACATAGCAATATGGCGTTTCAAGCACACCTTTGAAGTTAACCTGGGCTTTCTTGAAGCCAAAAAAGTTCCCCACACTGGAAAAGGAGAAAAGCCAAACGTAGAAAATGATGGAATAAAAAGTGTCTCTGGCAGAAACCGCTCCTCTGCAAAAGCAGAGAAAAGCCTCTCGCCTGCCCAAACGTGCGTCGCCCGATGGAAGCAAGGAGAAATGTAAGCCCACAAGAAAATTCTGAGCCTTCGGGAATTGACACGGCCAATTTTTTCTGCTAAACTAAATTAGGCAAGACTAAATTTTTATTTAGCCATGAATGAAAACCTCACCCAAAACATTCAGGATTACCTGAAAACCATCTACGAACTAAGCGAAAACGGCGCTGCCGCCAGTACCACGGCTCTAGCCGCACGCCTGGGCATCGCGGCTGCTTCGGTAACGGGCATGCTGCAAAAGCTGGCTGCGGCCACGCCTCCGCTTGTCGAATATCGCAAACACCAGGGCGCCACCCTCACCCCGGCGGGCAAACGCGCTGCGCTGCAGGTGATTCGCCGTCACCGCCTGCTGGAAACTTACCTGGTAACCATGCTCGGCTACACTTGGGATAACGTCCACGAAGAAGCCTGCCGCCTGGAGCACGTCATCAGTCAAGAGTTCGAGTCCAGGATTGCCAGCGCGCTGGGGCATCCGGCGCGCGACCCACACGGCGAACCCATTCCTACACCCGACCTGGTCATGCCAAGTGATTCGTCGCTGCCGCTTTCGGCGCTGCGCCCCAATCAAAAAGCGGTCATCCTGCGCGTGCAGGCCAGCGACCCCGCTCTGTTGCGCCATCTGGATAGCCTGGGACTGGTTCCGGGAACACAGGTCGAGGCGCTGGCTTATTCCCCCTTTGACCAAAATCTGACGCTGGCTGTTAACTCACCCTCAGCCAGCCAGCATGTGCTAGGAATCGCCATCACCAGTCAGATATTCATCGAATTTTTGTGAGGACAGCATGCACGATTTCTCGCAATTGCTCCCTCACGCTGCAATTTACATTGCCGTTGCCACGTTGCCGTTGATGGCGCTGGTACGTTAACGTCAGTTCGGGATAAGCGTCCCGAAGGCTGATTGCGACCCTTGAAGTTGCCCGTGCAAAGCCTTCGGGACGGTTCAAAAAGATTATCCCGAATTCAGGTTACGTTACAGTTGCCGCAGTATCTCACATTTTTAGGAGCAACTTATGCCACTCTTCCCCTGGCTTATTGGTCTGGTTATTTTCGTACTGGTGTTTCTCTTCTTGCCGCGTTACGGCGCGCTGGCCCGCCTGACCGCCTGGCAAGAGATTCAACGCCGCGAACAGATCGAAGACGCCCTCAAACACCTGCTCGACCGTGAACAGCAGGGACGCCACGCCTCGCCCGAGTCGCTGGCTGGTACGCTGCACCTGCCCACCGCCCGCGTGATGAAAATCATCGCAGATATGTCGGCCCAAAACCTGGTTGAACTTCGCGGGTTAGAACTGCACCTGACCCCCGAAGGCGAACGCTGGGCCCTGCACGTTGTGCGCGCCCACCGCCTGTGGGAACGCTACCTGGCCGACGAAGCCCGCATGCCGCTCAGCCGCGTGCACAACGAAGCTCACCGCCGCGAACACACCCTGAGCGCCGCCGAACTGGACGCGCTCGACGCCGCCCTGGGCTTCCCCGCCACCGACCCGCACGGCGACCCCATCCCCACCCGCGACGGGCAAATTGCCCCTCAGTCCGGCACCCCGCTCACTGCGTGGGAGTCTGACGAAGCAGCGCACATCGTCCACCTGGAAGACGAACCTGCCATTGCCTACCAGCAAATTAGCGCGGCGGGGTTGCGCCTGGGGCAAACCATCCGCGTTTTAGAAAAAACGCCCGAACGCTACGTCCTCTCGGATGGCGAAAACGAATACCGCCTGGCCCCAGCCGTGGCAGCCAACATCCATGTGGCCGCCCTGCCCCAAAACGGACGCCCGCCCCAGGGCGCCATTCCGCTTTGCCAGTTGCCGCACAACACCCCTGCAGAAATTCTTGCGCTGGACGAAAACGTGCAAGGCTTTACCCGCCGCCGCTTTTTAGACCTGGGGCTAACCCCCGGCGCACGCATTACCCCTGAATTACAAAACTTCTTCGGCGACCCGCGCGGCTATCGCGTGCGCGGCACATTGATTGCCCTGCGCCGCGACCAGTCCGCACAGATTTGGGTCAGGCCAGTGTCTCAATAACGTCAAGACAAATAGATAAACAGCAAACGGGAACACCCCAAAGGATCACTTATGCCCGAAAAAATTGCATTACCCACCGAAAATTGCGCTACCTGCCCGGCTTACACCCACCTGGAACAAATGGGATTGAAGATAGACAACTTTGACCGCGTCATTGCCCTGGCAGGCAACCCCAACACCGGCAAAAGCACGCTCTTCAATGCCCTCACCGGGCTAAAGCAACACACCGGCAACTGGCCGGGCAAAACCGTCACCCGCGCCGAGGGTGGCTATCAGTTCAACGGCGTGCGCTACAAACTGGTAGACCTGCCCGGCACCTATTCGCTGCTCTCTGCCAGCCAGGATGAAGAAGTCGCGCGCGACTTCTTGCTGTTTGGCCAACCTGACTGTACCATCGTCGTTACCGATGCCACTGCGCTAGAACGCAACCTGAACCTGGCCCTGCAGGTGATGGAAATTACCGACAAAGTGGTTATCGCCGTCAACCTGATGGATGAAGCCCGCCGCAAAGGGTTAGAAGTGGACACCCGCAGCCTGGCGCGAGACCTGGGCGTACCGGCCATCCCGGTCACGGCCCGCACCGGCGAGGGAATCAGCACCCTGTTGCAAACCGTCGCCGGGGTCATAGATGGCAGCATACCCACCCAACCGCGCCGCGTACAGGGCACGCCAGAGTTTCAGCGCGCCATAGAAGAACTCACCCCCATGATCGAAGCCCTCGTGCCGGGTATTCCCAACGCCCGCTGGGTGGCCATCCGCCTGCTGGATGGCGACGCCCGCGTGCAGCAAGCCCTCACCAACGGAGAATTTCCCGAACTGATGGCCCGCCAGCGCCGCGCCGACGTGCAATTTAGCCGCAAAATGTCTGTGGAAGGAAGACAGTAACATGCAAGCAAACGACATCCTGCAAAAAGCCGAAACCCTGCGCAGCGGACTTTCCACCGGATTCCGCGACGAAATCGTCAAATCGCTCTACGCCGAAGCCGAGCAAATGGCCCGCCGGGCCGTCAAAACCGCCGCCGATAAAAAATATGACCTTGACCAGCGCATAGACCGCATTGTCACCTCGCCCATCTATGGGCTGCCCATCATGCTGGCCCTGCTGGCCGTCATCATCTGGCTGACTGTTTCGGGCGCCAACGTGGTCTCAGAGGCTATTGCCGACGTACTGTTTTGGGCAGGCGACCAGGGCAAAATGCTCTTCCAGGCGCTCAACCTGCCCTGGTGGCTTACCGGCTTCATCTGGGATGGCGTGTACCGCGGGCTGGCCTGGGTGGTAAGCGTGATGCTGCCGCCAATGGCCATCTTCTTCCCGGCTTTCACCATTCTGGAAGACCTGGGTTACCTGCCGCGCGTGGCCTTCAACCTGGACTGGTTGTACCGCAAAAGCGGCGCGCACGGCAAACAAGCCCTGACGATGGCAATGGGCTTTGGCTGCAATGCGGCTGGGGTTGTTTCCACGCGCATCATCGATTCGCCGCGCGAACGGCTGATAGCCATCCTGACCAACAATTTTGTGCCGTGCAACGGGCGTTTTCCCACGCTCATCATGCTGGGCACGGTCTTTGTGGCGGCCGGGTTCAGCGGCTTTGCTGCCTCGGTCATTGCGGCTGCATCGGTGGTTGGCGTGGTGCTGCTGGGAGTCGGATTTACTTTTCTGATGTCCTGGCTGCTTTCGCGCACCGTGCTCAAAGGCGAAGCCAGCGCCTTTACGCTGGAACTGCCCCCCTATCGCCGTCCCAACATTGGGCGCATCCTCTACACCTCGTTGATTGACCGCACCCTGTTCGTCTTGTGGCGCGCCATGCAGACGGCCGCCCCGGCCGGGGCCATCATCTGGATTTTGGCCAACATCCCCTACGGCAACGCCAACCTGGCCCGCGCCATTGCCGACTGGTTGAACCCCTTTGGGCTGGCGCTGGGGTTGGATGGCGTCATTTTGCTGGCTTACATCATTGCCATTCCTGCCAACGAGATTGTTGTGCCAACCATGATGATGGTCTATATGGGCGCGGGCATGATGATAGAAGGCCCCGCCACCAGCGAGTCCATCCGCGCCCTGCTGGTAGATGGGCACGGCTGGAGCCTGCTGACGGCCGTCAACCTGATGCTGTTTGCGCTGCTGCACAACCCGTGCGCCACCACCATCCTGACCATCTACAAAGAGACCAACAGCAAAAAGTGGGCCGCGCTCAGCGTGGTCATCACCCTGGGCACGGCCTTCCTGGTCACATTCCTGACCGCATCCGTTGCCCGTTTGCTGGGCTGGGCCTGACAAACGCTAAACGGGTAAACGGAGAAACGGAGAAAAAGAGAAGAGGAGAAGAGGAGAAGAGGAGGAGAGGAGGAGAAGAGGAGAAGAAAAAGAGATTACACAGGGCTTTCTAAAAGTGGTGAACTGTCATTGCGAAGAGCGGTTTGTGCGCCGAAGCAATCTCCCTGGGACCCGATAATGTCTGTTTAACGGGAGACTGCTTCGGCGAAGAACGCTTGGCAGTGACATGTTTCCGGACTTTAGAAAACCCTGGAAGAGTACAAAACTCTGGTTGCATTGCTGCCCGCAATCCTTATAATGACCATATACTTTTCTCTACAAGAGGCTTTTATGGACAATCCCGGCAGTCAACTCATTCTGCATGACCGCCCGTACATGCTGTGGGGT
>FWPV01016167.1_pt1 | contig 10561 bp, 11 predicted proteins | sample 2228371 | NCBI WGS metagenome assembly FWPV01 (sample SAMEA103939776, study PRJEB20133) | metagenome
ATTAACTCCTACAAATTTTTAAAAAATTTTAACACTTTCTCCTTAGAGACAATTTCTTTTGAATATACTGTTTGAAAATATAACATAGAGTTTTTGTATCCATCCTTTTGTGTAATTGGTTTTTCATAAGTTTTGTCTCCTTTCTTATAATAAAATTATATTTGCCTGAGGAAAAGTTGCCACCCCTTATACTACACACTGGAAAATTTTTATTGTTTCTTGATTTGAACCATACAACAATTTATATGAAAAGGTTTAACAGATGGGGAGCCATTTATTGTTTTTGATATAACAGATGAGGAAAAAGAAAACAGAGTGGGAATTGGAGTTGTTATTGGCAATATTAAAATATTGGAAAGGGGAAAAAGAAGAAGGTGAAAATTTGCTAAATCAAATATCAAAAGAAAAGAAAGAATACCAATGGGGGAAAGTTCTTTTAGTTTCTTGAAGGGAAAAGATAAAGTAAATAAAATTGGAAAATAAGAATAAAATTTCCTAATTAAAAAGAAATTTAAAGTTAAAATATTAAAATTTTAAAATTGGAATATTTTTAAAAACTTTAAAAATGAAATGTAAAAAATTTTTGACTTTTATTTCTTTTTAAGATAAAATTATTTGTGTCAATTATAATAGTCATACCAGCAAGGATTGGTTCTACGAGGTTCTATGCAAAACCTCTTTGTAATATTTTAGGAAAACCTATGATCCAATGGGTATGGGAAAGGGCAAAAAAATTACAGGGTATTGAAGATGTGATTGTGGCAACCGATTCAGAAGAAATTAAAAAGAAAGTAAAGGAATTTGGTGGGAAAGTTTATATGACTTCTCCCGATTGTCCCTCTGGAACTGATAGGGTTGCAGCAATTGCAGATATAACTTATGCAGATTATTATATTAATTTACAAGGGGATGAGCCAACAATTGAATTAAAAAATTTGGAAATTTTAAGGGACTCCTTACTTAAAGGTTATGAAATGGCAACTTTGGATTATCCTTTAAAGGAAGAAGCAGAAAGCCCAGACATTGTAAAAGTTGTAAAAGATATAAAAAAATTTGCTCTTTATTTTTCTCGAGCACCAATTCCCTATCCAAAAAACCTTAAATTTTTTAAAAAACACTTAGGAATTTATGGATATAAAAGGGAAACTCTTCAAAAACTTGTCTCTTTACCACAAGTAGATCTTGAAAAAGCAGAGTCCTTAGAGCAATTGAGAGCATTATATTTTGGAATTAAAATTTATGTAGAAGATGCACCCTTTGATTCTTTATCTGTGGATAAACCAGAAGATATAAAAAAAGTTGAAGAATATTTAAAAAAGAAGGGGGAACTTTGAAAACAAAATATATATTTATAACGGGAGGAGTTGTATCATCTATTGGAAAAGGTATAACTGCCTCTTCAATTGGCACAATTTTAAAGGCAAGGGGTTTTTCAATTGATATAATTAAATTTGACCCCTACATAAATGTAGATCCTGGAACTATGTCTCCCTTTCAACATGGGGAAGTTTATGTTACAGAAGATGGGGCAGAGACGGATTTGGATTTGGGACATTATGAAAGGTTTACTTCAATTACAACCTCTAAGCTTAATAACTATACAACTGGCAAAATTTATCAACAAGTAATTGAAAAAGAAAGAAAGGGGGAATATTTAGGTTCAACTGTTCAAGTGATTCCCCATATTACAGATGAAATAAAGGAATCTATAAGAAGGATATCCGATGAAAAGGATATTATTATTGTAGAAATTGGTGGAACTGTGGGTGATATTGAATCTCTGCCTTTTTTAGAAGCCATAAGACAGTTTAGACAAGAAGTGGGAAGGGGAAATGCTATTAATATCCATGTAACCCTTGTCCCTTTTATAAAATCAGCAAAGGAATTAAAAACAAAACCAACCCAACATTCTGTAAAGGAATTGCAATCCATTGGAATTCAGCCAGATATTATAATATGTAGGTCTGAAAAAGTTTTGCCACAAGAGGTTAAAAAAAAGATTGCTCTTTTTTGTAATGTTCCAGAAAAAGGTGTTGTAGGAGAAGAAGATGTAGATTTAATATATGAAGTTCCCCTTCAACTGATAAGGGAAGGGCTTGATGAACAGATATTGGATCTTTTAAATCTTCCCCATTCTCCAAGAGAAATTAAGGAATGGGAAGAGATGGTATATAAGATGAAAAATGCAAAGGAAGTTGTAAAAATTGGAATAGTTGGTAAATATACAAAGTATGGGGATTCTTATAAAAGTTTAGTGGAAGCATTGATGCATGGTGGAGTTGCAAACAATGTAAAAGTAGAAATAAACTGGATTGATGCTGAGGAATTTGAAAAGGGTAAAAAGAGTGTAAATATAATAAAAGAAATGGATGGGATTTTGGTTCCTGGCGGTTTTGGAGAAAGGGGAAAGGAGGGAAAAATTAAAGCAATTAAATATGTTAGGGAAAATAAAATACCCTTTTTTGGAATTTGTTTAGGGCTACAAGTTGCAGTTATTGAATTTGCAAGAAATGTGGCTGGCTTGATTGAAGCTGACTCCACAGAATTTAATGAATTGACACCGCACAAAGTAATTGTAAAATTGCCAGAACTTTTAAAGGAAGAAAATTTGGGGGGAACAATGCGACTGGGTGCTTATGATTGCCATTTGCTTCCCAATTCCCTTGCTAATAAAATATATGGAAAAGAAAAAATTAGTGAAAGACATAGACATAGATATGAAGTAAATACTTTTTATTTGGAAAAACTCCAAAAAGCAGGGCTTATCTTTTCAGGAAAGTCCCCCGATGGAGTTTATATGGAAATTATTGAATTAGAAAACCATCCTTTCTTTATTGCTTGTCAATTCCATCCAGAATTTAAATCAAGCCCCTTAAAGGTTCATCCCCTATTTAAGTCCTTTATAGAAGCATCCTTAAAAAATAAAAAGGAGAAAGAAAAATGAAAGAGAAATTTTATCTTTTTGCAGGTCCCTGTGTAATTGAAAGGGAGGATTTGCTCTTTAAACAAGTAGAAGAGATGAAAAAAATTTTAGAAAGTTTTAAAGAAAAAATTCATTGGGTTTTTAAAGCATCCTTTGATAAAGCAAATAGAACTTCTGCAAATTCTTATAGGGGTGTGGGCTTAAAAAAGGGAATAGAAATTTTTAAAGAAGTAAAGGAAAATTATAATGTTCCTTTGATAACAGATGTACATGAAACATATCAAGTAGAAAAGATTGCAGAAGTTGTTGATATCATACAAATACCTGCTTTTTTATGCAGACAAACGGACTTGCTCCTTGAAGCTGGAAAAACAAAAAAACCTGTAAACATCAAAAAAGGACAATTTATGGCACCAGAGGATATGGCTTATGCTATAGAAAAGGTTAAAATTGGTGGTTCTCAAGAAATTTTTTTAACAGAAAGGGGAACAACTTTTGGGTATCATAATTTAGTTGTAGATATGAGATCCTTTCCAATTTTAAAATCCCTTGGAGCAAAGGTTTTATATGATGGTACCCATTCCCTTCAACTTCCTTCAGGAGAAAAAGGTGTCTCTGGAGGGCAGAGGGAATTTATTTTCCCCTTATGTAAAGCAGCTGTTGCAGCAGGAGTAGATGGAATTTTTATAGAAACCCATCCCGAACCAGAGAAAGCCCTTTCAGATAAAAAAACACAACTTCCTTTAAAGGATTTAAAATCCCTATTGGAAGTTTTAATTAAAATTAAAGAGGTTTTATGAGCATAAAAATTGCAAAAAAGGTTTTAAAAATAGAAGCTCAAGCCATAATGGAAGTAAGAAAATCCCTAGATGAAAACTTTGTAAAAGCCATTGATTTATTGCATGAATGCAAGGGAAAGGTTGTAATTACTGGTTTGGGAAAGTCAGGGATAATTTGCAGAAAAATTGCAGCTACAATGTCTTCAACAGGAACTCCAGCTATCTTTTTACATCCTGCGGAGGCAATCCATGGAGATTTAGGGGTAATAAGTGAAGGGGATGTGGCTATCCTTGTCTCTTATAGTGGAGAAACAGAGGAACTCCTTAACTTAGCAGAAGTTTTAAAACGCTTAGGAATTCCTTTTATTTCTTTAACGGGAAATCCTTCTTCAAATTTGGCAAGTTTATCTGATATACATTTAAACATAAAAATATCCAGAGAAGCGTGTCCTATGAATCTTGCACCCACTGCTTCCACTACAGCAACCCTTGCCTTAGGCGATGCTTTATCTATGGCTTTGCTCGTAAGAAAGGGTTTTAAGGAAGAGGACTTTGCTTTAAGACATCCGGGTGGTTCTCTGGGCAAAAAATTAATGAAGATAAAGGACTTAATGCATACAGGAGAGGCAGTTCCAAAGGTTTATGAAAATACAAATATGAAGGATGTAATTTATGAAATGTCAAAAAAGGGTTTTGGAATTACTGCTGTTGTAGATAAGGAAGAAAAGTTAAAAGGAGTTATATCTGATGGAGATTTGAGGCGTCTTTTGCAAAAGGATGATAATTTGCTACATAAAAGTGCTTGTGAATGTATGAAAATAAAACCAATTACAATTTCAGAAGATTCCTTAGCTTCAGAAGCCTTAAAGGTCTTTGAAGAAAAAAAGATAACTTCCCTTTTTATTGTAGAAAAAGATGAAAAATTAAAAGGGATAATTCATTTACATGATTTATGGAGGGTAAAACTTTTTTAATTTAAAAATGGCTTGGTTTTAATAAGATATTCATATTCCTTTTGGATTTTTTTATAAACTTCTGATCTTTTAAAAGTTTTTTCATAAGGGGTAATGGGTTTATCACTTATGGGAAAGGAGAAAAGGTCTTCTCCTTCTGTATAATATTTAAATGATATACCAGAAGAAAATAAAACAGTTGGGGCAATGTCTAAGAAGGAAGCACAAAGTTTTTCTTCTATATAATTTATTTTATTTGGAGCAATTATTATTAATGGAACAAACTCAAATTTTTCCATTCCTATATATAGCTTTGCTGAAGAGGTATTTTGAACTAAAAAGTATATTCCAGGAGCATGGTCTCCAAAAATGAAGATATAAGTATTTTCCCTTTTTATAAATTCAGGTAAAAATTTCTTAAGGGTGTAATCTACATAGTTCATAGAAAGAAAATAGTTTCTTACAACTCTTTCTGGATGATCTATTGTTTCATTTTTATGGTAATTTAATACATTTGTGTAAGGAAAATGACTACTCATTGTTATAATATGATAAAAGAAGTGATTTTTTTCTTCTTTTAATTCCTTTAAAACAAATTCAAAAACATCTTCATCACTGGCACCCCAGCCCTTCATATTTAAATTCATATCTTCTATATCAAAAAATTTATCAAAACCCATCTTTTTAAAAGCATATCTTCTGTTAAAAAAAGCAGCATAATTTCCATGAAATGCCTTTGTAATATAACCATTTCTTTTTAATTCCTTTATGAAAGAATTATCATAAGAATAATTAAAAAGTTTCATTGAAGGATAATATTTTAAGGGTTCTAAGGAATTGATTATGCTAAATTCACAATCAGAAGTCCCTCCTCCAAAGTGATAACTAATTGTATAGGGATAATAAAAATTTCTATGAGCAGTTTCAAAAAGGTATGGCATTATCTTGTTTTGCTTATAACTTAATTTTATAACATAAGAATCCATTGCCTCTACTTGAATAAATATATAATTTGCAAAATTCCCTTTCTTTTCTTTAACTTCAATTAAATTATCGCTTTTTTTTAATTTTTCTAAATAGTAATCTTCATAAAAAATGCTTGTCAATTGCCAATATAAAAGTCCATATTTTTCTACAACTGTAAAATCTTCATGCAATTCTGCATGTCTTTTAAAATGATCTACCCTTTCTTTTCTAAATTCAATGTAAATAAGGAGAATTAAAAAGGATAAAAGAAAAGTAAAAATTCTAACTTTGAGTTTTATTTTTTTAAAATTTTTAAAGGTGTCTTTTCTTAGAATTAATATTAAAAGGGGTAAATCAATTAAAAAAATTAAAACAAATCCCCCAAAGGGGAAAATTCCCCTTGTAACAGTTATGGTTCCTTCTTGAAATAAATAAAAGATTACTTTTGGAGAAAGATAAATTCCAAAGAAAGCATAATAAATATAATTTGCTGTTAAATAAATAAATTGAAGCAAATAAAATAAAATTATTATTATTTTTGAGCCAATTTGAAAAAAGATAAAAAATAAAATATAAATTATAGAAAAAGTATAAAATACATAGGAAAGGGATAATTGAGAAATTTTATCATGAAATATTATTACCTTTAAAGCATTTAAAAAGAAAAATGCAATTAAAAACCATAAAAATTTTTTTCCCATTAGATTAATCAATCTTTTCAAATTTAAAAAGCAAGCTCCCTAAGAGTCCACAGAGGAGACCACAAAAAAGCAAAAATAAAATTAAAGGGGCAGGCAGAAAAGATAAGGTAAAGAAGTTCCAAAGGAGTTGGAAATTACTTTTAATTTGGTAAGTAAAAAATTTATATACAAAAAAAAGTAGCATAATACTTAAAAAACCACCTCCTAAACCCAAATAAATTCCTTGAAAAATAAAGGGACCCCTAATGTAAGAAGGAGGAGTACCCATAAGCCATAAAATTTCCATTTCATCTTTATGGATTAAAGTTGCAATCCTTACTACATTTGTTACTATTATAATTGCTCCAATGCCAAGCAGTATTCCTAAGACAATGCCCAAATATCTTAAAAAATAAGCAATTGTATTTAATTTTTTAAGCCAAGTTAAATCATATTGAACTTCCAAAACCCCTTCTTTTTTTTCAAGTTCCTTTACAAATTCCTTAACCTCTTCTTCATAACCTGGTTCTAAAAATATTTCATAGGAAGGAGAAAAGGGATTCTCTTCTAAGATTTCCAAACCAGATACAAGGGATGGGAAGTCCCTTTTAAAATTTTCAAAGGCATCTTCTTTGGATTGATAAACCCATTTTTTTATATAATTTTTAGAAGAAATTTCCCTTTCTATGGAATTTTTAAAATTTTTATCTAAATCACTGCTTAAAAAAATTATTATCTTTTGTTCTTTTTTCCAAGCTTCTCCTATTCCTTCTAAGTTATAAGCAATAAGGAAGAAAAATCCCATAAAAAATAAGGCAAGGGAAATAACTCCAATTGCAAGAATGGAAATTTTCTTATGATACAAAACAATTTTTAAACCTTCCTTTATAAAATATCCCAGTATCATTGCTTACCTAATCTTTCATTGCTATCATAAACAACCCTTCCCTTTTCCAAGTGGATAACCCTTTTTTTCATCATTTCCACAATTTGTTGATTGTGGGTTGCAATTAAGACCGTAGCTCCTTTTTGGTTTAACATAGAAAATAATGTCATAACTTCCCAAGCCATTTCTGCATCGAGGTTTCCTGTGGGTTCATCTGCAATTATTATGGGAGGCATATTTATTAAAGCTCTGGCAATGGCAACCCTTTGTTGTTCTCCTCCTGATAATTGATTAGGAAAGGCATTCATTCTGTGATGAAGCCCAACTAATTTTAATAATTGATAAACCCTTTGTTTTTGCTCTTTCTTAGGAACTCCAAGTACTGTTAGTATAAAAGATATATTTTCAAATATTGTCATACGGGGTATTAACTTAAAGTCCTGATAAATTACCCCTATTTGTCTTCTTAAAAAGGGTAATTTTGAAGGGGGAAGAGCTAAAACATTTCTTCCAGCAACCAAAAGTTGACCAGAAGTTGGTGTCTCTGCTCTATATAAGAGTTTTAAAAGGGTTGTCTTTCCAGCCCCTGAATGCCCTGTAATAAAGACCATTTCCCCTTTGTCTATAAACAAAGAGACATCTATTAATGCTTTAATATTTGGAGGGTAATCCTTAAAAATATGGTAAATTTGTATCATCTTCTTCCCAAGATTTTACCATTTCCTTAGATTTTTTTCTCTTTAAAAAATAAGCATATATAATTAAAAGAGATAAAAAGAACCAAAAAAAGACAGAACCCGTTCCTATAAAGATTAAAAATCTTTGCATTCTTTCTTTTTTAAATTTTTTTTCAAAGGAATTTAAATTTTCCCCCATATTATTTAAAAAGGCAATTTGAAAAGGTATTCCTTTCTTTAAATCAAATAAAAACAAATAAAAGCCATCCCAACCCAACCTTTCAATCATTTTAAAAACAAAAAGGTGTGCTTTTGCATAAGCCATTCTTTTCCAAAAAAGGGATTGGGGAAAATTAAAACTTAAATCTTTTAATTCATCTCCTCCTGTTATATACAAAAGGGTTAAAGTAAAAAAATCAAAATTTTCCCCAGCCAAAATTTGAGCAAAACCTTCTTCAAACCATAAGGGAACCTTATTTGAATTTATTGTTTCATCAAGAATAGAATGTGCCAGTTCGTGGTTTAAAACTTTCAAAAGATTTTCCATAGTATCATATTTTAATATAATTCTTTTATCAAAATAAAGACCTGAAGCCCAAGGGGGAATTTTACCCCTTCCGTCTTTTAAAACTTCTAAGTAAAGCACTTCAGGGATATTTAAAGGATATTTCCTCTCATAATTTTTTAGCATTTCTATACCCTTTTTATTTAACTCCAAATATAAATTTTCCTCCCCTTTTTCTGGCTTCATTATAAAAATTGTAAAAAATACAAAAAATAAATACATAATGTTATCATAATATAAATGGAAAAATTTTACAAAATTAAATTAAAAAATTCAATAATTTTTTGGAGCTGCGATGTAAAGGAAGAAGAAATTAAAAAAATTTTAAAAGTAAGGGAGGTAATTTTTCCTATACAAGTGCATGGAAATAAAATATTGGTATGTGATGGAATTTTTACAAAAAGAGATTATACATTTATAGGAGTAAAAACAGCTGATTGCATCCCTTTAATTGTTTATAACAAAAATTTTATTGGTGCAATCCATATTGGGTGGAAGGGACTTTCAAAAGGTATTTTAGAAGAATTAAAGAATCTTATAGAAAAAGAAAATTCAAGTTTAAAAGATTGTATCTATTTTATTGGTCCCTGTATTGGAAAGTGTTGTTATGAAGTAAAAGATGATGTGGGTTTGCTTTTTCCTAAATTTTATAAAAATTTTAAACTTGATTTAAAGGGTTTTTTAATTGATTTTTTAATTGAAAATGGTGTTAAAGAAAAGAAAATAATTTTAGAAGAAATTTGCACATATTGCAATATAAATTTTCCTTCATACAGGAGAGAAAAGACAAAAAGACGGATTTTGACAGGAATTTTTAAGAAAAGCTGACAAATATTGTCAATATTTTGATAAATAATAAAAATATTTAGGCAAAGATTTTGCTATTATAATATTTGGATGGAAAAAGAGTATCTATATGAAGATGAAATTTCCAATTCACCTCTGCCTGAGATTTTGGCTACGATAGAAAAATATAAAGTAGCTGGTATAATTTATGTAAAAGATGAAAAATTTGAAAGAAAAATTTATATAAATGAAGGAAACATAATTTTTGCAACTTCAAATAATCCCGATGAAAGGTTGGGAGAATTTTTACTTTACAAGGGGATAATTACAAAAGAACAATATGACGAATCCGTTGTAAGGTTAAAAAGAGGGGAAGGAAGACAAGGTAAAATCCTTGTAAATATGGGGGTTTTGGCACCTAAGGATTTATATCAATATGTCAGAGAACAAATTGCTTCCATTGTTTATGTTTGTTTTGATTTAGAATATGGGAAGGTATCTTTTGAAATTGGAAGGCATAAAGAAGAAGAGTTAATAAAAATTTCAATTCCTATTAAAAAAGCAATCTTGGAAGGAATAAAAGGTATGAAAAATCCAAAGAAATGCCTTCAAAGGTTAGGGCAAAAAACAGCAATTTATGAACCCGTTTTTGATTTAAAAGATGTAATTGGTTTAAATTTAAATTCAGAAGAAACAAAGCTTTTGCAAATGGTAGATGGGAAAAAGAGTTTGTATGAAATAATAACAAAAGGTCCCTTAGGGCAAGGGATGAACGCAAGAATATTATATGCTTTTTTTGTATTGCATTTAATTTCAAAAAAATCAGATGGACTTATAAAGATTCAATGGAAAACAGAAGGAGATAAATTTTTTCAATAATTTTTTTAATATTGAAAAGGTAAAAATAGGGATTAATTTTTTCTCACCCAACCTTTGAATTTTTTTAAAAAATTATTGTATTTACTTCATTTTTTCTTTTTTTTGTACTATTATTAATTATGTTATAATTTAATTATGGAAAGGATATCTTTTTTTAAGAAATTAAGAGAGGTCTTTGATGAAAATGTTGCTTTAAAAGTAACAGAAGCCTTTGAGGAGCAATTTGCAATTTATGAAAAAATAGTTACAAAGGATGAATTTAGTGAGCTTAAGGAAATAGTAAGGGAATTAAATTTTTCTCATAAGAGAAGTGAAGAAAGAATGGCAAAATTAGAAGAAAAAATGGCAAGATTGGCAGAGGCACAAGAAAAGACAGAACAAAAGTTAGGGATATTGGAAGAAAAAATGGCAAGATTGGCAGAGGCACAAGAAAAGACAGAGCAAAGGTTAGGAATGCTGGAAGAAAA
>FWPV01016169.1_pt1 | contig 10560 bp, 10 predicted proteins | sample 2228371 | NCBI WGS metagenome assembly FWPV01 (sample SAMEA103939776, study PRJEB20133) | metagenome
CCATCCTGGTCAGTAACGGTGCCGTAGATTCTTCCGGATGGAGCAGGACCCTGCGCCAAGAGCATGCCGCCGGCGAGAAAAATCCCCAGCCCGGCGAGAAAAACTCTTTTCCACTTCATCATCCATTTCCTCCTTGCTCGAGCAGCCTTCTCATTCAGCTGCTCTTTTTTCCCTTTCCCAGAAGCGAAAATTTCTTTTCGCCTCAGCGTTCAACCTTTTTCTATTGAATCCTTGTCTGATTCTCACCTCCTTGTTTTAGAACCTAAAAATTGAAAAAACCCAATGATTTAAATAGCAAAAATCATGCCAATTAAACCTAGCCCGACCATTTTTATAAGCATAATAAAATCAATAATTTATATAATAGTTGAGAGTTGCAGCCGGGTCGAATAATCCAATTTTTTGAATTTTATCCAATATTTTGGATTTTTTGCCTGACCACTAAGACCCCTGCCGAAAATTTCGAAGCCGGAATGTAGGTGCAGGGGCCGAACGGCGATAAAAACATCCGGTCGCTCCGATGAGCCGGCCTAAATCCTTGCATTCTTTTTTTTTCTTCTATACACTTGAAGCTCATTACCCATGAAATTTATCGCTGACCTCCATATCCATTCGAAGTTCAGCCGCGCTACTTCCCGCGACATGACCTTCGACAACCTCGCCTACTGGGCCAAAGTGAAAGGAATCTCCCTCGTTGCCTCAGGGGACTTTACCCACCCTGAATGGTTCTTTTTAACCAAGGAGAAGCTCGAACCTGCCGGGAACGGATTCTTCAAGCTGCGCAACGTCCTACCTCCTGCCAACGGCTACCTCAAAAACATTTCTTTCTCCCCTGACGATGTCCATTTTGTGCTCTCCACCGAAATCAGCTTCATCTATTCGAAGAAAGGCAAAGTCCGGAAAATCCATCTTCTCCTTCTGGCCCCGGATTTTGAATCGGTGGAAAAAGTTAACTCACGCCTCGCCGGACTTGGCAACCTCCGCTCAGACGGCCGGCCCATCCTGGGCATGGACGCCAAGAATTTTGTCCGCCTTGTGGCCGACCTCTGTCCCCGGGCGGTCATCATTCCTTCCCACATCTGGACACCGTGGTTTTCCCTTTTCGGAGCGAACTCGGGCTTCGATTCAATCGAGGAATGTTTTGAGGAAATGACGCCCTTTATTTTTGCCCTTGAAACCGGACTTTCCTCTGACCCGGCGATGAACTGGCGACTCTCGGCGCTCGACCGCTTCGCTCTCGTCTCCAACAGCGATGCCCACTCTCCCTCGCGGCTCGGACGGGAAGCAAACGTTTTCGATACAGAATTTAGCTTCAAGGGGCTGGTTGAAGCGTTGCGCAGCCGAAAACCGGATAAATTCCTCCACACGATTGAATTCTTCCCTGAAGAAGGAAAATACCACTACGATGGTCATCGCAAGTGTGGCGTCGTTTTTTCGCCCAAAGAATCCTTTGCCCACCGCGACGTCTGCCCGAAGTGCGGCAAGAAGCTCACCATAGGCGTGATGCACCGGGTTGAGGAGCTGGCGGACCGGGAGGAGGGCATCAAGCCGCCGGGCAAGATCCCCTACAAAAATCTCATTCCGCTGAACGAGGTTATCGCCGAGGCGATCGATAAAACCGCTGAGTGCCAGAGCGTCTGGGACATCTATTTCCGCCTCATCCACGAATTCGGCAATGAGCACCGCATTCTGACTGAAGTCCCGATCTCCGACCTCTGCCGCTTCCAGCCGGACCGCGTCGGCCTGGGAATTGAGAGGATGAGGAAAGGAGCCGTAAAGATTCTTCCCGGGCACGACGGCTTTTACGGAAAAATCAGCCTCTTCGACAAAGAGCTTCCGGGCGAACAAACAAGCGCCCAGCTTAAATTGTTCTGACGCCACCCGATGGAGTGATTTGGTCAGAAATTGCGGGTTTGACGCTTTCCTTGACAAGGGGGCTGCTCAATCTTATATTAGAAGTATCCAGACTTGTTCTGAGGAGAAAGGCGATGGAAATCGAGATGAAAATCAAAGGCTTGGTCGTTGACCCAATCTCGAAGATGCCCATCGTCGTCCTCGAGGACCCGAGAACCGACCGCATTCTTCCTATCTGGATCGGGGTCTTCGAAGCCAACGCCATCGCCCTGACCATCGAGAATATCTCGACACCGCGGCCTATGACCCACGACCTTCTCAAGAGCATCCTCGAAAAGCTGGAAGTGGCCGTTGAGAAAATCGTGGTCAACGATGTTCGCGATAACACGTTTTATGCAATTATCTACTGTCGCTACAAAGACCGCCCCGTCCTCATCGATTCGCGTCCCTCTGATGCCATCGCCCTCGCTCTGCGGATGAACTCGCCCATCTACGTCGAGGATGATGTCGTCCGCCGCGCCCAGAGCCTGAAGTTCGATGAGAACCTCGAGGATTCTGAGAAGCTGCGCCAGTGGCTGGAGAACCTCAAACCCGAGGACTTCGGCAAGTACAAGATGTGAAGCCAGTGGCTCTGGCGTCAAATTGTCGATTGTTCATCCCTTAAAGATTGGGGTCGAAAAAATTAGGTGCGTAGCCGGAAAAGAAGGTAAAGGCTAGTCAGAGCGAAAATAAGGTTCGGCCCCCAGGAAGCAAGGAAAGCACTCAGAAACCCAACATAGCCGAGGCTTTTGAAGATACCCAGAATACCCCAATAAATCATGGCAATCGCAATGCTCAACCCAATCCCAACCAGGGCACCTCTCTTGCCCATCGAAAAAGCAAAGGGAATGCCGATGAGAGCCATCACCAGCGAAACAAGAGGAAAAGAAATTTTTGAGCTCAAGTCAACGCTGAAGCGTGTGGTGTCAAACCCCATGTCCTTGATGTCAGCCACGTAATTTTTGAGCTCACCGTAACTCATGAGCGAAGGCTCTTTCCATTCCTTGACAAAATAACCGGCCTCCTCTTCTACCCGGAGTCCCATTTCCTTGAAAACTTCGAGCCGGGCCGACATCTCCTCGCCAAAATTCCGCGACCAGCCCTTAAGAAACCAGAGCTCGTTCCCCTCAAGGCGGGCTTTTTCAGCAAAGATTCGCCTCTTCAGCGTCCAGGAAGAGAGGTCAATCTCGTAGAGAGATATCTGACTGAAAACACCAGCAATAGGGTCATAGTAACGGTAATGGAAAATCCTTTCTTTATCCTTGCTCAGCACCCAGCGCCGGTCGAGAAAACTGTAAGACCGGGGTGGGATGTCGTTGATTCGGTTCCATACTTCCTCTGCCTTTTTATTGGCCGAGGGAAGAAGCCTTTCCTGTAAGCCAAAGGCTAAAACGCTCGCCAGCAAAGCCAAAAAGACAATCGGCAGGATCAGACGATAAAGGCTGATGCCGCAAGCTTTCATGGCCGTAATTTCGTTCGACTTGGTGAGGAGCCCAAGGGCAAGCAAGGTCGCAGCGAGTGTGGCCACGGGCAGAATGAAATGAATGAACTCGGGAACACGATACTGAATATAGGTTAAAAGAAGATAGATCGGCTTGTTATGCTGATAAACATTATCGAGCCTTTCGAAAAATGTGACGATGATCGAGATCAACAGGAGAGCCAGGAAAACAAGGACAAAAATAGCCAGGAACTTGCGCATGACGTAGCGGTCAAGGATGTTGGGAAAGGGCATCGAAAGGCGAGGCCAGCGCCAGGTGAGAAGCCGTCGCGAACGACCAGGAAACGCAACTCGGATGAGGACTGTTTGCGGCCTTTTCTTCTTTCCCCGAGGGGAAGGAAAGAGGACCAACGACCTTTCCCTCGTCGACCTAAGGAAAAGATAGGCGGCCACTCCCAGGAAAGCTAAGTTGGGACCCCACATCCCGAGCCAGGGGGCTATCCTTCCATCCATGGCCATTTTTTCCCCGGCGGTGATGAGGATGTAGTAGAGAAGGATGATCCCCAAACTGAGGGTGAAACCGCTCGTCCGACCTCCCTTCCTTGTCGACACTCCGAGCGGAATTCCGATGAAAACAAAGATGAAGCAGACGAAAGGAAGGGCAAACTTTTTGTGGACTTCAACCTGGTGCGACCGCCATTCTCGCTCGTTCTGCCATATCCGGAAGTCCACATCTTTCAGCCGCGCTTCCCTCAAGCCTTCCGGCAGAAGTCCGAGCTCTCTACGGTCCTGTTCAATCTGGAGACGGCGTTGACGGATTTTTCCTAACTCAGCCCAAAGCTCCCCGATATCTTTTTCCCGGACTCTCTTCTCGCTCGAGAAACGCACAAACAGAGTTTCAACGCTGATTTCCTCTTCCACCCGCTCAAAGAAGGTAAGGCCATACCGCTCGGGGTCATTGAGGGGGATGGCGTGAATGGAACCATTGACAAGTTCAAGAGTGGCCCTTTTGAGCTCGGGGAAAAAATGAAGCTTTCCAGATCGCGCAAAAATGTCCCTTGGCTCTTCCCCCTGTCTGGCAATATGGACGAAAATATTCTTCCATTCATTTTCCGGACTGATATCCTGGATGAAAAGGACTAAATTAGGGATTGACTCGTTGAACTCGCGGGGGTTAATTTTGAACTGGACTCTGGCCAGGACAGACTCTGTGAGTGTCTTTATCCACTTGTGATTGGCCCGGGGAGCGACATAGAGGCTGAGGCCCGAGGTAATTATCCAGCCTATCCCCGCGAAGAGCAAAATCGGCGGGAGCAACCTTGTGTTGGGGATGCCCAGGGACTTAAAGGCGATGACCTCAGAATCCGAAGAAAGCCGGCTCAGCCCCGCCAGGATGCCCATGAGCACGGCCATGGGCACAGTGAAAGCAAGAACGGATGGAATTAGATAGAAGAAGATCCGGGCAACAGTGCCTAAGGCAACTCCCTTGGCAATAAAAAGCTCCGCCATGAGAAAGACCTGGTTCATCAAGAGAACAAAGGAGTACACGAGCAGGCCAATCAGAAAGGGGGGAGTAATCTCCTTGAGGATGTAGCGGTCAAAGAATTTGAGCATCTCGCTCTTTTATAACAAAATCGATGACTGGTTTCAAAGAGGAGTGAGAAAAGGAGAGAGGAGTTCCGCGCTAGACAAAAAAAGGGGACGGTGCTTTCGCATCCGTCCCCTTAAGAATCCGCTCTCAGTACATGTCGCTGGGTGGAGTTGGATACTTGGGTGTTTTTTCCTCTTCAGGAATTTCAGAGACCAGGCCTTCGGTCGTCAGCAACAGGCCTGCGATACTAGCCGCATTCTGCAGGGCGATGCGCACCACCTTGGTCGGGTCGAGGATTCCAGCCTTGATCATGTCCTCGTATTTTTCGGTCAAGGCGTTGAAGCCCATATCCTGTTTCATCTCCTTTATTTTCTCGACGACGATCGACCCTTCCCAGCCAGCGTTGTTGGCAATCTGCCGCAGCGGTTCTTCGAGCGCTCTCTTGACGATATTAATCCCGATGGCCATGTCGCCATCCACCTTGAGGTTTTCCAGCACTTTTTGGCAACGGAGCAGAGCCACACCTCCGCCCGGCACGATGCCTTCCTCGACGGCCGCTTTGGTGGCGTGCATGGCATCCTCAACACGCGCCTTTTTCTCTTTGAGCTCGGTTTCAGTGGCCGCACCGACTTTAATCAAGGCCACGCCGCCGACCATCTTGGCCAGTCTTTCCTGGAGCTTTTCCCGGTCATAATCTGAGGTTGTCTCCTCAATCTGGGTCCGGATTTGTTTGATCCTAGCCTGAATTTCTGACTGTTTGCCGCGGCCCTCGACGATGGTCGTGTTGTCCTTGTCAATGACCACCTTGTTGGCCTCGCCCAGCCAGTCCAAGCCGACGTTTTCGAGCTTGACACCGATGTCTTCAGTGATGACCTTCCCGCCAGTGAGGATAGCGATGTCTTCGAGCATCGCCTTCCTTCGGTCGCCAAACCCGGGCGCCTTAACGGCAGCGCTCATCAGCGTACCCTTGAGCTTGTTGACCACCAGCGTCGCCAGGGCTTCACCCTCGACTTCCTCAGCGATGACGAGCAACGGCCGGCCCATTTTAGCGACGTTTTCGAGAAGAGGCAAAAGTTCGCGCAGGTTGGAAATCTTCTTCTCATGGAGAAGAATCAATGGGTTCTCCAGGACGCACTCCATCCTCTCGGGGTCAGTGATAAAATACGGAGAAAGATAACCTCGGTCGAACTGCATGCCTTCGACGATCTCCATAGTCGTCTCCAGGCCCTTCGCTTCCTCGACCGTGATGACTCCGTCCTTGCCAACCTTGTCCATCGCTTCGGCGATAATCTTGCCGATGGATTCGTCGTTGTTAGCCGAAATGGCTCCGACCTGGGCAATCATCTCGCCGCTCACTTCCCGGCTGAGTTTTTTGAGCTCGTTGACGACTTCCTCGACCGCCCGGTCGATCCCTTTTTTAATGAGCATGGGGTTGGCGCCAGAAGTAACATACTTCATGCCCTCGGAATAAATCGCCTGAGCCAGGACGGTAGCGGTTGTCGTCCCGTCTCCGGCCACATCCGAGGTCTTGGAAGCCACCTCTCTCACAAGCTGCGCACCCATGTTTTCCAGGGGGTCTTTGAGCTCAATTTCTTTGGCCACGGTGACGCCGTCCTTGGTGCTCGTCGGGGAGCCGAACTTCTTCTCCAGAATGACGTTCTTCCCCCGAGGCCCAAGGGTTGCCTTGACCACGTTGCTCAGAATGTTAACTCCCCTGAGCAGGGCTTGCCTTGCATCTTCGCCAACAGTAATTTGCTTAGCCATGGTTCCTCCTTATTCAGTCAATTTTGGCCAGGATTTCATCTTCGCGCAGGATGACGTGCTCAACACCGTCAATGGTCACCTCGGTCCCGCTGTATTTGCCGATGAGAACTCGATCCCCCTTTTTCACCTCAAGAGGAATGAGTTTCCCGTCTTCGGTGATGCGACCCTTGCCGACAGCGATGACCTCAGCTTCCTGCGGCTTTTCTTTGGCGGTATCAGGGATGATGATGCCTCCCTTCTTGACCTCCTGTTCTTCCAGCCGCTTGATAAGAACTCTGTCATAAAGGGGTGTAACCTTCATTTAGACCTCCTTTTTTGAAATTAGCAGATTGAATTTGAGAGTGCTAATTTACAAAAAATTTACTTTTTTGTCAAGGGAAAAGGGCCAAAATTTAGCACTCTTTTAGGCAAATTGCTAAAAGAGCTTTTTGATTTTCAAAGCTTTAGCCCGGCTGTGAAGGGTATTTCGATGGATGCCCATAGCCCTGGCCATTTTAGTCATGTTTCCATCGTATTTTTTGGCTGTTGTTTCAATGAATATTTTCTCGAACTCCTGGACAGCCTCCTTGAACTGGACATCCCGGTCGACCATTTCTTTGATGATGATCTCCAATTTCTGATGGATGGAGAGTTCGCTAAATTTCTTTTCCATAGGATTTTCTCTCCCCCCCGATGTCTCTAAAGGCTTCTCTAAATTTTTCTTTGAGTTCCTTAGGAATCACGTGGACAAAGCCCCTGGTGGTCCAGTAGCAGTAAGGGGCAAGCCGGGACCTCAGCAGGCCATTCTTGTCTACCGGAAAAACGAGCAGGGCAAAAACGACCACCCCGGAGATGAGTATTCCTTTGAGCAATCCCAGCGCTCCGCCAAATACGTGGTCAACAAACTTGACCGGACCGTGGATCAACTTGGAAAGCAGGAATGCCACAAGCCAGCCCGCAAGAAGGACACCGATAAAAAGAAGAAGGAAGCTGATGAGATGGGACCACTTCTCGGCCGAAATAATCCGGCTGACTATCCGTGAAGAAGGAAGATAATACTTAGCCGCCAGAAAAAACCCGATGACCACCGCGGCGATGCCGATGATTTGCCGAACGAAACCCTTGATTAATCCAAGAATCAGGCTGACAAGCAAAATCACCCCGATTATGATATCCAGCCAGTTGAAGGCCATTCAGCGCCTCCTTTTCTTTAGCTCTTCCACCATCCGGTAAGTCCCTTCTTTGATGAGCCCAAAGGGGATGTGCGGTTTAATCCGGCCATGGAAATCCGACCCGGCAGTGACGACAAAGTCTAACTCTTCAGCTATTTTAAGGTAATACTCTATTTCTTCCTGATTATGATAGGAGGTATACACTTCCAGCCCGACCAGTCCCTTTTCTTTGAGGATAAACAAGTCCTCCCGGGTGGCCCTGGCAAAATATGCTCCCGGATGGGCAAGGACCGGAACCGCTCCATCCCGGGAAACAAGCTCGAGGACGTCCACAAGAGCAACTGTCTTCTTGGGAACAAAAGCTGGCTTTCCCTCCAAAAAATAATCCTTATAAAAAACATAGGGTGCCAGGAGCCGGTTCTCACTCCGATAATATTTTTCAAGCGCGGGGACTTTTCTCTTCCGTCCTTTGTCGATCAAGACTTGGGCAATCGTCACCCCAAGGGGCGGGGCATCGCCCGCTTTCTCCCGGGTTTCCTCCAGGGTGATTTCAAAGCCCAGCTCCTGCAGCCTTGCAATGCGTGCTTTTGCCTCCTCCATCCGAGCGCGGCGGACTTGGTCGAGAATTTTTTTCAGGACTTTGCTCTCCCAGTGGATAAAAGGGAGGAGACAGTGGAATTCCCGTCCGTCAAAGAGCGTCGTTAGCTCGACACTGGGAATGAGCTCCACCCCGAACTCCCGAGCCCATTCGAAGGCTTCGGGATAGGCCTCCACTGTGTCATGGTCAGAGATGGATATTGCCTTCAGACCATTCTCTTTAGCCAGCTTCAGAAGATGACAGGGACTGAAGTCGCCGTCGCTCGACTTTGAGGAATGGATGTGAAGGTCAACCCTGTCGTTTTTCATAGCTCTTTTTTGCCTGTGAGAAGAGAATAAATCTCAAAGTACTTTTGAGCGGTCTGGACGATGACCTCTTCAGGTAGAGGGGGAGGTGCGGAATTCCTGTCCCAGCTCGAGCTAAGAAGATAGTCCCGGACATACTGTTTGTCCAGGCTCGGCTGGCCTCTGCCCGGAGCGTAACTCGAGAGAGGCCAAAACCTCGAGGAATCGGGTGTAAAAATTTCGTCCGCCAGGACAAGCTCATTGCCATCCAGGCCAAACTCAAATTTTGTGTCCGCGATGATAATCCCTTTGGAAATCGCGTAGAGCGATGCTTTCTGGTAAAGCTTGAGACTAACCTTTTTAATCCTCTGAGCGAGGTCCTCATCGCCCACGATTTTTTTCATTTCCTTGAAAGAAATGTTAATATCGTGGCCTTCTTCCGCCTTGGTCGCTGGAGCGAAGATCGGATGAGGCAATCGGTCAGATTCCCTGAGGCCAGGTGGAAGCTTGACGCCGCTTGTCTTTCCTTTTTCCTGATAATCTTTCCAGGCAGAACCTGCCAGGTAGCCCCGGACCACACACTCCACAGGCACGATTTTAAGCTTTTTGACAAGCATCGAGCGTTTATCCAGCATCTCTCGGTAGGGATGAAGGAAAGAAGGGAACTGCTCGACCTCAGTCGCCAGGACATGGTTGGGACAAATGTAAGCTGTTAAATCAAACCAGAATTTTGAAAGCTGAGTGAGGATTTTTCCTTTTCCCGGGATAAGCGAAGGAAGCACAAAATCAAAAGCCGAAATCCTGTCCGTGGCCACAATCAAAAGCTTGTCTTCCACCTCGTAAATATCTCTGACTTTCCCCCTTTTGAACAGCCGAAGCTCAGGAATCTGGATTTCAGAAAGTGGTTTTTCCATAATGAACAAAGGATAGCGAAATCAAGGACAAAATGCAACCGCAAGACTTAGCTCAAAATCCTTCTTTGGATTGGATAACTAAGTTCTGTCCAAGATGGAAATGATGAGGAACAAATTCGTCAGGCCGAAAGGCCGATGAAGCTCAGCATCCGTCCCGTCTTCTCTTTATCACGACGGAAGGAAGGAAAACGGGTGTCGCAGTGGGTGCAGATGTCTACCGGAAAAATATTGGCCTCGGGGATGAACTGGCAGTGGAGCTGATAGCGGTTGGCTTTTTTTAAATCCAGAAGATATTTTTTTGGGCTTCCTGAAACAGGCTGAAAAACAGACTCCGGGAAATGCGCTGCCGCAAAGCGCTCTCGCACCTCCTCTCCAACTTGGTAGCAGCTTGCCTGGATGCAAGGCCCCAGGGCAACCAGCAGGTCGCGAGGAGAACACCTGTAGTGAGTCTTCAGGCCGAGAACTGTTTTCTCCAGAACCCGCAACAGGGTTCCTCTCCAGCCGCAATGAACTGCGGCGATGACACGTTTCTTCTTATCCACAAGGAGCGCCGGCAGGCAATCGGCAGATTTGATGACCAGGAAAAGGCGCGGCAAGTCAGTGACCAAGGCATCCCCGTGAAGTTCTTCTCCTGGAATCTCCTCGACAAAATGGATGACCTCGGAGTGGACTTGCTTTAAACATAAAATCCCGAAGTCCTGCCATTTCCTCACCCGCCGGAAGTCTTCTTCTCTCCAATCCGCAGTACCAAAACCGTGTTCGAGAAAAGGAACCCGGTTGAAAGCCGGAACAGTGACTAATTTTTTCCGACGTTCCATGCGACCCATTATGCCATAATTACCTGAGTTTTACCCCTATTTTATACACTACATGGCCGCCTGGAGGGAATCAAAATATTTATAAAGCTTCTTCTCCAACAACACA
>FWPV01016171.1_pt1 | contig 10558 bp, 11 predicted proteins | sample 2228371 | NCBI WGS metagenome assembly FWPV01 (sample SAMEA103939776, study PRJEB20133) | metagenome
GCTCAGGGCCAGGGTGGCCATGACGGCGGCAACCGCCAGGTCGGGCCACGCGCTGCCGGTGCCGAACACGCCCAGGGCGGCCAGCATCACCGCCAGGTTGGACAGGGCGTCGTTGCGCGAGCACAGCCAGACGCTGCGCATGTTGGCGTCGCCGCTGCGAAAGCGGTAGAGCATGACCGCAACGCCGGTGTTGACCAGCAGCGCGACAAAACCCACCACGCCCATGGTCAGCGCTTCGGGCACGGCGCCCACGTGCCACACCCAGCCGGCCTTGACCAGCACAAACACGCCGTAGGCCAGCATGCACAGGCCCTTGACGAGCGCGGCGCGGCTGCGCCAATGCAGCGCCATGCCCAGCACCGCGAGCGACAGCGCGTAGTTGGCGGCGTCGCCGGCAAAGTCCACCGCGTCGGCCAGGAGCGAGACCGAATCGGCGTGCAGGCCAGCCACCAGTTCGACCACAAACATGCCGGCATTGAAGCACAGCGCCACCCACAACGCGCGCCGCCAGCCGGGGGGCTGGTGGTCGGGTGGGGTGTGGGCGGCGGTGTCGGTGTGGCAGGAGGTGCAGGCCATGGTGTGCAGCAAAAATGAAGGTGTGAGAGGATTGGAAACCTTCAAGTGGGTTGAAAGTCAAGCATGTCTGACCTAGCACCAGCCAGCACCCCGGTTCACCGCATTGGCGAGGCCGCCAAACGCAGCGGCGTGAGCGCGGCCAACATCCGCTACTACGAAACCCAGGGCCTGTTGCCCGCGCCGCCACGCAGCGAGGGCGATTACCGCCTCTACAGCGAGGCCGACGTGCACCGCCTGCGCTTTGTCCGCTTGTGCCGTGCGCTGGACATGTCGCTGGACGAGGTGCGCACGCTTGTGGGGCTGGACCTCAACAACAAGGCCGATTGCGTCACCGCGCGTGTGGCCTTGGACGCGCACTTGCGGCATGTGCGTGAGCGCCTGGCCGAACTGCGCTCGCTGGAGCGCGATTTGCGTGGTCTGCGCGAACGCTGCGATGGGTCCGACGACCAGTGCCACATCATCGAGGCCCTGCATGCGCGCGCCGACGAGGCCACTGTGCCCGAGGTTGCGCCACCGGTGCGGCGGCGCCACCTGTAAGGGCTACCGCCCCAGCTGGACCTCGGCCTTGTCCAGCCACATTTGCAGGTTGTCGAGCAAATCGACCTGACTGAAGGAACAGCTTTCTTCTGCGAAGAGGGCCGAGGATTCCAGCCGGTCCAGCAGGCCCAGCAAGACCTCGCTGTAACGTGCTGGCAAGGCCCCCAGCAAGGCCTGCGACTGCCGCGCTTGCGCCGAAAAATCGTGCACGCGTTGGTTGCCACCGCGCAGGGCTTGCAGGCCTGCGCGCAGCGCGTTGAGTTCGGTGTGTGTGGTGGTCATGGTGTCACCCGTTGTGGCGCCGAGGCTTGGGGCGCCGGTGTGGTCAGCAGCACCAGCAAACCCAGGCCGGCAAACACCGCGCCCAGCCAGGGCAGGTGGTCAAAGCCCAGCACCGGGCTGCCCAGCCCACCCACGGCCGCCCCCAGGGCGGTGCCGAAGTACAACATCGAGGTGTTGAGGCTCAGCAGCAACGGCGCCTGGGCTGGCGAGACGCTGGCCAGGCGCGATTGCTGAGGTGCCATCATGCCGAAGCCACACACGCCCCAGGCCACCAGCGTCAGCAACAGCGGCAGGTACAGGCCCTTGGTCAGCGGCACCAGCAACATCATCAGCAGCAGGCCGCTGAGCTGCACGCGCAGCGAGGGCAGGGCACCGAAGCGGTCGGTGGCCCAGCCCCCCGACAAGGTGCCGGCCACGCCCGCCAGCCCGAACACCACCAAGGTGCCCGAGAGCTGGGCCGGGCTCAGCGGGACCAGCGACAACAGCACCGGCCCGATGTAGGAGAACACGCTGAAGATGGCGATGAAGTACAGCAGCGTCATGGACAGGGTGCGCAGCACCTCGCCCCGGCGCAGCAGCGCGCCCAGGCCCTTGAAGCTGGAGCCTGGCGCGTCCACGTTGGCCGGCATCAGACGCCACACCAGCACCATCATCACCAGCAGCAACACCAGCACGGCGATCTGTGGCCAGCGCCAGCCGTGGGCCAGGCCTATCCAGGCGCCCAGCGGCACACCGATCACGTAGCTCAGGCTCATGCCCAGAAAGGTGGTGGACAAGGCCTTGCCGCGCTGCGCTGGTGGCACCAGCGCCACCGCAATGCCTGCGGCCAGCGGCGTGAACGAGGCCCCCGCGCCCATCAGCACGCGGCCCAGCAGCAGGGTGCTCAGATCGGTGGCCAGCACCGACACCAGCACGCCCAACGCGAACATGGCCAGCGTGGCCAGCACGGCGGTGCGCCGCTGCCAGCGGCCGGCCAGCACCAGCAGCACCGGCGCCAGCAGCGCGGTGGCAAAGGCGTAGGCGGTCATGTTCTGGCCCACCGCCTGCACGGGTTGTTTCAGGTCGGCCGCCACCTGCTCCAGGATGCCGCCCAGGCCAAAGGCGCCCGTGCCCAACACCAGGTTGCATAAGGCAAACAGGTAGAGCAGGCCGGGCAGGCGGGGCGAGGCGGGGGGGGTGTTCAGACATGAAAACGGGCCGATGAATCGACCCGCGATCATGCCAGCAAGCCGCGCGGGCTGCTGTCAAGAGGGCATCTCAATGCCCCAGGATCTTGGACAGGAAGTCCTTGCTGCGCTCGTTCTGTGGGTTGTTGAAGAACTCGTGTGGCGTGTTCTGTTCCACGATCTGGCCCTGGTCCATGAAGATCACGCGGTCGGCCACGGCCTTGGCAAAACCCATTTCGTGCGTGACACAAATCATGGTGATGCCCTGGTTGGCCAGTTCGATCATCACGTCCAGCACCTCTTTGATCATCTCGGGGTCCAGCGCCGAGGTGGGCTCATCGAACAGCATGATCTTGGGCGTGAGGCACAGCGCGCGTGCAATGGCCACACGTTGCTGCTGACCACCCGAGAGCTGCAGTGGGTATTTGCCAGCCTGCTCGGCGATGCGCACCCGCTGGAGCTGCGCCATGGCGCGTTCTTCGGCCTCTTTTTTGGGCACCTTGCCCACCCACATGGGCGACAGCGTGAGGTTCTCCAGCACCGTGAGGTGGGGGAACAGGTTGAACTGCTGGAACACCATGCCGACCTCTTTGCGCACTTGGTCGATGGCCTTGATGTCGTCGGTCAGTTCAATGCCATCCACCACCAGGTGCCCCTGCTGGTGTTCTTCCAACCGGTTGATGCAGCGGATGAGGGTGGATTTGCCCGAGCCCGAAGGCCCACAAATCACGATGCGCTCGCCCTTGGCCACTTCAAGGTCGATGTCGCGCAACACGTGGAAATCGTTGCCGTACCACTTGTTGACTTTGTCGAAACGGATGATGGGTTCTGTCATGGATAACTTCTTTCAGCGTGCCTTGCTGGCCGACAACTGCTTTTCCACCCACAGGCTGTAGCGCGACATGGCGAAGCAGAACACAAAGTAGATGAAGGTGATGAACAGGTAGGCCTCGATCTTGAAGGGGCGCCACTCGACGTCCGAATTCAGCGCCAGGGACAGCGCACCGGTCAACTCGTAGAGGCTGACGATGGTCACCAGTGAGGTGTCTTTGAAGATGGAGATGAAGTTGTTCATCATGCTGGGCACCACCATGGCCAGCGCCTGCGGCAGCACGATCTTGCGCTGGGTCTGCCAGTAGCTCAGGCCCAGGGTGTCGGCGGCTTCCAGCTGCCCCTTGGGAATGGCTTGCAGGCCGCCCCGGATGATCTCGGCCATGTAGGCGGCCGCGAACAGCGTGATGCCCACCACCACCCGCACCAGCACGTCGATGCTGAAGCCCTGTGGCATGAACAGCGGGAACATGAAGGAGGCCATGAACAGCACCGAAATCAGGGGCACGCCCCGGATCAGTTCGATGTAGGTGATGCAGGCCGACCGGATGGCCGGCAGGTGGCTGCGCCGACCCAGTGCCACCAGGATGGCGATGGGAAAGGCCAGGAAGATGGACAGCGTGGCCAGCATCACGGTCAGCGGCAGGCCACCCCACAGATCGGTGCGCACGGCCTCCAGCCCGAAGCGCCCACCACCCATGAGGGTGAAGAACACCGCCAGCACGCCCACCCAGACCAAAGCCAGCCAGGGTTTCCAGAAGAAGCGGATGCAGCTCAGCATCAGCCCGCCCACCATCACGGAGGTGGCCACAAGTGGGCGCCACTGCTCCTCGTAGGGGTAGCGGCCGAAGATCATGACGCGGTACTTTTCGGTCACCACGCCCCAACAGGCGCCGGTGCCGCGTGCCGCTTGGCAGGCGTTGGCGTCGGCACCGAACACGGCGCCGGCGATGCCCCAGTTCCACAACCAGGGCAGCGCGTACAGCGTCAGCCCGATCATGAACAAGGTGGTGGTTGTGCTGCGCCAGTCGGCAAACAGATTGCGCCGCACCCAGGCGACGGCACCGGTGGTCCGCACGGGCGACGGCCGTGCGGCAATGGGGGTAAAGCTGTGTGGCATGGCGTTCTCAACGTTCCTTGATGGCCACGCGCTGGTTGTACCAGTTCATGATGACGGAGGTGGACAGGGAGGTGGAGAGGTACACCAGCATGATGATCGCGATGCACTCCACCGCGCGGCCGCTCTGGTTCAGCGTGGTGTTGGCGATGGACACCACGTCCGGGTAGCCCACGGCCACCGCCAGCGACGAGTTTTTGGTCAGGTTGAGGTACTGGTTGGTCAGCGGCGGGATGATCACGCGCATGGCCTGCGGCAGGATGACCAGCTTCATCTTCTGGCGCTGGTTCAGACCCAGCGCCGAGGCTGCTTCGTCCTGGCCTCGGCTGACCGACTGAATGCCGCCACGCACCACTTCGGCCACGAAGGCAGCGGTGTAGATCACCAGGCCGATGAGCAGGGCCAGGAACTCGGCCGAAGCGCTGGCGCCACCATCGACCATGAAGGCCAGTTGCTGCGGGATGTTCCATTCGCGAGGCATGCCCGCCACCAGCCAACCCACCAGGGCCAGCACCACCACCAGCGCCAGCGGCGTCCAGAAGCGGTCGCCATCCTGGCCGGTCAGCTCGAAACGTTTGTGCACCCGCTGGCGCCAGAACCAACCCGCGATCAGGCCGAGCACGGCGCCGGTCAGCACGTGGCCCAGGCCGGTGGTGGGCACCGGAAATGACAGCCCGGCCTTGCTCAGGAAAAACAGGCCGGCCGAATTCCAGGCCTCGTTCGACGGCGGCAGGATTTCGAGGAAAAACAGATACCACATCAGCAGTTGCAGCAGGATGGGCACGTTGCGGAACAGTTCGACGTAGCCGTAGCACAGGCCACGCACCAAGGCGTTGCGCGAGAAACGCCCCACACCGACGGCCACGCCGACGATGGTGGTGAGCACGATGCCCACGATGGCCACTTTCAGGGTGTTGAGCACGCCCACCCAGATGGCTTTGCCGTAGCTCTGGCTGGGATCGTAGGCCACCAGGGATTCGCCGATGTCGAAGCCGGCGGACATGCCCAGAAAGTCAAAGCCGCTCTGGATGCCACGCACACGCATGTTTTCCTGCGTGTTGTGGGCCAGGAACCACAAGCCGGCGGCGATGAGCGCGATGGCGATGGCCTGGAAAATCAGGCCCCGCGTGGCCCGGCTGTTGAGCGACCAGTTTTGTTGTCGGAGTGGGGGTGGCTTGTTCAAGCGGGCCTCTGCGGTGAACATTCAGGTGTGGTGACGGGTAGGCGGCGCCCAACCCGGCAGCAGCCGGGCACAGCCTGAAGGTCACCAACGACGGGACTGTGCCCCGACCCCTGCGCTGGGGTCGGAGCGAGGGTGCATCAGCGCACCGGGGGGGCGTACATCAGGCCGCCGTTGGTCCACAGGTTGTTGCTGCCGCGTGGCAGGCCAATGGCCGTCTTGGGGCCCACATGGCGCTCGAACTGCTCACCGTAGTTCCCCACGGCCTTGATGGCGCGGTAGGCCCACTCTTTGTCCAGGCCCAGCAGCTTGCCAGTGTCTTCGGTGCCGGCACCCAGCAGGCGGCGCACGTTGGGGTTGGTGCTGCTGGCCTTTTGCTGGTCCACGTTGGCCTGGGTGATGCCCATTTCTTCCGCCTCGAGCAGGGCAAAACCCACCCACTTGACGATGTTGAAGAACTCGTTGTCGCCTTGGCGCACGGCGGGGCCCAGGGGCTCCTTGGAAATCAGCTCGGGCAGGATCACGTGCTCTTCGGGCTTGGGCACCTCTTTGGAGCGGATGGAGGCCAGACCCGACGCATCGGTGGTGTAGGCCTGGCAGCGGCCAGCCACGTAGGCGGCGGTGGCGGCCTCCACTTTTTCGAACACCACAGGACGCAGGTTCAGGTTGTTGGCGCGCGAGTAATCGGTCAGGTTGAGCTCGGTGGTGGTGCCGGACTGCACGCAAACCGTAGCGCCCTTGAGGTCCTTGGCGCTCTTGACGTTCAGACGGGTGGGCACCATGAAGGCCTGACCGTCGTAGAAGTTCACGCCGGTGAAGCTCAGGCCCAGCGAAGCGTCGCGGGTGAGTGTCCAGGTGGTGTTGCGCGCCAGCATGTCGATTTCACCCGACTGCAGGGCAGTGAAGCGTTGCTGTGCGGTCAGCCCGGAGAAACGCACCTTGTTGGGGTCGCCCAGGACGGCGGCGGCCACGGCACGGCAGGTGTCCACGTCCAGACCGGTCCAGCGGCCTTGGCTGTCGGCGGCAGAGAAACCGGCCAGCGCCGTGTTCACGCCACAAATCAACGCGCCACGCGCCTTGATCGCATCCAGGTCTTTGCCGGCATGGGCGGGCAAACTGGCCAGGCCGGAGGCGAGCGCCACGGCAGCGGTAGCGAAGTGCAAGGTCTTGAATTTCATGGAAGGACTCCAGTTTGTGAACATCTTTAAAGGCTTGGCTGAGCCTCTTGGACCTGCCAAGCGCGGAACTGTAACGTGGGCATTTGCGTGAAGCATCGGGGTTTACACGTGCGCTTTATGCAAAAGATGGATAGGGTCACACCGTCCCGCGTTGTGGGCACCATGCAGATTCCGTACCAGCCGTGAGGCCGGCGCGAGCTAACATCGACCGAATGGAACATGCCCCTGCCCCCGATGGTGTTGCCGACCTGCGTTTGCGGCCGGTAGGCTGGCGGCGTCTGTGGCAGCCCCGTCGTCCGTTGTTCTGGCTCATGGTGGTCTTCAACCTGCTGTCGTCTGCCATGGGCGTGGTGTTGCGCGGCGACATGCTCAGCCTGGCAGGCATGTTGTTGGTGGGCGCATTGGCCTTGGCCAATGCGTTGGCCGGCATGTGGCTGGCCTGGCGCCTGTTGCGCGGCGATTGAGGCCCGGCTGGGCGGGTCAGGCCGGCCGGGGCACGATGTGCCGGTACGCGTGCCAGGTGGCGTGCCCGATGACCGGGCCGCTGACCAGCAGGCCCAAAAACGCCGGCAGCATGGACAGGCCGATCACCGCTGTGATCAGTGCGCCCCACAGCAGCATCACGCCGGGGTTCTGCAGGCTGGCCCGTATGCTGGTGAGGCCGGCTGAAATCGCGTCCACCTGGCGGTCCATGATCATGGGGATGGAGATGACGCTGGTGACGAAGATGAGGCCGGCAAACACCGCGCCCACCACCATGTAGGTGATCAGGAAGCTGAGGTTTTCGGGCGCGATGAGGGCGGGCAGCAGCTTGTCGGTGCTGGGCATGGTGTTGAAGGTGACCGCAAACACCACCAGCGACGCGCGGCCCCACAACATCTCCAGAATCAACAACACACCAGCGAAGATGGCCATGGTGCCTTTGGTGGGGCGCCAAGCGGTGAGTGAGTCACCGAGGCGGGGCGCCTGGCCCTGTTCCAGTGCGCGGCTGGCGTGGTAGAGGCCCAGACAGAGGAAAGGCCCCATCAGCAAGAAGCCCGCGCTCAGCGCCAGCACATAGGCCGGCGCGGTGCGGAACACCCAGAGCAGCGCGTGGCCCATGACAAAAAAACACAGGCCATAAAACAGGCCCAGCTTGGGCGCGCGTTTGAAGTCGGCCCAGCCCAGTGCCAGCCAGCGAAAGGGATCGGTGGCGCGCAGCGGGGCCAAGGGCAGCGAGAAGATGGACGGCCCCGGTGCCTCGGCGGGTGCCTGGGTGTCTGCTGTGGAGGGCTGTTCGGGTTCGGTTGCGGCGTTCATGGGGTGTGCGTGTGGAGCAGTCACACGAACATACCGCACGGGGTAGGCTGGTGGGACTGTGGTTTTCCCGCCCGCATACACTGGCCGCATGAGTGCCCATTTCCTTCCCCCGTGTGTACCGTTTGATCGGCTGTTGCCCACCGTTCAACAGCAGGGCTACGCCGTGCTGGACGCGCGTTCCGTGCAGCAGTGGACTGGGCTGTCGGCCCAGTCGCTGGCCGCGCTGCAACCCGCCTGGGACGACTTGCCCAGCGATGCCTACCTCAAGGATGGCGGCCGTTACCGGCGCCGCCGCCACAGCTGTTTTGTGGTGGACGGTGAGAAGGTGGAGCAGGCGCCCCACCGCGCCCACTGGCAGCCCGTGGCCTACAACGCCTTGCACGGCGGCATGTTGCGCTGGTTCGAACCCATGGAGCCGGCCATGGTGGCCAACCCCACCTGGACGCAGTTGCTGCGGCAGCTGTCGGCGGCGGCGTCCAGCCTGAAGGGCCAGCAGCCCTGGTACATCGAATCGCACCTGTTCCGCATTGACACCACCGACGGCATCGGCCGGCCCACGCCCGAGGGCGCCCACCGCGATGGTGTGGACTTTGTGGCGGTGTTCATGGTGGGGCGCCACCGCATCAAGGGCGGCGAGAGCCGGGTGTTTGAGGCCCAGGGCCCCAACGGCCAGCGCTTCACGCTGACCGAGGCCTGGTCGCTGCTGCTGCTGGACGACGAGCGTGTGATCCACGAGACCACACCCATCCAGCCCGTGGACGGGCCCGATGGCCTGGGCTGGCGCGACACGCTGGTGATCACCCTGCGTGCCGGCGGGTTCCAGGAATGACTCACTGAGGGACGAAACCCGTCTCTTTGATGATGCGGGCCCACACCTTCGCGTAAGCGGCCTCCCGCGCAGCCAGCTGCTGGCTGCTGCTGAAGCCCACGGTCAGGCCCATGGCGGTGAGTTTGGCGCGCACGTCGGGCAGTGCCAGCGTTTTCTGTAGGGCCGCGCCGAAGGCTTCGATGGTGGCGGCCGGCGTGCCGGCGGGGGCGAAGATGCCGTAGTAGGGCACGTCCTCGAAGCCGGCCAGGCCCAGTTCGGCAAAGGTGGGCACGTCGGGCAGAGCGGCCTGGCGTTTGTCGCCCAGCACGGCGACCACGCGCAGCTTGCCGGCCTTGTGGTTTTCGATGAAGTCGGGCACCGAGGCCACGCCGGCCGGGATCTGGTTGCCCAGCATGTCGGCCATCAAGGGCGCGCTGCCGCGGTAGGGTGCGGCCACCAGGTCGAGCTTGTACTTGCCACCAATCACCTTCACCAGGAACTCGGGCACCGATGCCGGTGCGGGCACGCCCACCGAACCTTTGCCTTGCTGCTGCGTCCAGGCCACGTACTCGTTGAAGCTCTTGGCCGGTGTGCCACTGGAGACCGCAAAGGCGTTGACGAAGGTGGCGAAGCCGGCCACCGGTACGAAGTCCTTCGCGGGCTCGTAGCCTGGGTTCTTCACGACCAGCGGCAGGATGGAGATGCTGTGGTCGTGCGAGAGGAAGAAGGTGGTGCCGTCGGGCGCGGCGGCCTTGAGCGCCTGACCGGCGATCTGACCGCCTGCACCCGGCTTGTTGTCCACCACCACGGTGGCGCCCAGGGCGTCCTTCAGGGGTTCGGCCAGGATGCGCGCGATGGCATCGGTGCCACCCCCCGGCGGGAAACCCACCATGAGTTTGATGGTCTTGCCACTTTGGGCGTGGGCGAGGTTGCCCATCAACGTGGCGGCAACCAGGGTGGCACCCAGCGCGCAACGCAGCAGGGGCCGGCGGGACAGTCGGGACATGGGAGGACTCCTGAATAACGGCCGCGCAAGGTCGCGCGGACCGCGAACCTTACCGCAATTTCCCTACCCAAACGCTTGCGCTGCGGTTGTCATCAGCCTTGAAATCAGCCCCGAATGGGGCCGGGCGCGACCAGCAAGGCAACGGCTTCGCGCAGGTGGGGCGGCATGCGGCGCCAGCTTTCGCTGCCAGGCGACACGGTGTAGCGCCGTCCGGCCGGCAACAGGTTCAAGCGAACGCCCAGCATTTCGAGCCGTTCGCGGCTTTCGATGTCTTCGAAATTGCTGCGCAACTGGCGGCCGTCGAGCAGGGTCACGGCACCACGGCCCACCACCTCGATCCCCACGCCACGCTCGATCACCAGCGCGGTGTCCTCGTCGATGCCCACCCCCAACATGTCGGGGCGCTGGGCCAGCACCGACAGCAGCCTGCCCAGGCGGCCCCGCTCGGAAAAATGCTGGTCGATGATGGCGCGCGACACGAAGCCCAGGCCGAGGTCCAGCTCGGCAGCCTCTTTTTCGGGCAGGCGGGGGGCATCGCCCTGCGCCAGCATGTGGCGCGACAACACGGCCGCGCCCGC
>FWPV01016172.1_pt1 | contig 10557 bp, 9 predicted proteins | sample 2228371 | NCBI WGS metagenome assembly FWPV01 (sample SAMEA103939776, study PRJEB20133) | metagenome
GCTTGGGTGGCTATGTCGTCTGCCGCAAAAAGGCTGTGGCAGACCGCGAGCATATCGGCTCCGGCATCCAATAATTGTTTGCCGTTATCCAGAGTAATCCCTCCGATAACGGCTATAGGAATAGAGCTAAATGCTTTGCGTGCTTCGCTGATTAATGAGATAGGCGCAGGGCGTGCATTGGGTTTGGTACTGGAGGGGAAAAAACGGCCAAACGCGATGTAGGTGGCGCTGTCCTTGATGGCTTGTCCGGCAAGCGCTAAGGAGTCGTGACAGGTGACACCGATAATCGCCTGACTGCCCAGTCGCATGCGCGCTGCCAACGGGTTGCTATCGCTTTGCCCCAAGTGTACGCCCTGTGCGCCGACTCTGTGCGCAAGCTCCACATCATCGTTAATCAATAATTGCGCATTATGCTGCGCGCAGAGTGAAAGCAATTGTTTTGCTTCGGCAAAGCGGCGTGAATGATCGCTGGACTTATCGCGGTATTGCACCAGTTTACAACCACCCTTCAGGGCTGCGGCTACGGCAGCAAATAATTTGTCGCCGGGTAGCAAGTGCGAGTCGGTAATGGCGTAGAGGTTATTCATGGAGAGCATCATTTAAAAAGGTTTGACCACAACCAAAATCACTATGCCAACCAACAACAGCACTGGGAATTCGTTGAACCAGCGAAAAAATACGTGGCTTTTGGTGCAGCGATCATCGCGCAGTTGTTTCCAGTACGCGATGCAGGCGTGGTGATAACCGGTAAGAATGGTCACTAGTACCAGCTTGCACCAATACCAGCCTTGTGTGGAGTAATAGCCCCAGCCGAGCCAACTCATCCAGATACCCAATACAAATACAGCAATCATGGAGGGGTTGGCGATGCCGCGCAGTAATTTGCGCTCCATAACTTTGAACCGCTCGCGGCTGGTTTCATCCTCACTCATGGTGTGGTACACAAACAGTCGCGGTAAATAAAACAGCGCCGCCATCCAGGTGATGACGGCAATAATGTGGAAGGCTTTTATCCAGAGCATAGGTTTACCCTAATCATTAAACGTGACCCTTATTGGCATTAAATACGGTAGTAATTGTCGATCTTGTGTCGGCTGATTATACCCAGCGGCTGCTGTGAGTCGGTCAATGATTCGACCCAAAGCACATCTACCTGCTGGCGATTCATCAACTCCAGGGCTTCATACAAGTTGGCATCTGCACCGATCCGTGCCAGGTCATAGCGACGCGCGGGGATCTCTTGCAGATCTATGTAGTCGTCGGGTGCTGCGGTTTGCATATAGCTGCTCAAGTCAGCGGGTTGCAGTAGCTGATTGTTATCGCGCAGCAGAATCCAATGCGGGTGATGGCTAAGTAATTGGGTGGCAGCTTGTCTACTGATGTGTGTATCGCTCACGACCAAATGGCGGTCTATCAACCCACGCACGCCGGTACGGCTCAAGAGTTGCTCCATCGCTTCAGCACTGCGGAATTTGCCCTGAATGCGCAGCACCTGTTGGAACAGTCCATCGCACTTAAACACCCAGCGCGTGGTCAGGCAGGCGGCGATAACCACCAACATGCTGGGGAAAATAATATTGGGGTTATAGGTGAGTTCCAGAATTGCCATCATGGCTGCCAAGGGGGCATTGAGGGTTGCACCCATCATCGCGCCCATACCCAGAATCACATAAAAGCCAATCGCACTGGCAGAGCCGGGCATGATCCACTGGGCGGCACTGCCAACGGCGCCACCGACGCAGGCGCCAATAAACAATAGCGGCCCCACCACACCGCCCGGCATGCCAACGCCAAGGCTGATTGAAGTCGCTAGCAATTTGGTAATCGCAATCGCCAGTAACAGGGCGAAACCCAGCTCGCCCGCTAATGCGCTGCTGATGGTGTCGTAACCCACACCCATAATTTGCGGAATCCACAGGGCGCAGATACCGGTAAACAATCCCGCCAGGGTGAAACGCAGTGCAATAGGGCGGTTCAAGGCCCAGCGACAGCTTGCACCGTGCAGGCGAATATAGGCCGCTGCAAATACTGCAACCACCAGCCCGACCAAGCCCATCAAGGGCAATTCGCGCAAGTCGCCCATCACCGATTGGGCATTGATAAAGGCGATTTCCGGGCCAAAGGCGAGGCGAGTCATGGTTGCACCGGCAACGGCAGCGAGGGTAACGGGGATAAACCCGGCGATGGTGTATTCCAGAATCACCACCTCCATCGCAAAAATAACGCCCGCCATGGGTGTGTTGAAACAGGCAGCTATTGCGGCGGCAACGCCACAACCCGCCAGTGGGCGCAGGCTATTGGCAGGCAATTTTAACCACTGTCCAAGTAGGCTCCCGCTACCTGCACCCAAATGCACTGCTGGCCCTTCGCGCCCAACGGATTGCCCTGTGAGCAGGCAAGTGGCACCGCCAAAAAATTGGGTGATGACATTACCCAAAGGCATGCGCCCCTGATGATTCTGCAGGCGATCCATGACATGCCCAATACTGGTAGCGTGGTGGCGTTTATCGACAAATTGCAAAACCAGGCCCAGCGCCACGGCGCCAACAACCGGTAAGCCAAAGTGCAGCAGGGGGCTAATCGCCTCAAAGTTTTCAAAATTGCCGGGCAAAAAATATCCCAGTGGCAACTCTACTGCCCAGCGGAAAAGCACAATCACGCCGCCGGCGATAATGCCGGTAATTAGCCCCAGAAGCGTTAATTGGGGCAGGGCATCCGCGCTTGCCAGTTGGTCGCGCAGGGATTCACTCCATCGACTAAGTGCAGAGCCTGATGAAGTTTGTTGCCGGGCATTGGGGTCAAAATTCACGGGATATTCCTGGTGGCATGTTCGCTGTGATGCCATATCTGTTTTGGGCAGCCTAGGCAGCTTTTACTTTCGATTTATGGGCAAGGCTCTTATGATAGCCCTCTTTCATTGCTGGCTAGGGGCGCTCAGGATACCAGAGTAAAGCCCCGCCAAATTGGTTGCAGCTGGCAGAGTGTTGATATCAAACAAATTGTGAGGGGGTTGAGGTGATTAAAGCGGCGATTGTGGGTGGGACTGGCTATACCGGCGTTGAGTTGCTGCGCCTGCTGTCCAAACATCCTCAGGTTGAGGTTTGTGTGATCACCTCGCGCGCTGAGGCGGGCACCAAAGTGGCGGATATGTACCCCAACTTGCGCGGTCATGTCGATTTGGCGTTCACCGAGCCGGATGTTGCGGTACTGGGTGAGTGCGATGTGGTGTTTTTTGCTACTCCTCACGGCGTAGCGCAGAACATGATGGCGGGTTTGATGAATACCAAAGCGCGCATTATTGATTTGTCTGCTGATTTTCGTATCCGCGATGTTCCGCTCTGGGAGAAGTGGTACAACCAGCCCCACGGCGCACCGGATTTAGTCGCTCAAGCCGTTTATGGTCTGCCAGAAGTCAATCGCGCCGCAATACGCACAGCTAAGCTGGTTGCTTGCCCCGGCTGTTATCCCACTGCCACGCAATTGGGTTATTTACCGCTGATTGAAAATAATCTGGTTGATCCCACCCGTTTGATTGCCAACGCCGCCAGCGGTGCCAGTGGCGCCGGTCGCCAAGCTAAAATCGACAATCTGTTAATGGAAATCAGCGACAGCTTCAAAGCCTACGGTGTTGCGGGGCATCGCCATTTGCCAGAAATCGAGCAGGGCTTGCGTGACGTACAGCCCGCCGGCGCCGCGCCGGTGGCGCTGACCTTTGTACCGCATTTGTTGCCGATCATTCGCGGCATTCACGCGACCCTCTATGCAACCTTGCTTGATGCTAACCAAGTGCCCGATTTGCAGAAACTGTATGAAGATCGCTACGCCAATGAGCCATTTGTCGATGTTCTGCCTGCCGGCGATTTACCGCAAACCCGCAGTGTAAAAGGCTCTAATGTGTGTCGTATCGCGGTAGTTCGCCCGCAACAGCGCGATACTGTTGTGGTGCTGTCGGTGATCGACAATCTCACCAAAGGCGCTTCTGGTCAGGCGATTCAGAACATGAATATCATGTTTGGTTTTGAGGAGACCGCCGGCCTGGATGTGGTTGCGCTCATCCCCTAAATTGCAGTTGTTACGCGCGGGGCACATCGGTGCCCCCGCAATAATAAGAATGACGAGAAATAAATCCGTTATGGCTAAAGTCAAAGGCTCTCCGGTCTATCGTTTGAAAATCGTACCGCACCGCCCATTGCGATCTGTGTTGATTGCTCTTGTAATCACGGTGCTGGTTTTGGCAGCGATTGTCGCCAGCTATCTTTATGCTGAACACAAAACCAGTCAGGACAGACTCTCCCCGGATGAGGCGCTGAGCCTGAAGAGTCAGTTAGAAACTCTCACCAACGAGTCTGCCGAGTTGCGGCGCGAGCTGGCAACTTACCAGCTTAGTGCAGAAGTGGATCGCCAGGCGGGCGAGGAGTTGCGCAAACGGGTGGTCGAGTTGCGAGCTGAAAAAGCGGCATTACAACGCGATATTGATGTTTACCGAATCCTCACATCCAATAAAAACAGCAATCCACAAGGCATTAGTTTCGGGGTGTTTTCAGTTGCACCAGCTGCTGAAGGAAAGCATCTGTTCAAGCTGGTGGTTCAGAAATTGGCCGGTGGTGAAGATGATTTCACCGGTGAGCTGACGGCTACTGTTGTCGGGCAGCGCAATGGCGAGGAGGTGAGTTTTTCCCTGCATGAGCTTGCGCTCAACAACAATGATCCACTTGCCGCGAATATTCCGCTGAATTTTAAGTTTTTCCAAAATATCGAAACGGAAATCGTTATACCCGAAGGTTTCAGCCCTGTCCGCCTGGAGTTAGCGGTAAAGTCCAATGCGCGTCGCAATCCTGCAAAGGTGCAAGCACAGCTGGAATGGCCTGAACACAAATAGTCATCGATTGAGGAGCCGCTAATGGCATTTTCGAACAACCACACCCTGATATCGCGTGCCACCAAAGTGGTAGGCGACTTGCATTTCACTGGTGAGTTGCAGCTTGAAGGAAAGGTGACCGGCAATATCATTGCCGAGAATGAAAAAGATGCGAAATTGGTTATCGCTGATACTGGTGTTGTTGAGGGTGAAATACGCGCGCCTGTTATTATTGTGAATGGCAAAGTGCAGGGAAACATATATTCCAGCAAGCACCTTGAGCTGGCGGCCAAAGGTAATGTTATTGGTACTGTCCATTACCACTCAGTCGAGATGGTCAAGGGGGCACAAGTAAATGGGAGCATGGTGAATACCCAGCAGCAGACCCCGGGATCTCTGGATATAGCACCTGAGTAGCTTAATAGTTGACTGTTTTACTAGGGTAAATGGATAATAATCTGCCTCCACACCGTGGTCGCTATGTTATCCGGAGTATTTATGTCTACCGCCGAAATTTACATTCCTCAAGTCGTTACCGTTACCGATAGCGCTGTGGCCAAAGTTAAAAGCCTGATTGAAGAAGAGGATAATCCTGATCTGAAGTTGCGCGTTTATGTGACGGGTGGCGGTTGTTCCGGTTTTCAGTACGGCTTTACCTTCGATGAAGCTGTGGCTGACGATGACTCTGTCGTTGAAAAAGAAGGAATTAAGGTCGTAGTGGATGCAATGAGTTACCCTTATCTTGTTGGTGCCAAGGTAGACTACGAAGAGGGATTACAAGGCTCCAAGTTTGTTATCCAAAACCCTAACGCCTCCAGCACCTGTGGTTGTGGTTCTTCGTTCACTGTATAAAACACTCTGCGCGTTTGTTCACGCGTAATAAACGCCCCCCAGAATTACCTCTCTGCGCGCCCCCGTCACCGATTTCAAATTGCCTGGTCGGTGATTGATGGTTTGCTGTGCTAACCAAGCAAAGGCCATCGCCTCTATCCACTGTGGATCTATCCCTAGTTGTGCGGTTGTTGCCACCTGATTGTCGCCAAAAAGGTCGCTTAGTCGAGACATCAGCTGATGGTTGTATGCGCCTCCGCCACAAACAAACACTGCAGTGGGCGCTTCGTTTAATTGCTTGATTGCATCACAGACAGAAACTGCTGTTAGTTCCAGTAAAGTGGCTTGCACGTCTTCTGGTTTGATTATTCGTTTATTTAGAGTTGATACAAGCCACTCATAATTGAATGTTTCGCGCCCTGTGCTCTTGGGAGCGGGTTTGGCAAAAAAGTTATGCGCTAGCAATTGGCGGAGTAGTTGCTGGTCGACTCGGCCGGAAGCAGCCCAAGCCCCCGATTTATCGTAGTGCGTTCCTAAATGACTTAGCGTCCAGCTATCCATTAATGCGTTTGCCGGGCCAGTATCAAAGCCAAGTGTTGGGCCTTGTTTGGGGAGCCAGGTAATATTTGCCATGCCCCCTAAGTTTACTATTGCGCGGTGTTCGTCCGGGCAGTGAAATAGGGCTCGATGAAATGCAGGAACCAACGGTGCTCCCTGCCCCCCGGCAGCCATATCTCTGCGCCGGAAATCAGCTACCGTAGTAATGCCCGTCAGTTCTGCAATTAGGTTGGGGTCGCCAATCTGGAGCGTGAAACAACCTTCATTCGACCCTGGTGGACGATGCCTGATAGTTTGTCCGTGACTGCCAATGGCGACTATTTTTCCTGCATTGATATTTGCCTCGCGCAACAAGGCAAGGCAGGCTTGGCTAAAAAGCTCTGCCAGTTGGATATCGAGTTTGCCCAAGCGATCAATCTCATTTGCGGATGGTTGGGCTAGCGCATGAATTTCGTTGCGGATTTCACTGTCCAGGGGGCTACTATATTTGGCGATAATGCGCGGAGAAGCTTGAAAATCAACTAATACAGCATCAATTGCATCAGCACTGGTGCCGGACATTAGGCCAATATAAAGCTGAGATGAAGGCATTTTTCATTCCCTCTATGAGGCTGCGCCGCTCGATGCAGCGGCAGCTTGAGTTGAGGGCTAATTGTCGTTCGAATTGTTCTTCGCAAGCGCCAAGCGATTGTTAGATTTGAATTGATCAAGTTTGGCAATGAGCGGTCGAGTAGTCTCGTTGAAACGAGCAAGTTCTGTTTTGTCTATTCCTATCGCTTTAGGCAATGGAACTGTAACTGGATTGCGCACTTGACCATTTACATGAAACTCATAGTGGAGGTGCGGGCCTGAAGCAAGTCCGGTAGAGCCTACATAACCTATTACTTCACCTTGAGTTACTCTTGCTCCATTACGCATGCCTTTGGCGAACGCATTCATGTGTCCATAAAGAGTTTGAATGCCTTGGCCGTGTTGGATGATTACCGTGTTGCCATAACCCCCTTTGCGCCCGGCAAAAGATACTTTTCCGTTACCTGTTGCGCGAATGGGTGTGCCCCGGGCAGCGGCATAATCTGTGCCTTTGTGGGCGCGAATAATGTGTAATACAGGGTGTTTGCGTGCAAGATTAAAATGTGAGCTGATACGTGCGAATTCGATAGGTGTTCGTAAAAAGGCTTTATGCATGCCTCTGCCATCGGGGGTGTAATAGGCGCTGTGACCGTCTTTGTCTGTATATCGGACCGCTTTGAAGGTTTTGCCTCCGTTTGTAAATTCGGCCGCTATAACCTTACCAAACCCAATTTTCTTGCCTTTAAGGAATTGTTCTTCATACATAACCTTAAAACTGTCGCCTTTTTGGATATCGAGCGCAAAGTCTATATCCCAGCCAAAAATATTCGCCATTTCCATGGTCAAAGGGCTTGGCATGCCCGCGCGTTTACCTGCCATGTAGAGCGAGCTATCTATTGTGCCTTGGCGAAAAGCATATTTCACGTCAGGTTTGAGGGTAACTTGTTTGCCCGAGAATCCCTTGCTACTGCGCTCAAAGGTAAGGCTGTCTAACTCACTGATAATATATTTAAGCCCTGTAAGGCGGCCATCTTCAACCAAAAAGGACATCTTCTGCCCTGGGCGAATATGGCGCAAATCCTTTGCCTCTTTTGCGTCACTGAATAGCTCGTAGATAGCGCGATCATTTAGTCCTGCGCGCTTAAATAGGATGGATAAATTATCACCATTTTGAACAGTAAATTCCTTCCATTGTGGGCCAACTGGTTCGGGTGTAATGACAACTGTTTTTTCCGGTTTGGCAGCAACCTCCTGAATAATTGATTCAACTGGCGGAATCACAATTGGGGTTGCTTGTGTCTCTGTACCCTGAATTTCAAGGCCGGGTATATTGGTGCTTTGAGTGATAACTGATGGTTTTTTTGCGTCATCTGTCATGACGAGGACAGCTATTAATCCAGTCGAAACAAGTGCGGCAGCAGTCAGGTGTCCGCGCGGTACGTGTTCCAACAGGGTCGATCGAATAATCTGGTAATAGTGCTTTATTGTCGGCATGAGAAAATCTTTCGCATTTCTTTATATATGGAAGTGATCCAAGAAAGAGCATTTATAGCAGAAAAAAATCCCCTTAACACCCCAAAAATTCATAACTTTGCAACAAGCAGCCGCTCCGGTCTTGTATTTGAAGGTAGATCGGGTATCTTTGCCGCCTTTTTGTTCCCGTTCGAAACACTTTGAAAAGGTTTGGTTGGTGCGCTATGACTGCTGTTGACACGAATTTCCTGCAAGAATTGCAGGATCGCGGATTGATTGCCCAAATGACTGGCGGAGATGCAATTATCGAGCATCTCAACTCTGGCAGTCGCACCCTTTATTGTGGCTTTGATCCCACCGCAGATAGTTTGCACATAGGTAGCCTGGTGCCGCTGTTGATGCTTAAGCGTTTCCAGCTGGCAGGCCATAAACCCATCGCATTGGTTGGTGGCGCCACAGGGCTAATTGGTGACCCCAGCTTTAAGGCGCAAGAGCGTAAGTTAAATACGTCTGATGTGGTTGCCGGGTGGGTCGATAAGCTCAAAAAGCAAGTCAGTCAATTTATTGATTTCGATTGTGGTTCCAACTCAGCCGAGGTGGTGAACAATCTGGATTGGGTTGGCAAGCTGGATGTGCTAACTTTCTTGCGTGATGTTGGTAAGCACTTTTCTGTCAACAACATGATCAATAAAGAGTCTGTTAAGCAGCGTATTGAGCGAGAAGGTGAGGGGATCTCGTTTACCGAGTTCACCTATATGTTGCTGCAGTCTTACGATTTCTCCGAACTTTACTTGCGTAACGCCTGTACTTTGCAGATAGGGGGGAGTGATCAGTGGGGTAATATCACAGGCGGTATTGATTTAACGCGCCGCATGCATGCTGCCCATGTCTTTGGTTTGACTATGCCGCTAGTTACCAAGTCTGATGGTACCAAATTTGGTAAGACGGAATCAGGCGCCGTATGGCTTGATGCTTCCAAAACTTCTCCCTATGCCTTCTATCAATTTTGGTTGAATACTGCCGATGCGGATGCGTACAAATTCCTTCGTTATTTTACATTCTTAACTTTTGAGCAGATTGCGCTTATTGAGTCGGAGGATGCTACTCGCCAGGGTAAACCAGAGGCACAGCGGATTCTGGCGGAAGAGGTTACTAGAATTGTCCATGGCGAAGCTGCACTTCATGCTGCCCAGCGCATCACGCAGGCGTTATTTAGTGACGAAATTGCAGGCTTGAGTGAGTCTGATTTTATGCAGTTGCAACAGGATGGTTTGCCTTCATCCAAGTTGCATCGCTCAGAGCTGTCTGGTTTGTCTATGGCGCAGTTGTTGGTAGATGTTGAATTGGTCGTGTCCGGCAAGCAAATCAAGGATGCGCTTGCTCGCAGTGCTGTATTTGTCAATGGTGTTGCGCAGGGGGTGGAGGGCAATATGAATTTGCCGGACGTGTTTGCTGCTGAAAAAGCATTTTTTGGTCGCTTTTATTTGGTTCGTGTCGGTAAAAAGAAATGCCACCTGTTCTGCATTGGGTGAGTTTTAAGCTGTTTGGTTGTTGGTTGTTCTTTGTTTGTGGTAGCTGCGAATTTGATGAGAAAAAGCTTGCGTTAGTGCAGGGTGGTTCGTATAGTGCGCGCCCTGTCGAGCAGTGACCCGGTAACAACGTCCAGATCGATCAGTTTGTAAAAAATTAATAAAATTAATGGTTTACAAAGTTTGAAAGGTGCGTATAATGCGCCTCCCACGGTTGAGCCGAAGCGCTAGCCGGTTTTTTAACAAGACAGATCAAGCAATGCGTGTGGGCACTTGCGGATGGTGATTGGCAACAAGCAAATTATCAGATGAAGTGAACACACAAACAGTAATGTATTTGTGTTTAATAATTCTGAGCACGTTTTAGTTGTTCTATTCGGTTCGCCGGCTAGACGACACCTGATTTTAAACTGAAGAGTTTGATCATGGCTCAGATTGAACGCTGGCGGCAGGCCTAACACATGCAAGTCGAGCGCGAAAGTTCTTCGGAATGAGTAAAGCGGCGAACGGGTGAGTAATGCATGGGAATCTGCCTGGTAGTGGGGGACAACGTCTCGAAAGGGACGCTAATACCGCATACGCCCTACGGGGGAAAGAGGGGGATCTTCGGACCTCTTGCTATCAGATGAGCCCATGTCGGATTAGCTTGTTGGTGAGGTAAAGGCTCACCAAGGCGACGATCCGTAACTGGTCTGAGAGGATGATCAGTCACACTGGAACTGAGACACGGTCCAGACT
>FWPV01008027.1_pt1 | contig 10556 bp, 8 predicted proteins | sample 2228371 | NCBI WGS metagenome assembly FWPV01 (sample SAMEA103939776, study PRJEB20133) | metagenome
AAATTAATTTTCCCTAATTGTTTTTATAATACAACTTCTTTTTTCTAATGAATATTTTTCTCTATCAATTTCTTTCACAAAGTTTATTTTCCTCGGACATTTGTATTTTGCTAAATAATTATAACAATGAATTTTTATTTCCTCTTGTGTTATAGGAGAGTTTTCTTTGATTATTATATCACAATTTACACTTTCTCCAAATTCTTTATTATATGTTCCATACACAAATGAGTCAATAACTTCGGGATGAAAATTTATAACTTTTTCAACTTCTGAGCAATAAACATTAAATCCACCATTTATAATGACTCTTTTTTTTCTCCCTGTAATTGTAACATAATTATTTTCATCTTTAAAGCCAATATCACCTGTATGGAACCAACCATTTCTTATTGTTTTTGAAGTTAATTCGACATTATTATGATATTCAGAAATTACATTTTTTCCAAATATACAAATTTCTCCTTCCTTGTAAATTGGAAGTTCATTATTATGTTCATCAAAAATTTTCATTTGAACATTTGGCAAGGGCGGTCCAATGGTGCCAAGAATATTTTTTTCGGGTGTATTTACGGAACAAACAGGACTGCATTCGGTAATTCCAAAGCCTTCAAGAAGCGGGACTTTAAGTGTATCTTGAAATTTTAAAGTGGTTGAGATAGGTAATACTGCACCTCCACAAATTCCAAATCGCAGAGAAGAAAAATTATATCTTTCAATTTTATCGTAGTTTGCAATGTCTGTAAATATTTTTGGCACTGCAACCAATACAGATATTTTGTATTTTTCAATTTCATTTAACAGCCTTTCTAAATTATACCTTTCATTAATAATAATGGTGCCTCCCAATTTTAATGGCATGTTCATATTGACCGTTAGGGAAAATGCATGAAATAAAGGAATTACTGCTGTAAGAATATCGTTTTCAGTGATATTTACAGAATTTGCAGAAGCAAGAGCATCAAAGTCGAGATTTCCATGTGAAAGCATTGCACCGTATGGAGTTCCTGATTCAGCATTTGTATAGATTAAACAGGCAGGATAATTTTCGTTAACATCTTCTGATTCTAAATTTATGCTGTTTTTTTGTTGGAGATTAATGCTTTGAACTCCTTCTTTATCTACGCAGATAGTTTTTAAATAAGGAAATTTTTCTTTTATGTTTTCAACTTTTTTCCAAAAAAATGAATGAGAAATAATCCCCTTGGCATTAGAGTCTTTTATTATATGTTCAATTTCATAAGCTTGATAAAGAGGATTTACTAAAACAGAAATCATTCCTACTTTTGCAATCGCATAAAAATATATTACAAATTCTGGTAAATTTGGTAATAAAATTAATAATTTATCTCCTTTACTAAAACCCAACTTAATTAAATTTTCAGCTTGAAGAGCAATAAGCTGATTTAATTCTAAATAGGAATATTTCTTATCATAAAAAATAATTGAAGTTTTTGATTGAAATATTTCACAACATTTTGTAACATTATCACATAAATTCATAATAATAATATCCTAAAAAAAAATTTTATTTTTTAAAAGAAAATTTTAAGAGAAATAGGGTTAGGAGTGAAAATTTTATAAAAGAGGTGGTAATCGATGGCAGAAAAGACTATACTCACCAAACAGGCACACAAAGGTTTAATTGAGTTGTTAGAACATTTAAAAAGAGATCATCGAAACGAATTGAATGAAAGATTGAAGAAAGTTCAAAGAACCGCTGATCCTATGGAAGATCAAGAGTATGAAGAATTAAAGAAAGAATATCAAATGCTTGAATCGAGAATTGCTGCAATTGAACATTTGCTTACGCACAGTAAAATCCTCGATGAGACAGAAATACCTACTGATACCGTTGGTATTGGTTCGAGGGTAAAATTACAAAATTTAAAAACAAAAGAAATAGAAAGTTATACTCTTCTTTCTACAATTGAAGCTGATCCATTTGAAAATAAGATTTCAAATTTGTCTCCTGTAGGTAGAGCAATAATTGGACAAAAAGTGGGAAGCCTTGTTACTGCTCATACTCCAAATGGAAATGTAAAATATTTAATATTAGAAATTCTCAAATAATATGTTTACTAAATCTTATAATTGCACCAAAGGAGAAAACAATTTGTTGGAAGAGTTAAGTTGTGATGTGGAGAACAATATGTTATATCCGTGTTGTATTGGACATAGTTCATCTTTATTTTTCTTTTTTGAAGATATTTGTTTGAAAGGGGAAACTTTAAACGAAGACTATAAAAAGAAGAACTAAAAGTTTTTCAGCTCTAATTTCATTAGAGAAAAGTGAAGATTTTCATTTGAGATAGCTTCGAATTTTATCCCTCGCAATGACAAATCACCGAATTTTTGTTACCAGGCATTTAAGGATACAAAATTTATATAAGAATGAATAAATTACGAGTTGCTATATTATTTGGTGGTCGCTCTGGTGAACATGAAGTATCAATCGTTTCAGCCAGATCTGTTGTTTCTGCAATTGATAAAAATAAATATGAAGTCATTTTGATTGGAATAAGCAAAAGTGGGAAGTTTCTTCTTGCTGATGAATCTCTTTTGAATAAGGATGAAATTACAGATAAAATAGATTCCCCACAAGTAATTTTGTCTCCAAATCCAGAACATCATGGATTTATAATGGTGAAAAGGGATTTAAAAAGAAGTGTTTGTTCTATTAATGGAGGGAAGAAAAGGTTAGGAACGAAAGAAAAAACAAAAAAGGCTAAAGGAGAAGAAGAGATAGAATGCATTTATGTAGATGTTATCTTTCCTGTTATGCATGGTCAAAATGGAGAAGATGGAACGATTCAAGGAATATGTGAACTTGCCAATATTCCATATGTAGGAGCAGGAGTTTTAGCTTCCTCTACAGGCATGGATAAAGCTATAATGAAATTTATCTTTAAAGCAAATAACATCCCTATTGGCAATTTTATGGTTGTAAAAAGGAAAAATCTTAGATTAAATGAAGAAAAAATAATAAAAAAAATTGAGGAGAATTTTGCATATCCTTGCTTTGTAAAGCCCGCCTGTTTGGGGTCTTCCGTTGGAATATCAAAAGCTCATAATACTGATGAATTAAGAGAGTCTTTGTGGACTGCAGCAAAGTATGATCGGAAAATTGTAGTAGAAGAATTTATTTCAGGAAGAGAGTGTGAATGTAGCGTTTTAGGAAATGATAATCCAATTGCTTCTGTAGTTGGAGAGATTATCCCTTGTAATGAATTTTATGATTATAATGCTAAATATCTTGACGAAAAAAGTAAGTTAATTATACCTGCTGAACTTCCCATTAATGTTATGAAAAAAATTCAAAAATTAGCAATAGAATCTTTCCTTGCCATTGACTGTGCTGGAATGGCAAGAGTGGATTTTTTTGTTACTCCTGAAATGAATTTATTTGTTAATGAGATTAATACCATACCTGGTTTTACAAAAATTAGTATGTATCCTAAATTATGGGAAGCAAGTGGAATTTCATATACAGATTTGATTACTTTATTAATTGAATTGGCAATTGAAAGGCATAAAGACAAAAATCAATCTTTAATACATTATGAACGAAGTAAAAATTAAAGGTTAAAAGTTAAATCTCTCTTATTTTTATTAACTTCTGTTTTTTTTATATTCTCTACATAATCGAGGAAAAAAGAAATAAAGATACCCAAAAATATGCTAAGTAGTGCAGAAATGGAGACAATTAGCCTTTTTGAGGGTTTAGAATGTTTTTCAGGGGGGAATGCTTTATCTATTACTTGAAACTTAATGTCTTCTTTTTCTTCTGTTATTTTTGAGATTATATATTGTTGAGCAAGAGTCTCATAAATTGTTCCATAAAGTTTTACATCACGCATCAGACGAGCAAGCGTGAGAGCTCTTTCAGGCAATTGAAAAAATTGTGCCTCAAAATCTGCAATTGTTGACTCCAACTCTTTTAGCTTTGTTTGTAGTTTTATTCTTTCTGTTTCATAAGTGTATATTTCGGGAAAATACCCTACCCTTTTTAAGACTGAATTTATTTGCTGAAGGGCTATTTGTGTTGTCATTTTTTCAGTTTTTGCATTAACATAATTTGATATTATTTTGTCTGCTGTTGTATCAAGAGTTAATGTTTCGTTTTTTTCTTGAAAGTTCCTTAATTTTTCTTCTGCTAAAGCAAGTTCTTTTTTAGTTTTTTCAATTTGCTTTTCAAGAAAAATGCGATTTTTTTTGGCAGAAGAAAATATCGATTTTTCTAATATGCTCACATAGCAGTTTGCAATCGCTGCAGATAGTTTAGGATTTTTTGTTTCAACAGAAATAGTAATAGTTCCTTTTTTATCATAGTTAATTTTTGTTATGCTATTGAGTATTTTCAGCATGTTTTCTCGGCTTGTTTTTTTAGAATTTTTGCCGACAAGAATTTTATTATTTGTTAAATTTAATTCTTTAATTAGTTTTTCTCTTAAACTGTTGCTTTTTAGTAAAACCATAAGATAGTCAGAAGAAGAAGCTTCGGAGAGCAAAGAAAATAACTCTGTTGGTATAGGCAAAGAAGTAAGTATAGAGGGCATTCCGCCTTTTTGAATAACATAAAGCGTCGTTTCGGCTTTGTATATTTTTGGCGCTAAGAAACTGAAAATTACTGAAAATATAATCGAAATTATAAAAAGCGTTATAATTATATTTTTTCTTTTTGCTAAGACTAAATAATAATCGTAAAGAGATATTTCCTCTTCCATTTCCATAATTTTCACCTCAAGATTTGCAGAATATAACTAAAGGTAGTATATGCTTATTAGGCAGGTTTTAATGGGCGTGTGGAGACCTTCCTATAATGCCCTTTGCCACCTTATTTTTTTCTAATGCCCTAAGTTCTTGATGTTTCTTTAATTTTGAAAAAATGTTAAATTACTGATTTTAATTTGTTTATTTAATCTGCTATCTTCTAATTTGCTCGTTTTGCTATGATTTGTCCCTTTTGAGACTGTCCGACAATTCAAAAAATTTCACTTTTATGTATAAGCTTTCCCTACTAAACTTATACAATTTTTAGCCAAAATAGGGGTTATCGGACAGCCTCTTTTGCCTATTTGACTTGCTTCAAAATCTTTCACTGTCAATTTAACTTGTAAAAACAATTTGTAGAAACTTAAAACTGTTTTATATTATCAAGTTTATATCTTTTTTTCAAGTGAAATTAAATTTTTTTATAGTTTTCATTATTATTTGTGACTTTCCTTATTGAAAATAAAATATTATTAGTTTAAAATACAAAAATCAGTTTTGCGTAAAGGAGAAAATTGTAGAAGATCAATTCTAAAGTTGTTTGCTTCCAACAAATGGCAAACTTATTTGTTAAGTTAATAGAAGGGTTATGTTTTAGGAGGTGGTTTTTTTGGAAAGAAGAAGGTGGAAAAGAGAAAAGCTGGAATGTAAAGTAAATTTAAGGGTTTCAAATGAAGTATATGAAGGAGAAATTCAAAACATAGGTGGTGGAGGAATTGGAATAATTATAAATAAACAGATAGGAGAAAAAATACCTTTAGCCATTGTTTTTAATTTACCAGACAATTTACCAGAAATAATTGCAAATGGCTTAACAATGTGGACTTCACCTACAATTCATCAAGGGAATGAAGTCTATAGGGCAGGAATTCAATTTACTGAAATTCATGAAAATGACAGAAAAAGAATAATAGATTTTGTTGAAAAAAGAGGAGCTTTTCTAAAGGAAAAGAGAGCATTTAAAAGACATGAGTTAGACGGAACTATAAAGTATAAGATTGGGCAGGAGTTTAATTTTGGAAGGATTCGTGATATAGGTCTTGGTGGATTATGTTTAATTGTGAATAAAAAGTTAAATGTTGGGGATGAAATAAAGCTTGAATTAGATGTTCCAAAAACACCTATTACTTTTGTTGCAAGTGGAGAAGTTGTATGGAGTCAGAGAACTGCGGAGAGGTGGAGCGAAAGTTATTCAATTGGCATAAAATTTAAAAGAATAGATGAATCTAATCTAAGAAAGCTTATTGACTATGCTCAGAAAAAGAAAAAATAAAAAGTGCCTAAATTAATAAATAATGATGTTGATACAATATTTTTTTTGCTCCCACAACATCAGAAAGCAAAATTTCAACCCGTAGGATATTACGGTGAGATATGAAAAAAAGTTTCATTATTTTTTTGTTATTAATTTCTATAACTACTTCAATTATTTTTGCCAGAAAAGAAGTGTCCAAAAGTAGAAAGTTAATTGAAAAGTCAATAGAAAGCCTTAAAAATTTAAAATCTTATATGGCAATTGCTGAGGTTTTTATTAATAGAGAAGCAGGAAGTAAAGAAAAAGATATGTATTTGCATTGTGAAGTAATACCCAAACTAAAAAAAAGATATGACAGAAAAATTGGATTAGTGCAACCTTCTAAACTTTTATGGATTAATGATTATTATGTTATAGATAAATCATATTATGCATATTCAAGAGGATTTGATTTAGAAAAAAAAGAAGAAATGCCCTCCTTCTGGAAGAGTGGAGGTTATGGAGGAGAAAATAGATGTGAAGTAGATTTTATTATAGAAACATTAATCGAACATACAGATGAATTCAAGCATGTTTTAAAACCTAAGTTAGAGGATTATAATATTGAGTCTGTCTCAAGTTATATGTTTACTCCTTCAGAATTATATTATTATCAAGATGTTTTTTTTCAGACAGAAAAAAGCATTGGGTATATTTTTGTTGACAATACTTTAGGGGCTATTAAAGGTTGTTATGTAAGAGCAATAGGTAAGGTAGATAATAATACTGCTACTTATGTATTGAAGATTAACTATAAGTATAATTCCAATGTTGAAATAAATATTCCTGATATTTCAAAATCCCCAAAATTAACTATTTCAGAAGAGTGGTAGTAAAAAATAGGATAGAGAGTGAAATTAGAGACAGAAAATTTTACTGTTAAAAACGCACTTTTTGCTATATTTTGCAGGGAAACATATGGCACGTTTAAGATTTTAAATTTTTTCAATACTCCACATTTCACGATTTTTGTTGCAAGTTTTAGATTTTTACAAACTGTCAAGTGAGGACTATTTTTCTCTAACCTTATTACCTGCAACCTATAACCTGTTTTCAGTTATATTCTTGAATTATTCATACAATTTTTCATCAAATTGATTTTCCCATTGGAGTATAGGTTTTGGTGGGTGGACTTGTATAATAGGAACTTCTCTGTTCTTTTGTTCCCTTTAATAAAAGGGGATTAGGGGATGTTTTGTAATACGAGACGACACAGCAGTCGTCTTCTACATTTTCCATTTTGACACTCGCCCATATGCCCTCTTCCCTCAAGGGCTGTTATTACTCCAAAAATTTTAAAAATTTATGTAATGAATACATTTAAAATGCAATTAAACAATGGTGCCATTTTAAAATATGAAATTTGTAAAGGCAACCCTTTGCGGTTGCCTTATAATTTTGGGGTTCACAGATGAACTCTTTTGGGAAGCCTGAGGATGAGCTTCTCTGCGTTTTTGAGAAATTTCAGGAAATCTCTTCCATTAACGGAGAGGGAATTTTGGTATGAGTGAATAAAGGAGTATAAATACTATGGGAATATTTGTGTTAACGTTTTTTCTTGGGATTGCGATTGTCTTAGCTCCTTACTATCTCAAAATTGATATCCTAAGTAATATTCTATTTGATTCGCGCCTTCATTATACCCCTGTTCAATTAAAACAACTACAATTTGTTAAGGAGCAACTCTTTTCCCTCGGATTATTTTTAATTATTACCTCAATTATTGCATTGATATGGGGTAAAAAATTCATCTCTTTATTAAAAGAAGGGGTTGAGAGTAAAGCCAAAATACACCATCCCTACCTTTTTCTATTTTGGGTTAGTTTTATTTCTCTTTATTTTGAAATAATATTTATTCGTTGGATTTCAACCGAAGTGCGAGTTCTTGCATTCTTTAAAAATGTTCCTCTGATTGCAGCTTTTTTGGGCTTAAGTCTCGGCTGTATGTTAAGTCAGAACCAAAAAAGGTTGGAGTTAGTTTTCCCCTTCCTTTTTTCTTTATTAATAATATTTATTGGTTTCGGGTCGGATACTTATATTCGTGTTGTTTCCTTTGCAGGAGCGACAATAAGTACTGCAGACCTTCATATTTGGGGACATTTATTGAAAGGAAGCTTATACCTTCTTTCTGCTTTGATATTTTATGGAGGTATAACTTTTTTATTTGTTTTTCAGGTTGCTGTAATGATTCCCCTTGGGCACTTAGTTGGCAGGGGCTTTATGGGATTAGATAGAATAAAAGCTTACTCTGTGAACATATTAGGTTCACTGATTGGAATATACTTTTATTATTTTCTCACTAAATTAAACACAAGTCCATTAATATGGTTTTCTGTTGGTTCAATAGCAGTTCTTTTTTTAATTTTGGATAGGAAATGGGAATTAATTTTTAGTATTTTTTCTATAAGTATTGCTTTACTTGTTATTTCCCGCCCGATATTCCCGAGAATATGGTCTCCTTATAACCGCCTCACTGTAACTGATTCATATTTATGGAAAAATAAAGAAGGTAAGGGTTCAGTTATTCCAGAGAGAGAAGGAGAATGGATAAAAATAGGGAAAAGAATAGATGTTTGTGACTTGTTTTATATGGATATAACCGATTTTTCCGATAATTTTATAAATAAACATCCTTATTTATACGACGATATAAAAACTTATGGTTACAATCTTCCTTATGTCGTTTTAAAACCCAAGAAAGTCCTTATCGTAGGCTCAGGCGGAGGGAATGATATAGCAGCTGCGTTAAGACATGGGGTGGAGAAAATTGATGCAGTTGAGATAGACCCTATTATTGCTGGAATTGGGAAAAAACTTCATCCTGAGCAACCATATTCCTCTAATAAAGTTAATCTGTTCATTGATGATGCCAGACACTTCTTCAATACAACAAAGGGAAAATATGATTTAGTGGTTTTTGGTTTACTTGATTCACATTCTCTTTTTTCAACGCATAGCTCTGTTCGACTTGATAATTATGTATATACAGTTGATGCATTTATGCGGGTGAAAGAGCTATTAACTCCAAATGGCTCAGTAGTAGTTACTTTTGCTATTGGTAAAAAGTGGATGTATGATAGATTTGAACTTATTTTTAAAGAAGTCTTTGGGAAAAGACCTATCATTTTGCAGAGTCGAAGAGGCACTTCTTTTATTAGTGGTTTGCAAAATAATTATGCTCATCTTATTGAGAATTCTCCTCTCAAAAAATATATTATAAAGAGAAAAATGAAAATTGTGCCTTTATCAACAGATGATTGGCCCTTTATGTATCAAGCTGATAGGATGTTACCATCAAGTTATCTTTGGGCTTTGATTATTATGGCAATTGCCAGTATTATCTGGATTCTTAAAGTAATTCCAAAAAGCGATATAAAATGGGAAGGTCATTTTTTCTGGCTTGGTGCTGCTTTCTTGTTAATCGAAATAAAAAGCATCTCACAATTAGCACTAATTTTGGGGTCTACATGGACTGTAAATGCTATCGTCATTGGAACAATTATGTTCCTTATTCTCGCCGCTAACTTTATATCATATTATTTTAAAATAAGGAAATTAACTTTAATTTATATCTTTTTACTCCTATCTGTTTTAATTTCTTATTTATTACCTCTTAAAATTTTTTTATCTTATGGGTTATTTATTGGGAAGTTATTACCAACATTTATTTTATTAATTCCTTTATTTTTTGCAGGTATAATTTTTGCTAATTCCTTTAAAAATTGTAGAAATGCACAAATTGCACTTGGTTGGAATTTACTTGGTAGTGTGCTTGGAGGATTGCTTGAATATACTTCTGTGATATTTGGCTTTAAAAAATTAGCCCTCTTTGCAATGGCTTTATATATAATGAGTTGGATTTGGGGAAATGGGGATGGGAACGAAAGAATTTTACAAAGTAGATGTGATTGCTTTAGTAACAAAGTTGCCTTGCAATGACGGGGGAGAAAGGTATAACATATGAGATTGCTTTACCACTCACTCTTTGAAAAGATAGCATGTATTCATGGTTTGCAATGACATACTGAATTTCTCACGATAATAACGGACAGTTGCTTTTGCATTTGCTCGGCGTAACTTTGGAACGACCAACAAGTTTTCGGTTTGGATGGTCATTTGACCGCATAGGTATTATTATTTGGGCTATTGGTATTTATTCGATAAATTGGTGTTAGTGCCTTGCCCGATGAAGTTTTTTAAAGCCACTTGTCTTTTGGGGCATATCCAAACAGAGTGAGGATTATCTTATTATTTCTCACGCCAGTCACGCACAGTAACATAATAGAGTCCTAACTGTGTTCTATTAACAAGGACTTTGGATTCTAACTCCCTTTGAAATTTAGTTCCTCCTGTAGGAAAATATATTGTTCCAGTTGATGTAATTGTTTTAAAATAGTTGTTAGCTGCATCTTCAGTAATTCTAACAGTAAAAGTTGCATATGATGAACTTGTAATACAGGACATTGTAAAACTTCCATCAAAGGTTGGG
>FWPV01016178.1_pt1 | contig 10554 bp, 7 predicted proteins | sample 2228371 | NCBI WGS metagenome assembly FWPV01 (sample SAMEA103939776, study PRJEB20133) | metagenome
CAGGGCAGATGCCCATGCCGTGTGCGGCGCCACGGCGGATGAGAATCTTACCGCAGAGGGCGCAGAGATCGCAGAGGCTTTCAGGTTCTCCGCGCCCTCTGCGTCCTCCGCGGTGATTTGCAGGGCAGATGCCCATGCCGTGTGCGGCGCCACGGCGGATGAGAATCTTACCGCAGAGGGCGCAGAGATCGCAGAGGCTTTCAGGTTCTCCGCGCCCTCTGCGTCCTCCGCGGTGATTTGCAGGGCAGAAAGGAGAAAGACATGCGCCATCGAAAGGGAGTGCTGACTGCCGGCCAATCGGCCAAGCGAGCCCAGCGCCAAAAGCGAGAACGACCAGGGGGCCGCATAACCTTTATGGGCTTCGCAACGCAGGTGAAGATGATCGTCCAAGCAGAATTTTATCTTCCACGCTACAGCGACCTGAAGCAACGCCACAAGGCGCTGATCAGCCTCAGTCGAGGGCCCGGTTTCATCGGCATGACAACGACCTTTATCCGTGAACGTCCCACCGGTGTCCGCCGCCTCGATGTTGACCTGACAATGACCATGACGGCGTGGGGCGAATCGTGGTTCGACTGGCCGGTGTGGTGGCGCTGGCAGATGGACATGTTGCTCACCAGCGGCTGGCATCGGTCCCGACGCGTAGAAGGAACGAAGGCCGCATGATAAGGAGGAAGACATGAGAAACCTCAAACAGATCGAACGCCGCTCTTGCGGCTGTTGCCTGGGCATGGTGCTGCTGTTCATCCTGGCCGTGGCCGGGCTGACCTTTCTGATCGTGAAGGCGGCCGGCGCGGAGAGCCAGGCCCCGCCCGCCTACGAGGTGGTGCTGCTCTCGGACCAGAGCACCTCCATGTGGAACTGCGACGGCATCGGCACCGACCCCGAACTGCTGCGGGTGGATGCAGCTCGGCTCTTCATCGCCTCGCTGGGCACGGACAGCAGCGCTCGTTATCGGCTGGCGTTGCTTCACTTCGGCGGCGAGGTGGCACAGGTGGCCGGGCTGACCGACCTGGCCGACGAGGCCGGCCGGCAGCGGCTGATGGAAGCGGCCGGCCATCCACAGCCCATGTATTGGACCGATCATCTGCGGGCCCTGCAGGCCGCTCAGCGCTTGCTGGCGGAAACGGGGACGCCGGGCAGCCGCCGCCTGATCGTCCTGCTCACCGACGGCGAGCCGGCGCCGAATCCGGCGAACTATCCGACCGCTTACGACACGGCCGGCTATGTCGCTGCCCTGCGCGAAGCCGTCGCCGACCTGGCCCGCAGCGACGTGACCCTGGCGATCGTGCTGCTGAGCGACATCCGTACCAGTTGCGGCCGCCGCGTGGCTACCGAATGGGCAGGGCGCTGGGCTGCCCTGGCCGAGATGACGCCCGGCGGCGCGCTGTATGTCGCCAATCTGGCCGACGACCTGCTGCCGATCTACCACGCCATCGTGCGTCACATGCTCGGCCTGGCCGAAGGCGCGGCGCCGCTGTTGGCCGTACTCACGCCGGGCGCGCCGCTGACGGTAGACGTACCGGTGCAGGAGCCGCTGGCCAGCCTGATCCTGACCATCTGGAAGCACGATCCGGCGACGACGGTGGAGGTGCGCGACCCGGCCGGAAGTCGAGTGTTGCCGGGCCAGGCCGAGGTGACCATCACCGGCGGGGGCGCCGGCGGCCGCGAGGAGGTGTGGCGAATCAACCGGCCGCAAATCGGCCTCTGGCGGGCGGTCCTGTCCGGCCAGGGGCGGGTGAGCGTGTGGCAGGATCGCCTGCCGCTGCCCACTCCGACCGTGACGCCTACGCCCACGGCCAGCCCCACCGCAACATCTACGGCGACGCCAACGCCGACCGTGACGCCCACGCCTACGGCCAGCGCCACGCCCGCGCCCACGGAGACGGCCACCGCCACCGCATCGCCCGGCGCTGCGACTGCGCCGGCGGTGCCACAGAGCGATGCACGCCCGGCGAGGCGATCGGCCTGGCCGATGCTGGCCGGAGCGGGTGTCGTGGGGCTGAGCGCCCTGGGGCTACTGGCCGGCAGGCGCCGCGGCCCCTATCTGACCGGGCAACTGGTGCCGCTGGAAGCGCCGGCAGGATCGGAGCTGCTGCCGCTTGACCTGGGCCGCCTGCAGCGTCGGCAGGTGGTCCTGGGGCGCGGCGGCAAGGGGCGGTGGCGGCTGTCGGGCTGGGCGGGGTCGGTGCGGCTCTCGGCCGACCGGCTGGGCAACGTGGAGCTCGTTCCTGTGACGGGCGAGGTGACGGTAGACGATCGGCCGGTGCGAGGGCCGCAGCCACTGGCCGACGGCGCGGTGATTCGCTGCGGCGAATATCGCATCCGATACGAGAATCTGTTGCAATGACTTCAGGTTCACAGTGCAGTCCGGGGCAAGCCCCGGCGTCCGATGTAGGGGCGACAAGAGGTGAAACACAAAACATCAGGAGGGACCTATGAACATCCGCAACGACGGCAATCGAACCTGGCCGCTGGGGCTGTTCGGCCAGGCGGACCAACCCTCAACTGGAGGTGTTCCCATGATCCAAACGATTTCCATAACGAGTGAGCTCGAGCAGGTCAGCGCAGCGGCGAGACTGGCCGGGCCGATGTTGCCCGGGCAGATGCCGCAGGGGCCGATCCGGTTGGAGCAGCCGCTGCTGATCCTGGCGGTGGGCGGTTCGGCCAGGCAGGTCGCCACCCGGCTGAAGGCCGTCTTCATCGAGCGCTTCGGCCAACTGCCGGAGAACGTCATCATCCTCTGCTTTGACAGCGCAGATGAGCCGATCGCCGTGCGCGAGGGCCGGCACGGGACGCGCGTGACGCTGGAAGATCAGAACGAGTTTCATCTGTTGGAGCGCGTGCCGGTCGCCGGCATCAAGCGGGCGCCTCATTACCACACCGCCCTCGTGGCCCGGCTGGGCGCCAACCTGGGGCGCATCCGCCGTGCCAGCATCGGCGATGGCTGTGCCCAGGAGCGTCCGCAGGGGCTGGCCGCGCTGGTCTGGAACGCGCCGAAAGTGATGCGGCTGATCGAGAACGCAGTGCGCCGCCTGATCGAGCGCAGCGATGACCTGAATCGAGACGGAGGCGAGCGCAACAGCCTCAACGTGGTGCTGATCGGTTCTGCGCCGGGCGGCCAGGGGTCGGGCGCGCTGCTGGACCTGGCGCAACTGGCCCACAGCGCGCTGCGCCGGGTGGGCGATCTGGAGGAGACCAGCCGGTTCATCGGGGTCGTGCTGCTGCCGGGCGCGTTTCCCGGCGTGCGAGGCCTGAACATGGCTCCCAATACCTGCGCCTTCTTCCGGGATCTGGATGCCGCGATGCAGGGCGCGGCCTTCCGGGCCAGTTATCCGGGCAACATCCTGGTGGACAACCAGGAACCGCCCCTGGATGTGGTGTTCGTCCTGGACGGCATTGACGAGCGCGGCGGCGCATTTGCGAATCTCGAAGAGGTGTGCGACCTGGCGGCCCAATCCCTGGCCGTGCTGGTCGGTTCCGAAGTGGGGATGCGCGAGGTTTTTGCGGCGGTGAACGAGCAGGGCGTGCTCCAACGCGTCAGCGCCACCGGTTGGGGCACCTATCTGGCGACTATGGGCCACGCCAGCATCCGTTTCCCTGCGCAGCAGACGGCCGATCGCTGTGCGTTGCGCCTGGCTGCGGAGATGGCCGCCGCGGCACTGGGGGCAGCGGACAAAAGCCACTCCGCCTCGGACGTGTCCCCTGGGAAGGCAAGGGAGGCTGACGCCACGTCATCGTCGGGGGCGACGGGAGACGGAAGGCCTGCTCTGATGGGCGCTGCGGCGCTGCGCGAACGGCTGCGGCTGAACGCCCACGGCGCGCCTTTCGAGACGCAGGTGACCCCGCCCACCAGCCTGGAGCAGGCACCGGCCGAGGAGCAGCCTGCGCTGGCCCGGACGCTGGTCGCCAACTTCCTGCAACGGCGGGTGTACGACGCCGCGTTCGGGCAGATCCAGAGGACGGCCGCCGCCCTGGGGGATGCGATGTCGGGCGAACTGCTGGCCGAACTGGCGCCCGTGCGCGCCACCGGCAACCTGGCGGCCATCCTGGCCTGGTTGCGCCGGACGGTCGAGGCCTTGCAGGAGGAGTATGCGGGCCTTCTGGCCGAGGCCGACCGCCTGGCGAAAGCAGTAGAGGCCGCGCAGCGGGAGCTGGACGCGGCCGGCGCCGCGCTGGATCAGGCAGCCGGCGGCCTGTTCATCGGTCGCAGCGGTCGGGTGCGCAGCGCTGTGGGCCGCTACCTCGACAGCGCCAGCGCGTTCATCCGCCTGCGGCTGGAGCAACGGGTGGCCGAGGCGGCCGCAGATGTGGTGCATGGGGTGCTCGGCCAGGCGCGACGACTGGCCCAAACTGCGTCCCAAAGCGAGCAGCGCCTGGCGCAAGCCCGTGACATGCTCACGGCTCGCGAGGCCGAACTGGCCCGCCTGACGGGAGGCCGAGGGGAGATCAACCTGGCGACCGATGCGCTGGTGGCGCGACTGTATGGGCAACACCGGCCAGACCCTGCGAGCCTGCTGCCGAACATCGTGCCTGCTGGCCGCGAGGCTCCGGCGGACGGGCTGTTCGGCTGGAGCGGCTGGACGGCCAGCGAGGTGGCGGCGCAATTGGCGGCCATCGCAGCCCAGCCCTTCGAGCCGATTCGGCAGATCACCGTGGAAGACGTGCTGGCGCAGCAGTGGGACGACCGCTCCGCGCAGCAATGGATCGGACGGCTGGCCGACCTGGCGGCCGGGGCGTGGAACCTGGAGCCGGCACGCCTGCCCGACGGCGGCGCAACGCTGGCGAGCTTCCTGACCATCGGCGTGCTCGACGGCACGCGCAGCATCTTCGCCAACTGCGGCTACACGCTGGTCAGCACGCACGACCCCGAGCGAATCGTGGCCTTGCGCACCGTCTACGGTGCATCGTACGACACGCTCAAGGGCGCCGACGACTGGCAGCGGGCTTATGAAGCGGCCGGGCGACCCACCCTGCTGGTGGACATGCCGGACATCTCCCAGGTGCCCGGTCCGTGAACTCGTGACCCCGTGCCGGGGACCTCACCCGAGCACCGTGGCCAGATGTGCCAGGTACCCCTTCGGGCGCCTGGCACATGGATCCAGGCTCAATTCGTGGCGCATCATGCGCCGGCCGAAAGGTTCCTGGCAGGGGATGAAAGGGGGTGCAAGGTGGCGTACAAACACGACATATCAGCGCTGCGCCGGACGCTGCTAGTAGCAGTGGGCGACGTGGCCGAAGCGGTCGCCGGCCGGGCAACGGCCCTGAGCCGGCAATGGCTGGGGGTAGAGCCGCCGCTGGCCGTGGTCAAGCTGTCGGCCTCGGCCTTGTTTGCGCCGACCGATGCGACGACGCAGCAGGCCCTGACCGAGGCGTGCGATGGGTTAGCCGAAGCCGATCTGGCCTTCCGGCTCCGCGCCGCAGGCCGGCCCATCGCCAGGGGTGACCAGATCGAGGCGTGGGTCCTCATCCAGGCAGACGTTTCAGCGCCGCCGGCTGCAAGTGCCGATGCAGGCTGTCCGGGGGTGTCGCTGCCGGCTGCTTTGAGCGAGCTGGTCTGGCAGCGTCTGCGCGGCCATGTGACCATGCGAGCGTTGCTGTTGGCCGATCCGACGGCCGAGCAGCAGGCAGCCCGGTGGGCGGCACGGTTGGCGGCCGCAGGTGTGGAGGGGATCGGCCTGGTCGGGCCGGTGAACGCCGACCGTCTGCGCTACGACGCACCTGACTGGCAGGCGCAGGCGGCTGTTGCGCTGGCGTTGTGCCTGTGGAGTGCTGCAAGGCCGGGCAACCACGCCGATCACGGCGCCCCTCCCGTAGGGGCGGACGGCAGTCCGCCCTGGGACGGCAGTCCGCCCAACGGTCGGCCATCCCCCGACGAACCGGCCGTACGCCCGACTGTAGTCTGGACGGCCGGTGCAGCGGCGTGGCCGTCCCCCGGGGCCGAGATCCGGCGGCAGCTCATCCCCCGTTGCGCCCAACAAGGGGCCCGGCGCTTGCTCGACGCAACGGCTCGCCCTGGAGAGGGGAGCGAGAACGCGGATGACGACAACCTGCCGCCGTGGCAGATGCCCGGGCTCATGGTGTCTCCGGCCCGCCACAGCCTGAGCCTCGAGGCCGCAGTTCCCCCGGAACCGGCCGGCCTCACCTGGGGCAGCCGTCACCCCGCCTGGGACGCGCTTGCGAGCGTGCCTGAGACGCTACGGGCGGAGGCCGAAAGGCGGAGCCGGCTGGCCCATGACCAGCAGTTCGGCCCGCGCATGCGGTGGCTGGAGGAGCAACTGGCGCGCTGGACGACGGCGCTGGCAGAGCTGGTGCGCCTTCGCCTGATGCCTGCGGACGGATGGCCGGATTTGCCAGGTCTCCGCAACGAACTGCAGGGCAAAACGGCAGAATTGCGGGCGGCGTGCGCCGAGATAGAGGAGTGGCTGGAAGACGCCGGCGAACGCTTCGCCCGCGCAGCCGACGACGTGGCGCAGGCCGAAGCGGCTCTGGCCGCACTGTGCCGGAGCTTTCCGGAGCCGGGCCTGGCCGGGGCGATGGGGCTGTTGCTGGCCCCCTGGCGTTGGCCCCGGTTGGCGTGGGCCTACCTGGTGCGCCTGCCGGAAGCCGGCCAGAGATATCTGGATGCGCATGCCCGGCAGGGCGCTGCGCGCTGGAGCGAGGCCAACCTGCACACGTTGCGCCAGGCGTATCTGGTCATGGCGCAGATGGCTCAGGAGCGCGAGCGCCAGGTGAACGCCTGGATCGAGGCCATCGAGGCCGCGGGTCGGTGCCTGGCGCAAGAGGTGGCCGACCTGCCGCCTCCGCCCGCGCCGTGGGATGCCCGCCTGCTCGACGCTCTGGCGGAAGGTCTGGCGGCCGGCCCGGGGCCCGACCTCCGCTGGATCGAGGCGGACGTGGCCGACGCAGAGGAGGTGCGGCGCAGCCTGCTTGCCTGGGCCGAGGGCCTCACCGCCGCGTTGGCGGACCTGACTGCCGTCCATTGGCTGACGTTCGCCCTGGATGACGACACCCTGGCGCGCTGGCTGGGCGACCGGGCGATGGAAGCGACGCCTTTGTGGCCGGTTGTGCCGCCCGAGGCCGGGCCAACCACCTGGCTGCTCTGCCCAGACTGGGACGACGCCGACGCACAAATGGCCGACCAGATGGCCGACCGGCTGCGTCGGCTGGTAGCCATCAATCCGGCAGCTCAGCAGAGGTCGGCCGCAGACCGCCTGTTGGCTGCATGGCACCGGCGACAGGCCGAAGGGGCTGTCGGCGATGGCGAGCTGCGCCGCGAGAGCTGCCATGCCGATGTGCTGGCGGTGTTGCGGATGGCCAGGACAGACTTGACGGACGAGGAGGGCATATGAACATGCGGGAGGGGATGGGCAAGATCTGGCGTTGGACGCAAGGGGCGTTTGCCGGTCCGACGCCCGGCAACGACGACAGCTTCCTCTACGGCTACGGGGCCGAGGACCCCTACCGTTTCAATTACGGTTACAGTCCTGTGGCCGCCTTGTGGCGGGGGCTCGGCGGCCGCAGCCCGGAGATCGCAGAAGTGCAGCAAGAAGTTGCGGCCGAGATGCGCGGCCAGGTGCTGCTGGTAGGCCTGGACGACGAGGCGCTGCGCGGGCTGCTGGCCCGGCTGCGCGGCCGGCCACCGGTCCCGCCGGCCGGGCCGATCTACCGCGAGGGGTTCTTCACGCTGGCGACATTGCCCGTGGCCCCCACGGCCGGCTGGGAGGACGAAGCCAGTGGGCTGGCGTTGTCCCTGGCCGAGGTGCTGGGGCTGGTGGGCGAGGCCGATGTGGTGTTGTACGTTTACGCAACCAGTCTGGGCTGGCAGGAGGCAGACGATCGCTGGTATGCCCGGCTGCGCGTGGCCGGCCGGCCGGTGATCCTGGTGGAAGCCCGGGATGGCCCATCGGCTGGGGCCGACGGCTTGCCCCCGACCGTCTTTCGGCCGGTAGAGGTGCAGCTTGAGCCGGACGTGGACGGGGGCGAAGGGGATGCCGACCTGCTGGCCCTGGCCTCGCGTATCCTGGGACGGTGCGACCGGCTGGCGGTGCCGTTGGCGCAGGAGGTGCCGGCCTGCCGGCCGATGGTCGCCGGCCGCATCGTCCGTTCGGCCGCGCTTGCGGCTGCGCTGTTGGGCGCCGAGCCGATCCCGTTGCTCGACCTGCCCTTGCAGGTGGCGGTGAACTGGCGTATGGCGCTGCAACTGGCCGTCATTTACGGTCACGGGCCGCTGGACTACCGCAGCCGCGGGATGATCGGCACGGTGGTCTGGAACCTGGGCCTGCGCGGCCTGGTCCAGCAGATCTGCAAACTGGTGCCGGTTCTGGGCTGGGCCGCCAGTGCGGGCCTGACCGGGTCGGCCACATGGCTGCTGGGGAACGGCCTCCGGCGCTATTTCGAGGATGAAGAACGCTGGCATGAGGCGCCCGCGGTGTTGAGGATGGCGTTGGAGGGCCGCCGCCAGCAGATCGGGGGGCGGATCAAGCAGTGGGGCTGCCGGGTGACCCGATGGTTCGGCCATCGGCGTCGGCGGTGAGCCGTGCGCCGGTGAGGACGATTGGGAAACGGAAAGGAGGAGATCACGATGTCGGACATACGAAGCCTGATCCCTGCGGGGCTGCTGCCGCCAGCCGGTCCGGTGCGGCCGATGCCGGCAGAACGCTTTTTCACCCCCCACGCCCTGCAACGCGCCTGGCTGGCGGTGAAGCGCGCAGGAGGCGGCGCAGGGGTGGACGATGTGACCCTGGCCCAATTCGCCGATCGGCTGGACGAGGAGCTGGAGCGGCTGCGGGCCGAGCTGATTGCCGGCAGCTATCGGCCCCGGCCGGTGCGTCGTGTACTGGTGCCCAAGCCCAACGGCGGCCTGCGGCCCTTGGCGCTGTGGGCGCTGCGCGACCGGGTGGCCCAGCGCGCCGTCTACGACATCATCGCACCCAGCTTCGAGGCGATCTTCCTGCCGTGCAGCTTCGGCTATCGGCCGGGCCTGGGGGTCGAGGATGCCGTGCGCCAGGTGCTGGCATATCGCGATCAGGGCCGGCGCTGGGTGGTGGACGGCGATATCCAGGATTGCTTCGACAGCATCCCGGCCGACCGGCTGGCGGAACTGGTAGGCCGACGGGTACTCGATCCGTTGCTGCGGCGCTATATCGGCGGCTGGCTGGACGCGCAGATCCTCAACGGTGTGGACGGCGTGCCGACGAAGGCGGGCGCGTGTCAGGGCAGCGTGCTCTCGCCGCTGTTGGCAAACGTCTACCTGCACGAGGTGGACCGTCTATTGGTGGCGCGCAAACTGGCGCTGGTGCGCTACGCGGACAACCTGCTGATCTGCTGCCGGCGGAAGGCCGAAGCCGAGGAAGCGATGGCCGTGGCCGATGAGGCGCTGGCCGCCTGGAGCCTGCGCTTGAACGAGCACAAAACCCGCATTGTGCATTTCGACCAGGGATTCGCCTGGTTGGGGCATTTCATGCTGCGGGGGGAGTGTTTCAGGATTTGAGGAGACAAGGAGACAATGACCATTCTCTACGTCCAGGAACAGGGCGCGTTGGTGCGCCGAGACGGGGAAGAGGTGCGGGTGACCCTGGACAAGCAGGTGTTAGCCCGGCTGCCGGTGCGTGAGGTGGAACAGGTGGTGCTGTGCGGCAATGTGCAACTGACGACGCAGGCGGCGGCATTGCTGTTGCAGCACGAGGTGGACGTTGTGTTTCTGAGCTCTTACGGCACTTTTCGCGGCCGGCTGATCAAGGAAGGTTCGAAGTTCGCCCGATTGCGCCACGCCCAGTTGTTGCTTTCGGGCGATGAGCGCCGCTCGCTGGCCGTGGCGAAGGGGATCGTGCGCGCCAAGTTGGGCAATCAGCGCGATCTGCTCCGCCACATCGCTGCCGAGGTGCGGCCGATGGCCGCGTCGCAACTGCTGGCGGCTGCCGACGGCATCGAGCGGATGCGCTACGATAGCCAGTCGGCGCAGGATGCCGATGCGCTGCGCGGTTATGAGGGCAAAGCGGGCGCGTTTTACTTCGGGGCCATCGGCGCATTGCTGGATCGAAGCTGGTCGTTCCAGGGCCGCAAGTATTATCCCGCGCCCGATCCCTTCAACGCCGCGCTGAGCTTCGGCTACGCGCTGCTTCAGAAGGACATCGCGGCCGCCGTGCAACTGGTAGGGCTCGATCCTTATCTGGGCTGTTTTCATGCCATGCAGTATGACCGGCCATCGCTGGTGCTGGACCTGATGGAGGAGTTCCGGCCGTTGACCGTTGATCGCGCCGTTCTGGATCTGGTCTTGACGGGCAAGCTGGACCCCGGCGAGTTTACCTTTACGGGCAACGAACAGCGGCCGGTGGAACTGGGCGCTGCGCTGATCCCGCGCATCATCCAGACGTACGAGGCCGCAGCGACGCGCGTGATCTTGCACGCTCCCAGCGGTCAGAAGCAGGTCCTGCGCCGGTGCTATGAGCTACAAGCCCGCCTGTTCGCCCGTCTGGTGCTGGCCGGCGGGGAGAGGTATGAGGGCGCGGTGAGGGGGTGACGCGGGGAGGGGGGAGGGGGGGACGCGGGGAC
>FWPV01008228.1_pt1 | contig 10553 bp, 6 predicted proteins | sample 2228371 | NCBI WGS metagenome assembly FWPV01 (sample SAMEA103939776, study PRJEB20133) | metagenome
CTCCGCAAATCCGGACATCAACTTGCTCTAATTTACATTTTGTAAATATTGATGGCGAGGAGGGGAAGACAGGAGAACACAGGGGAAGATACGGCAATCAAGGGGGGAAGATAGGTCAATACTGGAAGTCATGGTAATGATAAGTGAAAGATGGGGGAGAAAAAGGGGAAACAAGGAAGACGAGAAAACACGGAGAAGGCGATGGGTGGATAGCTTGAGATCGGGGAAAATAGGGAAAAGGTAAGAGAAGATACTGCGTAGATAGCAGAAATAAGGGGAAGATAAATCGGGGAGTTAACCTCAGGGCAGATAGTAGACATAGATAGAAGAGCCGATAACCTTCTCCGGCCGGTAGCTCTCCAGCCATCGGTAAGAGGGCTTACCTTTCCTCTCCCTCAGGTAGCTATACGCTTTGATGGTGGCGGAGACGGCGAACCATCCATGAGGCATGCCATAGTCGTAATCCCAATAGACCGCGTCGGGAATATAGTGAGAAACCTCTCCTCCCCCGAAGTAATGGATCGCGGGGCGCATCGCTCCCACTTCCCTTAGGTAATTAGCCAGCCGTTTAAGGTCCTGTCCCCAGTCCAGGTCGGCGTCCACAAGATACCTGCTGCGCTCCGCAGGTTCCCCGGCTATCTCGTTCATGTATGAGATGAAATGGGGGAAAGACCAGGCGAAGGAGAAGACCAGGTAAGCCAGGAGGAGAGCCACCAAGAAGTGGCGGCCCATCTTCCAGTTTTGGCCCTGGAGGAAGCGGACCGCTCCCCGGGAAACCGCCAAGAAGAGCGGGGGGAAGAAGGGGAGAAGGTACCTTATTCCCAGCTGGGCCCGGACCAGAAAGGAAGAGGCGGCGATGACCAGCAAGGTCACCAGAAGAAAGACCTCCCTCCTCCCCAGGGGACCGGCAAGGAAGAAGATCAATCCCACCGCCATGAGCAGCAAAAAAGCCAAGGGGTTCTTCAGGGCGAAGCATACCGGGAAGAAGAACCATACACCTCCTTCGTAGAAATGACCATGAAAATAGGTAACCCAGTTCTGGTTGAGATAACGGGCGGTCTTGACCATCCCCGCCAGGTACCAAGCAAGAGGAGGGGATATCTCCTGGAGGGAGAGGATCCTGGAAACCCACACTTGATCGTCGGGGAAGTTTACCCTGATCATCCTCTCCCGGAACCTCGGGTCCATGTTGTTCACCAGCATGCCGTAGACCAGCGCCACCACAAGGAATCCCACGATCATCAGGAGCAAAGCCCTGGCTGTTTCCCTTCGCAACCATCTTATCCTGGAACCGCGGGGAGCCCGGCGCGCCTCTGCCAACACGATCAAGAGAATTATTGGCGCTACAGCAAGGCAGGTGAACTTGACCAGCTGAGCCAGACCGAAGACAACCCCCGCTCCCACTAGCTTGGTCCCACTGGGCTTGTCCAGGTAATGGTAATAAGCCACTAGTGTTGCCAAGATTCCCAGTGCCGCGGCCAGGTCCAGGGTGGACAGTCTACCGTAACCGACCATAATCGGGGAAAAGACCATAAGGAAAAGGGCGAGAAGTGCCTCTCTATAGCCATAGATTCTCCTTGCCCAAGCGTAGAGAAGAAGGGCGGTAGCCAACAGGAGCAAGGTCATGGTAAGGCGGGAGAGCTGAAGCATGGTTTGGGGTCGATGGTTCACGGTATAGAGGAAGCGGTGGGAGAAATCGAACTGGTAACCCGTGTCCATGGGGTCTATCCCTGACCTTTGCACTTCCATGAAGAGGAAGGGCAACGCCGCTATAGCTTTGGCCAGGGGTGGATGTTCCAGGTTGAGGAGATACTCGCCGGATTCAAGGTAATAGTAGCCGCTGGCCATGTAGAGGGGCTCATCATAGGTGGGCGCGTCTTCCAGGGAAGAGAAAACCGACGCCGCCAACAGCGCCAGGAGAAGCGTTCCTACGAGTAAAAACTCCCACTTTACCTTCATTTTTACATTACGTAATTATTATAAACTCCCGCCAAGGACGCGTGATTGGTTACCAGAAAAAACCGTTGACTGGGGCGGGCGGCTGTCTCGTCAGCCCATGCGCCCCAACTCTCGCTCGAACCATCCCAGGAATCCCAGGAAACCCTCCACGTGCCCTTCTTCATTATCCCGCTAACCTTACCACTCTCCCTAACGACCATTTTCCCGCCTTTCATCATCTTCCCGCACGGGAAATCTTCAGGGGATATAATAAAGCAGGATGGAATAACCTATACGGGCGACTGGCTGGTAACCCAGTAGCCAAGCGTACTTGGACGCCTCCTCGATTCGTTTCCCGTCTTCCTGCTCCCAGAACTCCAGCTGCCTGTAGGTATAAGAGACGGCAAACCAGCCTCGGGGCGTTCCCATATCGGGATACCAGGGCACCGCGTCCTTGATGTAATAACCCGGTTCTCCTCCCCCGAAATAGTCTATCTTCAGCCCCTGGATATCGTTCTCCTCTACGTATGCGGCAAGGCGCCTCAGGTCCTGTCCCCAGTCCAAGTTGGAATCGACCAGCCACTTGAAGGACTCGTTTTTATTCCAGATGAACTCGTTGGAATAGGAGAGGAAAGAGGGATAAAAACTCAGCACCGAGACCGCCGTCCACAGCAGCAGAGAGGCCATCAGCGCCCAGCGCAGCCCCCTGTTGCTCACCCACCGCGCCATCCTGGCACCGCCCAATCCCGCCAGCAGTAACAGGAAGGGTACGACCGGCATGATGTACCTGATTCCCAGCTGGATGGTGGAGGCCTCGGACGCCCCAGCCAGCACCGCCAGGGTCACGAGGATGAAAAATACCTCCCACCTTCTCCAGTTTCTCAAGGAGGTTATCAATCCGGCAAGGATGAGCAGGAGAAGGGGAATGGGGGTCTTCACCATTAAGATGAAGGGGTAATAATACCACCTCCACCGGCGGGAGAAATAACCGTTCCAGTAGGAGATGCGGTCCACCTTCATGTACTCGTAGGTATGGGCCAGCCCCAGCAGGTAATGGGCCAGGGGAGGGGAGAACCGGTTGATGCGAATCAGGGGCCCGGTGAAGGAGGAATCGGGCTGAAGATTGGCCTTGATATTGTTCTCCTGCGTGCAGCGATCCAAGCCCGCGGTATGAATACCGTAGAAAGCCATCACCAGCACCATCCCAGCGAGAATGATGGCAATGGTGCGCCAGAGCAGCTTACCACTCTCCCTGGCATATCCTCTCCACGAAGTACGCCTCTTCCCTCCGCTCCCCCGCTTTCGCCGCGTAAATGGTGGCCCGGGATCGACCGCGGTCCGCTCCCCTTCATTCACCTGCTGCCCACCCTCCCCTTCCGAGTCCACGGGCCAACCCCCCACGGGACCCGAGAATTTTTTCCCGCTCCCGGAGAAATATCCCGGGGTGAAACGCCGAAAGAAGGGCTTGAGTAGAGCGAGGAGGATCATCAAGGGAACCAGTACTAGGGCGTTAAAACGAGAGAGCTGGGCGGCGGCGAAGAGCAACACGCAGACCAGCATTTTCCGGGTCCCGGGTTCTTCTAGGAAAAGATAGAAGCTGTACAGGGTAGCGTAGATGAAGAGGGTGGCCCCCAGGTCGAGAATGGCCAGCCTGCCATCCCCCAGAAATACTGGCGTAAAGGCGTAGAAAGCCAGGGCGAAAATGCCCGCCGAATGACCGTAAATCCTCCTCCCCCAGAGATAGATGAGCATGCCCAAGATTATCAACATGATGTAAGCGCTAAGCCTGGAGGCCTGGAGCAAGGCATGGGGATCATTCCCCATCGAGTAGAGGAAGCGGTGGGCGAAGGCGTTCTGAGCTTGGAAGAAACCGATGGGGGGAGAGGAACCCTTCAATTCGGTAAATGCTAGTGGGATGGCCAGCACTTCTTTCACCAGGGGAGGGTGTTCCAGGTTGAGGGTGAAATTATGTTCCCTTAGATAGTAGTAGCCGGAAGTGATATAGATGGGCTCATCGAAGGTGGGTGAGTCCCTGGAGGAGGCGCAGAAGGTCAGCGCGAAGATGAAAATCAGAAGCGCCGCGATCAGGATGATCCGGCGCCTTCCCTTCGCTATCTGGCGTCCTCCCTCGCTCATCTTTCTACTTTATCATGCCCACGCCCTGTTCGAACTGGAGCTGCTTACCCTCCGTGCGCAGGGCGGGAGCCACCATCACTTCCGCCCTTTGAAAATCCCGGATGTTTTCGTACCCGCAAGTGGCCATGGACATGCGCAGGGCGCCGAAGAGGTTAACCGTTCCGTCGTTTTCGTGCGCTGGTCCCACCAGTATCTCCTTGAGGGTACAACGCTGCTCGGTTCTTACCCGGGTACCTCTGGGCAGCTCGGGGTGGAAGGTGGCCATCCCCCAGTGGTATCCCCTTCCCGGCGCTTCCTTGGCGGAAGCGATGGGCGAGCCCAGCATCACCCCATCGGCTCCACAGGCTATGGCTTTGGCGATATCCCCGCCGGTGCGCATTCCCCCATCCGCTATCACGTTCACATACTTGCCCGTCTCCATCAGGTGACGGGTGCGCGCGGCTGCCGCGTCGGCCAGAGCAGTGGCCTGGGGTACTCCAATCCCCAGCACTCCCCGGGTGGTGCATGCCGCTCCCGGCCCCACTCCCACCAGCACTCCCACTGCCCCGGTTCGCATCAGGTGCAGGGCGGTGGAGTAGGAAGCGCATCCTCCAGCGATGGCGGGGATGGGCAGCTCCGCGATAAATTTCTTCAAGTCCAGAGGCTCGGTGCGGGATGAGACATGCTCCGCGCTAATCACCGTCCCCTGGATAACCAGGATGTCCAACCCCGCCTCCAGGGCATAGCGGTAATATCTCTCCACCCTCTGGGGAGTGAGGGAGGCGGCAGCCACCACCCCCCCTTCCTTGATCTCCCTGATTCGCCGGGAGATGAGTTCCTCTTTTATGGGTTCCTGGTAAATCCTCTGTATTCCTGCGGTGGCTTCCTCCGGGGTGAACGAGGCTATCTCCTCGAAAACGGGCCCAGGATCCTCGTAACGGGTCTGTAGACCCTCCAGGTTGAGCACCGCCAGCCCACCCAGCTTTCCGATGGCCACGGCCATGGACACGTCCACCACCGCGTCCATCGCCGAAGCCACCAGGGGCAGGTCGAAATGATAGCCTCCCAGTTCCCAGCTTATGTCCACGTCGTCCAGGTCCCTGGTCCGGCGAGAGGGAACGATGGCGATGTCATCCAGCCCGAATGCCCTCCGTCCCGTTTTTCCCAATCCTATCTCAATTTCCATCTCCTACCTCCATTCAAAAATCCTCGCCAAATGGAACCCCAACGTTGCCGATCTCAATTATTCACGTGTAGAACCCTTTTCGGTTTTATTTCATACAAGTATCTTCATCTCTACTTCGATGCACGTATTGTATCTATTTTATCCCCAAAACGATCAATAGGGATATCCACATTGCCCTTCATTTCCACGGGTTTTCCATCGACTTTCTTAAATCTTTCAAGAGATGCCGCCCGATTCCTGCAACCTGGCTCGGAGAGCGGGTAAAATCGTTCCTTGCCGGATCCCCCGGATATCCCTTTCCCAACCGACCTCCCTTCCTCTCCTGTAAAGTTTGTGGCTCAGGTGAAATTTTTTCCACTCGCATAACCTCTCCCGCTAGATTATTTAAAAAATATGGGATTGGGCACAGGTTTACAGGTGAAAGTTTTTCCAGTCGCATAACCTTTCCCGCTTTTATACTTTCCTGCTCTCATATTTTCACTTTATGTAAATAATTGTCGCCCCTCTGTATCGTTGTCCTTCCTCTTCTCCTAACCAAGCACTACTGAAGTCGTCATCGCTAAAAAGACTCTCCTCCTCACCCCGGAAAGCTTGGGAATCCTGCCAGCCGAGCAAAAAACGCTCTTTCTACTCTAAACCCCCGCTCAAGCGGAGCTGGAGGGCATCGGTGGATGTCTCGCCTCATAGATAATATAATGATTGTAGGCTCATCGTCGGTAATGGTGAAATAGTGGAAGGATCGCAGGCTTGAAGCTGGCTTACATCAGCGACCTGCACGTGGATATCTCGCAAAGGAACTGGGAGCTAGTCCCCCAAATCGCAGAGGTACTCAGGATCATCCATCCCGATGTCTTTCTCATCTGTGGAGATGTTAGCCCCGAGCTAGGGGATATAGAGTATGCCCTGGACTGCTTCTCCTCCCTGGACTGTCACAAACTCTTCGTCCCCGGCAACCAGGATATCTGGGTTATGTCCGAGCGGATGCAGGAGGAAGGACACGATTCCTACGAAAAGTACTATTTCTATATCCCCGAGGTTTGCCGGAGAAATGGCTTCATCCCCATTTGGATGGAGCCCATCGTCATCGACAAGGTGGGGTTCGCGGGAAGCATAGGATGGTATGATTTCACCCTCAAACCCGAGGGAGGCGACCCCAAGACCGAGGAAATCAGAAAGAGCTTCGAGGACGAGATCTGGAATGACCTGAAGTGGGCCTGCTGGAGCGATATCTCCTGTATCACCGAGAGCGAACTCGGTCCCTATCGCAGGTCGGATCGGGAGGTTTCCAGGGAATTCATCAACCGGCTGGACCAGGACATCAAATCGCTCTCCGGAAGCCAAGAGGTGCGGGAGATCGTAGTGGGTCTCCACCATCCTCCCTATTCCCAGATGATCGGGCATCTAGACCATCCCCAAAGCGATCTTTACTTCCCTTTTCTGGGCTCGGAGGAGATGGGAAAGATGCTTATGCGCCACTCCCTGGTGAACACGGTAATCTGTGGGCACATTCATGAAAAGATGGACATCCTGGTGGGGGATAAGCGAGTGCTCTGTTCTCCCGTAGGATATCTCTCCTACCAGCGACGCAAGGACATGTCCATCGTAGAAGATTCCTTAAGCGTGATCTACTTATTCGACGAAGAGGACTGGCTTACAACCTAGATGGATGGGCGACCTGGCCACGATTGAAAATGCTATTGCCGTTTTCGCACGAAAGACATAGGAAAAAGATTGGTTATCCGGGTCTAGGGCCCCTGGTTTCACCGAGATTTAGCCGCAGGCAGCGGGAACCTTACCGGCGTTTAAACCTTCTTTGGTTCAATAGCCATCACGCCATTCACCCCCATATTTATCTTCAGAAAAATCGTTTACATACCGATAATTTCTTTGGAACTTGAATACCCTCTGAGGTTTTTACTTGCCGACGATCCAGGGAGATGGAAATGGAAAGCGACAACGCGAAGGTGCTGATTATCGAGGATGATGAGGAGACCGCGCGCATGATCGAGGTCATCCTTAGCCTTGAGGGATACAAGACATCCTCTCTGCGGCACGGGGTAAAGATAGAGGAATCCATAAGGGAAATTCAGCCGGATGTCATCATCCTGGATATCATGCTTCCAGTGATTGACGGCATCGAGATATTAAGGGAGCTGAAGGAGAACCCCGATACCCAGGAGATTCCCGTTATCGTCTGCTCGGTAAAATTTTCCGGAAGCGACCAGCAACTCGCCTTACGGAGTGGCGCAGAGTCTTACGTGACCAAGCCCTTCAACCCAGAAGACCTGGTCGAAGCGGTCAAAAGCGCTCTGGACCGGAAAAAGTAATCGGTTCCCTCCGGGGAATCCACTCCTACGCAAACAGCATTTAATTTTCCCGCCTATCCGGGTGAACGGCTCTCCTTATCATCCCCTAAGATGGGTATTTTTCTGTTCCGCTCCCCCATACCTGCTTCGCATATCCCCCGCGCGCCCTCTCTTATTCTACATCCCGTCACCCGTGCATGCAGGTGAAAAATATTTTTCCCACCCTCTTGGCCTTTCGCCCCTCGGGAAATAAATTCTGGTTTCGCGTAAAAGAGCCGCTATGCTTTTACTAATCGTAGCGCACCGACTTCCCGTATTTGGCTCTCAGCTCGGTCTTTAAAACCTTCATGGCCGCGTTGCGGGGCAGAGCTTCCACGAAATCAACGTGCTTGGGCTTCTTATAGCTAGCCAGCCTCTCCGCGCACCAGTCGATAACTTCCTGCTTGGTGAGTTCCTCCCCCGGCTTGGGCACCACCACGGCCATTACCGACTCGCCCCAAACCTCGTCGTAGACGCCGATCACGGCCGCCTCCAGGATCTTGGGGTTTTGATAGAGCACCTCCTCTATCTCCGCGGGGTAGATGTTCTCCCCCCCGCTGATGATCATGTCCTTCTTGCGGTCCACCACGTAGTAAAAACCCTCTTCGTCCTGCCTCACCAGATCCCCCGAATGGAACCAGCCCCCTCGCAAAGTCTCCTCCGTTGCCTCCGGGTTGCGGTAATATTCCTTCATCACCGTGGGGCCGCGGTAGACGATCTCTCCCACCTCCCCCACGGGCACATCGTTATCCTGGTCGTCCACCACTCGTATCTCCACGTTGATAACCGCCTTGCCCACCGAGGCCGTCTTTCTCCTGGAGTCCTCCGGCTTGAGTATGGTGGTCACCGGGCTCATCTCCGTCTGCCCAAAGACATCGAAGAGATTAACGTTGGGGAAAGCGCTCTCAATCTGCCTTCTAGTCTCGGTGGGGAGGATGGCGGCTCCGGAGATGTAAATGCGCAGCGAGGAGAGGTCGTATTTGCTCACATCCACCGTGTTGAGCAGGAAGGTGGACATCACCGGAGGCAGGAACGTGGTGGTGATCTTCTCCTCTTGAATCTGCTGCATGATCTTCTCCGGTTCGAAAAACTTGAGTATGCACAAGGTGGCTCCCCAGAAGACGCTCACCAGAGCCAAAGCCAGCGCGGCTTCATGGAAAAGCGGTCCCACGAACTGGACGCGCTGGTCCTCCACCTCTTTCACCACGGTGAGAAGCTCTATGGTGCAGTTGATCACGTTCATCATCTGGTTCTTATGGGTTAGCACCGCCCCCTTGGGCTTGCCAGTGGTACCCGAGGTGTACATGATGAAACCTGGATCGTCGTCATAAACCGCTATCCCCGGTGGCCTATCCTCACCGGATTGGAGTAACTCCTCGTAGGCTTCGGCGTACTCGGGAACGTTTTCCCCCACGCATACCAATATCACCTGGGGTATCTCCCCTTTGATCTCCTCCACCACCGGGGTGAACTCCTCCCCGAAGATGAGCAACTCGGTCTCACTGTTTTCCAGCTGGTAGAGTATTTCCGCTCCCTTGAGGCGGAAGTTCAGGGGCACGTTCACCGCTCCCAGTTTGCACACCGCAAAATAGGCTTCCACCAACTCGCTACAGTTAAAGAGGAGTTGAGCTACCTTGCTCCCTTTTTTGATATTGCGCTTGTAAAGAGCGTTGGCGAGCTTATCCGTCCTCGAGTCGAATTCCCGGTAGGTATACCGGCGATCTTGGAAGACCAGGGCTTCTCGGTCCGGATGAATGCGAGCACGGCGGGAAAGCATCTCCCCGATGATCAATTGGCGCTGATTTACGTAATCGCTGCCGGTGTAGTCAAAGGCCATTACCCATACCCCCTTTTCTCGAGGCTAACCTTCATGGATACGAGGTTACAAACGAAAAGTATTCGCTTACCGCTTAAACCAAAGTTTGGAAAGTACCGATCCAGCAAAAGCAACCTCCACCTTTTCACCTAATTATATCCTCATTTATACGAAAATGCCTGAATAGATCTTTCTTCCCCAGAAAGTTCTCTGATCTCCTGGCGGTAAACTGACGGTGGTACGCGCCGTAGGAAATGGCTTTTGAGCGAAGAAATAAACGTCTCCATCCTAATTAATACATAATGTAAATATTATTATCTTGGTTTACCAGTCAGGAAGACGCGCTGTTCTCATGACATCCTCTACCGCGGCCAGGGAAAATACGGCGGGGAAAGTGGCAGGGAGGAGAGTCGCCGTGAAACCAAGACCTGCCACCAACAGAATCCTAAGCTAAAGCGGGATAATCCTTCCCAGTTCCGGTAAGTCCACTGTGAGGCGAGGGGACCTTAAACGTACCGGCCGCGCGCTTGCCTGAGTTCAGAAAGACGGTGACACCCCTTGTCTTTGCCTTGAAGAAAAGAAGCGAAGCAGGGAAGTGCTTATGAAAAGCCAGGCGCGGTAGAGTATAATTAAAAGCGATACTGGTAAGGGAAGTATCCAGGAAAAGCCCGGAAGGTATGGGGGTAAACTTTTCTTCATGAAGATGATCTTCTTTGCTTGAAAAGCTAGAGTCACGGTGTTTCCATTCCACTGGCGGCGAGGGATCTTCCTTTGAACGTGACGGATGGAGATTTAAAGCGTGGGTAGGAGATGGAGTGATTCTAGGCGAGCGGGTTTCCATCTCACCCAGCCATAGAGAAGGTCAGCGGGAAAGCGTCACTGCGCCCTTGTTGCCAGGAACTTTATCTAATCAGCGTTCCTTACAAGGGAGCAGACGTGCTTGGATTATGAGGTAAAAGAACCAGCGGGTAAAGCCAGACCTCGAGGTGGGGACGGGGATATTGTGGGGAAGAGCGACAAGTGGAGGGTGAAGACGCAGGGGAAGGATGCGAGAAAAGGGCGGGGGAGCGGGCATAGCCATGATACGGGAAAGGGAGGAAGGTTAAAGAGCGCAAGGTAAGGATGCCGAAATAAAGACTGTGGACCCCGGGAA
>FWPV01016185.1_pt1 | contig 10553 bp, 9 predicted proteins | sample 2228371 | NCBI WGS metagenome assembly FWPV01 (sample SAMEA103939776, study PRJEB20133) | metagenome
TTTGTTTAAGATTTGTGATTTAGCCCTCCGATTTGGAGGGTTCAATTTAGAATTTTTAATTGTAATTTTTTCCTCCGATTCGGAGGATATAATTTTAAATTTTTAATTTTTAATTTTTTTTATAACCCGTAACACATAACTAATAAAAGTTTCAACATTCCAACTTTCCAACGTTGCAATATTACAACCTTTCAGCATTTTAACATTCAAACATTGTAACTTTTAAACATTGCAACGTTACAACATTTCAACCCTCCGATTTGGAGGGTAAACCTTCCAACCTTTCAACATTTAATAATTACGATTTAACTTAAAGAAAGGAAAGAATAAAATAACAGACAATTAATATGAATTACTTTTTTCTCAAAAAGGCCGGAATATCAAATTCGCTTTCTTCTAAAAATTCTTCTTCTCTTTCCGGTTCTAATTCTTCTTCTTTGTCTATAAACTCACCTTCAGCCTGAGTTATTTTTTTCTCTTCTTCTTTTTTCTTCAAATCAGTAAGGAGACGGAAAGGTTTCACTTTTGGTCCTTGAAACTTTGTGGCAATCAAAGTAACTTTTATCTGATCCATCATTTTTTCATCAATCACCGCGCCAAAAATAATATCAGCATTAGGATCTACGGTTTTAGCAATAATCGAGGCAGCTTCATCAACTTCAGCCATTGTTAGATCCGGACCACCAACAATGTTAAAGAGAATCCCTTGTTCTCCCTCAATGGAAATATCCAAAAGTGGCGATGAGATTGCTTGTTTTATAGCCGCTAAAGCTCGTTTATCACCAGTTCCTATACCCATTCCCAATAAAGCGGTTCCGGCATCTTTCATAATTGATTTTACATCGGCAAAATCAACATTAATTAAACCAGGGGTAGTAATTAGCTCTGCTATTCCTTTTACCCCCTGATACAATACCGAATTAATTTTTTCAAAAGCCTCAAGTATTGAGGTCTTTTTATCTATTATCTGAAGAACTCGTTGATTTGGTACAACGATTAAAGTATCAACCTTATCTTTGAGTTTTTCGATACCTTCCTCAGCGTTAAGCTTTCTTTTTGTTCCTTCAAATTCAAAAGGTTTGGTAACAACGGCAATTGTTAAAGCGCCAACTTCTTTGGCAATTTCTGCAACAATCGGAGCAGCGCCTGTACCAGTACCGCCACCTTCACCGCAGGTAATAAAAATCATATCAGTACCGGTAATTTCCTCTTTTATCCTTTCTCGTGATTCCTCAGCTGCTTGAACCCCGATTTCTGGATCACCACCTGATCCTAAACCTTTTGTTAACTGCTCACCAATCTGGATTTTGATCATTGCTTTATTATTCAAAAGCGCTTGAGCATCGGTATTGATAGCGACAAAATCTACTCCCTCAATTCCTCCATCCTTAATCATTGAGTTAATAGCATTTCCTCCTCCGCCACCGATCCCGATTACCTTTATCTTGGCGGGCTGACCAGCCTTCGGTTTAACTAACATATTTTTTTATGGAATAAACTGTTTAAAGAACTTCTTTATTTTATCAATTGAAAAGTCAAAACTAAACTCCTTTAAGATTCTATTAAAGTTTTTAAAACCTTTTTTTTCCTCTAATCCTGTTTTTTTACCATAAAGAATCAATCCTACAACAGTTGAATAGGGAGGAGATAAAATCTCATCAACTAATCCGGTAATTCCTTGGGGATAGCCTATTCTGATTGGTAAACCAATAACCTTTTTTCCAATTTCAACCATTCCTAAAGTTAAAGCACCTCCACCTGTCAAAACTAATCCTGAAGGAACATTGGCTAATAAATTAGTTTTTTCTATCTCTTCAAATATTAATCGGTAAATTTCTTCAAGTCTAGGTGTTAAAATTCCATCATAAAAAGTTTTCCACGAGATATTTTTTAATCCCTCTGGTAAATGTAAATAGGAAATATCTAAATCATCACCCTTTTTCTTAAGTGATTGATAGTGTTGACTAGTATAGAGTTTAATTTTTTCAGCAGACTCTAATGAGACTCTTAAACCTACAGCAATATCGTTGGTGATATTTTTTGCTCCTACCGGTAGTGAAGATGAATATGCTAAAGCACCCTCAACAAAAACACATAGATCAAGTTTTCCTCCTCCAATATCCACCATCACTACTCCTAACTCCTTTTCAGTGGGAGTTAGGACGGCCTCCGATGATGCTAAACCACTAAAAACAAAACCGAGATTAGTTAGTCCAAGATCATTTAAACAGCGATTAATATTGCGCATATTGGTTTGCGAAGCGGTGATAATATGGGTTTCAACTTCTAGTCTTATTCCACTCATACCGATAGGATTTTTAATTCCCGCTTGACCGTCAACTACATATTCCTTTGGAACCACCTCAATAATTTCTCTTGTATTGGAAAGTGACACTGCCTTAGCTGATTCGACTACACGAAATACATCATTCTCAGTAATTTCCTCATTAGGACTAGAAACTGCCACTACTCCATGAGAATTTAATGAACTAATATGAGGTCCGCCTATTGAAACAAATACTTGATTTATTTTTTGTCCAGCCATCCTTTCAGTTTTTTCAATGCTTTTTTCAATTGCATTGGTTGCTTGATCAATATCAACGATTAAACCTTTTTTAATTCCTTGAGAAGGAGTTTGATTATAACCAATAATTCTCAGCTCTTCTGAGTCAGGGTTATTTATAGCGCAGACTGTAGTAATCTTTGAACTACCAATGTCAAGACCAACTAAGATTTGATTAGCCATATAATTTGCTATCTAATTAAGGGATTTTTAAATCTTAAATCCATAACTTTAAAATCCCTACCAGTAATTTTAAAATTTTTTAAAAGATATTCCAACTGATATAACTGAATGTCCATCTTCTTTTCTAAACTTAAGTAAATTTCCTTATCTTTTAATTTTAATCCTATCATATCCCGGCTATGAATATCAATAGTATCAATTTGGTGACCGAGCAAATTAAGTTTTTTAATTACAGGAATAATCAAGATAATTTCATTAAAGTTAATTTTGTTGCCTAAAGAGTAAAGGTTATAATAAATAGTTTGATAAAAATTAATCACTGGAAATTGGAGATTCTCTTGTTTTTGAGTTTTATTAACAATTTTTCCCTGATCATCTATTAAAAAATAGCCTTTATCAGCTTTAACACTAACAATCGGCTCTGACCAACTTAAATTAAGAATTAAAATATTAGGAAATTCTCTTTCTATTCTAATTTCTTTTAAAACAGGGTTATTTCTAAATAAATTTTGTTTAATTTCTTTATCTGATAATAAATAAAGATCTTTTCCTATAAACCAATTAAGACCATAAATATTTTTCTCTTTTTTCTCATTGAAAATTTTTACCTCTTTAATTTTTGTAGTTTGAATAAACAAAAAGGGAAATAGAATAAGAAGTATTAAAATTAAAAAATAAATTATCCTAAAAATTTTTTTATTTCTCAAAGATCTCCTCATAAATAATTTGGGAAGGATTTTTATTAGGCAATATTTTAACTTGACTATAATTTTTCTTATATTGGGCCAAATTCTCTAATAAGTCTTTTATTGTTTGATATAATTTTGAACTTGGTTCATTTTGGAAAAAAACTTTGCCCAAACCTTCTCTTTCGAATAGTCGAGCATGTCTTTCTTGCTCTTTCCCTACCGACCAAGGTAGCGGAACTAAAATTGCCGGTTTTTTTAAGGTAATTAACTCAAAAAAGGTATTTGCTCCAGCCCGACTAATTATTAAATCTACCATTGAGTAAATATATCCTAACTCGTCACTTAAAAAATGAGGTTTAAAAAAATATCTTTCTTTTAAAGGCTGATCTAATTGATCTTTAAGGGTTAAAAAAGTTTGATAATCATACTTTCCTTTAACCTCGCCTGTTTGATGAATAATAATGTAATCCTTCAATAATTTAGGTAAAAGATTATAAATATGACGATTCAAACTATGCGACCCCAATGAGCCACCAGTAACATAAATCACAGAAGTTGATTTTTTTATTTCAAAAGGTTTATTAATTATTCTAAAAATTTCCTCTCGAACTGGATTACCAGTAAAAATAACTTTTTTTTGATTAAAGCATTTTCCAACTTCTTTAAAAGCAATAAATATCTTTTTAGAAAAGTAACTACTTATTTTATTGGCTAAACCAGGAACTAATGTTTGTTCGTGAATAAATACAGGAATACGAATTAAAAAACCGGCAAAACAAAAAGGCAAGCCTAAATACGAGCCAAAAGATAAAATCGCGTCTGGTTTTTCTTGAATTAAAATCTTTAAAGCCTTTATTATACCTAAAACAAAAAGAAAAACATTTTTTATATTTTCTATAGTAAGCTCTCTTTTTAATTTACCGGTTTGATAATCGATAAATTTTATTTTTCTTTTGCTGACTTCTTTGAATTCAAAAGATAAAAAATTATTATTAGTTTTCTCACCGACATAAATAACTTTTATTTCTGGTTTATTTTCTTTTAAATAATCAACAAAAGCAAGAGCTGGGGTAGTGTGTCCACCAGTAATTAAAATTTTTTTCATATTTTAAACTTTAGCTTGACGGTAAATATTAATTAATATACCCACTAAAGCAAAAGACACTAACAGATTAGAGCCTCCATAAGAAATAAAAGGCATAGGTGTTCCTGTTAGAGGAATTAAATTAACCATACCACCAAGATTAATTAGATATTGCAAGTTAAAAAAAGCAAAAATACCTCCGGCTAATAATTGACCGTAACGGTCCTTTGCTTTTACAATAACATAAAAAATTTTCATAATAAAATAGACAATTGCACCTATTAAAAAAAAGCTTCCTATAAAACCAAGTTCCTCGGCAATGATAGCAAAAATTGAATCGGTATGGGCTTCTGGTAAAAATAGGTATTTTTGTTTTGAAGCACTAAAACCAACTCCGAATAGACCACCTCTAGAAAGAGAGATCAATATTTGATTTAAATGATAGGTGACACCTAAAGGATCAAGATCAGGATTAAAAAATGCCAGCAATCTTTTTAGTCTGTAAGGTGCTACATTAACAAGAAGATAAAAACCAAAAACAGATGCAGGCACTAAGAAAAAAAGATAACGTAATTCAATCCCAGCAAAAAAATAAATGGTTATCCCTAAGAAAAAAATCAAAATTGCTGTTCCTAAATTTGGCTGTAAAATTATAAGAAACATCAATAATCCCATTAAAAAAATAAAAGACCAGAATCTTTTTCTTTCTTTATGAACAAACCATGAAGAAAGATAGATAATAGTTGAAAATTTAGCAATTTCAGTTGGTTGAATATTAAAAAATCCTAGATCAAACCATCTTCGAGCACCACCAGCCTCTGTCCCAACCCTTGGTATTAAAACAATAAATAATAAAAAAATTGTTAACATCATAAAAATAAAGGAGAGATAATAAAATTTATGATAGTCAAAATAAGATAGAAAAAACATCAAAAAAATTCCTGTAATTACCCAAATTAACTGTTTATTTACAAAATAAAATGAGTAGCCATAATCATTATAGCTTCTTAAAGCAGACGCCTCAAAAATAAAAAATAATCCAAAAAAGGAAAAGATAATCGGTAAAAAGTAATAAATGAAGTAATTTTTTTTCATTTCATTAAAGCTATCATTGTTCCAAAAATGACTAATAAAATGGTGATTAACCAAAATCTCATAGTGATTTTTGGCTCTTCCCAACCTCTAAGTTGTAACCATAAATGTAATGGAGCTACAGTAAGAATTTTCTTATGGAAATATTTCTTTGAGATTAACTGAATTAAAGAGGTGAATATTTCTACTACAAAGATTCCACCAATTATAGGTAAAACGAATATTTTGCCTAAAATAAGACCAACAACAGCAAGAGTGGCTCCAAAAGATAAAGCACCGGTATCACCTAAAAAAATTCTTGCTGGATATATGTTAAAATAAAGAAAAGCAATTAGGCCCCCAAGCCAAGCGCCAATAAATATTGAGGTAATTAAATCAAAAATAGATCTGGCTACTACCCAAAAACCAAAAAGAGCAAACATCAACACTCCAGTAGCTAAACCATCTAGACCGTCAGTAATATTCACCGCATTACAAAAGGCCAATATAATAAAAGCCGCAAAAAAAATATAGAAGAATGAAATATTATAAACTCCGATAAAAGGAATATAAACAATGCTGATTTTAAGGTCATAGTATAACCAAAAACCAATGATTAATGCTAATAATGATTCTAGCAATAATTTGTGTCTTAACCTTAAGCCAAAAAATTGTTGATCCTTAATAAAAAAAATCTTGGCTAAATCATCATATAAGCCAATTAAACCAAAACCAATAAAGGTGAAAAATAAAATTTTTATCTCATTAAATAAGGATGGGTAATTGGTAATTATCTGGTTTTTAGAAAGCCAAAATAATAACAGAAAAAGAAAAAAAATAATCGTTGTATTAACAATAACCAATATCCCTCCACCAACTGGAGTGCCGATTTTTTTTTGATTAAATCTATCAAATATAGGCGTTGGTTTGTTAAAAGCATCCTTCGTTATTTGTTTTCTTCTTTGAAAACGCATTTTATAAAGAAAATCAATAAACGGAACTATGGTAATCGCGTTAAACAAAAAAGCAATAATTACGATGAAAAGATAGATGGGCATAGGCTAAATTAAGGAAAAAATTTTGGGTAAAAATATTATTATCGCAATCAAAAAAGCACCTATAGCAAACAGTAACATTGCTCCTGATGAGACATCTTTAGCAATTTTAATCTCTTCCTTCCATTCATAAGTAATTGCATCAGTTGTTGCCTCAATGGCAGTATTGATCATTTCTATTGTTAAACCCATAAAAATTAAAATAATAATCGCTAACCACTCAGAAAAACTTATTTTTAAAAAAAATCCACCTATAATAGCTAAAACACTTAAAATCAAATGAACTCGAAAATTTGGTTGAGTTTTAACTGCCAAAAGCAAACCATTAAAAGCATTCTTAAAAGAAATCGTATGTTTTTTAAGAACTTGTTTCATATTAGTGAGTATATCAACTTAGCTAACTTTAAAGAACTATGACGCAAAACACTTCGTGACAGAATATCAGCTTTAGTCTTAATAAAAAATTTTCTTGAAATTAAATCGCTTCTTATAATTATTCTTTGATCCTCATTTTTTAAATCATCTTCAACTTGTTCTTCCTGATGTGCTTTATACCATTTTAATATTTTTTTTGGAATCTTACCATTGTTTATTACTACAATATCTACAGTTTTTCCAAGATACTTTTCAATGACTTTAAGATGATCTGAGGCTTTAAAATTATGAGTTTGTCCAATTTTTGTCATTAAATTAACAATATAAACTAACTTTGCTTTTGATTCTTTAATTGATTGTTTTATTCCCTTTACTAAGAAAATAGGTAAAATGCTGGTATAAATATCACCAGGCCCAATGACTATTAGCTGGCTTTCTTTTATCAATTTGAGCGCCCTTAAATTAGCCTTAACCTGGGGGACCAAACGAATTTCTGAAATTTTTTTCTTCTTTCCTTTATACTGATCAATTAATCCTTCACCACGTACGATACTACCATCATCATAAGTTACCTCAAGATGAGTTTTTTCATAAGTCACCGGAATTACCTCACCTTTGACCTTCAGAATATAATTAGCATACTTTACTACTTCATCGTAGTTTTTACAAATTTTTTCTAAGGCCGAGATAAAGATATTACCAAAATTATGGCCGGCTAAATCACCGGCTTCAAATCGATATAAAAAAAGTTTTCTCCAAAGAATATCAGCTTCAGAAAGAGCTACTAAACATTGGCGAAAGTCTCCCGGCGGCAAGACTCCCAATTGATCCCTCAATCTCCCTGTTGAACCTCCAGAATCCATCATTGTTACTATTGAGAAAACCTTAATAGGAAAATTTTTCAAACCGGATAAAACAACAAAACTACCTGTTCCACCACCTAGAACAACGATTTTTGGCATATTTACTTTATTAGATTATCTTTTAATTGATTTTTAAAAAAAAATTTACCATCTGGAATATCTTCACATACTATTTGACCTGGTCCAATAAAACAATTTTTTCCAATCTTTATTCCTGGTAAACAAGTGCAATTAACCCCTATTTTGGTCTTTTTACCAATAATAGCGCCTAATTTATTAAAATCAGTATCCTTTATCTTCTTTTCGTCAAAGCGATAATTAGCCAAACTTGCTCCGGCGCCTAACATAACATTGCTGTCAATAACCGAGTCTCCAACATAATTTCGATGAAGCATCACGTGATTGGCTATATAGGATCGGGTTACTTCAGAATAACCACCAATAAGACAATTATTCCCAATATGACTTTTAACAATTAAGGTGTGATCTCCAATAAAAGTATTATCTCCGATATAAGTTGGCCCAACTATTTTTGCAAAATCGCCAACTTTTACATTCTTACCAAACAACACCGTTCCGGAAATAACTGCTTCCGAAGAAATTTCGATTTTAATCTTTTCTTTGAAATCTCTAATTGAATTTAAGAAATAATTCATTAAAGGCAAGATTTGCCAAGAAAATTTTAAAGGAAAAAAAATATCATTGTAAGTAAGTATTGAAAAATTATATTTTTGATTTATGAGGTAAGTTAGACTTTTTTCATATAAATCATCGTTTGGATTCTTTTTAATTAATTTCTCAATTTGTTCGGTAATATAATTTCCTTTTTTATAGTAGTCAATAACGATTTTAAATAAATTTGACGGTAATTTTTTTGGATCAGGTTTTTCTACTATTGCTTTAAGTTTTTTTGATTTATCAAATTGGAAATAACCACCTGGTTTATAAGATTTAATCTTTAATCCTGAAAAAAGTATCTCTACTTGATCTTTTACTTGAATTATTTTTTCAATAAATGAGAAGTTTATCCAGTCGCTACCATTAATAATTAAAACTTCTTCGTCTCTTATTAGATCTTTAGCTTCATAAATAGCGCTAGCCATTCCAGCAGTAAGATTCTTTTGAACCAAATAGATAATATTTTTTTCTTGCGGTAAAGACTCTAAATTTAATGAATTACTAACCACGACAATAATTTTTTCAGCAAACTGCTTAACTTGACGGATAATTCTTTCTAATAATTGTTTACCCAAAAAGGGAGTGATTATTTTATTTTCTAAGGGCCAAAATCGAGTACTATCACCGCCAGCTAATATAAGAATATTAGCTAGTTTTTTCATATTTTTTTATAATTCCTCCAATATTGGTAACTTTTTCAATAATATCCTCATAACCCCGTTTAAGGATAGAGACACCATTCAAAATTGACTCTCCTTCAGCAATTAGGGTAGCTACCAATAAACTTGCACCAGCTCTTAGATCATTAATCTCTACTATACCAGAATGAAGCTTTTGGGGGCCAAAAATTCTTATTCCTTGTTGATAGTTTTTGCCTTTTTCATAATTGAAGAAATAAAAATCTTCTGGATTTTTAACTTTAAGATTAAAAAAATTAATTTGTGCTCCTAAACGTCGAAGTTGTTCAACATAAGCAAAACGATTTTCAAAAACTCTTTCTATTATTACTGATTCCCCTTGAGCTTGGGTCATTAAAACAGCCCAATTTGGTTGCCAATCTGTCATAAATCCTGGATGTGGGGAAGTCTCCACTCTAATTCCTTTTAAGGGATGTTGATATCTATAGATAAACCATTCTCCTTCTTTAACTATATTTCCTCCAGCTTCAATTACTTTTTGATTAAAAAAATTAACCAAATTTTCTTTAATAGGACCAATTTTCCCATTGCCTTTTGAGGCTAAAAAAAGAGTTGCGTAGGTAACTAACTCATTTCTGTCTGAAATAATTTCATAAGGTTTTTTAGCGACTAGTTTTTTTGTTCCTTGAATGTAAATTTTTCTTCCTATACGTCTAATTTTCGCTCCACCTTGATTAAGAAAACTAATTAAATCATCTATTTCAGGTTCAAGAGCAACATTTTCCAGAACAACGGTTTCCTGATTAAAAATTGAAATAAGAATTAATAGTTCTGTTCCGGTATGAGAAGGTTTAAGAAAACGATAATGTCCTTTAATCTGGCTTAAATTAGAAACTTCTGCCTGATAATAGCCAGTTTTTGAAGAATAGTTAACTTTAACTCCTAAAGTCTTTATTCCTTCCACTATCCGATCAATAGGTCGAGCACCAATCCGGCAACCACCCGGATTTGGAATATAACATTTTTTAAATCGATAAAGTAAAGGAGCAAATAAGAGAAAAGAGACTCTTATTTTAGAGCCATAATATAAACTGACAATGTTTTTTTTTAACGTTGAACTGTCAACCTCCAAAATATTCTTTTCCAAAAAATTTGCTTTAGCACCAAGATCTTTAATTAATTGAATTAAATCATCAACATCGCCAATTTGAGGTATATTTTTTAAAATAACTTTGCCATCAAACAACAGGGCGGCAATGATTACTTTAAGAGCGACATTTTTAGCTCCTGAAAGCTTAATTACCCCAGATAATTTATTACCGCCTTTGATTAAAAAATAATCATTTGTTAACAT
>FWPV01016186.1_pt1 | contig 10552 bp, 9 predicted proteins | sample 2228371 | NCBI WGS metagenome assembly FWPV01 (sample SAMEA103939776, study PRJEB20133) | metagenome
TACGGGCTGGGCGCGGATTGAAACCTGAGGCCGCGCTCGGTGTAACGCACCTGAAATGGCATCGCCCAGCCTACGGGCTGGGCGCGGATTGAAACTCGATGGTGCCCGGAGGGATGGTGTTTCTTCTTGGCATCGCCCAGCCTACGGGCTGGGCGCGGATTGAAACATGGTGTGGTTGAAGAAGCGTCCGGCGTTCACGGTGGCATCGCCCAGCCTACGGGCTGGGCGCGGATTGAAACTCTGGCGGCGGCACTAGTGCGGCGGTCGTCCACGTTGCATCGCCCAGCCTACGGGCTGGGCGCGGATTGAAACGGATAGACGGGGTGCTCGGTGTCGAAGAAGTTCTGGCATCGCTCAGCCTAGGGGCTGGGTGCGGATTGAAACGCAGGCGGCATCTCCAGCCGCTCGATGCGCGCGCGCATCGCCCAGCCTACGGGCTGGGTGCGGATTGCGCCTATGATCTTGCTGCGCTCGCCGGTGCGGGCATCGAGCCGCTATCTGCGGATATCAAAGTCAGGCCGAATTCGTTTACGGCAAGAAAGCGGATCGACATGCGCTGGCGGGTAATGCGCTCAGCGCGGACCAATGGATTGGGCTCGCCGATCGGTTTGTAGACAGCATGGCGCTGCTGCTGGATGTGAAAGGCGGCAAGCCTATTTATCTTCTGCGCGGAGGCGAACGACGCACGCAGATTGCGATTGAGGTCGATTTTGTCACCAAGAAGCCGCGAGCCGTCACCAATGCGGCAGTTTCAGCCTATGAGACGAAACTGGATGATCTAAAGGAGCGCATCCGTCGCGGTGATTTGGTGCTTCTGCGTGGAGGCCTGGAGTGAGCAATGGAGGGCCGGACGTCCCCTCATCTGTCGCGCAAAGCGCTACCCCGTGGACTCCGATATTTCCCACGGCTCATTGCTCTTGAAGAAGCATAGCGCATCGCCCAGCCTACGGGCTCGGCACAGACCAAGATAGGGGCAGGGCTGTGGCTTTTTGCTATGATCGGGGCCACTTTCCGCCGCCCATCCCGCTGTGCACCATGACCGAACTGAATGTCGAGCGCAACAAGCGCCGCACCTTCGCCATCATCTCCCACCCCGACGCGGGCAAGACCACGCTGACCGAGAAGCTGCTGCTGTTCGGCGGCGCGATCCAGATGGCGGGCACGGTGAAGGGGCGCAAGGCCAGCCGCCACGCCACCTCGGACTGGATGGAGCTGGAAAAGCAGCGCGGCATCTCGGTGACCTCCTCGGTGATGCAGTTCCCGTTCAAGGAGCGCATCGTCAACCTGCTCGACACCCCGGGCCACGAGGACTTCTCCGAGGACACCTACCGCGTCTTGACCGCGGTGGACTCGGCGCTGATGGTGATCGACAGCGCCAAGGGTGTCGAGGACCGCACCATCAAGCTGATGGAGGTCTGCCGCCTGCGCGACACGCCGATCATGAGCTTCATCAACAAGCTCGACCGCGAAGGGCGCGAGCCGATGGAGCTGCTGGATGAAGTGGAGGACATCCTCAAGATCCGCTGCGCCCCCATCACCTGGCCGATCGGCATGGGCAAGGCCTTCAAGGGCGTCTACCACCTGTACGACAACCGCATCTACGTGTTCGAACCGCACGGCAAGGCCGAGGCGGAGGTCATCGAGGGGCTGGACAACCCGAAACTTGACGAGCTTTTGGGGATGCGCGCGGCCGAGTTCCGCGAGGAGATCGAACTGGTGCAGGGCGCAAGCCACACCTTTGAGCTTGATGCCTACCTGCGCGGCGAGCTGACCCCGGTGTTCTTCGGCTCGGCGATGAACAACTTTGGCGTGCGCGAGCTTTTGGAGTTCTTCGTCGAGAACGCGCCTGGCCCTCTGCCGCGCGCCACCAGCACGCGCGTGGTGCAGCCGGACGAGGAGAAGTTCAGCGGCTTCGTGTTCAAGATCCAGGCCAACATGGACCCGGCCCACCGCGACCGGGTGGCCTTCCTGCGCGTCTGCTCGGGCAGGTTCAGCAAGGGCATGAAGGTGAAGCACGTGCGCCTCGGGCGCGAGATCAAGATCGCCGACGCGCTGACCTTCATGGCCAGCGAGCGCGAGCACGTCGAGGATGCCTTCCCCGGAGACATCATCGGCGTCCACAACCACGGCACGATCCGCATCGGTGATACCTTCACCGAGGGCGAGAACTTCGCCTTCACCGGCATCCCCAACTTCGCGCCGGAGCTGTTCCGCCGCGCCCAACTGCGCGACCCGCTGAAGATGAAGCAGCTGCAGAAGGGCTTGGTGCAATTGTGCGAGGAGGGCGCGACCCAGCTCTACCGCCCGTTGATCAACAACGATCTGATCCTCGGCGCGGTCGGTGTGCTGCAGTTCGATGTGGTGGCCCACCGCCTGAAGGCGGAATACAACGTCGATTGCACCTTCGAGCACGTGAATGTCACCACCGCCCGCTGGGTGGAGTGCGATGATCCGAAGAAGCTGGACGAGTTCAAGGCCAAGCATGAGGCCAACCTTGCCCTCGACCACGCAGGGGATCTGGTCTACATCGCCTCCACCCGCGTCAACCTGCAGATGACCATGGAGCGCTGGCCGGAGATCCGCTTCCTCGCCACCCGCGAGCATGGGGATTATGTGAGCGAGTAGGTGGCGCCCCCCAAGCGATCTTCCAGGGGGTAATCGCGGCGGGGGCGCCGCTCCTACAGGGCCGGGGGGCGTAGGAGGTCCGCCCCGGGCCGATGGAGGGATGGTCGGATCAATCAAAGATCGAGCGCGGTTTTTCGCGGCTGATCTGCTCCTTCAGGCGGCCAAAATCGGCGGGAGCGACGTACTGCAGGATCTCCCGTTCCTTGTCGGCCAGCATCACCACCAGCCCCTTGTCCGGGTAGAGCCAGTACTCGCGGCCCTCGTCGATCGGCCGCTTTTCGGCGGGCAGGCCGAAGTGCTTTTCCAGGAAGGCGGCGTCGAACTGCACCGCCGCCGGGATGTAGGTGAGCGAGCGGATCGGCCAGTCTTGCAGGGCACGGATGTCCTCCACCGCCAGGTCATAGCGCCAGGCCCCGCTCGGCTGGGCCTTCGGGTTGGAGGCGCGTTCGAGCATGGCTTGCAGCTGGAGCTCGTCCCCTCCGGCCTCGGCAATCAAATAGGCATCCAGGAAACCGAGTTGGGTCTTGCCGTAGAACAGTTCCACGCTCAGGGTCCCATCGCTTGATTTGAACAGGTTGACATCACCCTTCTTGTCGAGTGTGCGCTTGGCCTCCAGCAGGGTGGTGTGTCCGGGGACGATCCCGAACACGCGGCTCTGCCCGCCGGGCAGGATTTCGACCTGCCAGGGCAGGTTGTGCGTCGCCTCGGCCGGCGGTTCGGCCGTGCCGCAGGCGGCGAGCAGGAGGGCGAGGGGCAGGGCGGCAAGGGCGGTTCGGAAGGTCATGGTCTGCAACGGCCTGATCGTGTTGCGGTATTGTACGGGGTTCCAGCCTGGAGCGTCGCATGTCTCGCCTTTCCCCTGCCACGGCCTGGGCCCTGTACGATTGGGCCAATTCCGCCTTCGCCACGGTGGTGATGGCCGGCTTCTTCCCGCTGTTCTTCAAGCAGTTCTGGGCAGGCTCGATGCCCACGCCTGAGAGCACCTTCTGGCTCGGCCTGACGATGACGCTGGCCAGCCTCGTGCTGATCCTGATGGCGCCGATGGTGGGGGGGCTGGCGGATGCCCTCGGCTGGCGCAAGCGGATCCTGTTCCAGTTCACCCTGCTCGGTGCCGGGGCGACGGCGGCGCTGTGGCTCTTGCCTGCGGGGGCCTGGATCTGGGCCCTGACCCTGTACGGGGTGGCGAGCCTCGCCTTCATGGCCTCCAACATCGCCTACGATGCCCTGCTGCCGGCGGTGGCCGAGTCCGATCAGTTCGGCCCGGTGTCCTCGCGCGGCTTCGCGCTCGGCTATCTCGGTGGCGGGGTGGTGTTCGCCCTGTGCGTCGGCATGACGCTGCAGCCGGGCTGGTTTGGGCTGACGGATGCGGCGCAGGCGGTCAGCCTGAGTTTCCTGCTGACCGGTCTGTGGTGGCTGCTGTTCAGCCTGCCGCTGATGCGGCGGGTGGTGGAGCATGGTCCGGTGAGCAGGCCGCAGGTCAGCGATGCCATGCGCGCGAGCCTCGGCCAGTGGCGGGCAAGCTGGCACCATTTGCGCGCCGAGCCGCGCGCGCTGACCTTCCTCGTTGCCTACTGGCTGTACATCGACGGGGTCGATACCATCATCCGCATGGCCGTCGACTACGGCCTGTCCATCGGCCTGCCCGCCGACGGGCTGATCCTCGCCCTGCTCATCGTCCAGTTCGTCGGCTTTCCCGCGACCCTGCTCTACGGCAAACTGGCTGGCCGCATCGGCATGGCGCGTGCGATCTTCGCAGGGCTTGCGGTCTATGGCCTGATCGTGTTGTGGGCCACGCGCATGGACAGCGCGCTGGAGTTCTACCTGCTGGCGGTCGGGGTCGGTCTGGTGCAGGGCGGGGTGCAGGCGCTGAGCCGCGCCTACTTCGCCCGCCTGACGCCTCCCGGGCGCGAGGGGGAGTTCTTCGCCTTCTACAACATGCTCGGCAAGTTCGCCGCCCTGTTCGGGCCGATCCTGGTGGGCGCCCTGACCCTTTTCAGCGACGACCACCGCATCGGCATGCTGGCTGTCCTGCCACTGTTCGCCGGCGGGGCCTGGCTGCTGTGGCGAGCCGAGCGCCTGGGCAGGCGCACCGCGGCTGAATAAGAATCAAGAATGAAGTGATGAATACCCGAAAACTTGGCACCACCGACCTGTGGGTGTCCGAACTCTGCCTGGGAACCATGACCTTCGGCGAGCAGAACACCGAGGCGGAGGCGCACGCTCAGCTCGACCTTGCTGTCGCGCATGGGGTGAACTTCATCGACGTGGCCGAGATGTACCCCGTCCCGCCGCGCGCCGAGACCCAGGGACGCACCGAGTCCTATGTCGGCAGCTGGCTCGCGCGGCAGGCCCGCGATCGCGTCGTGCTCGCCACCAAGGTCACCGGCCCCGCGCGCGGCTACGACTGGATCCGCGGCGGCCCGCGCATCAGCCCGGAACACCTGCGCGAGGCGCTGGAGGGCAGCCTGCGCCGCCTGCGCACCGATTACGTTGACCTCTACCAGATCCACTGGCCTGACCGCTACGTGCCGATGTTCGGCGAGAGCAGCTACGACGCTTCGCGCGAGCGGGAGACGATTCCCATCCGTGCCCAGCTGGAGACCCTGGCCGGCTTCGTGCGCGAGGGCAAGGTGCGCCACATCGGCCTGAGCAACGAGACCCCCTGGGGGCTGTGCGAGTTCATGCGCCTTGCCTCGGAGCACGGCCTGCCGCGCATCGCCACGATCCAGAACGCCTACCACCTGCTCAACCGCACCTTCGAGACGGGGCTGGCGGAGGTCTGCCATCACCTCGAAGTGCCGCTGCTCGCCTACAGCCCGCTCGCCTTCGGTGCCCTGACCGGCAAGTACATTGCCGACCGGCAGGCGGCGGGACGCCTGACTCTCTTCCCGGGCTTCGGCAGGCGCTACGCCAAGCCGAACGTCATGCCCGCGGTGCGCGAGTACCTGCGCATCGCCCGCGAGGCGGGGCTGGATCCGGCCCGGATGGCCATCGCCTTCGTCGCCACGCGCCGCTTCGTGGGCGCCACCATCATCGGCGCCACCTCGCTGGACCAGCTCAGGACCAACCTCGGCGCGGCGGGCATGACGCTGCCCGAGGACGTCCTGGCCGAGATCGAGCAGGTCCACTTGCGCTATCCGAATCCCGCGCCCTGACGGCAGGGAGCAGACAAGGTACGCGGCGCCTTCCCAGGTTTCAGTCGCCGGGGGAGGCCGCGGGCGGATGGTGCGTTTCGACGCGGTTGCGGCCGTGGGTCTTGGCGCGGTAGAGCGCCTGGTCGGCGGCGTGCACGAGGTCATCCAGCGTGTCGCCGAGGCCGAGGCTGGCGACACCCGCGCTGATGGTGACGGGGGTGTTTTCGAGGATGGGGCTCCCGGCAACCATGGCCCGCAGGTGCTCGGCCATGTCCGCGGCATGCTCAAGCGAGGTGTGCGGCGCGAGGATGAGGAATTCCTCGCCGCCCCAGCGGCAGAACGTGTCGGAATCGCGCAGCTTGTCCGCGATCCTCTGGCTGAGGGCGCGCAGGACGTGGTCCCCGGTGGCGTGTCCGTAACGATCGTTGATCTGCTTGAAGTGGTCGGCATCGATGAAGATCAGGGAGAGCGGATAGTGATAGCGCCTGGAGCGCGTGATCTCGCCCTCGGCGATGCTCTCGAAATACATGCGGTTCCACAGGCCGGTCAGCGGATCGGTGTTCGCCAGCCGCTGCGATGCCTCCAGGCTCTGCTGAAGCTTTTCCTCGGCGCCCTTCCTGCGGCGCATCTCCTCGCGCAGGGCGCGGTTGAGTCGGGCGAAGCGCAGGGTGATCGCGCCGATCGCGAGCAGCGCCAGGAAGGCCAGGCCGGCAAGCCGGTAGAACAGGCTGTAGTCCGGCGTCGCATGCGGGGTACGCAGGAATCCGGCCAGATTCACCGGGCCGGGCGACATGCCAAGTTCCACGTAATTGCTCGCGATGGTCTCCCAGCGCCCCGGGTTCATGTGGCCGAGCTGGATCAGCTCGGGCATGACCAGCCTGGCGATTTCGTGGGCCTCGAAGCGCAGGTGCTCCAGGCTCTTATGCGGGGCGTAGCGCTCGTGGATCAGCTGGATGGATTCCTCGATATGGGAGAGCGCGTATTCCCAGCCGCGCAGGCTGGCCTGAGTGAAGGCGTCGACCGTCTCCGGCCGTTCCCGGATCAGCGCCTCCCGCGTGACGAGCACGTCGTTGTAGAAGTTAACGCCGTAGTCGCGGGGGTTGATGATGCGGTAGGCCACGCCCCTTTCGTTCAGCAGCCAGGGCTCGTTGGAAACATAACCGTTGAAGGCGTCGGTGTTCCCCTGGATCAGGTCGTCGGGGTTGAAGCTCGTGAGCTGGATGTTCAGCCTGCGGGGATCCATGCCCTCGCGCCGCATCATCATCAGCAATTCGGCGCTCTCCGGCGCGGGCAGGACCATAAGCCGCTTGCCGGCGAGATCCGCGGGCGTGTAGATGCCGGAGTCGGCCCGGACGATCCAGACCAGGGGCGAGGTCTGCATGATGGCCGCCAGTGCGACCACGGGCTTGCCCGCCATGCGCTCGATGACCACGCCGCTGCCGGTCACGGCAAAATCGGTCTTGCCTTCCAGCAGGGCGTCGATGGGCTTGAGCCGTTCGGGGCCGCCCTCCAGGATCTCGACGTCCAGCCCTGCCTGCTGGTAGAAGCCCTTCTCCAAGGCCATGTAATAGCCGGCGAACTGGAACTGGTGCAGCCAGCGCAGTTGCAGGCGCAATGGCTCGGCGGCGCCGGAAAGCGGCCATGCCTGGAGGGTGGCCAGCAGGATCAGTGCGGCGATGGCCGGGGCGGATGTCCGGCGTGTGCGGCCGGGAGGAGGAGGCAAGCCGAAAAGCCGCATATAGTGGGGGTGCCTTCGGAAATATCCACCGATTGTATCCCTGCAGGCGCGGTTGGACAGAAAGCAGTCTTCGGCCGGGCGCGCGATGCGCGGCGGGGTTGAATCGGGGGCGACGGCGCAGGCTGTGGCAATGAGGGGAGGGGTGGTGTCCCCGACAGGAGTCGAACCTGTGGCCTGTCCCTTAGGAGGGGACCGCTCTATCCAGCTGAGCTACGGGGACGCAGGCCGCATTCTAACATGGCCGGCCCCGGACGTGACGCCCGCGCGGGTGTCCTCACGGCCGTCCCCCTGGGCTGTTATGATGCGCGCCATCATGAAATACCAGGCCATCGCCACCGCCATGCCCGCTCCGCCCCTGCGCAGCTTCGCCGCGCTGATGGAGCTGTATGAGACGAACTTCATGCTCATGCGGCGCCTGATGCCGGACATGGCTGGGCTGTCCGGCACGCGGGCCTCGCAGGGCGGGGAGGGGCTGCCCTTGCATGTGGAGGTGCTCGAGCAGGGGCGCTTCACCACCGTGGTGCGGCTGTTCTACCGCCTCCCCTGTGAGGATGGCGGGGTGAGGGATGCACCGGACCTGCAGGTGCGCGTCTACCACGATGCGCGCGTGGCGGAGGCGGTGGCCGGGCGGTTGCGCGGAAGGGACTGCAGTGCCCAGGGGCAGGCGGGGGAGCGCTGCCTGGACGTGCGCTGGAGGCTGAACCGCTTCCTGTACAAATGGCTGCGTTACCTGTTGCATCGTCAGCAGCGTATTGAGGCTTCGTCGGGTTGAACCTTTCCAGGGAATTCTTGACTAATTTGCTCGGGAAGATTACTTTCCTGAGTGAAACAATCAAGAATTATGGAGGCGCGCCCATGAGAGTCTCGACCAAAGCCCGTCACGCCATCACCGCGATGATGCACCTTGCCGCCCATCATGGCCGCGGTCCCGTGACCCTGTCCGACATCGCCCAGACGCAGGGCATGTCCCTGTCCTATCTGGAGCAGCTGTTCTCGCGGCTGCGCAAGCACGGCCTGGTGAACGGCGTGCGCGGCCCGGGTGGCGGCTACTGTCTGGCCGCAAGTCCCGACGAGATCAGCATTGCGCAGGTGATGGATGCGGTGGAAGATCGCACTCCGGCCGAGCGCGAGCGTTTCTTTGCCGCCTACCGTCCGGGTTCGCGCAGCGAGGCACACGACATGTGGCACGACTTCAGCAAGCGCCTGTACGATTTCCTGGCCCACATGAGCCTGAGCGATTTCGTGCGCGCCCAGCAGGTGCCCGCCACTGCCCGTCGCGCGACCCGCACCGGCGTCGAGCTGCGCGCGGTGGGCTGACGAGATAAGTCCTTAAATTAGGGAATGTTGTGATGACCCTGAAACTGCCGATCTACCTGGATTACAGCGCCACCACCCCGGTGGATGAGCGCGTCGCCGAGAAGATGTGCGACTGCCTGACCCGCGAGGGGGTGTTCGGCAATCCGGCCTCGCGTTCCCACAGCTTTGGCTGGAAGGCCGAGAAGGCGGTGGAGGAGGCGCGCGAGCAGGTCGCCGCACTGGTCGGGGCCGATCCGAAGGAGATCGTGTGGACCTCCGGGGCCACCGAGTCCAACAACCTCGCGATCAAGGGCGCGGCCCAGTTCTACAAGAAGAAGGGCCGCCACATCGTCACCATCAGTACCGAGCACAAGGCGGTGATCGACACCTGTCGGGCACTGGAGCGCGAGGGCTATGAGGTGACTTACCTTGATCCGGAGTCGAATGGCCTGGTCGATGTGGACAAGTTCGCCGCCGCCCTGCGCGAGGACACCGTGCTGGCCTCGGTCATGTTCGTCAACAACGAGATCGGCGTGATCCAGGACATCGAAAAGCTGGGCGCCATCTGCCGCGCCAAGGGCGTGATCTTCCACGTTGATGCCGCGCAGGCGACCGGCAAGGTGGCGATTGACCTGGAAAACCTGCCGGTCGACCTGATGAGCTTCTCCGCCCACAAGACCTACGGCCCGAAGGGCGTCGGTGCGCTGTACGTGCGGCGCAAGCCGCGCGTCCGCGTCGAGGCGCAGATGCACGGCGGCGGGCACGAGCGCGGCATGCGCTCCGGCACCCTGGCGGTGCACCAGATCGTCGGCATGGGCGAGGCCTTCCGCATCGCGGGGCAGGAGATGGCGGCCGAGAACGAGCGCATCCGCATGTTGCGTGACCGGCTGTGGAACGGCATCAAGGACATGGAAGAGGTCTACGTCAACGGCGACCTCACGCACCGCGTGCCGCACAACCTCAATGTCAGCTTCAACTTCGTCGAGGGCGAGTCGCTGATCATGGCGCTCAAGGACATCGCCGTCTCCTCCGGCTCCGCCTGCACCTCCGCGAGCCTGGAGCCGAGCTACGTGCTGCGCGCCCTGGGCCGCAGCGACGAGCTCGCGCACAGCTCCATCCGCTTCTCCATCGGCCGCTATACCACCGCCGAGGAGATCGACTATACCATCGACCTCATTCGCAAGGCGGTCGGCAAGCTGCGCGACCTCTCCCCGCTGTGGGAGATGTACAAGGACGGCATTGACCTCTCCAAGGTCGAATGGGTCCATCACTGATTACGGGAGATTCATGCCATGGCATACACCGACAAAGTCATCGACCACTACGAAAACCCGCGCAACGTCGGCAGCCTGGACAAGGATGATCCGAGCGTCGGCACCGGCATGGTCGGCGCGCCCGCCTGCGGCGATGTGATGCGTCTGCAGATCAAGGTCAACGCGCAGGGCATCATCGAGGACGCCAAGTTCAAGACCTACGGCTGCGGCTCGGCGATCGCCTCCAGCTCCCTGGTCACCGAGATGGTGAAGGGCAAGACCCTGGAGGAGGCGAAGCAGATCCGCAACAAGGACATCGCCGAGGAGCTGGAGCTGCCGCCGGTGAAGATCCATTGCTCGGTGCTGGCGGAGGATGCCATCGCCGCCGCGATCGCGGACTACCAGAGCAAGCACCAGCAGCAGGGCTGATCCGTCGCCGCGGCGATCCGGCAGCCCCCGACCAGGCCCCGGCATGACCGGGGCCTGGTCATTTCTGCCCCCGGGCT
>FWPV01011002.1_pt1 | contig 10551 bp, 4 predicted proteins | sample 2228371 | NCBI WGS metagenome assembly FWPV01 (sample SAMEA103939776, study PRJEB20133) | metagenome
TGATAGGATCACTTTCATCAGCGATATAATAGTCTACGGTGATGATAGGATCACTTTCATCAGCGATATAATAGTCTACGGTGCCGTCGTAAGCATCAATTACCACTTTCACTGCATTTCTGACATAATTAGCACCATAGAGATCGCCTACTCGCGTCGGAGTCGAGTATGGATATGAACCGCTAGCGGTATAGCCGTCCCAAATCCAATAAAGCTTGCCATTCGAAATCACAAGATATGGATCGGGATCGTAAACCAAGAACGGAAATATTGTCTTAACCCGTGATTGAATATCCCGACGAAACATCAATCTGCTTTTTGATGTGATCGGGTTTTTCAAAAGGAGATTGATGTCGCCAAAACGCATAGAAAATGCCATTCTGCGAAGATAACTAGCTACAGGTATCCCGCCCTTACCATCATACCGACTGTATACCTGTCCACGCTCAGCCGGATGGTCGAATTCCTTAGTTGCTGAGTTGCCGATAACGTAATCATATGTCATCTCGCCAAAATATATCTGGGGACGAGTGATTTCAATGCCAACCTTAGAATAAGGAGGTATACCCTCGATGAAAAACTCAGGCTGGCCCTCTTCGGTTATTGTATTCACAGGGCTCATCACTGCCCCGTAGCCATGGGTGTATTGGAAATGACGGTTTACCCAAGACCCAGCCGCCGTCGTAGGGGGTGGAGGAACAAGCTCTCGTGCCGCAAGCATTACCTGCCGAAGATAACCATCTATTACATAGCGGTCAACATCCACATTCTCGATCTTATAATAAGGACCTAGTTCCTGAAGTTGGCTGTAAGTTTGCTTAAGAGGCCGATAGTCCCAAAGGCGGATACTATTTATAGTCGCACGGTTGCGTTCCACATCTTGCGGAGTTAAGTCCTTTGAAGCAGGGAAGTCTCTGACGACAATCTTGTCTAGATTAAAAGCGCGTCGGGTCGAAGCAATGTTGTAGCGAATGTATTTGTATTCGTTCTTTATTTCGTTGGGTTTAACATATACTTGCTGAACAAACGCCGGATACAAAACCCCAAGCAAAAACGAAGCCGCAACCAATACTCCAAGAGCAGTCAGCGGCAATATAATTCCCCTGCGATATATGTTTACCAGCGCTATAAGTCCAGCAACAACTGCCACTACGGAAAGCACATTATATGCCACCAGTCGGGCATGGACATCTGTATATCCAGCACCAAAAACCACGCCATACGGCGAATACAGCAAATTATATGCATCAAGGCGATAGCCCCATGCCTTCGCAAAAAGTATCAGCGAAAAAAGAAATGAAAGGTGCGCTTTCACATGCGGCATAAATCTCGGCGTTCCAGCGAAGAATTCGATTGCCTTATCAGCATAGTCAACTAAAGCAGTGCCAATGAAGGCTAGTACAAACACCGCAATAAGCCAACCATACATATGCTTCAGAAAATCGAGCTTGAACACATAGAAACCAATATCGTTGCGAAAGATTGGGTCAACTGCGCCGAAAGAAACGGGATGGGTAAACATTTGATAGCTAAGCCAAGCACGCGATGCGGCTGCTCCAATTATCATACTTAAAGCCAAGGTTGAACCAAGAATAAGCACGGTAAAGCCTAGCTTTGCAATCCGCCCAACCTGCCTGCGGAATTGGCTGGTGATGTAGCGCTCAGGAATTGGCGGAGCAAGACGGCGAGCCAGCCAGAGATTTAAGTAAACGAAAAGGAATGAAAACGCTCCAACGATCAATCCCAAGCTTAAACGGGTTATAAGGCGTGTTAAAAATACGCTTTTGTAGCCGACCTCACCAAACCATAGCCAGTCCGTATAAAAACGTGCAATGGAGTTTCCGAAAAGGATGAAAAGTACGACAAGAAGGATAATTAATGCCCAAATTCCGCGGCGCATGAGAACCTCCTGCTTCTATTCTGAGGGGTTTTTACCCAGGAAGCCGCATAATACTAGCATATGGCATGAGGTCTGTCAAACACAACATTTAAAACTTAATACCATTCGCACTTGTGAATGGTATTTTATTTTTAACTTTATGCGCTTAGTAAAGCAACTCTAAACTTTAACTACACAAATACCGCCATCGGTTGTTTGCGGAATAGCGGGCGTATTTGTGGCTTGGCAATACCTTCCGCCTACGACGAGGCATTTTACTTATAGCACCAACAGCTTACCGTATATCATCGGAAAGATTGACTTCGCATTCTCCGCCTTCAGGAAGTTGGAAACGCAGTATTTTATTACCGTGATCATCTTCGATTTTTACCGTGTTGGACAGGTGTGAAGTTTCAGCGCCGCTGACCTCCGCAAAGAAAATTACAATGCGACGTACTACCTCTTCGCCCGCCTTAAATTCGCGCTCCGTATCCGAGTACGAACCGTAAAGAAAGTCCTCGCGTGCACCGTCCCGATTGTAAGATGCAACATCTTCGTATGCCAAGCCAGAACCGAGGACTGTTACAACGCCAAGTCGCCCATCAATGTTCGCCCACTTGCCCGGAATGCGAACCAACTCCGCTGTATTTGGACCCAGAATCGTCTTCTTGCCACCATCATAGTATAAAGTCCTACAGTTGCCGGTGAACTCATCGTTTTCTATGCCCAATGGAACACCTAGCTCCTTAACCACAACCACCGGCGCTTGAGCGGTAACTTTGTCTATATAAACTGCCGCCTTCTCACCAATCGAGATGAACCTAATCTCCTGTTTCAATTTGCCACCGCCAAGAAGCAAAGTGCCGCTGGTCTCAAAACCATTTTTCAGACGCCGCCATGCACGTCGGGCAACCTCAGGTTTGCGGCTTTCAACATCCTTAAGCGTAAAACTTCCGACAATGCCATTGGTAATTGGTGTACAGAAATAAGGGTTCTCATAATGATTAGCCCCAATAGGCATAATCAAAACCATAATGCTGTTTTTCCAAGAGAATGAAGCAAACTTATTTTTAGTGCGGTGCGTAATCAAGTCAACTAGTTGATATCTCCGAACTCCGCTGAGATCCATTTGTTCGATTGTGCACTCTTTTCTGAGTCCTGAGCCAAGCACTTTATGGTAAAGATATGAATACGCCAGACGCTCAGCTGTAATTGCCTCTCGCGCAAATCCTAGTCTCGAAGCAAGACCTGCGAAACGCCCGTCCTTGTGGATTGCTTGATGACCAGCTATGTATTGCGCAACTATCTTCTCCATCCCAGCCGCCAAGGGATCTTTCGCATAAGTAGCAAGCCAAGCGAGATAGTGAATATGACCATCGCTATTTAGCGCCCAATCCATTCCCTGAGGATAAATCCAGTAACCCCAAGGGAGCATGAAATTCTGGAGTAGCCGCCAATTATCAAGGAGATGATAACCACAAGCTTTGGGAATCGCCGAGCCCGAATAGGCGTATAAGAGTCCACCCTGCCCAACCTCAGCAGGGCTTACCATAGTATAGGTGGGATGAAAGAAGCCGTGGTTTTCCAAAGTAAAATCTGGATGAACGTTCACCGTACACACCCAGTCCTTTACCTTCTTACCATCTACAATTCGTTCGTCGTGGGCATCACGAGGAACGGAGAGTACATTCATCATGTATTCAACGGATTTCTCCCTCCATTTTGGTGCGTTCGGATGATTTGGAAACATATTTGCCGCGAGGGAGATGCAAATTTGATCCCACCCTATCTCTTCAGCTTTGGTATCACCCCAGCGATTACCGGGAGGTCTGCGGTTTAAGAAACGATCTGCCTCAAAAGATACTACACGCTCAACCGATGCGCGAAGGTTGGTGTTGAGATTGTCCCAAAGGACCCATGCGGCAAACCCAATATTTCCCGCCCACATCGCAGACTGCCATGAGTTACCCCATTGCCGTCCGTCAACACATTTTTGTTTGCCTGTGCAGTGTGTCTCAACTGAATAACGGATTCCGGCAGCAGCACGGCTAATATATGTTTTACGTTCGTCATTGCTGAGGGCATTTGTATGCTTTGCGAGAACTGCATAGGTCAGAGCAGTGTTCGCCACAGCCCTTATGCCTTCGTTCCCACCGCTTATTCCATTGCCCCAATATCCGGCATTCTGGTTGAAAGGCGCTGAATGCCATTGCTTTTCGGCAAAAATGGCGAATTTATGTAACATATTCACATAAAGCCCCAAAAGCTCAGAATCTGTCAGCGAAGGTTTAATCGTATAAACAACTTCAGGATTTGCGCAAATAGGCAAGAAAAGTAAGAAAGCAAATAAATACTTCATGGAATCAATCGCTCCCATTAACACCGGCTATCCCGGACATTATTTTATCCATCACCGCTATCGCATCAGAATGACGGCAAAGGTGATGGTTAAACATAATTGAGAAAACAAGCGGCTCCCCGGCCTTCGTGGTAACAAACCCAGAGAGAGTACATACACGACCGACATAGCCTGTCTTTGCGCGAACGTTTCCTTCAGCTGGCGTTCCCTTCATCCGCTTTCGAAGCGTCCCGTCCACACCGGCGACGGGCAGCGAGTCGAGATAAACTTTGGAGTGCTTGTGGTTATACATATACCTGAGGATAGCAACAAGGTTTCTGGGCGAAATTAAGTTGTGTCGAGACAACCCCGAGCCATCAGATATGCTGATTGCGGTTGTATCAGCGCCTATTTTCTTTAGAAAATCGAGCTCAACTTGCTCTCCTGCACTGGCGCTTCCTTTTCCTTTTCTTTCAGCACCGAGTGTCTTCAGAAGCACTTCGGCAATGAGGTTGTCGCTGGGTTTATTTAGCAAACGCAGTATCTCCGATAGCGGCGGCGATATTATTGACATCACATATCTTGCATCTTTGGGCTTCTTCCCGCGAACAGCTTGCCCTTTGACTTCAATTCCTTGGGCGCGCAGAACCTCAATCAGCCTGTGGCAGGCAAAAAGTGTAGGCTCCTCAACAGTTATTGCTTCCTCCGGGCGCTCAGGCTTATAGTCTAGGGCTACCGTTCCTGTCACTCGAATTACATTCTTTCCTCTTAGGCGATCAATGAAAATAGTTTTCTCCGATTTGGCGTTCGAAGTCCGGCATTCATTAACTACTGTAACGTAGGAAGTCGGCGGCGACAATTTAACCTCCGCAGGGTCGCCAACTTTATTCCCGGGCCGAACCCACACGTCAATGATATTTTCATTAAGGTTAAGTGCACTAATTTGTGCGGAATAATAATACGGCTCATCATCCCATGACCAGCCCCACCCTAGCCGAATGCTGTCGAACCAAGTATCATCGCCAACTATATTTCCATCAATCACCTTGATGCCAATTTCCTTTAGGCTCGACGCCATCTTTTCGATATGTTCGTATTTCAAAACGGGATCACCCCTGCCTTCAATTATTACATCCCCCTTGAGCACTCCATCAGCAGTTTGTGTCCCGTTAACAAAAAGAAATGTCTTGAAACGATAGTCTGGACCAAGAGTGTCTAATGCAGCCGCAGAAACCAAAATTTTGAAGTTAGACGCAGGGATAAACACAAGATCAGCATTTTTCTCATAAATTAAACGGTTGTCTCTCAATGACTCGATTAACACTCCTTGAAGACCATGCCTCAATGATGGATCTGAAAGCGCTTGCTCTATAATGCTTGCAATCTCAGCATCCTGACTCGGCGCAGAGACACATATGGTAACAAAAAAGACTTGCAGAATGAGAGCAATTAGGGTAACATAGCGCCAACGAAATTCATAAAACGGCATTATAGCTTTCTTCCTTTCATATTTATTAAATTAGTATAGCCCAAGGGAGGCATAAGGTTATGCCAAGGATAAGCGAAGTTGTCGCATATCCCATCGAGCTCCAACTTAAAGAGGCGTTCGAAACGGCAAAAGGACGAAAAACAACATCCCCAACTGTCATTATCGAGCTTCGGCTGCAAAATGGAGTGGTTGGCTATGGTTCCGCAACGCCACTTAAGTATGTGACGGGCGAGGACACTGCTACTGTCACTTCGGCAATTGAAATGATTGCACCTGACCTTGAAGGATGCGATATTCGGCGCTACCTGAGCATTTTTGAAACTGTGGCAGAAATTTTGCCTGACGACCATACCGCTCGCGCAGGACTTGAGATCGCCATTTTGGATGCCTTCTGTAAGGTGTATAACCTCTCTATGGTTCATTTTTTTGGCGGAGCGGTGGAACAAATCCAAACCGATGTAACTATTCCAATCTGCCCTCCGGACGAAGCACTGTTTGCAGCCGAACGCGCGGCATCTCAAGGATTTCGCTGCCTTAAAATAAAGGTTGGCGTTGAAGATCCCGAAGAAGATTTCGAACGCGTTATTGCCATCCACCAAGGCGCTCCGCAGTGTAATATCATAATAGATGCAAACCAAGGATTCGTCCCAACGATAGCAGTGTCATTTGTTTCCAAACTCCAAGCCGCAGGTGTGCCGGTTACCCTGCTGGAACAGCCTGTTGACAAGGCTGATCTGGCAGGTCTGAAATACGTTACTCAACACACCTCAATACCAGTATTCGCCGATGAAGCCGTCGTTACTCCTTTTGATGCCCTCAAGCTCCTAGAACATGAGGCAATAGATGGTATAAACATCAAGGTTATGAAATCCGGTCTATCAGGCGCGATGGCAATAATAGCCATGTGTCGAGCCGCCCGAAAAGAGATGATGCTTGGAAGCATGCTTGAACCGGGAATTGGCCTTTCTGCCTCCATACATTTTGCTTGCGGTACAGGCGCCTTCTGTGCCCACGATTTAGATGCATACATGCTTGTAGCTGACCAGCCGTTCGTTGGTGGCTTCTCAGCTGAAGCCGATATTTTAAGAGCAGATATGACAGCTTTGGGCCATGGAAACCTGCCAGCAAGCGCTCAAAATTCGGCTTCATTATAGCTTTGAGCAAGGTGGAGGTCAATATTTTAGGAAAAGACAGATCGCATATTACATAAAAGCTTATATAAAAATAGGTACTAATTATTAGTTTGCGAAAGCTGATGCCAAAAAACATTATTCGACAAGTAAACAATTAAACCACAACCGCTAGCTTGACATTGGATAGGGCACTTTTGTATACTTTATTTGATTAAAGGACGACCCTAATGACAGGAAGTCCAGGGCGAAATATAGAACTCTGAAATGTGGGTATAATTTAAACGCGAAATAAAGCGGCTCCAGCTGCCTCTGGTACATCAGGATGTCACTCAAGCGGAAGTCCTCAAATAGGAGGGGCTAGTTCTTGGAAAAGTTATACGTTACCGGCGGCAATAGACTCAAAGGCGAAATAGACATTGCAGGAAGCAAAAATGCCACTCTAGCGCTAATGGCTGGAGCATTACTTGCAAAAGGGACTACCATTCTTGAAAACGTACCACATATTGGCGACATCTACACTATGTCGCAAATGCTTCAGGAATTGGGAGTACCCACTCGCCTTATAGGAAACCGCCTTGAGATTGACGCCTCTGAAATTAAATCGAACGAAGCTCCATACGAATTGGTCAAAAAAATGCGTGCTTCGTTCTGCGTTCTAGGTCCGCTCCTCGCAAGACTCGGATATGCAAAAGTCCCCATGCCCGGTGGATGCGATATTGGCGCTAGGCCGGTAGATTTCCACGTCAAGGGCTTACAGGCTCTCGGTGCTCGAATCTCAATGGAACATGGCTATGTTGAGGCAGAAGCATCGAGATTGAAAGGTGCAAAGATATACTTGGACTTTCCTAGCGCAGGTGCAACTCAGCATCTGATGACGGCGGCATGTTTAGCCGAAGGTACCACATACATCGAAAACGCCGCACTCGAACCTGAGGTTGTCAACCTAGCTAACATGCTCATAGCTATGGGAGCGAAGATCTACGGCGCAGGAACAAAAACAATCCAAATAGACGGCGTCAGGGAACTTCACAGCGTAAAGCACAAAGTAATCCCTGATCGGATGGAAGCTGGAACATATGCAATTGCAGCAGCTGTCACCCTCGGAGACGTGGTTCTCAGTAAGGCGATTCCCGAACATTCGCTAGCCGTAATTGAAAAGCTTCGTGAGGCAGGCATTTCGGTCGAAGAAGGCGCTGATTTTATTCGCGTCAGAGCCAATAGCAGACCACGTGCGGTTGACATTAAGACAATGCCGCACCCTGGATTCCCAACCGATATGCAGCAGCCATTTGCAGCACTCCTCGTGATAGCAGACGGAACATCGGTTATCAGCGAAAACGTCTACGAGCGGCGGTTCAAATACGTTGCCGAGCTCCAGCGAATGGGCGCAGATATAGTTCAAGAAGGAAGAACGGCAATTATAAAAGGCGTGCCAAAGCTCACCGGAGCTGAGGTCACTGCCACAGACCTGCGAGCAGGCGCCGCACTTGTAATAGCAGGTCTTGCTGCTGAAGGAAGAACCGATATCTCGGGAGTTGAACACATAGACCGCGGCTATGAACGAATTGAAGAAAAGATGGGGTCACTTAGCGCGAAAATAATCCGGTCGGAATCGGATGATATGCCAAACATAAAATTCGCTTAATTTATTACATAATCTTTCACTTGATTACCGCAAAACAAGCCGGGGGTGAGCAAAACCCGGCTTTAATAGTAAGTCTGCGATCCATCAATTTAAAAAATATGCTTGGAAATAAAAAAGGCGGCTCAATGCTACACACACCAAGCCGCCAAATGCATGAGGAAGGCAAGGGCAACACTTGTTGCCCTTGTGCACAAGAAGCGCACTGCAATTGTTTTCTACCCGTAATTTCAAAAGCCTAAACAACCTTAGCGAAAAATTTTCTAATAACCGTTCCCCCGCAAAGCAGTAGCATACCTTACGCTTAGGATTCGCCGCTTTGCCCTTGATCTTCAGAGATTAAAGGGAACTCAGTAATCCTAAGCTTTGCGCAACCGTATGGAATTAGCGTAAGATCCTCAACTGGTTCATTAGAGAATACGGGGCTCTCGGGAATCAAACCTGCTTGGTTATCTTCAATACCCCATTCCGGTATCCGTTTTCCCTTTACTCGAAGCTCAATTGGCGCACTATTAGCATCAAAGATAAAATCGCCAATGCCCTTTTCCACAATCTCAACCTCGGGATGCTCAGGATCCACGAAGAGACCATAATTCCAAGGGGTGGTTGGATATACGGCATAATCCGGGCAAGGATCCTCGCCCCGAATACGCTCCCAACGCTCGCCTATTTTCAACGAGTAAACAATAGGACCTCGGGTTAACGTAACAGAATTGCGGAACCGCCTCTCAACATTGATTTTCATTGGAAACAGAAGCTCAATAATGTCGCCGTTTTTCCACTCGCGCTCAATAGTCTTGAATGTGCCCGGCTCAGCCGAAACCAACCCGCTATTTACCTTCACGACAGGCAAATCCGCCCAAGCAGGAATACGAAAACTTAGCGGGAAACGTATAGGATTATCCAAGTGAATCTCCATTCTAACTGTATCAGCAAATGGATAGTCGGTATCCACAGTTATCTTTACTTCTTGACCTTCTGCTACTTTTGCCCTTACTTCGCACGGACCGTATGCTACTGCAGCAAGTCCCCCGTCATAAGTTGCCATCCAGAGATTGGCAACAAACTTTGGCCAACCTTGGTGGAAATTAGCCGTGCAGCAACCATAGTTCGGCTCTAACCCAAAAATATTTGCATCATCGCGGTTATTTGTCCATGGGCGCTTTGCAATTGTGCATAATACTTGGTTTGCCTGCTGATCGTATTGGTGCTGCCACATATCGGCGGTAAAAGTTGCTGGGAGGGCATTATAAGTTACTTTCTCGAGCCGATCACCAAATGAAGGGTCACCAAATATTTGCATCAAATTTTCAAGCGAGAACATTAATTCCACGACTGCGCAGAGCTCCGTCCCTTGTGTTGGATTTTTTCCCGCATAGTGTTCATCGCCTGAGAAAATGCCGGCAGCGGTTCCATGGTATGTTTCGAGCATCTCAAGCGCCTTGTATGCTCCTTCTCGGTGCTCATCCCACCCGGTTAGCAAATATTGAACGCCGGGCGTCTTCACCCCCATACCGTTGTTGACCACATGCGTTCTCATTTGAAAACGTAGAGTCTGCTTAACAGGATGGGCAAAGTCCCGAAAATGATAGCTCCAGTCATAACCCTGCTTCATTATTTCGTCAGCCAGACTAAGGAGCTCTCTATCACCATTTCGGTTATAGAGCCAAATAATGCTTAGGACAGTATCAGCCCACCGCATAATTGCCCATGAGTGCAAACGGCGATGTGGCAGTTCTCGCTTCATATATCGGAAAAACTTCTCAAGCATGGGGATGACTCGCGGGTCGCCAGTTACCTCCTGATATTGGATTAGCACCTTGCAAGCAATTCCAAATGGCCACCAGTCTTCAAGCGATTTTGGGCCAAAATGCCCACTTTGGTCCTGACTGCCGATCATCCAGTCCAACCACTTCTGTGCCATGCTGATAAGTCTTTTATCCTCCAAAAGATAGGCAAGAGGAACAAGGCCGTCGAGATAGTATGGGCCACGTTCCCAACTTTCGCCAGTTCCGCCTAGCCACCCACTGTTAGGTCCAAGAGACTCCCAGAATTCTGGAAGGTTGCCGC
>FWPV01011468.1_pt1 | contig 10551 bp, 10 predicted proteins | sample 2228371 | NCBI WGS metagenome assembly FWPV01 (sample SAMEA103939776, study PRJEB20133) | metagenome
TGGCACGCTGGACTACAGCGCCAACTACTTCTTGCGAGTGATGGCTCTGGAGCCGGCGCCGAGCGACTGGTCTGCCACCTTCAGCTTCCAGACCGAGGCGGCACCAGCACCACCAGCACCACCAGCACCACCAGCGCCAACCCCGCTGTGGGTGTGGGTACTCATCGCCATCGGCGCTATCCTGGTCATCGTCACCTTGGTGCTCATCTTCAAGACTCGCCGGGTGTAAGCCTGCCTGCTTGAGATAAGCAAAAGGGGGTGGCAAAATGCCACCCCCTTTTTTATTCCCAGCAAACGCCGAGAACAGGCAGGTCGGCGGTGTGCTATAATTGGCATGAGATGGTGACTGTGGCTGAAGCCCTGCTCTACGACAGGCTCCCCGGCTCCAGGGTGCGGTGCAATATCTGCCAGTGGCGCTGCGTTATGGGGGCGGGCAGGCTGGGCGTGTGCCGCGTGCGGCGCAACGATGACGGCACCCTCCATGTGCTCAACTACGCGCTGGTCTCCTCGCTGAACGTTGACCCCATCGAGAAGAAGCCCCTGTTCCACTTCTTCCCGGGGAGCCGGGCGCTGTCCCTGGGGAGCTGGGGGTGCAATTTCCACTGCAAGCACTGCCAAAACTGGCACATCTCCTGCGTTGAGCAGCCCGGGGAGATGGCGGGAGAGTCGCGGAGGATAACAGCACAGGATGCGGTGACGCTGGCAAAGCAGCGCGGCTGCCGCGGCATCACCTGGACCTACAATGAGCCCAGCATCTGGTTCGAATACACCCTGGACTCAGCGCGGCTAGCCAAGGGGCAGGGACTGTACACCGGCTACGTGACCAACGGCTATCTCACCGCCGAGGCATTGGATACCATAGGACCTTATCTCGATGCCTGGCGGGTGGACATCAAGGGCTTCTCCGACGCCCTGTACCGCGAACTGGCGAAGGTGCCGCGGTGGCGGGGGATACTGGAGGTGGCGGAGAGAGCCAAGAAGAGGTGGGGCATGCATGTTGAGGTGGTGACCAACGTGATACCAACGATGAACGATGACCAGCAGCAGCTTCACGGCATCGCTTGCTGGATAAGGGAGGGGCTGGGAGAGCTGACGCCGTGGCATGTCACCCGCTTCTACCCCCACCATAACCTGATGCACCTGCCGCCGACACCGCTAGCCACGCTGGAGAAGGCTTACGACATCGGCAGGAAAGCCGGGCTCCGCTTTGTCTACCTGGGAAACGTCCCCGGGCACAGCGGGGAGAACACCTGGTGCTACTCCTGCGGCAGGGTGGTCATCAAGAGGTTTGGCTACGATACGCAGGTGGTGGGGGTCAGCGGCTCAAAGTGCCGCTTCTGCGGGGCTGAGCTCAATATAAGGTCATAATCTTCATAACAGGGAGGCTGTGATGGTCAGGAATCCTATAGTTGCCGGACAGTTCTACCCCAGCTCGCCGCTGGGGCTGAGGCGGATGGTGGAAAGCATGGTCGATGAGGGGGCAGAGAGGGCTGAGGTGGTGGGGCTGGTGTCACCCCACGCCGGATATGTCTACTCCGGTGCTGTAGCCGGGGCGGTGATATCCAGGGTCAAATTCAGGGACACCTTCGTCCTGCTCGGTCCCAACCACACGGGCAGGGGAAAGGCATTCAGCATCATGACCAGCGGAGCCTGGCGGACACCGCTGGGCGATGTGGAGATCGACTCCCAGCTGGGGAGGCGGATTTTGACCTCCTCCAGCTACCTGGAGGAGGACTTCGCGGCACACCAGTATGAGCACTCCCTGGAGGTGCAGTTGCCCTTTCTGCAGTACTTCAAGCCCGACATCAGGATAGTGCCTATAGTCCTCTCCCATGCCCAGGGGGCTGTCTACAAGACGATAGGCAGCGAGCTAGCCACGGCGATAAAGGAGTGGGCGAAGGGGGCGGTGATACTAGCCAGCAGCGATATGACGCACTATGAGCCGCATGAGCAGGCAAAAAGGAAGGACAGCAAAGCCATTGAGGCGATACTGGAGCTGAACGAGGACGAGCTGCTGAAGCGGGTGGACGAGCTGGACATATCCATGTGTGGCTATGCGGCGGTGGTCAGCCTCATCTCGGCAGCTAGACAGCTGGGAGCCAAAGAGGCGGAGCTGGTGAGGTATCAGACCAGCGGCGAGACAGCGGGCGACTACAGCAGCGTTGTCGGCTATGCCGGGATAATAATAAAATAGAGGCACAAAGAGGAGGAATGGCAAAGCAGCTTCATCCCATAGTCAAGTTGGCTAAAGAGGCGGTGGAGAACTACGTGCGAAGCGGCAAGGTGCTGGTACCGAAGGAGCTAAGCGCCGAAATGACGTCGCGGGCGGGCGTCTTCGTGTCCATCAAGAAGCACGGTGAACTCAGGGGCTGCATCGGCACCTTCGCCCCCACCAGGGAAAACATAGCGCAGGAGATCGTGGCTAACGCCATCAGCTCAGCCACCCAGGACCCGCGGTTTGCCCCGGTGGAGGCTTGGGAACTGGATGACCTGGAGTACAGCGTGGACATCCTCACCCCACCGCAGCCGGTGAGCAGCCCGGCTGAGCTTGATGCCAAGAGATACGGTGTGATCGTGGAATGCGGGCTGAGGCGTGGGCTGCTGTTGCCCGACCTCGAAGGTGTGGACAGCGTGGAGCAGCAGATCGAGATCTGCCGGGCTAAGGCGGGCATATCAGCCAATGAGCCGATAAAGCTGTACCGCTTTGAGGTGAAGAGATACAAATAGCTGTGGAATGCAGCGGAGGCTTTTAGCCAGCGACAGACTAGCCCCGGTACGACAAAAAAGCTGGCTTTCATGCGGCAACAGGGGCTGGCTTGGCATGGGGCTATGCATCTGCTAGGATATACAGTAGCGACAAAGCGTGAGGAGCGATATTTAGCATGAAAGTCATGGTTATCGGGATCGGCGACTGCGGTTGCAAGCTTGCCGCCGAATTCGCCTGGCTGAACCAAAAGGCGAGGAGGGAGCGGAATATTGACATAGTGACCTGTGCCTATGCGGTCAACACCGACCAGGCGGTCCTGGACACGGTGACCAGGTCAGGGCATGGCTGGCTGAAGCCGATACTCATCCGAGGTTCACTTGAGCCTGAGGAGAAGTCCAGCGAGGCTGGCGCCCGACTGATGCGCCAGGAAAGCGAGCGCGTGATGCTAGCCATGAGGCTGGGGGCATTTGTGGCTACGGATGCCTTCCTGTTCGTTGCCGCTGCCGGAGGTGCCCTGGGCTCAGGGGCAATCCCGGTCCTAGCCCAGCTGCTCAAGGAGCGGCGCACGGATAAACCGGTGTGGGCACTCATCACCCTGCCCTTCGACTCGGAGCTGGACGACCCCAACCTGGTGCGCAATACTGCTGTGTGCCTGAAGACCATAGAAAAGCTGGTTGACGCAGCTGTTCTGGTGGACAACGGGGGACTGGTGACGGTGGGAGAGATGGTGCCGACCAAGAACACCAACCTCAGCGGCGTGAACAGGGCAATAGTGTCACTGTTCTATGACCTTCTGTGTGCTGGTGAGATGGCGGGGACAAAATATGTCGGCGGCAAGGTGCTGGATGCCGGCGATATAGTGCAGACTTTCATCGGGTGGACAGCGATAGGCGTGGGAAAGGCAGAATTCGCCTCACCGCTGTTCCCCTGGAGAAAGACACAGGGCTTTGAGGAGAAGAGCGCCGAAACAAGGATAGCCGCGGAAGCCATGAACCTGGCTTTGATGCGGTTGTCCGTTGATTGCAAGCTGGACGATGCGGGGAAGGCACTGTACCTCCTGTCAGCACCGGCGAAGATGGTCAACGTGGATATGATAAAAGCGCTGGGCAACCGGCTGCGAGAGCTGGCGCCCAACGCTGAGATAAGAGACGGCAGCTTCTACGGGAGCAGGGGCTACGCCCAGGTCACCGTGGCAGTCTCAGAGCTCATCTACGTGGACAGGATCAGGAGCTATTACGATAGAGCGGTGAGGCTGGCGGGGAAGTAGCGGAAGGGGAAGTGGACAGGGGATGACGCTTTTTGACCTGAATGGGCTTGAGACGGGAGGAAGGGGGAGGGCGGACAGCGATGCCCGCCACGAAGTGCCACTGGCAGCCAGGATGCGCCCGCGCAACTTCGATGAGTTCGTGGGACAGCAGCACCTGGTGGGCAAGGGGCGGGTGCTGAGGAGGTGCATCGAAAATGACCAGTTGCCCTCCATGATCCTCTGGGGACCGCCGGGCAGCGGCAAGACAACACTGGGCTATGTCATCGCCAATGTCACCAGGTCCCATTTCAGCCCCTTGAGCGCGGTGAGCGCTGGCGTGGCTGACTTGCGCCGTGTCATTCAGGAGGCGAGACGGCGGCGCAGGCTTTCTGGACAGCGCACCATCCTGTTCATCGATGAGATACACCGCTTCAACAAAAGCCAGCAGGACGCGGTGCTGCCCTTCGTGGAAAACGGCGTGGTAGTCCTTATCGGTGCCACCACCGAGAACCCCTCCTTTGAGGTCATCTCGGCATTGCTGTCACGATGCCGCGTGTTCCCCCTGCAGCCACTGAGCGAGGAAGACATCCGTGCTATCGTGGAAAGGGCTATCCGTGACGGGGAGCGGGGGCTGGGGAGGCTGAAGGTGAAGCTGGATGAGGAGGCTCTCCGGCATCTGACAGTCATGTCCAACGGCGATGCCCGTGTGGCGCTCAATGCCCTGGAGATGGCAACTGAGGCAACTCCTGCCAACGCCGAGGGGTTGCGCGAGATCAGCTTGAACACTATCGAGGAGGCGTTGCAGCGCCGGGCGTTGCTCTATGACAAGAGCGGCGACCAGCACTATGACCTGATGTCAGCACTCCATAAGTCGCTGCGTGGCTCAGACCCTGATGCCGCCCTGTACTGGCTGGGGCGAATGCTTGAGGCTGGAGAAGACCCGCTGTATATCGCCAGGAGGCTAGTCCGCTTCGCCTCTGAGGACGTGGGCATGGCTGACCCACAGGCGTTGATGATAGCAGTAGCCGCCCAGCAAGCGGTCCATTTTGTCGGCATGCCCGAGGGCAACCTGGCTCTGGCTGAAGCGGTGACCTATCTGGCTACAGCGCCGAAAAGCAACTCCCTTTACCAGGCTTACTCCAAGGTGCAGCAGGACGTGGAGCAGAGCCGCAATGAGCCGGTACCGCTGCATCTGCGCAACCCGGTGACCAGCTTGATGCGCAGGATGGGATACGGGCAGGGGTATAAGTATGCCCACGACTACCCGGGGCACTTCGTTGAGCAACAGTACCTGCCGCCCTCTGTGAAGGGGAAACGCTACTATTCCCCCAGCGACCAGGGATATGAAAAGGAGGTGCGCAGCAGGCTCGAGGGGTGGTGGGGAAACCGGGGTGAGGAGAAAGAGTGAGGCGCAGAGATATATCATTCACCTGCGGCAGCCTGAGGCTGCAAGGAAGGTGCTATTTCCCCGGGGATGGGGGTGCCCTCCCCGCAGTGGTGCTGTGCCACCCCCACCCGCTATATGGCGGCTCCATGGACAACAACGTCATCCTGGCGGTAGCTTCAGCCCTAGCCGATAAATCCATTATCGCCCTGATGTTCAACTTCCGCGGCGTTGGTGGCAGCCAGGGCAGCTACAGCGGCGGTATCGGCGAGCAGGAGGACGTGACAGCAGCCATAGGCTGGCTGGACTCACAGCCCGAGGTTGACGGCAACAGGGTGGGGCTTGTCGGCTATTCCTTTGGTGCTACGGTGGCTCTGCCCGTTGCCTGCGCTGACGAGAGGGTGAAGGCGGTGGCGCTTATCTCGCCGCCACTTGAGGCGGCACAGATACCACTGCTGAAGGGCTGCACCAAGCCGAAGCTGATCATCTGCGGCAGTCAGGACTTCATCGTCCCCGCCGAGCAAGCGCAGCACATGGGTAGCCAAGCGGCGGAGCCAAAGCTGTTCGAGCTTGTCCCCGGCGCCGACCATTTCTGGTGGGCACAAGAAGCAACGCTGGCAGATAAAGTGACCGCGTTCTTCGCCGGCACACTATAAAAAGAGGTGTGGCACTCTATCTCCGGCGCTGGATTTCGCTTATCCGCTGCCTTGCTGCCTCAACCAAATCGGGGTCGCTGGACAGCGCTATCGCCCTCTCCAGGTCGGCTATAGCTAGAGCCGTCTGTCCCCGGTTGAAATAGGCGACAGCACGGTTGTAATAAGCCAGGGCATAGTCGGGAACAAGCCCAATCGCCGTGGTATAGTCGGCAATCGCCCTGTCCAGCTGAGCCAGGTTCATGTAGGTATAGGCGCGGTTGTTATATGCCGCCGGGTAGTCAGGCTCGAGCTCTATCGCTGTATTCAGGTCGGCAAGCGCCAGGTGCCATTTTCCCTGGGCATTGTACACCGAACCCCGTTGGTAGTACAGGGAAGCCACGTTTGGCTGGAGCTCGATGGCTTTGCTCAGGTCAGCGACCGCCAGCTCCAGCTCTCCCGTGCTGCCGTGCTCATAGCCCCGTCTGGCGTAAGCTTCAGCCAGGTTCTGGTAGGCGAGAGGCTGGTCTGGGTCGATTGCCACAGCCCTTTCCAGGTCAGCAATAGCCAGGCTCCATTCGCCCTGGGCAAGGTAAAGCGTGCCCCGGTTGTAATAAGCCGGGGCTAACTTGGGGTTGAGTTCAATAGCTCTGGTGAAGTCGGCAATAGCCTGATGCCACTGCTCCTTTTCAACGTAAGCAAACCCCCTTTTCTGGTACGCCTCTGCCGAATCCGGGTCGAGTGCCACAGCCCTGTCCAGGTCGGCTATTGCCCTGTCCCACTCCCCTTGATGACCATAAGCCACCGCCCGGTAGTAATAGGCTTCAGCCAGATTTGGGTTGAGCTCCAGCGCCCTGCTCAGGTCGGCAGCTGCCTCACTCCACCGCCCTATTTGACAATAGGCATAGCCGCGATTGCTGTAGGCTGCCACCATCATGGGTGAAAGCTCAATCGCCTTGCTGTATTCGGCAATAGCCTCATCCCATTGCCCCCGCTGCACAAAAGCATTACCCTGCTCGAGGTGCTGCGGTGCCGGGTTAGAGCACGACAGCGCCGCCAGCATCAGGCAAGCCAGCACAACCAGACTAGACCCACTTTTCATACCGGCGTTCACCTAGAGAGCACCACCGCTTCCCCAGGACATGGCTGGGACCACCACTCCCACCTGCCCCCAAGCCCACACCCCACCAAAAAAGTATACCATACCCGCCACCATACCCCAAATGCGCTAAGCCCACCCCCCACACATAGCCCCACGACAAACTCTACTTGCACCATCAGAACATTTGTGCTACAATTGCTTTAATCATGGGCAAGCTATTGAAGGTAGCGTTAGATGAAGGGAGGTATGACCTTGCGGCGTATGCTCTGGTGTACGGGCTGATCAAGGTGATGCGCAGCGGGTCTTGCCCGAGTGGTGGGCGAAATGAGGAAAAGCAGTGGCGCCGGGAGAAAAAAGCCCGGGTTTTACGCTCAGACGCTGGATGAAGCCGAGAAACTGGAGTTGGAACAAGCCAGAGGTGTGGAGGGCATTGACGAGGAAATAGCGGTACTGCGGGTCAAACTGAGGGAGCTCATTACAGAGCAGCCGCAGCGGTTTGAGCTTCACCTGAAGATGGCTAATGCCATTGCCCGGCTGGTGCTGGCGCGGTACAACATCACCAAGGGGCAGAAGAGCTCGCTGAGGCAAGCCATTGCCAAGGTAATAACCGAGATAGCGGTCCCGCTGGGAATAAAGGTGCTGGTCAAATGATACTCAGGCACTACCAGAAAGAGGTAGCCAGGGCGGTAATCGAGAGCATCCAGGATAACCTTGGCTTAACCTTATCCGTTGAGATCGCCAGGCAGGGTGGTAAGAATGAGCTGTCAGCCCACCTGGAGGTGCTGCTGCTCACCATGTTCATGGCTGGCGGCGGCAATGCCATCAAGTGTTCACCCACCTTCAAGCCGCAGACCATTATCTCCATGAGCCGGCTCAAGGAGAGGCTGGACGACTTCGGCTTTGCTGGCATGTGGTCCACGGAAGCCGGCTACATGGTGAGGCTGGGCAATGCCCGCCAGATATTCCTGTCAGCAGATGAGTCCAGCTCGGTGGTCGGTCACACCGCTGACATCATGCTGGAGATCGACGAAGCGCAAGACGTGGACAAGGACAAATACAACAAAGAGTTCAGACCCATGGCATCAGCCTCAAATGCCACCACCGTTCACTACGGCACCACCTGGGATGATACCAGCCTGCTGGAGGAGGTGAAGCAGACCAACCTCGAACTGGAAAAAAGGGATGGCATCAAGCGCCATTTCAGGTATGACTGGCAAGAAGTAGCCAAGTATAACCCAGCCTACAAGGTGTTTGTGGAGTCCGAGCGCCAGCGGCTTGGTGAAGGGCACCCATTGTTCCGCACCCAGTATGCGCTGCTGCCGCTACGTGGCGGGGGTGGTTTCCTGACCAGACAGCACATCGCCCAGCTCCAAGGCGACCATCCCCGGCTTCACTGCCCGCAGGAGCACCAGGTCTACGTAGCTGGCATCGATTTCGCCGGCGAATCTGAGCAACTGGAGAACGAGGTCTTGACCCGCCCCGGCAGAGACGCCACCGTGATCACCATCGCCCAGGTGTTGCCTGATGCCGGCGACACGGGGGACAGGGAACCGTTGCTGCGCATCGTGGAGCATTATAGCTGGGTAGGCAAGAGGCACAGCGAGCTCTATCCGCAGATGGTGGACATACTGAAAAATGTGTGGCACTGCCGGCGCATCGTAGCCGATGCCACAGGTATCGGCGAGCCCATCACCAGCTTCCTGCGCAGGTCCCTGGGGAGCAAAGTGCTCCCCTTCAAGTTCACCCAAAAGACCAAGTCCGAACTCGGTTTCCAGCTGCTAGCCGCTATCAACTCGGGGAGGCTGAAACTCTATACGGGGGACGGCTCACCAGACTACCGGGAGCTGATGCTTGAGCTGGAGAAAGCCAGATCGCTCTACAGACCCAACCAGACACTGAACTTCTTCGTCGACGCCGCAGACGGTCATGATGACCACCTGATGAGCCTAGCCCTTGTCATTGAAGCGGGCAAAAACTACCTCCCCAGGAAGGCAAGGGGGCACCTGCCATCAGGCTGATGGCGGTGAGTGACACCGGCTGCAATAAGGGCTAGATCAAGCTGGGCAAGCCCTTAGCCGCCTCTTCCATGTCGCGGAGGCGTCCTGTGGTCTCCTTAATGCGTTCCTTCTGCGTCTGGGCGAAAGCCGTGGCGCGGTCATAATAGTCTCTCACCTTCTGGATGAATGCCAGCTGCGAGAGTATTATGGTCACATCGACACTATCTCCACCCCTAGGAAAATCTCCAGCCCGGATCACGGCGTTTTCTGCCAGCTCCCTGAGATAATCGCCCAAACCTTTGGCTATATCCATGGACATATCTTTAGCCGGCGCCGCCAGCAGGTATAAAGCCCTGCCAGCATCCTCAGGGCTACAGGCGATAGAAAGCTCGCTAACGGCAGCGTCCATTGCTTGCATCGCCCTCAGCGTCTCTTCGCTCTTCTCCTTGAAGCTGACCTTAGCCAATTCCCAGGGGAAACGGAAGGCACGGGGTATACGAGCCCTGCCGACACCGATTGCCGTCCAGCCATCTATAGACTGCATAATATCGCCGGCATCCAGTACCTTGGCACCGACGTGCTTGAACTTGGTCACTTCACCGGCACACATAATATCATAGAAAGGTTCGGCGATCGTCGAGTTTATCCTTTCCAGGTTCATCGCCAGAGTGGCGTCCTTCCTCACATAGCGCTGATTGTCAGCCAAGAAGACGCCGTCAGCTACCGAATGTATGGACTTAAGACAGGTAGCGGTATTGTAGACACTCCTCAGCTCAGCCATCTCCTCATGTTCAAAGGGGAGCACGACGAGAGCATAAACTGGCTTGCCCACATAACGCTCTTTGAGCATCTGCGCGATTACGGAGATAGCTCCTGAGCCAGTGCCGCCAGCAGCCCCGCAGATGAGCAGGAAGGCATGGGTCTGATAGAAATTGGGCGAGGTTCTAACCGCATCGACCACCTTATCCCCGTCTTCTCTAGCTAACTCAGCACCCAGCTCGTTCACCTTGCCCACACCATGTCCCCACGTCCTACGCCCACCGATGAGGATACGGTGCATATAGTCAGAGCCGATATGGCTCAAACCGGTCAGGTCAGTCTGATCCGTATTTACCGCGAATGTCCCGGTGATTATATTTATGCCCCACTGCGACATCGCCCGCTTATTTAAGCGGACAAAATGGTCAGCGATTCGGGAGCCGCACTGGCCCAGCCCGATAACTAACAGTCTCATGCCATTTCCTCGCTTTCTTTTTAGTTCAATAATATTGAATTTTTTCTATATTAAGCGATAAACTCCATATTGTCAAGTTTTAGCTAGTTTGTCATCTAGCCACACCTTTCTCCAGCCCAAGAACGGGCTTACTGGTCTGACCCCCAGTCACCTTGACGGCTAATAGATATGAAACGCCAGGCAACGAGGGCTACAATGATGACGCCGACCACTATTACCGTGACCAGCCACCACTGTATACCACCGACC
>FWPV01016187.1_pt1 | contig 10550 bp, 3 predicted proteins | sample 2228371 | NCBI WGS metagenome assembly FWPV01 (sample SAMEA103939776, study PRJEB20133) | metagenome
GCGAGCGCGCATCGCCAGCGCATCGACCGGGCGCGGCATGGTGCGCGCGGCGCGGCAGAAGGTCTCCAGCTCGGTGCGGCCCTCGTCCCAGAACACCGACATGAGGGTCATGATGAAGTCCGACTGGTTGAGCTTCTTGCCTTCGCTGTTGATGCGCACGAAGACGTCGGCCACCTGCTCTTCGGTGCACTGCTGCGACAGCTCCAGCGCGATGAACGGGAAGTTCGTTAGCCCGGCCAGCCGACCGATGGCGTCGGCCACCGTCTCTTCCTCGGCGTCGGAGACTTCGCGCGAAGCCGTCAGGCGTTTGAGGTACTCGCCGATGGTCTTGTGCGTTGGTCGGTTAAACACCTCGGAGATGTCGAGGATGTACTCCGGGTCACGCTCCGTCGTCGCGTCCGGCACGGAGAAGGTGCCGGTCTGCGGCCGGAACGCGATGCGAATGTGCTCGCGCTCGAAGTTCTCGCGCAGCACGGCCTCGCGCCGGATGACGGCATACAGCGAGGTCAGGCGCTGCTGCCCGTCCACAATGAGCAGCGACGGCGCCTTTTGCTTGTTCGCATCGCCAATGACCTTGGTTTCCACGCCCTCGACGCCGGTCTGCCAGAACAGGAAGTAGCCGACCGGGTAGCCTCGGTACATAGAGTCGAACAGGTCACGGACCTTGGCGTTGGCCCAGACGAAGGGGCGCTGGATGTCGGGCAGGCCGATGCGGCCGAGGCCTATGTCACCGATGAGGCCACCCAGTGAATAGTGGACTTCTTTGAACAGTGTGTCGGTCATTTAGGAACTCCTCCCCTAGATTCGTCTTTTCAGGCCGGCAGGGGGCGTCTTCCCCGACCGCTTCTTCACCGACTTGGTAGTTGCCTGCTTGACAGCCTTCAGCTCAGGCCCGAAGTCATCGACCTGCACTTCAAAGACGGCCACTGCAATTTGCCCTGCGCCGTGAGCATGGGAAATAGTTCGACGGTGTTCCTCGTCATACGGAGCTTGCGCGGTAGAGCCGCCGAACTCGCCGGTATTGCAGATGACGACGTGCTGGTACATGTGGTACCGCAAAGCGGCCGCCATGCTGTCGAATGTCTTGATATCCTTGTTCAAAGCGGGAACCAGGAACAGATGTGACTCGTTCTTAAGGTCAGCAGCCAGCGCCAGGTCTGTGGCGTCATAGCAGATGGCACCCACCATCCGATACGAGGTATCAGCATCAAGCTGAAGCTCAACAACCACCCGATACGGACACCACTGCGTGACGCCGTGCTTCACTTCATCATCGGTCAAATGAAGCTTGCCTTGGTCGACCTCAATCCAAGCGCGGCGCCGAGCTGTGCGGACTGGAATGAGCCATCGGGCGCCGTTGGTGTGGTCGCCATTGTTGGGGTGGCGCGCACCGAGAAGGCCGTAGTGGAGCATGGCCCCGGTCTCATCCGAAAAGGCGCGCAGAAGGTCTTGGTCGTCAACATGAACTGCATATTCGGGCAGCACAACCAAGTCGACGACCGGCTTGCGGGGTTTGCCGTTGAGGCTCTCGTATGTTCCGAGCTTCTTGGCTGCTAGCCGGAGAAGGGAAGCTGTGTGATTACGATGCCGCGCCCGATACGGAGCCCTATCCAACTCGCTCAGGCCTCCGCCGAAGTCTGAGAACGCGGGCAAGAGGCCCTGCACCACTGCGATTCGCAAGGTGCGTGAGTCTCGGACCTCCCACGAAACTGGGTACCGATAAACCGGCGAACCAGAACTCCGCCCGTACAGCACCCGCTGAAATCCAAGCCTGCGCTCTAGGATGACGTGAATCTCCGCTGGAGTGTTCGCGCCATCGGCCACGTGCGCATTCACACCACCCTCGATTCCTGGCCACCGAAGAAGCACGCTCAGCAAGTCGGTGAACCATGGCGTGACCGACGATACGCTGCCGCCCAGCGCCTGCGAAGTGTGCAGCATGCCGAGGCGACGTCGGGCGCTTGTGCTGGGCAAGCCCCGGTACCAACCAAGCTCGTCGACACCGACGCGCCACCCAAGGGTGAAGTCGTTGCTGCCGACCGCCGCGGCACGAAGGATGGCACCCAGTGCATATTGCCACGCTCGCTCGTGTCGGCACCAAGCGGGTGTCTTTTGCCGTGGCCCGTTGCGGGCCGCCGAGGCTGGCGCCAAACGTACCTGTAGTGACGGGCCGTCTGGGTCATCTAGCTTCTGCCAGTCTGAGCACTTCACATCGAGGTCGAACACCGTGTACATGTGTTCGCCCTGCTCGCCCCAGGCTGAAAGTCCCGCAATGCCGACTGCGAGCCGCAGCAGGGCGTTCTCATGTCGGAACGGGTGCGTCGGATGTGTTACGACGCGGCTTAGCGGAATCCATGCCAATGGCAGTGGTGCAGATGGTTGGCCCCAGCGCGAGTCCACGTGCATTGCCAACTCACGGCTAAGAAGTCCCTTGGACCTCGCTGCAGCACCGGCGCCAGGTACCGTGATGGCGTCGAAGAGCGCGGAGCTGCCTTTGTAGACGAGCTCCAACGCACGAGCTGCGCCGCTCCTGCCGAGCCGCGCCGAGAACTTCGTTAGCCAGCTCCTAAAGTGCTTGGCATCGCCACTGACTTGGTAGCCGATGATGGCGCTTGCGAGTACATCTCGCTCATCAAGCCTTTCGTCAATTACGGCGCCTGCGAGGTAGGCGTGTAATGAGCGGTATCGACTGAGCTCTACCTCGTCACCGACCAAATGAGTCGGCGAGTTCAGTGTGGCCAAAAGCAATGCGGCCTGCTGTCGGACATACCACGGACTACTGCCAACCTGCAGCAGACCTTCTGCATAAGAAGCCAGATTTCCTCGATAGCCATCAAGGTCCCCGGGAGCAAAGCCTTCGTCGTTCGCCCATCGCTTTCCGGTTTCGGTGGCCGCCGAGCGAAACAGCTCTGCCAGCACGTACCACGCGACTGCGGCTTGGTCAGGAAATCGCTCCGCGTCCTGCAGCTTCCTGTTTAGCGCATCGAGCACGTCCTGCAACAGTTCGGGAACAGGTCGAACGCGTAACGCAGCACCTGCACCAAGGAAGGGTTCTCGGCCCATGAGCCGACCAGACGCCGAGCCGTGAGCTCAAAGTCCTGCAGCAGCAGGTCGCCGGCCTTCCTGCCATCGTGCCTTTCGTTGAGGTCCGCCAATAGCCTTCGGTGTCTCAGCGACTTGCAAAGCCGGAAGGCTGCGAACCGAGTCAGCGTGTCGTCTCGTACGTCCATGGGTGGGCGCGAGACGACAGCGAGTGGAGGAAGGTTGCCAACCGGCCGTCTTCTGTTGTCAGCAGACTCCGCCTCGGCCATCGACAACAGACCGTTCAATGCCGTCTCCAACTCCTCGAGAGAGGACAAGTCGAAGGGACCGCTGAGCTGCTGTTGAACTTGGCGCATCCGGGCCGCGACGCTCGTCGCCCCGGCCACATGTGTCAAGAGCTCGCTCTCGGTCTTCTTGTCGTTGATGCGCAAGCCTCCCTTGCCATGAATCACCCCGATAGACCTTTCCAGCTCCGTCTGAACCCATGAAACCAGCGACTCCTCAAACTGAGAAGGCGGCAGGTCGACGTCTGCCGCGACCACCAGCCGCAGGTCGTCGACATAGCGGCAGTAGTCGTGAACGACGACTTGATGCTCTCCGACGTCAATTTGATGGCCTTGGATGCAAGCTCTGCCCATAGACCGGTCGAAATCGAGCAGATAGGCATTGGCGAGAAAGCCGCTCGCCATCAGGCCTTGCGGCAACCCCCTTGGGAGGTTTCCTCCCTTCAACAACGGCGCAACTTCTTTATCTGCCGGCGCCCATTGCAGCTTGAGAACCCGTGCAGCCGCCGCCCAAAACTCCTTGTCGTCGGAGAGTTGGCTGGGCACAGCCTTCCTGAACCTGGTGTACTCGGCGCGAAGCTTTTCAACGAGCTTCTCGATGTCAATGGCATCAAAGAATGAGCTCAGGTCCAGTTTGACGACGAAGATGCGCTGGTCACGGGAGGCAGCGTCGGCTTCCAGCACGGAGGCTACTTCGCGAGGGCGCGCGACGAAGCGCTGGTAGTCTTGGTAGTAGCGGCTGTAAGTGTCAGCACTGCCCCAGGAAAAACGGGCAATCTTGTCGTCGGTCGACCACTGGCAGTACAGCCGGTTGCCATAGCTGAAGACGCCCTTGGCGAGGGCCTCCACGGAAGCGACAGCGGGGTTGCCTTGGGCGGATTCGATGCAATCAGCCAAACAGAGCATGACGCCTGCCGCTGCCGTCTGTTCCCGAACACCGAGGTGTGCCAACGGCCGCAGCGGTACTTGTTCGGTGCCGGTCTTGCTTTCCTCTGATGGAACTGGGCCCCATCCGCCCGGGAAGTCGGGATGGAAGCCCCAGCGGCCATTCTTTGGCGCGGGTACCAGCCGTGCAAGCCCAGGCTCGAACGCGCCGGATACAAGCTCGGCCGACCACGCCTGCGTGAGCCCTTCCAAGTCGAGCCCGGAGCTGTCCAACTCCAGGGTGTCGGCATACCAGTTGTGCCTGCGGACGTAGGCCGACGCCTTCTTCCATGCAAGCGACAACACGACCGGGTCGCTGAGGTACTCCAGCCGAGGGGCCAGGAACCGATATTTCTCTTGAATCAAGCTCATGTCCTTGTTGTGCTCGCTTCGTCGAACTCCCTTAGGCTCATGACGTCAACTCAAACCCCGTCAGCTCGGGCGCAAGTTGCCGCTTGAACAGAAGCGCTTCGTCCGTCCCGGGCGCCAGTTCCAGGACGACGTGCGGCGCTCCACCAAGCTCCTCCGGCGGTGGAGAGGTTGTCGTGACAATGAACTGGAATGGCACCATGCCACCCTCGCCAAGTTGCTCCGCCGCCTCCGCAGCCGCGAGGAAGAACTCGCGATACAGGAGCTCGCTCATGTCAGCCTCTCTCGGGCAGTCATGGACTAGAAAGCCCGGGTGGTTGCTGGCTTCGGACACGGCGGAGTCGAGCAGGCAGACGATGTCGCCGAGCAGTACTTCCAGTACTTGGTAGGCCTCACCGCCGCGCGCTACTTCGAAGGGCCGAACCTCATGCCCCGGGAGGAATCGCGCATGTCCTGCGGCGCCGAGGAGCCTGGTCGACACAGTGGCCGTCAGGGCCTTGATGGCGTCGACTCTCGACGACTGCTGAGACCGTCGGCTGACCTCTGCCGCCCGCAGGGAGTCCAGCGCTGCTTCGAACTCCTCGAGCTGCTTCCGGGCTGCAACCAGTTCAGCTGTGTCACCGCCCTGGTTCCGTTGGGTGTGCTTCACCTGAAGCTCATCCCAGGACTGCTCCAAGAACGTCCGAGCGCTCTCGCTGGTGGCGATGCGAACACGTAGTCGGCCAAGCTCGGTCTTCTTCGCAGAGATGCGTTTCGCGTGGTCGGCGACCTCCTGCGTCGCACTTTCGAACGACCGCTTCCGAGCTTCGTGGCGCTTGGCCAGTTCAGCCGCATTTGCCTTGACCTGTCGACCGTCTTGGAACCAGGTCATGTTGACCGCGCTCTTGCGCTCTTGAATGTGATGACATGCGCTGAACTCCACATCCCCGTGGTCGCACCGACTGCCGTCCAGCCCTTCCAGTTGCTCCCGCAGCTTGGTCAGCCGCACAAAGTCGGCCTGGTTCGCGTCCACGAGGGACTTGGCGATTGCGGCGTCAAGCTCTGCTCGGTCGCGGGCCTTGGTCAACTCATGTAGACGCACCTGCTCCCTTGCAAGCGCCTCCTCCGCCTGCACCACCTCCATCTCCCATCGGTGCTCATCCAATTCGGCCTTCTGCAGAGCCGCCTGAACCCGAGATTCGACCGATTCGCCAACGGTGGTCGCGAAGACGGGCTCGTCCTCTTCCGCTCGCACCTTCAGGCGCAGTTGGCGGTCAGCATGAGCCAACGCGAAGGCCGGTGCACGTTCGAGCTCGGGGATGCGCTCCTTGCACTGGTCGACCTGCTTCTGCTTGGCCTCGATGTCACGCAGCAGGCGGTCCAGTTCCTGGTCCACCAGGCCCAGCACGGAGCCCACCAGCAGCGGCGGGTCGCGCCGTGAGCGCTTGAAGCCCAGGCCTTCGCCTTCGCGCCAGTGGTAGAAGCCATCGAAGCGGGTTCGCTGTTCCCGGATGCACCAGGCCAGCAGGTGACGCCACTCGAGCGCCTGATTCGTCCCGGGCAAGGTGCGGGCGGCAAGCCGGCCTATCGAGAACTGCTCCAGTGCGCGGCCATAACCGTCGAAGTCGTTCGGCGCAGTGCCATCGAGCATTTGGTCAAGGACGACGCTCCGGGCGGCCAGGGAGTGGCTGTACAACCCGTACGGCCGGAAGACCAGCCAGACGGCGCCATCCACATGGACCTTCGCCGCCACTCCGCCTTTGGGAAAACTGCCAGCGGCCTTGCTGCGCAGGGTGGCGATGGCAGGCGCATCGTCACCCAGAACGTACCTCAGCAACAGGCACAACGAAGTCTTGCCGACGCCGTGACCTGCGCTGGCCAACCCCGATGCATCGTTCGAGGCGGATTCCTTGGCCCAGACGATGTTCAGCCCAGTGTGCAGGTTGATGGTGCGCGTGAGCACCAACGGCTCACGGGATTCGACCAGCCACAGCGCTTCAACCCAAAGCCTGGGCTGCGTGCGGACCGGTTGACTTGCCTTGAGCCAGGTCGACATGGCGTCCTCTTACTGTGTACCGGTGGCCTTGGGGCTGGCCGGTTGCGCCGCGCTGTTCGCGACGTCTGCAGCCACGCGCTGGCTTTCTGCTCGCCACAGAAGCCGAGCGGCTTCATGGTGCTCTTGCAGCCGGACGACGTCGCCAGGCGGCACACCTGCGCCGCGCACGTAGAAGGCCTCGCCACCCCGGGTTGAACGCACGAGCACATCAACGCCGACGAGGCGCTGCACGATGGGCAGGACGCGGCCCAGCAGCGGGCTCAAGTCGGCCATCCCGAGCGTCGCCCGCAAGGCATCGAAGCGTGCACCGTCCGCAGGGGGCAGGTAGTGTCCAGCCGCTGCCAACGCAGCCACCGCTGACTGGATGTCCGCCAGCGAACAGCCCTCCGTCCGCTCAGCAACCAATGCCGTCACCAGACCCGCCAGCTTGCCTTCTTCGGCATTGCGAATCATGGCTTGCTGCGAGTATTGAACTGGCAGAGGCGGTGTGCCCCGCTGGCCCAACATCACCTCCTGGCGCGCCCAGGCCTCCAACACCAGCCGCTGGGTGCGGTATTCGCCGAACTCGCGCAGCTCGTTGCGCTTGAGAACTCGGAAGGTCTCGGTCGGATAGTCCGCACCCATGACCTCAGCTGGGTCGAGGATGTATTCGAGCTCTTCCTCCGTGAGGCCATAGAGGTGAGCGTAGTAGGCGTCCAGCTCGGCTCGAAGTTGCGCACGTCGCTCTGGGTTCCAGGCGAACGGAGCCCCCGTGTAGCCCAGGTCCTCAGCCCACGGGCGCATGTCGTGCGTGGTGTAGGTCAGTTCGAGAACGCGCGGCACGATGAACTCAAGGTCCGCAGGCGAATACTGCTCGGGCGACAGGACGGCAATTTGCCGCATCGTGAAGTACTTGAACGAGGTGCCACCGACCTTTTGCCGCGCGATGAAGTCGCAGACCAAGGAGTCGAGACAGCCAAGCAGCGCAGCCTGCAGCGGCGCCGACGCTGTCGAACGCATCAGCAGGAACTTGTCGCCGACACCCGCGCGAGGAATGACGGAAGAAATCAAGGTCCGGTAGTCGGTGCTCCGGCAGATGTCGCGCCAGCCAATCAACCAACGCGGGCTGCGCTGTTCCAGCCAACCGTCGAGCAACTCCACCTGCGCTTGGTACGGCGAAGCCAGGGCCCGCTCCAAGGCTGCCATCTCTTCGTCGCTCAGCCGTGCGTCTTCGACGTCCTTGCCCCAGGCGGGCATGGACTTCAGGCCTTTGCGGGTCGTCCATCCTTGCTCTCGTAGTTGACGCCACGCGCTCTTGTGGTCGGTCTCCAGCGTTCGCTCAACGGCTGCAACGATGCGATGGTTCTGCTGCGGCGACAGTGCATCGAGTACCTCGTCACCGAGCGCTCGAAGGAAGAACTCGCCGACCAGCCACGCAAGCAGCGCAGACTGGAGCTTTCCAATGGCTGCGGCGTGCTTGGCAGGGTCTGCCTCAAAGTGCAGCGACCACCAGTGCTTCCGGACCCCATCGGGTGCACGGGCAATGCGGGCCAGTACGTGCCGTTCGTCCACCCAGTAGCGCGGTCGCACGACGAAGTACGGGTCCGCCTTCTGTTCTGGCGTCACGTCTTCGGGGTCGGGCTCCTCCCCTGGCAACGCAGCCGCGTAGCTGCCCCAGCGGTGGTCGAACTGGTGGACCATCTTCGCTTCGTAGAGCGGCAGTGTGGACCAGCCCCCAACAGGTTCAGACGTATCGCGGAACAAGTCGCTATCGCCGGACATGTGGAACATCGACAAGAACCGCAGCCCCCACGGATTTGCAGAGGGAAGCAGCTTGCCTGCTTCGTCGCGTGGCGCCTCGTTAACCAACACTGGCGCGACGCTGTAGAGCTTCTTGGTTAGCGCGGCGTCCCGCTGGCTTCGGAAGACTGGACAGGTGAGCGTGTTGGGATTGATGAGCTTGAATTCTTGGGGCGTCAGCTCAAAGCGCCGTCGGGCGTCCTGGAGTTCCTCGACCTTGAGCGCAAAGAACACGAACTCGGCAGAGTCAGACCGGCCCAGGGTCAACAGGCAGAACTTGAACCGCTGATGACCGATTTCCGAGAACAGCCCTGGTCCGGTGCGGAGGTCGTGGAGTCGAACAAGGCGACCGTGTGCAATGGCACCAAAGAACTGCTTGGTTGTGTCGTCTGTCGCGATGCCAGAGGGCACGATGAAGCCCGCCCGACCCTCGGGCGCCATCGCCTGCAAGAACGTTTCCGAAAACAAGGCGTAGGTGTTGACATCCCCAACACCGGTGAGGGGGAAGCGCCGTCCTGACCGTGCGAAAAGACTGGCGGCCTCCGCCCCTCGCCGGGCGAGGATGAAGTCTTCGTAGAGCTGCTGCTCGGCCCGATTGGGCGGGCTAATGCCGTCAGCGCGCTCGCGGTCAGGGTCCAAGCGATGCAGCAGTGTTCCTTCGGCCAGCCACTGGATGCGTTGCGCGCGCTCGGCCTTGTGGCGGGCATTGGCCACCAGTTGGCTGCGGGTAGCAAAGAACTCTTCCTCCTGGAGCTTGATGCGCTCCCACGGGGGATTTCCCAGCATCACGTCGAAGCCGCCACGCTGCGCAACCTGTGGGAAGGCCAGCCACCAATGGAAGACGCCGTGCACTCGGCACAGCGCCCGCGCAGCGTCCTCCAGGCCGACGTAGCGTGATTGGTCCTGCTGCTCGGTCATCAGCCCCCAGAGGTAGCCCGAAAGCGGCACGCGCTCCTCTTCACCCACGGCCTTGCGGGCCAGGAACGCCGCCACATAGGTGTCGGCAAGCCGGGCCAAAGGCGTTTGCTCCGCATCCCTTTTTGCGACCAGGAAAGCAGCACGCTCGGCCGTCAGGTGCTCAGGGGATTCGTCGTCAAGCTGTTCCACCTGCAAGGCTGACTGCGCAGTGGCTGCCTGGGTGAGCAGGTCGCCGCCCGAGATGGCGCGCCAGCTTTCCAGGTCTTCCTTGTTCTGCTTCTTCAATGCTGCGGCGACCGCCTTGTCGTCGCCCGAGAGCGCGGTGTAGGCCTCGTCGGGGATGCCGTCTTCCAGTACCTTCGGGTCCAGCACGCCCAGCAGCGCGTCGCCTACGCGCAGATGGTGGTCCACAAAGCTCAGCGGCCGGTCGGGCGAATAGGCCTCCAGCCACAGCGCCGTCTTGGCCAACTGGATGGCCATGGGGTTCTTGTCCACGCCGAAGATGCAGCGACCCACCACGTCGCGCAGCGCGTGGCGGTAATCGGCGGGCGTGGGGGCACCCCCTTCGCGCTCTGCGGCGGCGCGGTGCAGCGCCACTTCGTCGGCCAGGCGGCGGGCAGCCGACAGCAGGAAGTGGCCGCTGCCGCAGGCGGGGTCGCACACGGTGAGCGCCAGCAGGGCTTGCACCGGTTGCTCCGGGTTGGACTTCACCGTCTGCGCGATGACTGGCTCCAGCGCGCTCTTGATGAGCTCCTGCACCAGGCTGTCGGGGGTGTAGTAGCTGCCGGTCAGCTTGCGGGTGTTGCCCTTGGTGCTGGCGTCGCTCTCGTCGTCGCCGACGAACGCCAGCCGGGCGGTCGTGGGCGAGGTCAGGCCTTGCAGGTCGGGCACCAGCTCCAGCAAGCTTTCATAGACGCTGCCCAGCTCCTCAGGCCCCATGTCGCGGTAGTTGACGCGCGAAAGGCCCCCATCGGCCCGGAACCAGCCGAGCTGGAACACGGCGGCCAGCAGGTGGCGGTTGTCGAGCTGGGCTGCGTCCAGGCGCGGGCACTGGTCGGCATCGAACAGGCCGCCCAGGGCGGGCAGGCCCAGGGCCGGCTGGCCGCTGGCCAGGGCGCCGAAGGTGATGCGCCCCTGAAATTGCCAGGACGTGGCGGGCAGCTCGGTCAAGCCGTCGGCCCGCTGCTGTTCCGGCGTGG
>FWPV01016188.1_pt1 | contig 10549 bp, 8 predicted proteins | sample 2228371 | NCBI WGS metagenome assembly FWPV01 (sample SAMEA103939776, study PRJEB20133) | metagenome
CACGACCCCCGGGGTTCGGCGGTGTGAGACCGTCGGCTTACTTGGCCGCGTAGGCCTCCATCGGCCGGTCGTTCGGGTTGGCAATCGCCTGCTTGAGCGCCTCGCTCATCGGCATGTTCATCTTCACGCCGTTGGGCGGGGTGGGCTGCATGAACCACTTGTCGTAGATCTTGGCCAACTCACCGGACTTCATCATCGCGATGATGCTGTCGTCCACCGCCTTCTTGAACGCCGGGTCATCCTTGCGGATCATGATCGCGATCGGCTCGACGCTGAGCACTTCGCCGACGATCTTGAAGTCCGACGGGTTCTTGGAGCGCGCAATCAGCCCGGCCAGCAGCGAGCCGTCCATCACGAACGCATCGGCGCGCCCCGACTCCAGCAGCAAGAAGCTGTCGGCGTGATCCTTGCCGTACACCTCCTTGAAATCGACGCCGGTGGCGCGTTCGTGGCGGCGCAGCGTCTGCACCGACGTGGTGCCGGTGGTGGTGGCCACGCTCTTGCCGCTGAGGTCCTTGATCGAGTTGATGCCCGAGTTGGCCTTGACCGCCATGCGCACCTCCTCGATGAAGGTGGTCACGGCAAACGCGACGTCGCGCTGACGCGCTTGGTTGTTGGTGGTGGAGCCGCACTCGATGTCCACCGTGCCGTTTTGCACCAGCGGAATGCGGTTCTGCGACGTCACGGGCTGGTACTTGATGTCGAGCTTGGCCAGGCCCAACTGCTTCTGGATGTCGGCCAGCACGCGCTGACAGATCTCGACGTGATAGCCGGTGTACTTGCCGTCGCCCAAGGTGTACGACAGCACGCCCGACGATTCGCGCACCCCCATCGTGACCGCGCCGGTGGACTTGATCTTGGCCAGGGTGTCGTTGGCTTGCGCATGGGCAGCGGTGGCCGCCAGAGCCGTCAGAGCCAGAGCCAGCAGATGCTTCTTCATGAGAGCGTTCCTTTCGGGTGTGAAAACGGTGACGCGAATCTTACTAGCATCTGCCGTGCCAGCGACATGGGGTAAACCACGGGAGGTGGGGGCATTCGGGCTGGCGACTTCCACACGACCCCGACGGGCGCCTGCCCGGCTCCACCCCCATGTGCAAACGCCTGCCATCGTCCGTCTCGCGCGGTCACGGGCACACCTCACCCCGGCGGCATGGCCTGCAGCCGTTGTACGTCGTCCCAGAAGCGCTGCGCCACCGGCTTCAAGCGGTCACCACGGGCGCGGTACAGGCGGATGTCGAGTTCACCCTGCCAGCACGGTTCGTCGCTGGCGGGCACCAGCCGGCCGTCGGCCAACGCGGGCTGCACCGCACTGGTGGGCAAAAACGCCACCCCGTGGCCCTCGATGGCCATGGCCTTCAGGCTTTCGGCCATGTCGGTTTCGTACACCCGCTCGAGGTGCACCGCCGCACCGTGCTGGCGCAGCACCCACTCCACCACCCGCCCCAGGTAGGCTCCGGGCGCGTAGGCCAGATAGGGCACCGGAGCACGTGCCGTGCCGGGCAGGCGCATCAGCGGACGCCCGGCGGCGTCGGGGCGGCAAAACGGTGCCAGCACCTCGCGCCCCAGTGGCAACATCTCGTAGCGCGCGGGGTCGAGTTCGATCGGCTGCGAGGCGTGGTGGTAGGCCAGCAGCAGGTCGCACCCACCTTCGGTGAGCCGCAGCACGGCGTCGTGCACGTTCAGCGCCACCAGTCGGGTCTTGATGGGCCCGAGCTGCGCCCGCAGGCGCGACAGCCAGGCAGGAAAGAAGGTGAACGCCAGCGTGTGCGGCACGGCGAATTCGATGGTGTCCTTGGCCACCGCGGTGTGTTGGCGCAGCAGCGCACGCGTGGTCTGCAGCGCCTGCAAGATCTCCAGCGCCTGCGCGTACAGGGTCTTGCCGGCTTCGGTCAGACGGGTGGGATACGACGACCGGTCGACCAGATCGACCCCGGCCCAGGCTTCCAACGACTGAATCCGCCGCGAGAACGCCGGTTGCGTGACGTGCCGCAACTGCGCCGCACGGCTGAAGCTGCGCGTCTCGGCCAGGCTGACGAAGTCTTCAAGCCACTTGGTCTCCATCGGTGCCTCCGGCGGAAGGTTCGGACGGGGCCGTGGCCGGCGCGGCCGCGCTGTGCTGTAGTGCCCACAGCCGCGCGTAGCGGCCACCGGCGGCCAGCAGCGCCGCGTGGCTGCCGCGCTCGACCACCTGCCCATGCTCCAGCACCACGATGTCGTCCGCATCGACGATGGTGGACAGACGGTGCGCAATCACCAGCGTGGTGCGGTTGCGCGCCAGCCGCCGCAGTTCGCCCTGGATCGCGCGTTCGCTGGCCGAATCCAGCGCCGAAGTGGCCTCGTCGAGAATCAGGATCGGCGGGTCTTTCAGCAGCGTGCGCGCGATGGCCACGCGCTGCTTCTCGCCGCCCGAGAGTTTGAGCCCGCGCTCGCCCACCACCGTCTGCCAGCCCTGCGGCAGACGCTCGATGAAGTCCAGGATGTGTGCCGCGCGCGCGGCTTCGCGCACTGCCTCGAAGTCGGCGTCCGGGCGCCCGTAGCGGATGTTGTATTCGATGGTGTCATTGAACAGCACGGTGTCTTGCGGCACCACGCCGATGGCACGGCGCAGACTATCCAACGTCACGGAACGCACATCCTGACCGTCGATGAGGATGCGCCCGGCCCCGGTGCTGTCCCCGGGCAAGCCCACATCGTAGAACCGGAACAGCAGCCGCGCCAGGGTCGATTTGCCCGCGCCCGAAGCCCCCACCACCGCCACCGTGCGCCCGGCGGCAATGGTGAAGCTGACCCCGCGCAGGATCACACGCTCGCGTTCGTAGGCGAAATGCACGTCCTCGAAACGCACCTCGGGGGGCTGGGTCAGACGCAGCGGGCGCGCGTCGGGCGCGTCACGCACCTCCTGCGGCTGCTGCAGCAGGTCGAACAGCCGCGCCAGGTCGGTCAGGCTCTGGCGGATTTCCCGGTACAGCACGCCCAGAAAGTTCAGCGGCATGGTCAGCTGCAGCAAAAAGGCATTGACCATCACCAGGTCGCCCAGCGTCATCGTCCCGGCTTGCACGGCGTCCACCGCGTGCCACAGCAGCGCCACCAACGCCACGGCGATGATGGCCTGTTGCCCGACGTTGAGCAGCGACAGCGACGCCTGGGTGCGCATGCGCGCGCGGCGCAGGCGCAGCAGGCTGTCGTCGTAGCGCTGCGCCTCCCAGCCTTCGTTGTTGAAGTATTTGACGGTTTCGTAGTTGAGCAGGGCGTCGATGGCGCGGCTGCTGCTGACCGACTCCGCCTCGTTCATCTGGCGCCGGATGCCGGTGCGCCACTGCGTCACGCGCACCGTATACGCCACGTAGGCCACCAGCGCGGCCAGCGTCACGGTTACGTACCAGGCACCAAACGCCGCGCCCAGCAAGGTCAGCACCAGCAGCACCTCGACCAGCGTCGGCACCACGCTGTACAGCGAGTACGACACCAGCGACTGCACGGCACGCGTGCCGCGCTCGATGTCGCGCGTCAGCGCCCCGGTCTGGCGCTGCAGGTGAAAGCGCAGCCCCAGCCCCATCAGGTGGTCGAACGCGCGGCGGGCGATGGCGCGGGTGACGCCCTCGGTCACCGGCAGAAACACCAGCTCACGCAGCTCGGTCAGCAGCGTCGAGCTCAGGCGCAGCGCGCCATAGGCCAGCACCAGTGCCACCGGCGCCGCCCACCACGCCGCCGTCACCGGAGCCCCAGGCGTCAGGGCGTCCACCAGCACTTTCAGCAGCACCGGCACGCCCACCGTGGCCAACTTGGCGGTCACCATCAGCGTCAATGCCGCAGCCACGCGCAGCCGATACGGCCACACGTAGGGCAGCAGCGCCCGCAGCACCGCAGCGTCCGAGGTCTGCGGGGGCCCCTCAGCAACCGAGGCCGGCAGCGGCAGGCCGCGTGCCAGCGTCGAACGACCACGCATCGGCGACAATCTCCGTCATGGAATCCGTGAATGCAACAGCACCGATCGTACCCGCTCCACCCGCGTCCGGCCTGCCCACCGACAAAGAGCTGGTGCTGCGTGTGATCCCGATGCCGGCCGACGTCAACGCCAATGGCGACATCTTCGGCGGCTGGGTGATGGCCCAGGTGGACCTGGCCGGTTCGGTGATCCCGGCACGCTACATGGGCGGGCGCTTCGCCACCGTTGCCGTCAACCAGTTCCTGTTCAAGCAGCCGGTGAAGGTGGGCGACCTGCTGAGTTTCTACGGCACCCTGGTGCGCGTGGGCAACACCTCGATCACCGTGCAGGTGGAGGTGTGGGCCGAGCGCCAGCGGCCGCACTACCAATGCGTCAAGGTCACCGAGGCCACCCTCACCTACGTGGCCATCGACGAGCAAGGCAAACCTCGGCCGGTGCCACGCCCCCCGGCGTCCGACACGCCAGGCACCGGTGGCCATACGGCCGCGACGGGATGACGCCCACGGCGGCGCCACGGCAAAAAAAACCGGCCACGCGGGCCGGCAAAGTCCATCAGGACGTCGTTGGGAATGTCGGAGCACATCGCCCAGGCCCTCCGCATCCACGTAGGATGCGGATCCGCCCCTCGGAAAACGTCCGAGGGGCGCCGCATCGCCTCCCTGCATCGTTGTTTTGACGAGATGCGCCCTGGTAAGCCGTGTACCTGTTGGCACAAGCCGATGTGACAGCTTGATCAGATTATCGGAGGGAAAACCCGGGGGGCGCCTCCCCTATTTGGGGGAGGCAACAGCCCGTTGCGACACGGCACCGCGCCCTGGCAAGCGACGCCCCGCCCATGACACCAGCACCAGCACCGGCAATCCCAGCACCGTGGTCAACAGGAAGAAGCCCGGATAGCCCAAGGCATCCACCAGCGTACCGGCATATCCGCCCAGGGCCTTGGGCAGCAACGTCATCAAGGAACTGAAGATGGCGTACTGCACTGCGGTGAAGCGCACCTGTGTCAGGCTGGACAGAAAGGCCACGAACGCCGCGCTGGCAAAGCCCGCGGCCAAATTGTCGGCAGCAACGATGGCGTACAGCAGCGGGCGTTGCGGTCCGGCCAGCGCCAGACCGACAAACGCCAAATTGGTCAGCGCCGACAGCAGCGCGCCCCACCACAGCGCGCGCAGCACCCCGATGGCCCCCGCCAGTAAGCCCCCGACGAAGCCGCCGACGATGCTGACGACCACGCCGAAGGTCTTGACCGCCGTCGCGATGTCGGGCTTGGAAAAGCCTACGTCCTGGTAGAACACGTTACTGATGACACCCAGCACGATGTCGGAGGTGCGGTACAGCCCGACGATGGCCAGCAGCAGCGCGGCGTCGGCCCAGCCATGCTGACGGAAGAACGCCCGCACGGGATCGACCCAAGTGGCCTGCGCCGCCGCCTGGCTGGCCAGGCCCGCGCGCACCAAGGCTGCCCCCACGGCCACGGCGGCCGCCAGCGCCAGCGCCAACCGCAGCGCCTCCCACGCCAGAGCGGCCAGCGGCCCCCAGGACGGCGTGCCCCACGTCACCCCCCAGCCCCAGAACACCCCCACGAAGGCCGCCACTGCCGCCACGAATACGGCCAGCAGCCGCGCATGCTCGGCCGCCGGGCGCGGTACCACCCCCGCCTCGACCGCCGGCTCGCGCACCAGCAACGTGGTCAACACGCCCACCCCCATGGCCAGCGCCGCGCAGGCGTAGGCCGCCGCCCACGCCCCGTAGTCGTACTGCCCCTTGGCCGACCCCCAGGCGGAGGCCAGAAACAGCACCCCCGCCCCCGCCACCACCATGCCGATGCGGTAGCCCGCGACGTAGGCCGACGAGAGCACGCCCTGCCGCCGCGGCCCGGCGACTTCGATACGGTAGGCGTCGATGACGATGTCCTGCGTCGCCGACATGAACCCCAGCAGCACCGCAAAGGCCGCCATGCGCACCAGCGCGGTCGGGCCAGCCGCGGGGTCGGTGCTGGCCATGCCCAGAATGGCGCCGATCACCCCCAGCTGCGCCAGCAGCAGCCAACTGCGCCGTCGCCCCAGGCGCGCGGTCAAGGCCGGCAGCGGCAGCCGGTCCACCAGCGGTGCCCAGATGAATTTGAACGAGTAGGCCAGCGCCGCCCAGCTGAAGAACGTGACGGCACGTCGCTCCACGCCAGCCTCGCCCAGCCACAGCGACAGCGACGAAAAAATCAACAGCAGCGGCAGGCCCGCCGAGAACCCCAGCGCCACCAGCGCCAGCACGCGCCGGTCCCACAACAGCACGCGGCTGCGCCGCCAGGCGCGCCGCGCGCGGCGGTACCACAAGCGTGAAGACGCGGGCGGGACCGCTGAGCGGGATAGGAGAGACCACATTCGACCGATGAGCGAAGGGAGGTGGGTGCGCTGCTCGCGGCGCTAGAAGCTGCCCTGCGCCGCGGGTTCGCCGCACAGCCGTCGCGCCGCGCCGACCGCTGGCTAGGCGGGCGACACAATGCCAATGCCGTGCGCCGTCGCGCGTACGTGGCTTGCCATGATACGCGCCCGCACCAGTTGATCGATGGCGTGGTCGTCGTCGCGGTGCAAGCGTCGCCCACCGGGGTAGCCGTCAGGGTCCGAAGACGCGTGACCGGCGCGGCGTTCCCGAGCGGCATGGCATGCTGCCCACGGCGCCCGACCCGATGGCCATCTCTCGGCGACCCATCCCGTGCCCCATGCGCCGCTCGATCTTGACCTATCATCGCCGCATGTGCTGGATGTGCTTGGCCCGCTCTCCCCTACCGCGTCGCGGTTTCTTGACCACGCTGGCGGCAGGTGGCGCGGGCTCGGCGCTGGCACCGGGGGCGGGCTGGGCGCAAGTCGACGTTGGCCCCCCTTCGTCGCTGCGCTCCCTGGTGCCGGCCGACCAGTTGGAAGCGGCCGCCACCCGCCAGTATCGTGATCTGCTCGCCCAGGCGCGCGTCAAGGGGGCGCTCGCGCCCGACGACCACCCGCAGCTGCGCCGCCTGCGCGCGATGGCCAACCGCCTGGTGCCCCACGCGCTGCCGTGGAACACGCGCGCGCAGCGCTGGCAATGGGAGGTGAACCTGATCGGCAGCCGCCAGATCAACGCCTTTTGCATGCCCGGCGGCAAGATTGCGTTTTTCACCGGTATCCTGGACCAACTGGCGCTGACCGACGACGAAGCGGCGATGGTGATGGGCCACGAAATGGCGCATGCCCTGCGCGAGCACGCGCGCGAGCGCATCGCCAAAACGCAGGCCACGGGCCTTGGGCTGTCGCTGGGGGCGCAGCTGCTGGGACTGGGCGACTTGGGGCGTGTGGCGGCCGACTTGGGCACGCAGCTGCTGAGCCTGAAATTCAGCCGCGAAGACGAAACCGAGGCCGACCTGGTGGGACTGGAGCTGGCCGCGCGCGGTGCTTACGATCCGCGCGCCAGCGTGTCGCTGTGGCGCAAGATGGCCGCCGTTAGCGGCAACAACGGGCTGGAGTTTCTGTCCACCCACCCCAGCGGTCCGAACCGCATCCGCGACCTGGAGGCCAACATCCCCAAGGTGGAGGCGTTGTACGAACAGGCGCGACGTGCCGGCTGAGGGGCGGCAGCCTCGGTAGCTGGCTGGGACGACGGCGGTGGCGGCGAGCAGCGCCGGACGCGGCGCATGCGAACCCGACGTGCCCCTACCGCACAGCCGATCGGCATGGCCCTGCCCGTGCATCGGGAGTGCTCAGGTCCCGCCCACGAAGGGATTGCTGCGGCGTTCGCGCCCAAACGTGCTTTCCGGGCCGTGGCCGGGGATGAACACCGTCTCGTCGCCCATCGGCCACAGGCGCTGCGTGATGCTGGCAATCAGTTGATCGTAGTCGCCGCCGGGAAAGTCGGTGCGGCCGATGCTGCCGGCAAACAGCACGTCACCGACGAAGGCGCGCTGCGCCTCGGGCGAATAAAACACCACGTGCCCCGGCGTGTGACCCGGGCAATGGCGTACCTGCAGAGTGCACTCGCCCACCGTCACGGTGTCGCCGTCGTGCAGCCAACGCGTGGGCGTAAACACGTGCGCGGGCGGAAAACCGAACATCTGGCTTTGCTGCGGCAGCCCCTCGATCCAGAACTGGTCGCCCGGATGCGGCCCGATGATGGGCACCCCGAGCCGCTGCGCCAGCTCGCCCGCGCCGCCCGCGTGGTCGATGTGCGCGTGTGTCAGCCAGATCTGGCGCAGATCCAGCTCCCGACGCTCGGCCTCGGCCAGCACGACGTCCAGATCGCCGCCCGGGTCGATCACCGCCGCCTGCCGCGTGGCATCACACCACACGAGCGAGCAGTTTTGCTGAAACGGCGTCACCGGGATCGTCAGATAGCGCAGCATGCGGGCATTGTAGGCCGCGGACGGCGACGTCGGGCGCGCCGTCGCCCTGGCAGGTTGCCACCCACCGATCGGTTCACACGTTGGTGGCGGCGATGACCTCGGACAAGTCGGTCAGCCCGGCCAGCACCTTTTCGATACCGTCCTGCCGCAGCGTGCGCATGCCGGCGGCCAGCGCCGAGGCCCGGATTTCCCCTGCGGGCGAGCGGTGCCGGATATGGTGCCGGATCGTGTCGTCACTGAGCATCAGCTCGTAGATGCCGAGCCGCCCCTTGTAGCCGCGGCCCTCGCAGGCCTCGCAGCCGCGCTTGACGTAGGTGTGCAGCACGCGCTGCCCCCCTTCTTCGACCCCGTAGGTCTCGCGCCAGCGCGCGATCTGGCTCGCCACGTCCAACGGCGCGCCGGGGTCCGCGCTGGAGCTGAGGTAATGCGTGGCCAACGCCTCGAGTTCGTCGTCGGTGGCCGGGCGCACCTGCACGCAGCGCTTGCACAGTCGCCGCACCAGCCGCTGGGCCAGAATCGCCAGCAGCGAGTCCGAGAAATTGAACGGGTCGATGCCGATTTCCAGCAGCCGCGTGATGCTCTCGGGCGCGCTGTTGGTATGCAGCTTCGACAACACCAGGTGTCCGGTCAGCGACGCCTCCACCGCGATGCGCGCCGTCTCCTCGTCGCGCATCTCACCAATCATGATGACGTCCGGATCGGCCCGCAGGAAGGTGCGCATGGCGGCGGCAAACGTCCAGCCGATGCGGGCGTTGATCTGCACCTGACGCAAGCCCGCCTGCGTGATCTCGATCGGGTCCTCGGCAGTCCAGATCTTGCGATCCTCGGTGTTGATATCGGCGATCAGCGAGTGCAGCGTGGTGGTTTTGCCGCTGCCCGTGGGGCCACACACCAGGATCAGCCCGTAAGGCTTGAGGGCCATGCGGCGCAGCGCCTCCAGATCACGCGCCGACAGGCCAATGCCATCGAGTGGCATGGGCTTGGACGCCGCCAGCAAACGCAGCACCACGTCTTCCAGCCCGGCGGTGGTCGGCACCGTCACCACGCGCAGCTCGGTCTTGATCCCCCCGAAGCGCGCAAAGTCGATCTTGCCGTCCTGCGGCTTGCGGTGCTCGGAAATGTCCATGCCCGCCATGATCTTGATGCGCGCCACCAGCGCATAGCGAAAGCGCGCATCGATTTCCAGGTAGCGCTTGAGCTCGCCATCGATGCGCAGCCGCACGCGCACCGGCTTGGGCGGCGGCTCGGTCTCGATGTGAATGTCGGAGGCTTTCTGCGCAATCGCCTCCTCGATCAGACTGTTGACCAGCCGCACCAGGGTGTTGTCGGACTCGCTGACGATATCGACCTGTTGCTCCGACCCCACTTCGCTGGCCTGCTGCAGGTCGGCCAGCAGGTCGCGCGCCGTCAGGCGCGGGCGCTGGGCTTCGCCGGCCCCGTGCTCGGCGCGGCGCGTGGCGGACTGGGGCGCGGTGGGCGCCGCGGGCTCGTAGGCACGTGCCACGGCGGCGGGCAGCGTCCCCGGCGCTGCCAGCACCGGCCGCAGCCGCCGCTGGGTCAGAAAGCGCAGCTCCTCCAGCAGGCGCTGGTCGAGCGGGTCGGCCATCAGCACCGCCAGCTCGTCCCCGCGCAGCGCCAGCGGCACCACCGACTCGCGCTGTGCCAGTGCCTGCGGCACCAGCGCCACCGCCTCGCGATCAAACGCATAGTGGATGGGGTCCACGGTACGGTTGCCCAACCAGGTGGCAATCGCCTGGTGCAGTTGGGTTTCGGACACCAGTCCGCGCTCGATCAGCCAGTCGCCCAGTTGCCGGTCCACCCCTTGACGCCGCTGCTCGTGCTGCGTCACCAGCACCTCCCGCAGCTGCTGCTCGGTCAACAGCCCCATCTGCACCAGCGCCTCGCCGACGTGGCGGGCCGTCAGGGGCCGCGACTGCGGACGGTCCAGCAGCTCCCACAACTCGGCCGCGGTACGCGGCTGCAGCGGGGGAGCCGGCACCGCCGCGGCAACGCGCGGCGCAGCATCGGAAACGGTGGCGGAGCTCATGCTGCAAGCATAACGCGTCCCCCCCGGTCACCCATGCCACCGCGCACACACCACGCCTTGTCCATGGCCGCGCGCCGCCAAGCACGCCCCACCGCGGGACCCAACCCAGGCGCGGACAGGGGTAGCGAAAACCCGCGCGGCTACGCGACAATCGCAGCATGAACGCCCCCACCCCATCCCGCATCGCCGT
>FWPV01005462.1_pt1 | contig 10548 bp, 5 predicted proteins | sample 2228371 | NCBI WGS metagenome assembly FWPV01 (sample SAMEA103939776, study PRJEB20133) | metagenome
TATTGGAACGGGGGAGAGCTATCCGCCGAACCGCCGCTCGATCTGCCCTTGGAGCCGATCGTCACCGAGACCCGTACCGGCCGGCTGCTGTTCAGCGTGGGCGTCAACTCCGACGCCGGTCTGCTGGGCACGGTGCTGATCGAAGAGCAGAACTTCGACATCGCCCGCCTGCCCCGCAGTTGGCGGGAGATCGCGGACGGCGTAGCCTGGCGCGGGGCCGGACAAAGGTTCCGCTTGGAGGCCGTTCCCGGTACCCAGGTCCACCGCTACAGCGTCAGCTTCTCCGATCCCTATTTCCTCGACCGCAACGTCAGTCTCAGCGTCAGCGGCTATTTTTATCGCCGCAATTACCGCGAGTGGGACGAGGAGCGATTGGGCGGTCGCATCGGATTCGGCTATCAATTCACGCCGGACCTGTCGGGAACGATCGCCTATCGCGGCGCGGACATCAAGATCAGCGATCCGATCATCACGCCGTTCGGCACGCCGCAGGACCTGCTGGACGTCGTGGGCACGAGCATCCTGCACGGCTTCGAGGCGGCGCTGACGCACGATACCCGCGACAACAGCTTCCTTCCCACCGAAGGCCATCTGTTCCAGGTATCGTTCGAGCAGGTCATCGGCACCTACGACTATCCCCGCGCCGAGGTCGATTTGCGAAAATACTTCCTGCTCAGTCAACGGCCGGACGGCTCCGGGCGCCACGTCCTGGGTTTGAGCACGCGTTTCAACGTCACGGGGAACGACACGCCGATCTACGACCACTATTTCGCCGGGGGATATTCGAGCTTGCGGGGTTTCGACTTCCGCGGGGCGTCGCCGCATGAGATGGGCATTCCCGTCGGCGGTCACATGATGTTCCTTGCCTCCGCCGAGTACATCTTCCCCATCACCGCCGACGACCTGATCCGCGGCGTGATCTTCTGCGATACGGGGACGGTCGAGCGGACCGTCGATTCCTGGGACCAGAATTACCGCGTGGCGCCGGGCTTCGGCCTTCGCATCGTCATTCCGGCGATGGGACCCGCCCCGATCGCCCTCGACTTCGCCTTCCCGGTCAGCAAGGAACCGTCTTCAGCTTCTTCATCGGCTTTCTGCGATAGCGGGGCTTGGCCCGGCGGGCGATGCGACCCCGTCGCGGTCCTCCCCAGCGGCGACGGCCCCCGGCAGTCCGGCGGAAACCAGCGTTCGTGCCTGCACGGCCCGGTGTCGGAGGTCTTCCGCCTTGCGGATGACTTCCTCCAATTCACGCCGCCGCGCCGCCAGCGGCTCCAAGACCGCAGGCGAGGTGACGCGGAACCGCTCCGCCGGTTTCAGGTGCTTGCATTGGGCGGCGATGCGGGTAGCGATCAACCAGTAACCGGGCAGGACGCTGACCGCCAACAACCCCGCCGCCAACCCGTAGAATCCGAGAGGTGGATAATCGTGCGTTTCTCCCGCGTACCAACCGCTCGCCACCCAGGCGCGTCCGATGCGAATCGAGGCGTCCGCCAGGATGACGAAAGGCAGGGCGTTGGCAACCACATCGACCCAGCGCCGCGCCACCCGTGAGGCGGCTTCCTCGGCGGCCTCGTCGACCGCGGTTCGAATCTCCTCCAATAGTTGCGAGTCGCCCGGCTCCGCGCCCAACCGCCGCATCAGCCAATCCAGCCCGCGATCGAGCGGGCCATGGTCGGTGGGCTCGTCGGGCTTGCGTGGAGGCGTCACCTTCGGCGGTTCCGCCGGGCGAGGCAGCCCGTGATCCTCCAAGGTCCGCCGCACGTCGTGGGCGACCTGGTCCAGCTCGGCCTCAAGGGCAGGCCCCAGCGCCTCCTGAATGCGTTGCAGCGGCAAGACGCCGGTCAGAATCGCCCGCAGCGCGTCCAGCGAAGCCGCCGCCGCGCCCCACAGGGAAAAGCGATAAAACCCCAGGCGGAACAAGCGATAGGTCGCGGTGAGATGATACCACCGCGTCCGCAGCCAAGCCGTCAGTGCCGCGAACGCGGAGGTCCGTTCGGCGGTCCATCGCCAGACCTGCTGGGCGACCGCCTGTCGGAAGGCCTCTTCCGCTCGGCGCCGGCTCCATGACTTGCGGTAGGCGGCTTGGACCTTTTCGCGCGAGCGCTCTTCCGCGGCGCGGAGTGCGGCCGCCTTGGCGCGGAGCGGTTCGAGAAGCTCTTCGGCCGCGGCATGCTGCAAGTGGCCGCAGATTCCGTCCGCCCGCAGCCGGTACCCGTCCCTGCCGTAGTCCCGCTCCAAGACCGCTCGGCGCAAATCCGCCAGTTCGAAACGATGCGGTTGGAGGGCCGAGACCAAGAAGCGGCACGCGGCGTCCGGACTGAAGCCCGCTTGGCACAGGCGCCGGTCCCAATCCTGCACCACCTCTTGCCGCTCGTGCTCGGGGATTTGATCGGCGCGATTCATCACGAACAGCCAGCGTTTGCGCGCGGCCCAGCGGCGTACCTCTGCGTGGACGCGGAAATCAGCGCGTTTGTCGGGCGAGGTGACGTAGATCACGATATCGCTCAACTCGATGAGCCGCCGTGCGGTCTCCCAATGTTCGCGGACGGCTCCGTCGATGTCCGGCAGATCGCAGAGGACGGCGCCGCCCAGGTCGGCCGCGATGAACTGCGGATTCAACTCCGGGGGAATGCGGATCAGCGGTTCCAGGCCGGGTACGGCGGCCACGTAAGGACGATCCGTGAAGCAGCGGACGGCGTCGGAAACGGGGCTGGCATCCTCCCGGCGGATGAGGGCGTTGAAGAGCGCCGACTTGCCCGCCCCCGTCGGACCGAGTAGCACCGCCACGGCGAATGCCGGTGCTTCGCGCCGCCGCGCGAACTCCTCCGCCGCCGCCAGCCGTTGGGCCATTTCGAGGGCCGGCGGCCAAAGCATGAAGGGGCGGCACAGCGCGGCCAATGCGCCGGCATCCGCCAATAGCGGCTCGATCATGGAAGTCTCGGGCCGGGCCGTCGCATCCGACGTCATGATTTCCACTCCTCCGCCGATTGAGCATCCGGGGCCGTCTCCCATCGCCCCTCCTCCCCCCGCGCCGACATTCGACTCTCGATGCTCCGGCACGCTTGCAGGCATCGGTCGATGGGAATCGTCTCCAATTGCCGCAAGTTCTCGCGCCACTCCTGCGTCAACTCCTCGGCGAAATATTGCCGGAGGAAGACCTCCAGTTCGTCGGCGCGCTGCCTCGCCCAATCGCGATAGGCGTGCTTGGCGACCTCGCCCAGGCGGAGTTTGGCGAAACGCTCGATGAACCAGGCGGCCGCCGCGTTGGAGGCGGCCAGTCCCGTGAGCGAGCCGAGAGTGGTGCCGAACAGGCCCCCGCTCAAACCGAGATCGGCCGCGATCAGCCCCAAACCGGCAAGATTCAACGTCGGCGGGAGGATGGTCAAAGCCATCGCGAGCCGACGGTTTTTCCGGCACCAAGTCGCCAGCTTTTCGCGAACTGCGGATTCCCAATCCGTGCCGACCTCGGGGAGCGGCCGGCTCAGCAGGCCTTCGCGGATCGCGTCGATGCGTTCCGCGGACAACGTCCCGCCCGGCGCGGCCGCCTCGGGAAGACGGCTGCGAAGCCGATCGATCAACAGCTCCAGCGACTCCCGCAGCTTGTTCTTCTCCAATTCCTCCAGCGTGCAAGCCGGGGGGGCCTCCCCGGCCGATCGGCCCGAAAGCAGGGACGAGAGGATCTCGCTCGCCGCATGTACGGCGCCCTTCACCGTTCCCGAGACGTAGCCCATCACGCGGGCGAGGGACCGCACCAAGGAGGGCGAGTGCCGCCGGGCCTCCTCGATCGCCAATTCCAAGGGCTTGCCGGCGGGGAATATTCCCCGCGCGATGAACTCCGCCGCGTCCCGAACCAGCGCGTCGCACGTTGCGAGGTCGGCCTGCAATTTTTCTTTGCGCCCCTTCGCCGCCAGGAGCAATTCCTTGGCGGACAGGGTCGCCTCGCGGACGGCCTCCAGCAGTCCAAGAAAAACCAGTAGGCTGCCGTCCTGGCCGCGCAGCCACGAGACCAACCCCGGCGCATCGTCGTCCAGCGGGACCGCCTCATCCAGCCGCGGACTGGTGCGCGGATCGGCGAAGGGACTGCAATAGAATCGGCTCTCGGCCAAACATTGCATCAGCGTACGCCCGTCCGCCCGCCGTTCGTGGAACCCCAGCTCCTCTTTTTCCGCGACCAACTGCAACAAGTGGCGGCGCATCGCCGCGGCGGCCTCGGGCGGAGTCTTGGTGAAGAGGTAAATCAAATTGGCCGCCGAGCGGCAGCACTTGGCCAGCATTTCCACCGAACGATGATCGGAGTACGACTCTCCGAACACCACGAAGACGACCAGCTCGGCCCGAGCCAGCATCTTCTCGGCCGACTCCCAGTTGGCGCATTCCACCGAGTTGAAGTCGGGGACGTCGGCCAGAATCAACGGGAGGCCTTGGCCGCCCTTTTCCGGAGACGACGGGTAGTAGAAAAGGATGTCATCGGAGGCGGCTTCGCATAGCTGTTCGGGGGTCTCCAGCCGCACCGGCAGGTAGTCCGGAAAAACGCCCTTCAGGAAGGTCTCGTCGCACAATTCGGGAGGGACGGCGACGGCGCAGGCCCTGGTCATGGGGCGCCGCGGTCCGCCCGCCGGAACCTCCACGCCGGTCAGCAGGCGAAACCACGAGCTTTTGCCCGCTCCGGTCGGCCCCATCAGTACGGCCACCAGAGGCGGAGCCGTGCCGCGCCGGCGGCAGAACTCCAGCGATTCGTATCGCATCTTGACGGCCGATCGGCCCGTCCACCGATACGGCTCGCCCAGCACTTCGCACAGGCTCGGAACGGTTTCCAAGAGCAGAGCCAGGCCGCGGCGAAGCTCGTCGAAACGATCGTCGTTGAGCGCGGGGAACGGCGTTGGCAACATGGATGAATCCTTGCCGGCGACGGCGATGACTCCTTAACTCTAGCTCTCTGTATGCGTGCAACAAGCCCGCGGGCCATAATAAGCGGCACGGCCGTCAAATTCGGATCCGGCCGATGCCGGCGGAGTCGCCGCGCCGAGGATTTCCGCCGCGATCGGACGGCGGTCGCGCCTTCACCGGATCTCGTGGAAGGTCATCGCGCGATCCGCAGGATCGGCAGGCTGCCGCGGGTTTTCCCCTCGCGAAACGACAGGGCGCCGGTGGGACAGACGGCGACGCACTGCTCGGCCAGCTCCCCCAGGGCCTCTTCCAGCGAACGGTTGAAGGGGACGCCTACCCGGACGTCGAAGCCGCGACCGACGAAGGTGAGGCCCAAGGGGGCGCGGGCGGCCTCGGTCACCGCCACGCACAGACCGCACACGATGCACTTGCCCGGCTCGTAGAGGACGTTCGAATCCTTGTATTGCAGCCGCAGGACGGCCCGTTCCCCCTTGTAGCGGTTGGGGTCGGCGCCGTAGCGCTCGGCGTAGCGCCGCAGACGGCAGCCCGGCAGGGCGCGGCAATCGCAATGCAGGCACCGCCCGGCCTGGGCCGCGGCCGCGGCCGGATCAACGGCGTCGATCGGCGCTTTCAATTCCCGGCGGGGAGCATCCGAGGCCAACGATCGCAATTCCGCCAACTCGTCGGGGGAGAGCTTTCCGATGCGAACGGAGAAGGCTTGAGGCGGGGGAGCGGCGGTCCCCTCCTTGAGGAATCGATCGACGGCGTGGGCGGCCTCCTTGCCGTCCGCGCAACTGCGCACGACCAGCCCTCGTCCGCGGATGGCGTTTCCCGCCGCGAAGATGCCGGGGATCGACGTGAGAAAGGTATCGCGGTTGACGATCGCGCCGCGCGGCCCGGCCTGCAAGCCCAGCGCTTCCCAGACCTCCTTCTTCTGTTCGCCGATGCAAATCAGAACGGCATCGAATCGGCTTTGCAAGGCGGCGGGCGTAACGCCGCCCGAGGCATCCGACGGCGTCAGCTCCGTCTCTCCGCGGAAGTCGATCCCGAGGGCCAAGACGGCTGCGATTTCTCGATCCAGGACTTCGCCGGGCAGATCGGCGGGAGGATTCTCGCCGGTTTCGCCGCGGAGGCGTCCGCCGGGCAGGGGGCGACGATCGAAGAGCACGACTTCGTGGCCGCGGCGGCGCAAATAGTAGGCCGCCGACAACCCCGTCGGTCCCGCCCCCACTACCGCCACGCGCTTTCCCGAGGCCGGTTCGCAGGACGGCAGATAGAAGCGATCGCGGGCGAGATCCCAATCGGCCACGATCCGCTTGAGGTCGCAGACCGCGACGGCGCCGTCCGCTGAGCCGCGGCGGCAGCCCTTTTCGCATGGCTTGGGGCAGACGCGGCCCAGCACCGCCGGCAAGGCGATATCCTCCTTGATCGTCGCGACGGCCTCGTCGTACCGTCCCGCCTGGATCTGCCGCAGCATGTCGGGGATATCCATGTGGGCGGGGCAGGCGAACTGGCAGGGCGCCAGGCAGTCGCCCACGTGATCGCTCAGCAACAGCTCGAGCGAGGTCCGCCGCATCGCCGCCACCTCGGCCGTCTCGCTTTCCACCACCATGTCCGGCGTCGCCGGCGTGCCGCAGGAGGGGACGAACTTTTCTCGCCCATGCTTCTCGCGGACCTTGACCAGGCACACCAGGCACGAAGTCTGGGGAGAAAACCCCTCCATGAAACAAAGCGTGGGAATGTCGATGCCGAGCTTTTGCGCGGCTTGGAGGACGGTCGTCCCCGGCGGAACCTCGACGGCTTGCCCATCGATCGTAAGTCGCATCATGGCTACTCCTATCCGGGATGGCGCGGCAAGGCGGCGAGGAGCGATACCGACGCGCCGCGGCTCCGATTATCCGGGGACGACCTCCGCCGCGATCTCCCGCGATACCTTGGCTCGGCGAATCTCCACGCCGCCCGACTCCACCACCACGGCCCCCGCCGGACAGGCCGCAAGGCAGGTGTCGCAGCGGGTACACCGTTCGTCCCATACCTGATGTTTGCGATACGGCGTGAGCGGTATCGCACCGACGGGGCATTGCTGGGCGCACAGCGTGCAGCCGATGCAAGCGTCGGTGATCCGGTAGTGGATGAGAGGGACGCACTTGCCGGCCGGGCACCGGCCCTGCAAATGGGCCTCGTATTCCTCCCGGAAGTAACGCAGCGTGGTCAGCACGGGGTTGGGCGCGGTCTTGCCCAGCCCGCAGATGCTGCCGGCGCTGACGGCGTGGGAGAGATTCTCCAGCGTCGCGAGGTCGTCCGGCCTGCCGCGGCCCTCGCAGATGCGATCCAAGATATCCAGCATGCGGCGGGTGCCCACGCGGCACAGCGTGCATTTGCCGCACGATTGGTCCTGAGTGAAGCGGAGGAAATAGCGGGCGATATCGACCATGCAGTCGGAATCGTCCAGAACCACCAAACCGCCCGACCCCATGATGGCGCCCGTCGCCGTGAGGGCCTCGTAGTCCACCGGCGTATCGAAGAGCGAGACGGGGACGCATCCGCCGGACGGCCCGCCGACCTGGACGGCCTTGAGGTTGCGACCGGGCAAGGCCCCGCCGCCGATCTCCTCGATGATCTCACGGAGGGTCACCCCCATGGGCACCTCGATCAGCCCGCCGCGCTGCACCTTGCCGGCCAGGGCGAAGACCTTGGTTCCCTTGCTGCCGGGCGTGCCGAGGGCCGCGAAGCGTTCGGCGCCGTGGCGGAGAATCCACGGGACGAGGGCCAGGGTCTCGACGTTGTTGACCAGGGTGGGCCGGCCGTTCAAGCCCGACTGAGCCGGATACGGCGGTCGCAAGCGAGGCATGCCGCGGCGACCCTCGATGGAGGCCAGCAGGGCGGTTTCCTCGCCGCAGACGAAGGCCCCCGCCCCTTCATTGACGGAGAAACGGACGGCGAACTCCGCGTCGCGGTCGCCGCCCAGCAGGCCGCGCTCCTCGCAGCGGCGCAAGGCCTCGCGGACGCGGGCGACGGCCAGGGGGTACTCGGCGCGGATGTAGAATACGCCGCGTGCCGCCCCCACCGCCCGCGCGGCGATCAGCATCCCCTCGATGACGCGGTAGGGAAACGACTCCAGGATCATGCGATCCATGAAGGCACCGGGGTCGCCCTCGTCGCCGTTGCAGATCACGTACTTAAGCTCGGCGGGCGCGGCGGCCGCGATCCGCCATTTGGCACCGGTGGGAAAACCCGCCCCGCCTCGGCCGCGAAGTCCGCTGCGTTCGATTTCGTCGATCACGGCTTCGGGCGCCATCTCGTGCCACGCGCGGCGGCAGGCGCGAAAGCCGTCCAGCCGCAGGTATTCGTCCAAGTCCAAGGGATCGGTTTCGCCGCCGTGCTCGATGGCGATGCGGTATTGCCGCCCCAAAAAGGCACACACCGGCGGATCGCGGACGTCGATGCGATGCCGGTCCGCCGCCTCTCCCGAATCGCCCACCAGGGCGTCCAGCCACCGGGCGACGTGGTATCGCAGCCGCCGGAGCGGATTGCGGGGGCGAAAATGCGAGTCGAAGATCCCGGGCACGTCCTCGGGGTGCACCTTGGCATACAGCTTGGGCGTGCCGCGACGGGGGACGATCTCCACCAGCGGCGTCTGATGGCACATCCCCACGCATCCGACCCGTTTGACCGCCGCCCGCGTGCGATTGACTGCGGTCAATTCCACCAGTCGCTCGTAAACCCGGCCGCTCCCTTGGGCCTGGCAGCACGATCCCAAACCCACGCGGATTTCGGCCTCGGCCTCCTCGGGGGAGACGAGTTGCAGGTTCCGCGGCGGGGTTCCGTCGGACGCCCGTTCCAAAAAATCCGCGATGATGCGGGGAACCTTGTGCGGGGTCAAGCGGCCGTAGGTCGCCTGATCGATCTGCACCACGGGTGCCAGCGTGCAGCATCCCAAGCACGCCACTGCCTGCACGGTAAAGCGCCCCGCCGGATCGGTGTCTTCTCCCGGCCCGATCCCCAGGTGCCGCGTCAAGGCGTCCATGATCAGATCGGCGCCCTTGACGTGGCACGCCGTCCCGCGGCAGACGTGAATCATGTGCTTGCCCACGGGACGATGCCGGAACTGCGTGTAGAACGTCGCCACACCCGTCAATTGCGCGGCGGAGATGCCGGTCTTCGCGCAGACATATTCCAGCGCCTCTTGCGGCAGATAGTGGAAGTGTGCCTGAACGGCCTGCAAAACGGCGATCGTCGCGTCCGGGCCTCGGCCGTGGCGATCCAGAATTGCGTCGATTACCGAGAGATCGAGGGAATCCGTGGAATGGGGTGTTATCACGAGAGCGATTTCCGCGGTCCTTGCGCCGACCACGACTCCGCGCCGGGCCGGCGATCATTTTCCGATACGAATCAGATGCTCCTTGCCCCGAATGAAAATGCAGCCGGGTTGGAAGGCGGGACTGGTCACACACTCCTCGCCGAGGGAGCTTTCGTGCTCGATTAGGAAGCCCTCATCGGATACGGTCCCGACGTAGCCCTTGCCGTCGTGCGCGAAGAGGTAGACGCGGCCTCCGGCCAGGCCGGGAGATGCCGTGAACATATCTTCGGGAAACTCGTGCTCCCACAGTTTCTCTCCCGTCTCCCAATTGTAACAAGTCATGACGGCCGAAGCCGAAAGCAAGATCAGCCGCTTGTCGAAGACCAGAGGACTGCACGTGTCGGGCAGGCCGTCCTCCAGCTCCCATGCCAAGTGCGTCTTGGTGACGTCTCCTTCGCCGTCGGCTCGGATGCCGTACATGTAATAGGAATACTCGCCGCCGGCCGCGATCACTCCGCCGTGGAAGACGGGCGAAGGGCCGCAGTCGCCCGTGGTCCCCTCGAAGCGCCACCATTCCTTGCCGTCGGCGGGATGGTACGAAATCACGAATGGATCGGAGACGGTGATCAACTGCTCCCGCCCGCCGTCGTGAAAGATGATCGGGGTGGTCCAGGAATTGGCAGTCTGCCTGGACACTTCCCAAACCGTTTCACCCGACTTGCCGTCGAAGGCGTACAGCTTCGACAGTTCGTCGTCGGGCGAGCCTTGATCGAATTGCACGATGACCCGGTCGCGGTACGTGCAAAGCGAAGTCGCGTGACCGTAGATGTTTTCCGGAATACCCAGGCTCTTCCGCCAGACGAGCGTGCCGTTGAAATCGACGGCCCCCAGGTCGCCGTTGGCGAAGACGGCGTACACGCGGCGGCCGTCCGTGGCGACGGTCGGGGCGGCCAAGCCGGTATCGGCCAAGACCTTGGGCGGTTTGGCGGTACTCTCCGGCGTTCCCGGGATTTCGCATTCCCACAGTTTCTCACCGGTGGCTGCCTGAAAACAATAGACGACGCGGCGATCGTTGTCGGCCCCCGTCACGAAGACCTTGTCCTCCCAGACCACGGGCGAATTGTTTCCCGGCAGAGGGACGGGCGACTTCCAAGCGATGTTCTCGCCCGTCTCGGCGTTCCACTGGGTGGGAATGTCGTCATAGGCCGAGATGCCGGAGCCGTCCGGTCCGCGAAAGCGGGGCCAAAAGCGGGCATATTCCTCGGGTAAGGCGCAGTCTTCCGCGGCTTCCGCGCCGCCGGTCGGGCGCGCCGCCCCCGGGGACGCCGCGGCGATCCCCTGCGAGGCCGGGGCGCCGCCCA